>ERZ791883.282-NODE-282-length-66991-cov-9.236181_pt1 | contig 66991 bp, 50 predicted proteins | sample MGYA00510160_ERZ791883 | MGnify/ENA primary metagenome ERZ791883 (study PRJEB30046, sample SAMN00792072) | human gut metagenome | study: EMG produced TPA metagenomics assembly of the A metagenome-wide association study of gut microbiota in type 2... | reverse complement strand
TCCAACGAGCAGAACGATCTTGATCGGTGCCGATGCCAGCAGTACATCTGCCTGAAAGAAGGCATGCCCGCCTGCATAGAGAAAATCAAAACTGATCATTTTATACATCAATGCGTTGGAAAGTCCAATGCCTCCTGCCGGAAGCAGGGTGGACAGCCATTCTCCAAAGGAGCCCGGCACGACCATATAAACAATCAGCGGTGCCACCACACTGATCAGTGCCACAGACAAAGCGGTCAGGTTGTTCTTGGCCCATACGGATGCCACCAGCACAAAGGCCACCTCCGCAAAGAAGATCAGGAAGTTTGCCACCAGCATGACCCACTCCATCTGGCCAACGGTATACGGCAGCAGGCTGGTCACAGAAAACAGCCATTGCACGGAAGTTTGGGTACTTTCCCGGCCAAATAGAGCATTCGTGACCAGGATCCACACCACGCCGCAGAGCAGATACGCCGCCCCTGTGATACTAAACGCCGCCGCCAGCTTTGCCGCTGCTAGCCGCAGACCGCCGTTTTTTGTGCACAGTTGGATGTCCTGCGCCCCGGTCTGTGCATCCGATGCAAACACCGGGGCCGCAATCACCGCGCACAGCAGGGTGAGCAGCAAGCTCAACAGGGTCTGGTAATCCATTGCGTCTGAACTGACCCCAAATGAATAGGTGAACGGTTTTTGTACAGCATCGAACTTTTTCTGTGCAATGGCCTGCGCCTGCTCATAGCCGGGCTTTCCGCTTTGTTCCAGCCAGATCACCGATTCCAGCCGTTTGGGGAGCTGGCTGTAAAAGTTCTGCATATCCTCTGCGGTCAGCCCCATCACACCCGGTGCCATGCCGGTTTTCGAGTCGGCAAAAGCTTCCTTTGCGTTGTTCACAAGAGGCTGATATCGGGCAAGTTCTTTATAAAACACCTCGACCGGGATATCGTTGATGGAACTTGCATCATACTGCCGGTACACCCGCTGATAGGCTTCCAGTACTTCCTGCATGACATCCGGCGTAATGGTACCGGATACCTGCTGCTCCTGCCGTTTCCGGATTGCTTTCAGACCCGTGTAACGCACTTCGTTTCCGCTGGCATCCAGTTCCGTCCAGCCGATAAACGTTGTCGGCAGATATGCCATGACCACAGCCAGCACCAGCGCAATGGCCAGCAGAATAGCTGTCATACGGGTTTTGCATACACGTTTCAATTCCAAACGATACAGGTTCATTTTGCTTCCTCCATTTCCTCTGGGAACAGCCACAGATACAGATCTTCCAGCCGGGGCTGTGCCGGGGCGCTGTCCGGCAGCTGCGGTGCATCCGCCAGATACCGCAATGTTACCGTTCCGTCCGGCTCGTTGCGCAGGTTCACCACCCGCAACCGGTATTCCCACCGGGCAAGCTGTTCCATTGGGATGTTCCCCTGCCAGACTTTGGCTTCGATCTGCTTTACCAGCCCTTCGGTGGTGTCCTGTGCAATGATTTTGCCAGCCTTCATCACGGCATTTTCAGCTGCAATGTATTCCACATCCGAAACGATATGCGTTGAAATGAGAACGATCCGTTCCTGTGCAAACTCCGACAGCAGATTGCGGAAGCGCACCCGTTCTCCGGGGTCCAGCCCTGCCGTAGGTTCATCTAAAATCAGAATTTCCGGGTCGTTGAGCAGTGCCTGTGCGATGCCTACCCGGCGCTTCATACCGCCGGAAAGCTTCACGATCTTTTTGCGGCGCACCTCAGTCAGGCTTACCCGCTCCAGCAGTGCGTCGATCTGCCGGGCAGCCTCTGTGCGCGGCAGACCCTTGAGTGCCGCCATATATTCCAGATAGTCCTGCACCGTGAATTCCGGGTAAAACCCGAATTCCTGCGGCAGATACCCCAGCTTTTCCCGGTAGGCCGCACCAAGCGTTCCAACCTCCACCCCATCGCACAAAATCCGGCCACTGCTGGGCCGCAGAATGCCCGCCAGCATCCGCATTAAGGTTGTTTTGCCTGCACCATTCGCCCCCAGCAGTCCCCACACACCCGGCGTGAGAGTGATGCACACATCATCCACCGCCGTTTTATCCCGGTATCGCTTTGTAATATTCTGAATTTTCAGTTCCATGACTTGTTCCTTTCAAGCTTCTGCAATATATTCTGACCGGGCGGCAAGCCGGATGCACTGCAACACCATGCAGAGCACCAGCACGCCCGCCGCCAGTGGCAGACCTTTCGGCAGTTCCGATAATTGCACGAACCGCAGCAAACACAGCTGCCCTGCAAACAGCGGTACAGCCCCGGTCATCATCCATTCCGGGCGCACCCAGCGCAGCAGCAGAAGCAGCTCATTGTTTGCAGTCAGAAATGGCACGGTCAGCACCGCCAGCAGTTGCCCGATGCTCCATGGCACGGCTGCCCGCACATTGAGTACCAGCACTCCCAGCAGGATCGTTTCCCCCGCCAGCAGCAGCAAAAACCGCATCACCAGTGGACGACCAATTCCTGCATATGTGGCTTGTTCCAGTTCAAGCATCTTATATTGACTTGCCCGGTATAAAAACGGCAGACCGAGCAGGGCTGTCAGCATGGCAAGTGTGCTCAGACCAAACAGTGCATTGCGTAATGTCCATGCCTTCTCCCACAGGGCAAGTTCCCGACCCACACTGTACAACGCCAGTGCCGCCATTGCTTCCAGCGCCCAGACCTTCCAGCCCAGCAATTTGAACTGGCAGTGCAGCAAATCATGCCAATCACTCCGTTGTTTTACGACATGTTCCGCCCGGCAGCGGCGCAGCAGCGTTTTCGGGACAGCTGTGTCCGGCTCTGCCGCAAGTGCTCTGGACAGTTCTTTTTCAAAGGCTCGATTCATCTCCAGTCCTCCTTTTCCAATTGCATTTTCAAGGTTTTCAATGCGGCACGCAGGCGGGACTGCACTGTGCGCAGGGGCAGACCTGTGATCTGCGCGATCTCCCGCAATTTAAGCTGTTGTGCGAACCGCAGCAATACCAGTTCCCGCTGTTCCGGCTCCAGCTGGGCCGTCAGCACTCGCAGGTTTGCTTTCTCCTCTGCCGCAGCAAAGCCGCTTTCCTGATAGGCGGGTTCGCCCGGCAAGCTCTCCAGCGATACCTCCGTCCGCTCCATCGTACGGTTCAGATCGATGCAAATGTTTTTTGCGATTTTGTACAGAAAGGGACGGAATGCCCCCTGAAATCCACCACAGGAATCCAGCCAGCGCACCGCTTTCAAAAAGGTTTCCTGTGCTGCATCCTGCGCCTGCTGCTCGTCCGCTGTATGCCAACGACAATAGTTCAGAATTTGTGGATAGTACGCTGCAATCAGAGTGTCCAACGCACCTGTATCTCCGCTCTGCGCTTTCCGCAGCAATAATTCTGTCTGGATACGGTTCACCCCCCTTCCTGTCTATTAAAACGTCCCATATCATCAAAATGATTTTTGTTTTTTCAAAAATTTCAAATAATTGCCTTTATTATGTTCTTATAGCTTTATTATAATAAAGAGCCTTGTGTTTTTCCTTGTCAAGAGGGCTGGCACCGTCCATCCCTCTCTCTTTTTGCCAAAGTTTCCCTTGTTTTTTCTTGCAAGCTGCCGAAAGTGACGTGTTTTCAAAAGTTCGCATTTGCGAAGCGCAGCGCAGCAATGAAAGCCCCAGTGGGGCTTTTAAGCGACAGAACGGTCTTGCGCAGCAAGATGGAGGGGCCTCGCCCCGACAAGTTCACGTTGACACGGCTCGACTTTTGTGGTAATCTATCCCAACAATTTAATATTTACATATTTTCACTTATTCGCTCAGACCCTGCGGGGCTGAACATTTTGGCTTTCAGCCGTTACATAACCGACTAGCATGACCTTCCAGAAAAAGCGAAGGCAGGGCTGGTCTGTTTTGTGACGGCTTTTTTGTTGCCGTTTTGCCCGTTGGACCTTGAAAACCGCATGACCGTCTGCATGGGATACCCGACGATGACCCCCCAGTGGGAGAGCCGGAAAACGCCGCCGGAAGGGGGCAGGAAATCCATGCAGAGAGAACGGCAATTCACCTCATGTGGTCAAAATGTCCACATGAGGCGAAACGGACGTGTATCCACCTGTTGCGGTAGAAAAAACGATGTACTCAAAATGAGCACATCGCTTTTCCGTAACGCCAATGAAAGGATGGAATGCCTATGAGTAATTTTACCCCCGCATGGATCAAGAAAGGCTTTTTCATCGAATGCCACCCTTGCCAAGACCCCCTGCGGGCAGTACGTCCACGGCGTAAAGCAGATCCTAACCGACAAGCAAAAGAAGCGGCTGCTGTCCAGCACCTCTATCCACGAAGTCCACACGCTGCTCAAGACCGTATTTTCCTATGCGGTGGAGTGGGACCTCATCCACAAGATTCCCCTGCCCCGTGATGCCCCCAAGGTCAACATCGAGGAACGCACCATCTGGGACGAGAAGGAGGAGGAAGTGACACAGTGCCGCCCCTTCTTTGATCCGCAGCCCCGGGAGTGGGTGAACATGGGGGTGCAGGCAGACAATCTGGCTGGCGAGTATTTCATCACCACCGGTTCGGGCAAATTCTTCCGCAACGTGGAGCCGGACCCTGTCCACAGCATCGGCATTGTGGAGATCAACGACAAGGGCGACAGCTGGCGCATCGTCTGGGGCTTGGAGGGCGGCGCAAAGCCTACCAGCGAGTTCCCCAGCCACTTTATGAACCACAGCGTCCGCAAGGCTGCCACCAATGGCGCAAACCGCGTCATCTACCACTGCCACGCCACCAACGTCATTGCCCTGACCTACATTCTGCCCCTGACCGACCGGGATTTCACCCGTGCCCTGTGGCAGAGCGCCACCGAGTGCCCGGTGGTGTTCCCGGAGGGTGTGGGCGTCTGCCCCTGGATGGTGCCCGGCGGGGCGGACATTGCCATGGCCACCAGTGAGCTGATGAAGCACTATCAGGCAGCCGTCTGGGCACAGCACGGTCTGTTTGCCTCCGGTCCGGACTTTGACATCACCTTTGGTCTTGCCCACACCATCGAAAAGAGTGCTGAGATCTACGTCAAGGTTCTCTCCATGGGCGGCGGCATCATCCGGCAGACCATCACCGACGATGACCTGCGCGCCATTGCCCACGACTTTGGCGTGACCCTGAACGAGAAGTTCCTTAACTGAGCCCTTCTCCCCCATTTTTCTTCATCCTAGCAGAACAGGCATCCTGTCCGATACCGCCAAATGGTATCGCAGGATGCCTGTTCTGCTTTATGTTTCCCGGAACTCCATGGGTGTTTTTCCGGTGACCTGCTGAAAGACTGCGCTGAAATAATTGCGGGTGGCAAAGCCAAGCTGCTCGGAAATTTCCCGGACGCTGAGCGTTGTGCTTTTCAGCAGAACCTTCGCGCGTTCGACCTTTGCAAACTTCACATAGTTCGTGACGCTCAGACCCGTTTCTTCCTTGAATTTATGGGTGAGGTAGTATTCCGTGTAGCCCACCAGAGCGGCAAGATCTTCCGCCACGATCTTTTTGTCCAGATTCATCTCGATATGATCCACACATTTCTGGATCTGCATACTGAGGTTGGGGTTCGTCCGGTGTTTGTGGACACGCCGGATGAAATCATCGTACATCATCATTGCAAGCGGGCTCAGTTCATCCAACGATTTTGCCGCTTCTGCTGTCTGAATGTAGCTGTCCCCCAGCGAGTACGCCTCCTCCGGGGAAAGACCGCCCTCAATGGCGGCACGGCACACCAGCGAGGTGAATACGATGATGGAAGTCTTGCTCTGGCGCAGAACATCGCTGCTCTGCACCGGCACACCTGCGCTCATGCTCATACTGTTGGAAAGCGCCTGCTTGTAATTCAGGTCTCCGGTGCGGACCATTTGCAGCATTCCCTGCTCCGCCATCCAGATCTTATGGCGGTCATGGGGAATGGCATCACTTTTCAGCCGTTCGTCCTGTGCTGCACTGCTGTTCACACTGCTCAACTCCAGCCGCTGCCCGGTCAGGCAGTAGTGCATCATCAGCAGATAGCGGTTCATAATGGTGTTTTGCAGGGTAGGAACTTTTTCAAGGGCTTTGTAAAGCTGGATCGTCCATGCCACACTGATCTCCAGCTTGCTGTAATATTTCAGCCCTTCCTCGATCCCGCGCATTGTCACATCCTGATAGAACACCGGCCCGATGACACAGACACGCTTCAGTTTTCCCTCTTCCTTTTCAAAGGCTGCGCCCCACAAAAGACCCAATGCCGTCCCCAAGGTAACGGGTACATCGTCCCGATCCCCATGCTCCAGCATCCGCTGTTTGCAGCCGAACAGTTCAAATGCACTGGCAAGAAATGCCTCGTCCGGGCAGTTGCTCCGCAAGAGCTTTCCCTGTGCATCATAGCACCATGTATATACATTTCCGCCGCACTTGACAAGCTCGGAAAACAGCATCATATTCTGGAGAACATCCATGCGTAATCCCTCCGGCTCATTGATGGAAACAGTATATCATACTTCTGCCGTTTTTTCTACCGATGCCCGGAGCCAGTGCAGCAGGATGCCTGCAGAGATGACCGCAGCGCCCACGTCTGCCATCAGGTGCGCCGCCGCAATGCCCTGCACCCCGCAAAGCGCATTCATCAGGTACAGCAGCGGGATCAGCAGCAGCCCCTGCCGCAAAAGAGAGAGCACCACCGCACCACTTGCCTTGCCTACGGATTGCATCAGGCTGGTTGCCAGATAGGTCAGACCGATCACCGGGCTGCCCAGCACCAGATAGACCACCAACTGCGTCCCCAGACGGAACGCCCCTTCTTCCTTGATGAACATCCCGATCAGGGCATTGCGTCCGGCAAAGCTGGCTGCCCCGGCAAGCACACCAAAAACAACGGTCAGGAGGATCAGATCTTTCAAAAGCTGCTTCAGGCGCTTTATGTCACCTGCGCCGTAGCTGTACGCCAGAAGCGGCTGGCACCCCATGCAGATCGCCATGGCGATCATACTGATGATCATGGTCGTCTTGCCCGCTGCCGCCATGGCTGCGACCGCCGCCGTGCCGTGGGTCACCAGCAGCCGGTTGCTGAAGGAGGAGGCAAACCCTGCCAGCAGGCTGCTGATCCCGTTGGGCAGACCAATGGCCAGCATCTCACCCAGCATCTGCGGCTTTTTCAGGGCAGGACGGAAATCAACGGTCAGCACCGTGCCGTGTTTGACGATGTAGCGCAGATAACAGCCCGTTGCCACAAGATTGCCCAGCACACTGGCAGCAGCCGCACCGCTGACGCCGAAGTTCAGCACCAGAATGAACAGCGGGTCAAAAATGCAGTTGACCAGCGTGCCCAGAAGATTGCCGATCAGGCCTTCTTTTACTGCGCCCTCTGCACGCACCAGCATCGCCATGCTGTTGGACAGGATAAAAAGCGGCGCACCCAGTGCAAGGACCTGAAGATACCGCTCTGCATAGGGAAAAAATTCTGCATTTGAGCCCAGCACCCCCAGAAGCGGCACTCTGCTCACCAGCAGACCGATGCTGACCAGAACGCCCAGAAAAAAGCTGCTCCAGAAGCAGAGCGAGGAGCAGGTCTTGCCCTGCTCGATCTCGCCTGCGCCAAAGCAGCGTGCAATGATGGCGCTGCTACCTGCGCCAAGCATGGTCGCCACTGCCGCAAGGATCGAAAACACCGGTCCCACAACGGAGACCGCCGCCACCTGTGCGGTATCGCCCAGACAGCCCACAAAAAACATATCCGCCATGTTGTACAGCACCATGACAAGGATAATGATAATGGAGGGCACCGCCATGGAAATGATGGATTTCCAGACAGAGCCGGTACGGAAAAGTGCTTCGTTTTTCATGGTCTCCTCCCAAAAATCAACCGCACGCAGGCAGAACGAAAGCCCCTGTCAAAGAGGCTTTCCGAGCTGCTTCGGTCACAGGTTGTCCAGCGCATCCAGCAGTGCTTTCAGCGCCGTTTCCGGCAACCCAAGCATAGGGCCGATCTTGCCAAATGTCATGCCGTAGGCAGCTTTTGCCTGCTGGTTGTCGGCAAAACCGGGCAGGTACTGCTCCACGATGGCTTTTGCGGCCTCGTTTTCCATCAGTGCTGCAATCGTGCTCTGGCTGTTCAGCTTGCCGCCGGTCAAAATTTCCGGGTGCTTCCAGCTGCTGATGCTCTGGTGTCCGGCAGACAGTGCGCCGTCCACCGGGATGGCTGCACCGGTGATGTACCGTGCCAGACCGCTGGCAAGGAAAAGTGCCAATGCAGCGCACTCCTCCGGGTCGCCCATCCGCTTTGCCGGGCAGTCGGCTGCAAAGAAGTCCATGGCCGCAGCCGGTGCATCCCCGAAAATGCTGGTTCTGGTGTAGCCGGGACAGATGGCGTTGACGGTAATGCCGTATTCTGCGTAATCCAGCGCCGCTGCGCGGGTCATGCCGACCACGCCGAACTTGGTGGCACTGTACAGCGCCTGTCCACGCTGGGGCACAAGACCCGCCACCGATGCCACATTGATGAGGAATCCGCCTTCGCTGTGGCTCTTGAGGATGGCCTCTGCGCCGTACTTCATCCCGGCAAAGACACCCTCGCTGTTCAGGGAGAAGATCTTCTCGTAATCCTCTACCTCATATTCATGCAGCGGTGTGCCGCCCATGCCGATGCCTGCGTTGCTGACAACGCCATCCAGCTTGCCGTAGTGCGTCACCGTCTTATCCACCAGTTCTTTGATGGCAGAAGCCTTGCTGCAATCGGTCTGGATAAAGATGGCATCGCCGCCCTTGGCGCAGATGCCGTCTGCCACAGCCCGCCCCTGCTCTGCACTGCGGGCTGCACAGACCACCTTCATGCCGTTTTCGCCAAAGCACTCGGCAATGGCCCGGCCGATGCCACGGCTTGCGCCGGTGACGATGGCCACTTTGCCTTTGACACTGTTAAAATCCATCCTATATACTCTCCTTTTTCTCAGATCATATGATTCAGCGTATTCACGGACAAGATTTTCAACTTGTAGTTGCTTATCCATCTCCATGGTGCTATAATAGCACTGCGCCGCAGGGGCCGCAATCAGCAGTTTCCGGCGTATCCGGTGTTTAAGCAACGAATCACGTTCAAAGCGTTGGTTAAGCACCATTTATGAAATCAATTGATGGAGGAATTCTATGGATATCCGGGTCAAAAAAACGAAGCGTGCCATTCAGAAAGCGTTTGTTGCCCTGCTGCGGGAGAAGCCGATCGAAAAGATCACGGTCAAAGAAATTGCCGAACGGGCCGAGATCAACAAAACGACCTTTTATTCCCACTATGAAACGCTGGATGCCCTCACCGCCGAAATGGAGCGGCAAACGGTCCAGCTCGTCTGCGACAATATGGGCGGCGCACAGCAGCTGCTGGATACGCCGGAGGCTTTTGTGCGGGAGATGTTTGCTAATCTCCAGCAGGCGACCGATTATCTCGGTGTGGTTCCTGCATCCGCGATGAACCGCTTTACACAGCATTTGCGGGATGCCGTTCTGGAACAGATCAAAAGCGATAACATCGAGCCTTCTCAATATGAAAATGTCGGTGCGATCCTGATTTTTGTAATGAACGGTCTTTCCGGGCTTCTGAACACCGACGCAAAACTGGCACAGAAACAAATTGATGTAATCGCCGCCGTGGTTGCGAATGGTGTCCACGGTCTGCATCTTTCCCACTGAGCCAAAACAGGCTGCAAGAAGCATCTTCCGCAGCCTGTTTTTTGCTATTGCAGCTTATCTTTCTGCGTAACTACCCAGCACCCCAAGACTGGGCTTTGCTGTCCGCTCCATCGTTTCGCGGTTCACTGCGATCAGTCCAAACTGCATGGCATAGCCCTTCTGCCACTCAAAGTTGTCCATCAGGCTCCAATGGAAGTATCCCTTCACCGGGATGCCGTCGGCGATGCAGTGCTGCACGCCATCCAGCGCCTGCCGGATAAACGCCACACGGCGGGTATCATCGGCGGTGGCAATGCCGTTTTCGGTCACGATCAGGTCACCCTTGAATTCCTCTGCCACCTTGCGAATGACGTGTTCCAGTGCCTGCGGATAGACCTCGTAGTCCATCTGGGTCAGTTCTGCGCCCTCCGGTGCCGGCAGCTGCCCCTGCGGGCCATAAAGGGTGCGGGTATAGTTCTGCACACCCAGAAAATCATCGTCTTTGATATAAGGCAGATAATGGGTGAACTCCTCCTGCCATGCGGCCTCGGCAAAGGCTTCGCCGCCGGGCTGTGCCTGCAAGTCATGCAGCGAGAGGGTCAGGCCCACCTTGACCTGCGGGCAGAGGGCTTTGATGGCATCCCGTGCGGCTGCATGGGCACGCATCACCAGCAGATCGCCTTCCGGGGTGCGCTCGCTGACAAAGATCTGCGGCTGGGGTGTGCCGAACACCTGTGCATTCTCCATGGCGGCATACTTCATGTTTTCCATCATCTTCTGGAAGTTCATGCCCACCTGCACCGTGCCCTCGGCAGACTTTCCGGCCGATGCGGCATTTTGGGCAGCCCGTTCTGCCATCAGACGGAACCGCTTGGAGATCGCGGCCAGCTGCAAGCCCATATTGGCCTCGTTGATGGTGCAGACATAGCGCAGCTCGCTGCCCAGCTGTTCCATCACATAGGTCACATAACGTTTAAAATCCTCTACGGTGCTTTCGGTTTCCCAGCCGCCCTTGCAGATGAGCCATTTCGGGCTGGTGAAGTGCAGTAGGGTGACGATGGGTTCTACGCCATGCGCTTTGCAGCAGGCGATCACCTTGCGGTAATGCTCGATAGCTTCCGGGTCGAACTTTCCTTCCTCCGGCTCTACCCGTGCCCACTCGATAGAAAAGCGGTAGGCGTTCAGCCCGGCATCGGCCAAGAGCTTGATATCTTCTTCGTACCGTTGATAATGGTCACAGGCAATGCCGCTGGGCTCCGTAAAGCTGGAATGGGGCAGCTGCTCCTGTGCCCAGTAGTCACTCTTCGTATTGTTGCCCTCTACCTGATGGGCTGCTGTTGCAGCACCGATGAAAAAGCCTTTTTCAAATTTCTGCATGATGGTTCTCCCTTCCTGCGTGTTGCTTGTTGAGACTATTGTAGCAGACCTGTTTTTTCCCTATGGGACAATAAATCGTGAAGGCGGATGTAAATTCACGCACCACAAATTATTGCACGAATTTTTGTCCTTAACTATCGTTTTTCATCCGGCAGTGGCTGTTGCATTCTGTTATTCTGGTGTCAGAGAAAGCGGAACTCAGTTCACACAAAAAGGAGGAAAATCATTATGTTCCAAAAGAAACCCAGTGCCAGTGAAGTAGACGGCGTCCAGTACCGCCGTGCAAAGCTCTGGCAGATCATCTGTTACGCCTGCAACGCTTTTGTAGGCATGAGCATCTATTCCCTGATCGGTATGGCCAGTTATTCTGCCAGCATCGGCTACGGCATCACCACTGCAGCCGTGGGCATCATCCTGATGCTGGCTCGCATTCTGGACGGTTTTACCGACCCGATGCTGGCGTTCGTCTACGACCGCGTCAACACCCGTTTCGGCAAGCTGCGCATTCTGCTGATCAGCGGCTACCTGATCGAGGCTGTCGGCCTGCTGTGTATGTTCAACCTGTGCTCCAGCAAGGGCTTCGGCTTGCCGGTGTTCGTTTTGACCTACATTATTTACATCATCGGCTATACCGTCACCAACATGACCGCCCAGACTCTGCCGGCTATTATGACCAACGATCCCCGCCAGCGTCCCACCATCGGTGTCTGGACCACTGCACTGAACTACGCCGTGCCCATGGGCATGAGCATGCTGATCTACACCGTCATCCTGCCCAAGTGCGGCGGCACCTTTAATCAGGACTTCCTCAGCACGGTCTGCACCATCGTGCTGATCATTGCCGGTATCGGCACCCTGATCGTCTGCGCCGGTATCTCCGCCTACGATAAGCCCGAAAACTTCGAGGGCACCAGCAAAAAACACGAGCCGCTGAAAACTGCGGATATTCTTGAGGTGCTCAAGCACAACAAACCCCTGCAGTGCTACATCGCCTCCAACGCTTCCGATAAGCTGGCACAGCAGGTAGGCAGCCAGGCCATCATCAACACGATGCTGAACGGCATCCTCATCGGCAACATGGGTCTTGCTACCACCCTTGGCGTGATCAGCATGGTGCCTTCCATCTTCTTTGCGGCCTTCGGTGCAAAGTATGTGGGCAAAAATGGCAGCAAGAAGGGCATCGTGACATGGACCTGCGTCAGCATGGCCATCGCCTCTGTGCTGTTCCTGTTCTTCATCTTTACCGACACTCGTCAGATCGGTGTGATCGGCAGCTGGAACATGATCGTTTACGTCCTGCTGACTCTGCTGCAGAATGGTTCCATGATGTGCATTACCACCTCCAACACTTCTTACATGGCCGATACCATTGACTACGAGCTGGACCGCAGCGGCCGCTATATCCCGGCTGTCGTTTCTGGTACTTACAGTCTGGTGGACAAGCTCATCACCTCGGTGGCTGCTGTCATCGCCACCGGTGCGGTCGCCCTTCTGGGTTACACCACCACCATGCCCCAGCCCACGGATTCCTACACCAGCGGCATCTTCTGGATGACCCTTGCCATCAAGTTCGGTCTGCCCATGCTGGGCTGGGTCATCACCCTGATCGCCATGCTGGGCTGCCCGCTGACCAAGGAAGAAATGGTCAACGTCCAGAAGCGCATCGCAGATAAGAAAGAAGCCCTTCGTCATGAAGTAATTGCAGAAAAGATGCAGTAACACCCTGCAAAGACCGAAAGGGCTCATACGCTCTTTCGGTTTTTGCTGATTCTATCCATCTTTTATAAATATAAAGGAGTTTTTACCATGAGCAAGACCATCCTGTTGAATCAGAGCGACTGGCATTTTACCAAGGAGAACCCTGGCATCCCCACCGCTGTTATGGGTGAGGCCATTGCCCTGCCCCACACCTGGAACGCAGTGGACGGTCAGGACGGCGGCAACGATTACTACCGCGGCACCTGCTGGTATACGCTGGCCCTGGCAAAGCCCACCATCCCGGCAGGCGGCAAGGCTGTTTTGCAGCTGGACGGCGCAGCTATGACCGCTGCCGTCTACCTGAACGGTGAAAAGCTGGCCGAGCACAAGGGCGGCTACTCCACCTTCCGGGTAGACCTGACCGACCACCTCAAAGAGGAAAATCTGCTGGCAATTTCCGTGGACAACAGCGACAACGACACCGTGTATCCCCAGAAAGCCGATTTTACCTTCTACGGCGGCATTTACCGGGATGTGACCCTGCATATCGTCCCGGCAGAACACTTTGCCCTGCCCGCTAATGGCGCACCGGCACTGAAGGTGACCCCCATCGTCACAGACCTCGCTGCCAGGACCTCTGAGATCACCGTGGAAGCCGCCGTGGTGGACGCACAGAACGTGACCTTTGCACTGGAGGGTCAGACCCTCACCGCCCCGGTGGAAAAGGGCACCGCAAAGGTTGTTTTCACGCTGAACAACGCCCATCTGTGGGATGGCGTGGACGACCCCTTCCTCTACACCGTATCTGCCAAGCTGGACAATGGCGAGGAGACCTCCGCCCGGTTCGGCTGCCGCAAGTTTGAGATCGACCCCCAGAAGGGCTTTATCCTGAATGGCAGGGAATATCCGCTGCGCGGTGTTTCCCGCCACCAGGACCGAAAAGGTGCGGGCATTGCCCTGACCAACGAAATGATGGAGGAGGATATCTCCATCATTCTGGAAATGGGTGCCAACACCATCCGGCTGGCACACTATCAGCACGCACAGTATTTCTACGACCTGTGTGATGAAAAGGGTCTTGTTATCTGGGCAGAGATCCCCTACATCACCATGCACATGACCAACGGCCGTGCCAACACCCTGACCCAGATGGAAGAGCTGATCGTCCAGAACTACAACCACCCCTGCATTGCCGTGTGGGGCTTGTCCAACGAGATCACCGCTGCTTCCGCTGTCAACGAGGATCTGCTGGAAAACCACCGTCTGCTGAACGAGCTGGCTCACAAGCTGGACCCCACTCGCAAGACCACCATGGCAAACGTGTTTATGCTGGAGACCACCAGTCCCATTCTGGAGATCCCGGACGTAAACAGCTACAACCTTTACTTTGGCTGGTATCTGGGAGAATTGGAGCAGAACGACGAGTTCTTTGACAAGTACCACGCCGATTACCCTGACCGCTGCATCGGCTTTTCGGAGTACGGCGCAGATGCCAACCCCCAGTACCAGAGCAGCCACCCGGAAAAAGGCGACTACACCGAGAGCTACCAGTGCATTTACCACGAGCACATGGCCAAGATGATCGCCGACCGCCCGTGGCTGTGGGCGACCCATGCGTGGAATACGTTTGATTTTGCCGCCGATGGCCGTGATGAGGGCGGCAAGCACGGCGAGAACCAGAAGGGACTTGTCACCTTTGACCGCAAGCTCAAAAAAGACCCCTTCTATCTCTACAAGGCCTATTGGAGCAAGGAGCCGTTCGTGCACCTGTGCGGCAGCCGCTATGTAGACCGCGCCGAGGATGTGACTGAGATCAAGGTCTACTCCAATCTGCCGGAGGTCTCGCTGTACAAGGACGGTCAGCTGGTGGAGACCCGTAAGGGCGACAAGGTGTTCACCTTCCAGCTGCCCATCACCGGCAAACACAGCATTGAGGCACGCTCCGGTGAGCACAGCAGCGTGATCCTGGTGAACAAGGTGGACGCCCCCAACCCGGATTACGCCATGGACAACCGCAAGAACGTGGCCAACTGGTTTGACGGCGAGCTGGACGAAAGCTGCTGGTCGGTCAAGGACAACATGGCTGCCGCCACGGCAGACCCGAAAGTTGGTCCCATTCTGAAGCAGATCTCCGATAAAGCCGCCGCTGCCCGCGGAGATGTTGCCGCCGCCGTGAAGGACAACCCGGCCCTGGTGGCGATGATGGAGCGTGCCATGCGGCGGATGACCATTGAATCCATGCTGATGCAGGCCGGCGCTTCGGAAGAGGACATCAAGCAGCTGAACCGTGTATTGCAGGGCATTTCCAAGGAGTGATTCGATGAAACAAACCTATTGTAACCCCCTTGATCTGGGTTACCGTTACCAGCACATGAAGGAAGGTCCCCGTACAGCAGGTTTCCGGGAGGGTGCAGACCCCACGCTGGTATCCTTCAAGGGCAAATATTACCTCTTTGTTTCCATGTCGGCGGGCTTCTGGTATTCGGACGACCTGCTGCACTGGGACTTCCATGCAGACCCGGATCTGCTGATCTACGATTATGCCCCCGATGTGCGGCAGGTGGGCGATTTCCTGTACTTCTGCGCCAGCCGCAAGGGGCGCAACTGTCCCATCCTGCGCACCGCCGACCCCCTGACCGAGCCGTTTACCGAAGTATCTGCGCCCTTTGCTTTCTGGGACCCGGATCTGTTCTGCGATGATGATGGCCGGGTGTACTTCTACTGGGGCTGCTCCAATACTACGCCCATCTACGGCGTGGAGATGGACCCGGACACCATGACCCCCATCGGTGAAAAGCAGGAGCTGATCTTCGGCAATGAAACTGTACTGGGCTACGAACGCCCCGGCAACAACGGCATTGTGGACCGGGAAGCCAGCGTGCTGTACCAGTCCATGAAGCAGTTCTATGACCCCAAGACCGGCAAGCTGAATCTGCCGCCGCAGATGGCAAGCATCCCCGGCCTGAGTGCCGAAAGCCTGACTGCCATGTTCAACGCCATCGGCAAACCCTACATTGAGGGTGCCTTTATGACGAAGCATGACGGCCTCTATTACCTGCAATACGCCTGCCCCGGCACCCAGTACAACACTTACGCCGATGGTGTATACACCTCCAATTCTCCGCTGGGTCCCTTTGTGCGGCAGGTATCCAACCCGTTTTCCGCAAAGCCCGGCGGATTCATCACCGGCGCAGGCCACGGCAGCACCATTGCCGACCGCTATGGCAACTGGTGGCACGCCTCTACCATGCGCATTTCCGTCAACTATGACTTTGAGCGCCGGGTGGGGCTGTTCCCTGCCGGGTTCGACAAGGACGGGGTTCTCTACTGCAACCAGAACTTTGCCGATTACCCGCACCGCATCCCGGCTGGCAAATTCGATGCCGCCAGCCAGCAGCCGGAATGGATGCTGCTGAGCTACAAAAAGCCGGTCACGGCTTCCAGCACTGCCGAGGGCAGCAGCCCGGCACTGGCAGTCAACGAGGACTGCCGCAGCTGGTGGAGCGCCGCCGGTACAGAGCCGGGCGAATGGCTCTGCGTGGACCTTGGCAAAGAGAGTGATATCCGCGCCATTCAGGTAAATATGGCAGATGAAAAGCTTGTGGTGGACTTCCCGGCCGACAGCTACGGCGATACCCGCAAGACCCGCCACATCGAGACCCGGCCGCAGATCTCCCATTACACGGTAGAGACCAGTGTAACCGGAGCAGACTGGACGATTTGCGAAACGGTTGCCCGGGAGTGCTCCAACGGCTACTACGAATATGCCGACGGCATCCGTGCCCGGTATGTCCGGGTGACCGGCGGCGAACTGCCCTATGGGCAGGCACTGCGCATCAGCGGCCTGCGGGTGTTCGGCAACAGCGAGGGCCCGAAGCCCGCACAGGCCGAAGCCGCCGGGATTCGTGTAGATGCACTGGACGCAACGATCAGCTGGCAGCACATCGAAAACGCACAGGGCTGCAATGTCCGCTATGGCGTTGCACCCGACAAGCTCTATCTGAGCTGGTTGGTCTACGATGCAGACGAAGTGACTCTTTCCACCCTGACCGCCGGGCAGGAATACTACATCTGCGTGGACAGCTTTAACGAAAACGGCATCACGCCGGGCAAGACATTCAAACTGGAGGGGTAAATCATGCCCATCAAAGCCGTGCAGCAATTTATGCTGGGCACTGTACTGAACAACGAACAGCAGGCCAAAGAGACCCTTGCCGCCATGAAAGCCGCCGGGTACGACGGCATTGAACTGTGTGGATTTATGATCCACCCCATTGGCTTTGTGGTCAAGCTGCTGACCAAAGCCGCCGGAATGCCGGTGGGCAAGGGCGGCAATCTGGACTGGCACAAGCTGGTGCAGGAAGCCGGTCTGAAGGTGGTCAGCCTGCACACCGACCTTGGCAGTCTGGAACGGGATGCCCATGCAGTGGCCGAGGAAGCAAAAAGTTTTGGCACGGAGTATGTGGTCATCACCGGGATGTACCGCTTTGATTATGGCGATGAAGCCACGATGCACGAACTGGCCAAACGTCTGAACAAGGCGGGCGAGACCCTGCAAAAAGAGGGCATCCACCTGCTCTACCACAACCACAACTGCGAGCTGCGTCCTGTGAACGCAGCCAAGCGCGCTTACGATATTCTTTTAGAGGAAACCGATCCAGCCTTCGTCAACTTTGAGTTTGACAGCTACTGGTTCACCGAGGGCGGCGCAAACGCCTTGGCGTGGATGCAGCGGCTTGGCTCGCGTATGAAGCTGTGGCACATCAACGACCGGGGCACCCGCATCACCGGCAGCGCCATCACGCCCATCCTGAAAACCGACAGTATGGAGCTGGGCACCGGCAACATGGATCTGGACAGCCTGATGACACAGGCACTTTCCGTGAATGTAGATGCCATCATTCTGGAAAGCCACCGCAACTGGGTGGACAATTCCCCTGTCAAGAGCTTCCAGCTCAGTGCAAAATACCTTGCACAAAAATTCTGATCTGCCATTTTCTCATCATTTTCTTCATTATCCCCATAAAAGCAACGCCCCGCACCGGTTACTCCTTCCGGTGCGGGGCGCTGTGTTTTGCGGGGAATATTTTTGCGTTACAGGGTATGGGTTCCCGACTGCAAGGTCAGGTTTCTGCCATCCGGCAGGCGGACTTTTGCGGTCATGTTACAGGGAACAGTGAAGGTGTAGTGCACCGTTTCACCCTCATACTTCCAGCCGCTTTCAATGCGCCCCACCGGGGAATCGTACACCGCTTTTGCCCAACCCAGTGCAGGGTTCGGGGTGGGAGCGATGGTCAGGGTCTGGCCCGCCAGATGAATGCCGCACACACCGCCGAACAGCCAGCCGCAGATAGCACCGTAGGAGTAATGGTTCAGGGATTCACTGGGGTGTCCATTGGTGTCAATGCCCGTCCACGTTTCCCAGACGGTGGTAGCGCCCTGTTTGACCTCATAGAGCCAGCTGGGGGCGGTATCCTGCAGCAGCAGCTTGTAAGCGGTGTCGGTGTGTCCGTGCTCCGCAAGCACTTTGCACAGGAACGGCGTGGACAAAAAGCCGGTATTCAGATGACAGCCGTTGTCCAGCACCATCTGGTTCAGCGTATCCGCAGCGGCTTGGCTCTCAGCTTCATCCAACAGACCGAATGCAATGGCACGGACATATTCACACTGCCGGTCGGACGTGATTTTTCCGTTTTCCGTAAACGCGGCGCGGTAGGCAAGGCGGGCTTTTTCCGCTGTGTCACGGTACTGCGCTGCGTCCTCTGCCTTGCCCAGCGCCTGTGCAATTTCTGCCAGAAGCCGCCCGGAATAAGCCAGATACGCCGTACCCACGCTTTTGCGCGGGTTCATCATCGCCTGCATCGCGGTGATGCCCGGCTCACACCATTCGCCGTAGTCCAGACCGTTCAGAACCGTGTATTGGGCGTACTCGCCGGTCTGCTGCTCCTCGGTAGTCTGCTGGGCACGACCCAGCAGGAACGCATACCACTTCTGCATCATCTCGTAGTTGTCTGCCAGAATCTTGCGGTCGCCGGTACGCTTATAAAGAGCGTAGGGCACCAGAATGGCAGCATCGCCCCAGCCCGCCGACATGCAGAGCATGGGGGTCATATAACCGGGGCGGCTGGTGGGCGGGGCAATGTTTGCCATGCGTCCATCCGGGTACTGGTTCAGGCGGCATTCTGCCAGCCATTTTTCCACCACCGGGTAGCAATCCATCAGGGTCAGACCGGTTTCAATGAACACCCCCATGTCGCCCGTCCAGCCGGCACGCTCACGGGTAGGACAGTCGGTGGGAATATCGCAGAAGTTGCTCTTCTGGCTCCACACACTGTTTTGCACCAGCTGACTCACATCCGCATTGCCGCACCCAAAGCTGCCGGTCACCGGCATCTCCGAATAGACGGCATGGGCGGTAAACTCTGCGCCGGTCAGGTCGATGTCCGTTTCCACCTTTGCGTACCGGAAGCCCATGATGGTAAAACTGGGCTTATAGTGGTTTTCGCCCTCTTTGCAGATCAGTTCCAGCATCTGTGCCGTGCCGCCCTCTTTGTGGCGGTTCCTGTCCTGAAAGTTCTCCTGGGTAAAGTTGCCGTTCTCGTCCAGCGTTTCGCCGCAGAGCAGACGGATCTTCTGACCTTCGTGGGCAGTCAGCTTCATTTCTACATAGCCTGCCATATTCTGCCCGAAATCCAGAACCGTTTCTCCATTGGGTGTGCGGCACAGCCTGCCCGCAAAGGCTTCCTGCTCCCGGATGGGCACGGTGTTCATGCCAATGAGGGGGAGCGTGTTAGGCGCAGTCCTCACGCCGTGCCAGCCGGTCAGTTTTCCTTCCAGCCGGGCATCGTACACTTCGCCCTGCTGCAGATCGTTCTGGCGGATGGGGCCGCACTGGGTTGCTTCCATGGCATCATCCGAAACGCAGACCACCTTGCCATCCACTTCCAGCTGGAACAGGACAGCCAGTTCCTTGCCGAACAGGTCGCGGTCACCGTCCACGCCGGAAGTGCTGCGGTACCAGCCATCGCCCAGCGCGATCAGCAGTTCATTCTCGCCGGGATGAACAAGCACTGTCACATCGTAGGTCTGTGCCCCAAGGTGCTTGTCTGCGGTAAAGCTGCCGGGAGCAAGCACCATGTCGCCGACCCGCTTGCCGTTCAGCCATGCCGTATACAGACCCTTGGCGGTAATATACAGCCGCTTGCTTTCTCCTGCCGGGGCTGTGAACGCCTTGCGCAGATAGCTTGCCGGACGGTGGGGCTGATACGGCTGCGCCGTGCCTTTGCCGGAGGCTTCCAGTGCAGCCTGCTTCTGCTCCCAGTTGGGCTTTGCAAAGGCGTTGATTGCATCGGTGCAGTCGATATCCGGCTCTTCCGTTTCCGGGCAGACCCACACGCCCTGCCAGTCGGCAAAGGGCAGACCCGTTTCAAAGACGGCTTCGCTCCACGCACCGGGCTGGTCATTTTCATCCCACAGCCGGATGCACCACTGTCCCTGCGTCTTGGGCGGCACAGGGGTGGGCGTTTCGATGTGCATCACACTGCTCAAGATCTTTCCGCTTGCCCACAGCGTTTCAGTTCCGGCGGTCACTTCGATTTCGTAGGCGGTCTGGCGCACGCCTTCGGCGCACTGCCACGATAAAAACAGCGTCCCGGCATCTATGCCGAGAGGCTGGGTCAGATGATTCGTTTTCAGGTTTGTTGCTTGCATCATCCACATCTCCTTTTTCCGTTTGATCTCTGCTCTTATTATAGAGGGAATCCCACGGAATAAGGGTGCAAAAATTTGTGTTGCCGGTCAAAAAGTCGTGCTATTTATGATAATCCAAAAAATTCGTCTTGCTTCACGACTTTTCATCCGTACTGTCTGCGGTTTTCCTGTTATACTTTGGATATCATAGCGCAAACCAGCCACCAGCCTGTATGATTTGCTACAGGTTGGTGGCCGGTTCTGTTATTTTTCGATTTCTTCCAATGCAGGCATGGCAGGGATCGCACCGTGGCGGCTGGTGGTGATGCTGGCAGCTTTATTGGCAAAGGCCAGAATGCTTTCCAGTTTGTCCACCGTCAGGGTGTCCAGCTCCTCCTTGCAGAGTTTGGACAGAGCCGCCCCAAAGAAGGTGTCGCCTGCGCCGTTGGTGTCGCCCACCTTGCAGGGGACGCCTGCCACATGACCAGTTTTCTCCCCAAAACGGTAGAACACGCCGTTTGCACCCAGGGTGACAAAAATCAGCCGGATGCCGTTCTCGGCAAGCTGGGCTGTGCCCTCGGCACAATCGGTGGTGCCGGTGAGCAGGGGCAGCTCTTCATCGGAAACTTTCAGGATATCCACCAGAGGCAGGGGTGCTTTCATCTGAGCAATGGCGTCCTCTTTGTTCTTCCAGAGGTTGGCACGGTAATTCGGGTCATAAGTAATGACAGCACCCAGCTTTTTAGCACGGGCAGCAGCGTCCAGCGTGGCAGTACGGGAGGGGTCGGCGGTCAGACTGACAGAACCAAAGTGGACGATTTTCGCGGCTTTCAGAGCCTCGTCCGAAATATCCTCTTTGCTCAACATCACATCGGCGTTGGCGCTGCGGTAGAAGCTGAAATCCCGCTCGCCGGCGGCATCCACCGAGACCACCGCCATGGTGGTGGGGTGGTCTGCATCCACAGCCATGCCGGAAACATCCACCTTGTTCTCTGCCAGAACCTCTTTCAGGTAGCGGCCAAAGGCATCCGCACCCACCTTGCCGATAAAGGCGGTCTGTGCCCCCAGCCGGGCAGCTGCCACCGCCAGATTGGCCGGGGCACCGCCGGGGTTTGCGGCAAACTGAGGGATGCCTTTTTCATCCTTGCCGGTCTGGGTCAGGTCGATCAAAACTTCACCGATCGTTACAATATCCATGGCAGCTCCTTTCAGCGGTGCACCAGCAGCGCCTGATAGGGTTTCAGCTCCACATCCGCCAGCCAGACGGAAGCTCCATCTGCGGTCTGATACTCGCCACCCAGAGCATCCAGACTTGCCCCTGCCGGGTACTCGGTAAAGTTGAACAGTCCCACCAGCGTTTCCTCGCCGCGCTTGCGCACCAGCGCCAGCACGCCGGGGTTGTGGCTGTCCCATGTGGTCACCCACGCATCCGGGGCAAAGCAGGGGTCTGCCCGCATTTGGCGCAGCTGCTCCATGCCCTGCCACAGCCGGTTTTGCAGCGTGCCTTTTTGGGTGCGCTGCTTTGCGTCCTCCCAGTTGAATTTGCTGCGATGCAAATTGCGGCTGTCCTCCACACGGTCAGGGTCGTTTTTGTAATCCCAGCCGTTGAGTTGTGCGATCTCATCTCCGCAGTTCAGCATCGGGAAGCCCTGCAAGAATGCCATAGCAGTGTGCAGCAAAAGGTCACGCTTCACCGCATAGTCCAGTGCGGTTTTGTCGTCCTTTTCCAGTGCTTGCTCCACGCCGCACAGGCTGGCGGTGGTGCCGCAGTTGCGGGCATCGCCGGTAGCAGGGTCGTAGTTGTACAGTTCGCCTTTTGCCCAGCTTCCGGGGAAATTGCCCTCATAGAAGTGGTACAAATATTCTTTGTGTTTCTGCGGGTCAATGCCCAGCCGGTTTTCCACCGCCTCGTCCAGCCCCCAGCCGATGTCATCGTGGCAGCGCAGATAGTTCACGAACCAACAGTTGTCCGGCAGGGTGTGCAGGGCATCCAGTTGAGACTTCAGCAGCCGGGTGTCCCGGCTGGCAAGGGCACCCCACAGGTTGACCATGGTGGACACGTTGTAGAGCATATGGCATTCCGGTTTTTCCGGGGTGCCGAAATAAGCTGCCAGCTCCTTGGGAGCCATGACCACCTCGCCCTTGAGGATGACCGCCGGGCAGACACATTCCAGCACCATGCGGAGCATCCGCACAATGGTGTGCACCTGCGGCAGATTGCGGCAGGTGGTGCCCAGCTGCTTCCAGATGTAGGGTACCGCATCAATGCGGAACACCTCTACGCCCAGATTTGCAAGGTGCAGGATGCTCCTGGTCATGTCCACGAACACCGCCGAGTTGGCATAGTTCAGATCCCACTGGTAGTCGTGGAAGGTGGTCAGCACCCACTTGTGCATCTCCTCGCACCATGTAAAGTTGCCGGGCGCGGTGTTGGGGAACACCTGCGGCACGGTCTGCTCGTACTGGTCGGGGATGGTGCGGTCCTCATAGAGATGGTAATAGGCCTGAAACCACGGGTCGCCCGCCTTTGCCGCCATGGCCCAGCGGTGGGTGCTGGCGGTGTGGTTCATCACAAAATCCAGACACAGGCTGATGCCGGCCTTCCGCAGTTCACGGGTCAGGTTTTCCAGATCTTTGTTGGTGCCAAGGGCAGGGTCTACGGTGTCGAAATCCTCCACCGCATAGCCGCCGTCGTTGTGGGGGTGGGGCATCTGCAGCAGGGGCATCAGGTGCAGATAGGTCAGCTTCTGCTCCTTGAGGTAGGGCAGCTTCTTTGCCAGTTCTTTTAAGTTCCCGGCAAAGAGGTCGGTGTACATGGTCATGCCGAACATATTGCCCCGCTTGTACCACTCCGGGTCGGCAGAGCGTGCCTTGTCCAGTGCTTTCAGCTCAGCACTGCGGGCGTTGTAGGCTTGTGCCATCTCACGCTCCAGAACTTCCAGCCCTTCCCGGTTGTGGTACAGTTCCATAAACAGCCATTCCAGCTCGTCCTTATGGCGGGCAAAGCGGGTGGAAAATGCAGTTTGATCCTTCATATCCTTTTATCCTTTTCGTGTAAGATGAAGCTGCACGCTGGGGTAATCGCCAAACAGCTGCGGCAGGACAAGTCCCGCATACAGCAGAGTGCTGCCGCTGAACCGCATTCCCTTGTGAATGCCGTCCTCTACGTCGTGGGCATACTGGGAGCCGAAATAGTCGATGCCATCCAGCTCATACACAGCGTCTTCTTCCAGCCCACGGAAGCACAGGTGGATGGGCAAGGGATTTGCCTGCGGATGGGTCACCACCAGATTCAGCAGTGCCTCGCTGCCGTCCTCTGCGGCAAACTGCCATGCCGTGAAATATGTGTTTTCTGCCGGGTCGGTCAGCCGGTAATAATCGCCGGTGCGGATCAGGTCGTTCAGCCGCTTGAACCGCTTGATCTGGTTTTTCACTGCGGTGCACTCGGTGCGCTTCAGTTTGCCCAGATCCAGCTCGTAGCCAAAGGTACCGCTCATCGCCACCACGGCGCGGGTGTCGATGGGCGTGGTGCGGCCGGTCTGGTGGTTGGGGCAGGCAGAAACATGGGCACCCATGGTGCAGACCGGATAGCCAAAGGAGGTGCCGTGCTGGATCGTCAACCGTTCAATGGCATCGGTATCATCACTGCACCAGATCTGGGGATAGTAGCACAGCATTCCGGCATCAAAGCGTCCGCCGCCGCCTGCGCAGCCCTCGAACAGCACCTCCGGGAAGCCCTGCGTCAGCCGCTCTGCCAGCGCATAAACGCCAAGCATATAGCGGTGCATGATCTCGCCCTGCTGCTCGGCAGGGAAAGCACGGCTGTACACATCGCTCATGCTGCGGTTCATATCCCACTTGATATACTCGATGTGATGCTCCCGCAGCAGCTTACCGATCGCCTCTGCCAGATAGTCCACCACCTCCGGGCGGGAGAGGTCCAGCACCAGCTGGTTGCGTCCCATGGCGGGCTTGCGTCCGGGCAGGGTCAGCGCCCAGTCCGGGTGGGTACGGTACAAATTGGAGTTCTCGTTGACCATTTCCGGCTCGATCCACAGGCCGAATTTCATGCCCAGCGCATTGATCTGCCCGATCAGCGGGTCCAGTCCGCCGGGCAGTTTTTCGCAGTTCACGGTCCAGTCGCCCAGACCCTGATTGTCGTCATTCCGGGTACCGAACCAGCCATCGTCCAGCACCATCATCTCCACGCCGAGAGAGGCCGCTTTTTCAGCGATCTTTACGATCTTTTCGGTGTTGAAATCAAAATAGGTGGCCTCCCAGTTGTTGATCAGCACCGGGCGGCGCTTGTCCTTCCATGGGCCGCGGCAGATGTTGCGCCGCAAAAAGCGGTGGTACTGCTGGGAAAGCGGGGTCAGACCCTCTGCCGCAAAGGAGAGGATCACCTCCGGGGTATCAAAGGTCTCACCCGGCTTCAGGTTCCACGCAAAGCGTTCCTCCTGAATGCCGCTCACTACCCGGACAAGCCCGGTCTGAGAGCGCTCCACGTCCATCTGGTAGCTGCCGGAATAGACCATCATCACCCCGTAGCAGGCACCGCTGGTCTCCGTTGCATCCTGCTGGCAGAGGATCAGGAAGGGATTATTGTGGTGGCTGGAGCTGCCCCGCACCGAAGAAATGGTCTGGATATTGGTGCCCACAGCTTCCCGCTCCAGCTGCCGTTCCATGGCGTGTCTGCCGTGGAAATGCAGCAGATCCCATCTGCCAAAGGGCAGATCCAGACAGGCAGATGCTGCCTTGTCCAGCCGCAGCGGGTTACCTCCGTGGTTTGTCAGCCGCGCCGCACGGGTGATGACATCCTGCTGTGCAAACACGCCGTACAGCAGCTCCAGCGTCAGACCGGTGACCTCGTCCTGCATTCGGACGATCAGGGTCTCGGCATCGTTTTCCTCTGCGTGGGCACAGGGCAGACCGGTCAGCTGATATTTGCCCGCCTCCACCGTGTGGCTCACATAGGTAAAGTCTGCACCGAATGCACCTTTTTCGTCGGCGACTGTCAGACAGGAAATGCGGAAATCGCCCACGTTGCAGCCGGTATACTCCTGCGGGAGCAGATCCGGGGAAATGCCCCGGTGGGTGCGGTAAGCGTAGTAATCCGGCGAAAATCCCCGGTCTGTGCGGGGATACAGCTGCATCAGGTCCCCGATGCCGATGGTTTTGCCGTAGTACAGATGCAGCAGGTGCCCCAGCGCATCCACCTTCATGTGGTAACTGGTATGAGCGGTCTCCAATACAAAAATGCGGGCCTCGGAATCAAATCGAATACTCATGGATCCTATACCTCAACGAGATTATTTTTAATAAAAATGCCGACAGACAGGCGGTCGTGTCGAAACGGCTACCCGCCTGTCGGCTATGATGAAGGAGAAATGTGAATTGCTTATTTACCGCCGGTCATGGCAATGCCCTGAATAAACTGCTTTTGGAAGATCAGGTACAAGATCACCATGGGGATCATGGCCAGCAGGCTGCCTGCCATCAGCACCGGGAAGTTGGTAGTGTACTGACCGTTCAGGGTAGAAAGGCCGGCAGACAGGGTCATCATGTTCAGATCGGTGTTGCAGATCAGCGGCCACATCAGGTCGGCATAAGCGAACACCGCCGTAAAGATGGCCAGTGCCGCCATGCTGGGGCCGGTCAGCGGCAGCATGACCTTGACAAAGGTCTGCCACTTGTTACAGCCGTCCAGATACGCCGCCTCTGCGATCTCGTTGGGGATGCCCAGATACGCCTGCCGCAAAAAGAAGGTGCCGAAGGCGCTGACCAGACCGGGGAACACCAGCGCAAAGATGGAGTTGGTGGCACCCATCTTTGCCAGCATCTGGTACTGCGGAATAATGAAGATCTGGCTCGGCAGCATCATCTGGATCAGCACCAGACCGAACAGCAGCTTTTTGCAGGGGAATTCCAGTTTGGCAAAGGCATAGCCTGCCATGGAGCTGAACACCACCGCAAAGATCACACGGAACAGGATCAGCAGACCCGTATTGACGTAGAGGTTGGTAAAGGGCAGGCTCTGCAATGCCTTGACAAAGCTGTCCAGATTCCAATGGGAGGGCAGGATCTGCGGCGGGATCGCCATAGACTCCGCCTGCGTCTTGAAGCTGGTGAGCACCATCCATACAAAGGGGAAGATCATGCTGATGCTGCCGAGGATCAAGACCAGATAGGTAAAGAACGTTACGACATTCTTTCTGGTTTTCAGACTGGCATTCATAGTTTACACCTCGTAATTGACCCACTTCTTCTGACCGATGAACTGCACCAGGGTGACCAGACCGATCAGCAGCACGGTCCACACCACAATGGCCGATGCGTAGCCCTTATTGCCGGCAACAAAGCTCTCGCGGTAGAACAGGTACATCAGGCTCTGTGCGCTGGTCAGCGCAGGGTTCGTCTGCTCCACCATCATGTAGATCAGATCGTAGACCTTCAGGGAAGCCATCAGCCGCATAATGAGCACCACAAACAGGGTGGGCGACACCATGGGCAGCGTAATGCTGAAGAACTGGCGGATCTTGGATGCACCGTCCAGCTCGGCGGCTTCGTACAGGGACTGGGAAATGTTCTGGATGCCGGACAGCAGCAGCACGGCATCGTAGCCGATGGAGCTCCAGATGGAAACGATGGCACAGGTGACCAGAACGATCTTGGGGTCGGTCAGCCAGCGGATGTTCGTGCCAAGGACCTGATTCAGAATGCCATACTCCGCATTGAAGATCCACTTCCAGACCATTGCAACCGCAGCAGGAGCCACCACCATGGGCAGGAAGAAGATGGCGCGGAAGGCGGTCTTGCCCTTGATCTTTGCGTTCAGCAGCACTGCCACGATCAGCGCCAGAAAAACGCCCACCGGCACAGTGAGGATGCAGAAGTAGATGGAGTTCCAGTTTGCCTTCCAGAATTCCGCATTGCGGAACATTTCAAGGTAGTTTTCCAGACCGCAGAACTGGTATGCTCCAAAGGCTTTCGTCTTGGAAAAACTCATGTAGATGGTCTGGAAGAACGGGATAATATTCAGGATCATCAGACCGAGGATGGTGGGAGCTACCATGACCAGCCCCCAGAAACGCCCATCCCGGCCCAGCTTTGATGTGCTTTTCATTTGGTTCCTCCCAAGCTGCATTTTCAGCCCGCACTGGCCTGATCCACGATGTCCTGCATCTTCTGCAGGCCGGTTTCGATATCCTCGGTACCTGCGTAGATCTTCAGCAGCTCATCATTGACCTTGCTCTTCCACTCCGGGCGAGAGGCGTTGTTGACGCTCTGAATGCTGTACTCAAACATCTCAATGAAGCACTGGATGTTGATGGGATACTCTGCAAAGCAGCCTGCCCAGGTATCCTCCAGACCCTGATAAGCAGGGATGGCTGCACCGCTTTCGCCCTGAATGCGCTGCCCCTCCTCGCTGCCGAAGAACTTCAGGATATCCTTCACGGTGTCCAGATTCTTGTTGCTGGCAGCAGTCGCGTAGCACAGACCGTTGGAGATGGTGGCGCGGCCGTCTCCGCTTTCCGGGTCGGGGCACTTGGGCAGAACAGCCACATCCCACTTGCCCACCATTTCGGGGTAGTTCTGCAGCTCGGCAAGGATGTTCCAGTCGCCTTCCAGGAACATTGCGCCCTTCTCGGAGAAGAATGCAGTGCCGGGAGCGGTCTCAGCAAAGTAGGTCTGGTCCGGGCACCAGTCGTTCTGCTGGAGACCGATGTAGAACTTCATTGCCTTTTCGGTGGCAGGCTGGGTAAAGCCCGCCTTAGTCTTGTCCTCGTTCAGGATGTAGCCGCCGGCCTGATACACAAAGTTCCAGTAGCCAAGCTGGTCATCGGCGTATGCCATATAGCCGTACTTGCCGGTGGCAGCGTAGATCTTCTCGGATGCGCTGACCAGATCGTCCCAAGTCCAGTTCTCGTCCGGGTAAGCTACACCGGCAGCATCGAACATCTCCTTGTTATACACCAGACCGACCGTGTCCTTGTCCTTGGGGACTGCATACAGGGTACCGTTGGAGCCCATGGCGTTGGACAGCGAGATCTCCGAGAACTTGTCCTTTTCCACAATATCGGAGCAATCTGCCAGCATTCCATTGTCAGCGTACTTCAGAATTTCATTGGTGTGCATCCAGAAAATATCCGGCATCTGGTTGCTGGTGGCTGCAGCCTCCAGCTTGGTCCAGTATTCGTTCCAGCTGGTGACCTGCACCTCAATGCTGACCTCCGGGTGCTGCTGGGTGTAGGCCGCACACATAGCCTCCATGCCTTCCTTCTGTGCAACGTCCCAGATCTGGAAGGTCAGTGCCTTCTTGCCGCCGGAAGAACCGCTGCCGCTGTTGCCGCCGCAGGCTGCCAGCATGGATGCGGCGCTCATTGCCGCCATTGCCTTTACGAATTGTCTGCGAGAGATCTTCATTTTTGTTCTCCTCCAAAGTCCTTATTCCGTAGGGTGATCTTCGTACTGTGTCGCACCGGCCGGGTCGATTTTCTTGCTTTTGTCAGCTCTTACAAAAGCAGCGAGAAAATTTTGTGCATCATCACATTGCACAGTTTCTTTTCTCTTGTTGTGTCATTATTATACTATCTGCCATCAGTTTCGTAAATGCAAAAATGCGACTTGTTATATCTCAATTTGAAGGAATACTGTGAATTATGTTGAAGTCATAACGTATTTTGGTATATAATAAGAAAAAGCGGATAGGAGGCATCTTGTATGCAAGAATGTACAAAAAGAAACGTATCAACGGAAACAAAATGCAGGTTCCATGTGTTTCAGGATGAGCGATTCGTCGATCTCAACTTATACCAATATGGCTGGGAGCAGACAGAGCCTCTGCACTCCTATGGTCCCTATGCCCGCAACCACTATCTGTTCCACTATGTCATCTCCGGCAAAGGGCTTCTGCTTGCAAACGAGCAGGAATACACCATCGAGGGCGGGCATGGTTTTCTGATTGCTCCCGGTCAGGTCACCACCTACCGTGCCGATGAACAGGAGCCGTGGGAATACACATGGATCGAGTTTGACGGTCTGCGTGCCCACGAAGCCCTGAACCTTGCAGGCATCAGCGGACAAAACCCTGTGTACTCGCCTGCAAGCGCTAAAGCCGGGCAGCTGTTGCAAGAGCAGATGCTCTTCCTTGTAAATCACAGTCAGGACAGCCCCATGCGTCAGATCGGCTACGGCTTTCTGTTTCTGGATCAGCTTGTACAGTCCTCTGCCTCCCATCAGGCACAAAGTCCCCGCCGCCTGCGGGACTTCTATATGAAGGAGGCTCTGTCCTTCATAGAGCAGCATTACAGCGAAGATATTTCCATCGAGGACATCTCCTCCTTCTGCGGGCTGAACCGCAGCTATTTCAGCAAGGTGTTCCGGGATACCATGGGCGAAAGCCCGCAGGGGTTCCTGCTGCACTACCGCATGGCACGGGCGGCACAGCTGCTGACCGAAAGCCGCCTGCCCATCAGCACCATCAGCACCATGGTCAGCTATCCCAATCAGCTTCACTTTTCCCGCGCGTTCAAAAATGTGTATGGCATCAGCCCACGGGACTATCGTGCAAAGCATCTTGCACTATAAAAATTGGTCTCATTCTCCGCGATACGCCTTTCGTTTTTCCGACATATAAAAACACCCCATTTGTCAGACCGAATACTGTCGGACAAATGGGGTGCTGTTCATTCAGGGGCGCACCCTGTTTTTTGTTTGCGTTTAATCTTCTAACCCATGGCTCCCAGTTACGTTTTTCAAATATTCCTCCGGGTCACCGTTTAGAATTAAATCGGCATAGCCCAGTGGGTCATTGTAGATGAGATAATCCAACTCTGACCTCTGCGCCATGGTCACATCCAGTGCATCCTCGACCCCGGTGCAGTCGATGGAGATCATTCTCCCATCCCGGAGCAGCAGCTCCACGCAGCCGGTATCCATATTGAAATGGCAGGTTCTTGCATCGTACTTCATGTTTGTGTCCTTTCCGCCTTACGGCACTCTCACCGTGGTCTGTCGTGCTTTCTTATGATAAGGTCTGGGACGTTTTTCGATGGAAGCAAGGGATTCGTTCTGTTTTCCAAAGAATACAAAAAATCCGAACCCTTCTCCTATTGGAAAAAAGTTCGGATTTTGTTGTTGTGGTGCACCTCCAGGGACTCGAACCCTGGGCCCACTGATTAAGAGAGCAAGCCGCCCGTTCGTCTCAAAAGATGGAAACTTCGAGTTATCGTTATTTTTAATCAAAGCAACGTAATTTTTCACCCAGCAATTTCTGCACCCTTTATCCAATTTTGCAACGATTTGCACCCTCTGCACGTTTTGAAACCGTGCAAAATCCGTGCAAAAACCGTGCACTTACTCTCCGACAAATAAAATCACCCTATCCCCCATCGACTTGACGGCATTGGTTTGAGTGACCGAACATCAAAATCAAGTCATGGAGGATACGACTATGAACAAACTGCTTTCCTGCCGCTACAACATGGACACTGACCGGGTGGAAGCCCGGTTCGAGGATGGAACCACTCCTTCCACCGACTGCATCGCCATTGAGGACGAGTACGGCAACACCCCGGCACAGCGGGCAGAGCTAGACTGGCTGCTATACAATAAGCCCTTAGAGTATGCCCAGCTTGTGCTGGGTGGAAAAATTGAGCATCACATCTCACTTGACTGTAACCATGGCACTTCCAGATAGCAATTTTACAATATGTTTCTAGTCAATGCTTTCCCGGTTTTTGTAGCAGCAACGCCTCCACGGGCGGTTTCTTTCAGGTCGGAGGACATGGCATCGCCCACCGACTTCATAGCTTCCACCACCTCGTCAAAGGGGATCAGGCTGGGGATGCCCGCCATGGCAAGGTCGCACGAAAGCACCGCGTTGGTCACACCAATGGCGTTCCGCTTGATGCAGGGGCACTCCACCAGGCCGCCCACCGGATCACACACCAGGCCCATGCAGTTTTTCAGGGTGATGGCGGCTGCCGTCAGCGAGATCTCTGGGTCTGCTCCTTTCATCTGCGCTAAGGCCGCAGCAGCCATGGCAGCCCCCGTGCCCGTTTCTGCCTGGCACCCACCCGAAGCACCGGCGATGGATGCGTTCTCGGCCACGATGGCTCCCACTGCACCCGCCGCAAACAGCGCCATGCACAGCGCTTCGTCGTCCATGTGCTGCTCCTCACCGCAGCAGACCACGATGGCCGGCAAAATGCCGCTGGCTCCGGCCGTGGGGGCCGCCACGATCTGGCCCATGGAGGCGTTGACCTCGGCCACCGCCATGCCGGCCGCCACAATGCCACACAGTCGGCCGCCCAGCTCACTGTTCTGGGCATAGCGGGCCAGCTTGACGCTTTCGTTCCCGGCCATCAGGCCGCGGGTGGGCACCGTGGGGTCCAGGCCGGTGCGAATGGAAGTCCGCATCACATCCAGGTTCAGCTTCATCTCCGCAAAAATTTCCTCCCGCGTCCGGGTGGTATCCTCCATTTCCCGGCGGAGCATCACCTCACCGATGGAAATCTTATACCGGCTGCAAAGGGTCAGCAGCTCACTGCCGTGGTGAAATTCATAACTCATAGGGTACATACCTCCCGGATAACAGGTTTCAGGTTCTGAATCGCGCGGATGCTCTCCGGCGGGATGGGGTCATCCGTCTCAATAATCATGCAGGCATCTTTCCGCTTGGCGTTCCGGAACACGCGCATGAACGCAATGTTCGCCTGCGCATTTTCCAGCACCTCTGTCACCTGGCGGATCACGCCGGGCTGATCTTGGTGGAACACCAGCAGGGTGGGATACTCACAGCGGAACGCCACATCCATCCCATTGAGCTGCCGCACCTCGATCACCGCACCACCCAGTGAAACGCCCACCATGTCGATGCGTAAACCGTTGGCTCCCTCGGCACGAATGCGGGCAGTGTTGGGATGGGGCATTTCCTGAGTAGAAAGGACCATCTGCACCTCCATTCCCCGCTTCCGTGCTTCCTGATAGGCATTGCGGATGCGCAGATCGTCCGGGGCAAACCCCAGCAATCCGGCAATGATAGCCTTATCGGTGCCGTGGCCCTTGCCCGTTTGGGCAAAGGAGCCGTAGAGGGTGATCTCAGCCGTGCGGACCTGGTTGCCCAGGATGCGGCTGGCCACATTGCCCAACCGGGCAGCCCCGGCGGTGTGGGAACTGGACGGCCCGATCATCCGGGGGCCGATGATATCAAAAAGCTTGTAGGAACCCATCGTTCTCACCTTTCTTTTTTCCAAAAAAACAGCGAACGAGCCGGGGTCTGCGGCACCGTTCGCTGGTTTGCATTTGATTCAGGAGCTCAAGGCTGCTCAGTGGGCCGCCTTTTCCGCAGGTTCTTCCTCAGCCGGTGCTTTCTTGGGGATCAACTTGATGCCACCGTTCTTATACAGGACATAGGCACACAGCACCGAGAGCGCCATGACCGCCAGGACAACAAAGCCCTCTTTGCCGGACAGGCTGTAAAAGTGGTTGACCACTAGGACCAGGATGAACGGCAGGACTGCACACTTCAGCTTTCCTTTGGCCACAAAGTTGCCACAGTTCTCATTGAACATTCCTAGGAACAGGCTGCCAAACAGTGCGGGCAGCATGTAAGCGGTCGCCGTTTTGACGGCGGGCATGGTCAGCAGCGGCTGCAGGGGGACCAGCAGGATAACCCCCATGATGATGATAATGGTTGTGATAATGGAGGAAGCTGCAATGGCAATGCTGGCAATGACATCTCCCTCATCGGTGCCCTGGCTTACATCCGCCTGGGTCATGGCGTTCATGGCGCAGGGCAGCTTCAGGTTGGTGACGTTGCCGGTGAGGAATGCGATGTAAGAGGCGGAGCCCAGCACCGGGCTGAAGCTCAGAACCTCGGAGATATTGGAGGGGATGAACACGGCCAAAAGGGCACTGCCGGTCATGAACACGCTGCCCACACTCTCCGGCCAGACCCCATAGACCTGGCTGATAACGGCCGGGATGCCCAGCATGAACACGATGCCGATCAGCGCGCCGATGCGGCCAAAGCGATGGGTACTGTCAAAATATTTTTTATCCATAGTACAGGCCCTCCCTTAACCCAGAAGATTAATCCACAGCAGCGACGAGATCATGCCAAGCAGAAGCGAGTCGGCCATGACAAAGTTCTTGAGCCAGTTGCAGTGGAACTTTTTGATGATGACATTGTGGAGCACTGCCACCAATGCAGAGGTCAGCAGGACAGCCGTATAGACCAGGCCCTTGGAGAGCTGCAGGGGAACATAGGCTGCAGTGATCGAAATGGACAGCACGCTGGTGGCCAGGATGCCAAAGCCGCCCTTGCTTCGCGCTTTCTCTAGGCCAGACTGGATGCTCTTGGTGAAGATGATGGAACCTACGATGCCGCCCAGGATGCAGACGCTCATCACGAACATGATGGTACCAGCCAGCTGGGGATCACCGGAAGCGCTTAGGGCACCAATGGATTCGTAACCGCTGGCGGTCGCCACCATATCGGCTGCCATCAACTCGTACATTACGGAGCCGACCACCGACAGGCGGAACCAGGACCAGGGCACACCCAGAACGGCCGTCAGAGAAAACAGACCAATGATGATGGAAATGGACGGCAGGATGGAATAGATCGCCGAAGAAATGATAGCACCTTTCAGTTTTTCCTTGCTCAGGCCGATCTCCTGCCCATGCTTCCAGGAGCGAATCAGGGTCAGAACGGAAAAGACCAGAACGTAGGCGATGGCAGCGATGACTAAGATGTACAGCAGCTTGCTGTTCATGATCTGGCTGAACGTCATAATTATTTCCTCCTTTTACAAGCCTTACAGGCCGGGCTGCCTCAGCGAGGCAGCGTGCCGTCCGGGATGATGCTGTGGTAGTTCTCGCCGTTCAGGTTCTGCACCTGCTCGGCAGCAGCAGCCTCCAACAGCTCCGGACGGGTCAGTAGGTCATAGGCAGTCATGGCAATGGACTTACCGGCCACCAGCATTCCCTTGTGGGCTGCCGAGGATTTGCCGTTTGCCACCCACTGCCAGGAGTGCGGCGGGGTGCCCTGCGGCTCGCAGGCCACAGTAATCATTGCGGTAGGAGCCACCCAGCTCACATCGCCCACGTCGGTGGAGCCGCCGATCTTCAGCTTGGCTTCCGCCGGAACCGGCTCTTTCAGCAGGCCCGCAGCCGCCATTTCACGGTGCTTGGCATCGTCGTACTGGGGGAACAGCATCTTGGCGCGGCCGTACAGGGCCTTTTTGCTGGCCTCGCCTGCCGTATCGGACAGAGCCTTTTCGTACTGTTCTTCCTCCGGGGTGATCTCCAGCGGCATGAAGTGCATCATGTTCTCGTGCAGCACCTTACCCAGCGTCTTGTTGGGAACATAATCCTTGCAGGCGGAATCCCATACGATCTCCACTTCCGTCTCGGTCATCAAGGCAGCGCCCTGGGCGATCTTTTCCACACGCTTGTAGATATCCAGCACCTGGTCCGACTTCGGGGCGCGGATGAAATAGTACAGGCTTGCGCTGGGCTGGACCACATTGGCCGACTCACCGCCGGCATCCATGAATGCGTAGTGGATGCGGGCCGAATCAATGATGTGCTCACGCAGGAACTGCACACCCATGTTCATCAGCTCTGCGGCATCCAGGGCACTGCGGCCCATCTCCGGGGCAGCGGCAGCGTGGGCGGCGCGGCCCTTGAAGTTAAAGTACATCTGCGCCACAGCCAGCGAGCCATCCGACCACAGCAGCGAAGCATCGCTGGGGTGCCAGGTCAATGCTGCGTCGATGCCGTCGAACACACCGAACTTTGCCATAAAGGATTTACCGTAGCCGCTTTCCTCAGCCGGGCAGCCAAAGTATTTGATAGTACCCCGCAGGCCGCACTCCTCCATGTAGCTCTTGATACCCACAGCACCGGCTAGCGCACCGACACCCAGCAGGTTGTGACCGCAGCCGTGGCCGCTGCCGTGGTCCACCAGATATTTCTTTTCCGGCAGATCCGCTACCTGGCTTAGGTTGGCCAGGGCATCGTATTCAGCCAGGATGCCGATCACCGGCTTGCCCGTGCCGTAAGTTGCCACAAACGCATTGTCCATGTGGGCTACACCCCGCACAACCTGGAAGCCCTCGTTCTCTAGGACTCTGATGTGTGCATCGGCAGACTGTCGAGTGGCAAAGCGCGTTTCCGCATAGCCCCAGATCGCGTCGCTGCACTCGATGAACTCTTGCTGCTTGTCGTCGATCAGCTGAATGATTCTTGCTTTCGCGTCCATACTACTACTCCTTTTTGTCTTTGGTATGTGGACAGAAAAGCACCGTTGCTTTCCTGTGTCTCCGTTTTTTCTCGTTCCTTTGTGCACATTGTATCTAAAATTTTCTCAAGTAGAAAGTTTATTTTGTTCGATTCGCAGGGTGTTTTTTATTCACTTTCTGTTACAATAGATTTACTTGGAGAAAATTGACCGTCGATTTTTGTTTTACGGAGACACAGGAGACCAAACTATGCAGATTGAAGGGGTTTCTATCAGCCTGAAGCGGATCCGCCGCCGGGCTTTGTATGCCTATCAGGGCATCGAGTGCATCCTCCCGCTGCGCGGGCAGCTGACCGTAGAGCGGAATGGCTGCAGTTTTTGCTGGAAACAGACCACGTGCTTGTGCTGAACAATGGGGAGTTGCACGCCTTTTCCGGCGACGAGAACCATGACATCCTCTTTTTGCAGATCTCCGACGGCTTTTTGCTGCGCAGCTGCGAGGAACTGCTGACGCATCCGATCACCTGCTGTTCAGCAAACGATAAGGAGCAGGAGCGGTATTACCAGATCAAGCGCATCCTGACCCAGATGCTGTTCCTGGCCATGAAAGAGGAAAAAACGGAGTTTCTCTCCCTGCTGTTCCGCCTGCTCAACATCCTGCGGCGGGATTACAGCGCCCCTCCGGCAGAAGCCCCCGGCCTGCTTTCTGCGGTTTCCGGAGTACCGGAGCTGGAAAATGTGCTGCTTTACCTCAACCACAACTACCAGGAGCGGCTGACCCTGGCCGACATGGCCGCAATGACTTATCTTTCGCCGCAGAGCTTTTCCAAGCTGTTCCACAAAAAAGTCGGCATGGGATTTCTGGCCTACCTTGCCCAGGTGCGCGCCGAAGCCGCCGCTTCCAAGCTGCTGAGCACCGACCACACCATCACCCAGATCGCAGCCGAGACAGGCTTTGCCAACAGCAAAGCCCTGACCGAGGCATTCCGTCAGTCCTACGGCCTGACCCCCGGCGATTACCGCAACACTCACACCCTGGCGCTGGGCACCGGCGAGGTGGAGGAAGCTGACGTGACCGAGAGCCTGCGGAGCAACTTTCTTTCGCTTTCCATGTTTGCCGATGAGCTGAGCGAATCTGCTGCCCGACAGTCCTCCCACATCGAGTGCCGGTACGACCTTTCCCACTGCCCGGAACACCCGGCGCAGGCCTTTTCCTTCGCCCGGCTGGTACTGCTGGACGATGGCATCTGCTCCATCCTGCGGCAGGATGTCCGGGAGCAGCTGGAGATCATTCAGCAAGATCTCCGGTTCGATTACGCGCTGATCGATTGGTTCAGCCTTTCGGAGTGCACCAATATGCTCTCCTCCGGCTTTGGTGCCCCCGGTGCATTCACGCTGGAAAATCTGCCGCTGCATCATGTGCTCAATGCTTATTTTCAGATGGGGCTGGCACTCTACCTACGGCTGGACCTTTCCGCCGTGATGGCCGCCTATCCGGAACCGCAGGCATTCTACACACGGTTCACCCATTTTTTGCGGGAGCTGTGCCAGTGCCCGCTCCGCGCCATGGCGGAAAAGACCCGACTGGAACTGGGCTGCTCCGACCCGGCTCATCTGCCGCATTTCCCCTACTTTGCCCGGCAGATCTCCTACCTGACCCACACGGTATTCCCCTGTGCGGTCGGCCTGTTCACGGAAGAATGGATGCTCTGCTCCGGCCAACCGCTGCCGCAGGCCGGGCAGATCGCGCCGCTATTCCGCTTTGCCGGGTTCAATGCGTTTCCCCGGCATGAGTTTGATGGCCGCGTGGTCCTGGATGCCGCCAGCCATCTGGACAAGTTCACCCGAAAGATCGAACAGGTACAGCTGTTCCTGAAAGCCAATCAGATCACGACTCAGGACCTAAACCTTGTCCGCTGGCACACCCTTGCCGGTAAAAGTGAGACCCGAACCACCGCAGAACACAAGCAGACTCCCTCCTCTAACATTGAGTGGGGCACCTTTTTCCGCTCTGCCATTATCCTGCAGACATTGGACCACCTGCGGGGTTGGGTACAGGGCATCACGTTTCCCTGCCGCACTATCTCCAAGGAAGACCGTCTGCCCAGCCTTGCGCTGTTCCTGATGTCTGACATCAAGCGCCCGGCCTATTTTGTGCTGGAAGCTGCACGGCGACTGGCCGGGGACATTCTGGTGGACGACCCCAATATCATCATCACCCAAACCCCGCGCGGCAGCTACACGGTGGCCGTTCTGGTGCCAAATTACGCCAACCCCCGTCTTTCGCTGGACCGCTATTATGTGGAGCACGAGTCCCGTTCCTTTCTGCTCCACCTCACCGGCCTTCCCCAGGGGCTGTACACCATCAAACGCCTTTCCTACGAAAAGAACCATTCCGGCATCTTTGAGCGAATGCGGGAGATCGGCCTGATGGATATCAGTGACCCAGATGTGAACCAGCGGCTCAAAACCATCATCCAGCCGGATCTTTATCTTTACTCGCAACGGGTAACGGAGGAGCTCATCCTGCGCGCTGAGGTGCCGTTCAACGCCATCGTGCTGTTTGAAGTACAACGGAACACTACACCAGACAATGCAAATCGGATTTAAATAGCTATTCCAAGTCCTTTTTTCTCATAACCGCTCCAGTGGGGGTTCAAATCCCTCATGGCCCACTAAAAGGGGCTGTTGCACAAAGATAAACGCCAGTGCAGCAGCCCCTTTTTCTTGCTTTCTCCGTTTCATTTTGCACTGTTACCGTTAAAGCAAAAGACCAGAGTTGTAAAGCCTTTCGGCTAAATAACTCTGGTCTTTTTGTTGGAACTTGTGCAACAACCTCTTCTTTTTGTTGCTTATGCCTTTTTAAGTGTCATACCATGCCGGCGTTGCTGCGCTGATCAGGGTCCGAGGGGTCTCGGTAGCTCGGTGTCCCGTCCTGCTCTTCTACTGCTTTCCATGGGTGATAAGCTGGGATCTCCTCCGGAATTGGGCCAAAGGGGTTATCTTCCCGTTCTCCCAATCCAGCCTCTAGGGCAAAGCCGAAGCGACAAGGCCGATCGTCGATGCGATATGTCGGCAGAACATCTGGGCCGCAGCTGCTGTTGCCCAGACCCCGGTGGGCGTAGTCCAGATGCACATACAGGGCCTCCGGTGCAGGAAGCTCAAAGGGATGCCGGGCATTCCACAGCTGCAGATCACTGTAGGGCACCGCGCTCATGGCCATGGGGCAGGCGGCCTCAAACCGTACAAAATCCGCACGGTCCGGGTCTGTTAATCGCATACTACGAGATTCCGTATGAAGTCCGTATTCCTGAGGCCGTAGATAAAACGGCTGATTTCTCACATCTTCGCTGTAAACTCCCATGCGCCCGCCGCACTGGCGATCAGGATAGGTTTCTAACGGTCCCTTCCCATACCATTTCATAGCCGTAAACCGCACGGGAAGAATTGCCGTCATCCCGATTCGCCCCGGAGACAGCATATCTGCCGGAGATTGCACGTTGCAGTCAATAAATATACGATTTTGTTCTGCCTGCCATAAACCAACGGTAACATAGAAACTGTCCTTCTCCGTCTGGTATGCGGTGGTGTAGGTCAAAGACGGCTCTTCTACCCCGTTCCCCTGCCGGACTTCCAAACAAGTACGTTTTGGATGATCATACTGCTTTGTAAACCAGTTCTGTTTACCCAGTACCAGTGGGCTGTGAGCATCGTTGTCTGTGGGGGCACGAAAAGGGGTGAAGAACAGATCGTGCAGTAGCACACCGGATACGTTGTCGACCTGAAGTGCTCCGGTTTCTGTATCCAGCCGAAGAGTCAAGTCACCCATCTTGCCCACCAGAAGAGTTCCCTGTTTTGAGAAATGAGCTGTGACCTTTTCTGTCACAAGAGCCGGGTGACATCCCTTTTTCCAAAGGAACTGCTTCCATCCGCTGAGGCCGCATCCTGCATGGGCCGGAGATTTCTCCATGAACAAGAACTCTAGAATCTGTTCTCCCGAAACCTGAGGAATATCCTGCAAATCGACCTTCCATACCACCGACTGTCCCGCAGCGCAATCCGGCAGGGAGAGTTCTCTGGTTTCTTGACAGACACCGTTTTCCAGCAGTCGTAGTTGGGCCGTAAAATCCCTCAAGTTCAGCTGTCCGCAGCGGTTTATCAAAACAAAGATTCCATTCCGGAAGTCCTTCACCCGAAGGTCGATGGGCTGGTACACCGTCTGAACTTCCTGTAGCTTAGGCGTAAATCGACGATCGGGTGTTGTCAGTCCATCGATGCAGAAATTGCTGTCATGGAATTCCTCGCCAAAATCGCCGCCATAGGCATACCAGGTCGTTCCATCCGGGTTCGTCTGGAGCAGACCGTGGTCGCACCACTCCCAGATAAAGCCGCCCATCAGATTCTGGTGTTCATAGATTTCTTTCCAGTAATCCCCCATGCTTCCGCATGCGTTTCCCATAGCGTGAAGGTACTCATTGGTCAGAAAGGCTCGATTGGGATTTGCTTCTGCCCGTTCCCTCATGTTCTGAGGAGAAGGATAGGTCTCGCTGTCCATATCTGCAATCTTGTTCATCTGACGCTTGTGGATCAGACGGGTGGGGTCCGCAGTGCGGCAGTAGGATGCCGCCAGTGCCACAGTCTCTCCATAACCAATCTCATTGCCGAGGGACCAGCAGAAGATTGATGCATGGTTTTTATTGGTTTGAACCATGGCAGCCTGTCGGTCCAGCACACGGGGGAGCCACCGCATATCGTTGCCGGGCAAAAGATTCTTGCGGTAAGAAATGCCATGACTTTCCAGATTTGCCTCATCCATTATATAAAGGCCGTATTCATCACAGAGCTCATACCAGCGTGGAGTATCGGGATAATGCGCACAGCGAACCGCATTGATATTGCATCGCTTCATCAACTCAATATCTTGGCGCATGCTCTCTTCGGTGATGGCATAGCCGGTGACAGGGTCGAACTCGTGTCGGTTCACGCCTCGCAGCTTGACGGGTGCACCGTTGACTCGGAATACGCCTTCTCCATCGATCTCATAATGGCGGAAGCCGAAGGGCACGGTGGTTTCCTCCAGCTTTTCTTCTCCCAGAAAAGTAGACAGCCGCACCTGATACAAATAGGGTGTCTCCGCCGACCAGAGGTGCGGCGTTTCCAGCTCCAAATGCCCATACGCTGTTGCGGTGATGCCCGCCGGAATCTGCAATGCACCATCCAACCAGGCCGGATCAAAACCACGCTCTTTAAATACCGCTTCCAGGCTGACCTCCTCAAAACGATCACTGTCGTTGCCAGTCTTTCCATTGCAACTGCCCACTGGACACGCCTCGGCATCCAGCAACTCCACCTCTACCCGGATGCGTGGAGCACAGCGATGGCTCAAATTCAAAATTTTGCTTTCGGTATGCAGAACTGCCTTTTCCGGCGTTACCTCTGCCCAGAGATAGCTGTCCAGAAGGTGCAGCTCGTGGATTTCATACAATTTAACGCTGCGAAAGATTCCAGACAGCCTCCACATATCCTGACATTCGAGATAGGAACCTGGACTGAACTCATCCACCCGAAGCAACAGTAGGTTCTGCCCAGGCTGTACAGCATCGGTCAGGTCTACCTCACAGGCAGTGCGCCCGTTTTCTGCATAGCAGAGCATCCGGTCATTCAGATAAACCGTCACAGCAGAGGAAAAACCGCCGATGGACAGGATCATCCGGTGGTGTTCCGCAGGAACCTCCAGAGTCAAATCTTTCCGGTAGATGCCAACCATCCCCTGTCCTTCCGGAATAAAAGGCGGCTCCAGCTTGTTCGCATCTGCCCCGAAGGCATAGCGTGTGTTGATGTATTTGGGCTTATCGAAACCCTGCAGCTGCCAGCATCCGGGCACAGAGATTGCTTTGGGCTTTGGCAACGCCCCAAGCTGTTCCGGGGTCTGTGTATCGGCATCAGCACGGGGAATCAGCGCAAAATCCCAGACTCCATTCAGACAGTGTTCTTTCGTTCGGGGAAATCGGTCAAACCGATAGGGCATTCTTCCGACTGCGTGCGTCCAGACATCCATAGTAGTTCTCCTTCCTGTAGGGCCTTCCGGGGCCATTTCATCCCGGCATTCGGGCATGTTGCTTACGGTAATCGCTGGGTGTAACTCCTTCAATGGATTTGAACAATTTGGTGAAATGCGAAAAACTGGAATATCCCAGTGCGACAGCCAGATCGCCCACGGGCATATCGGTGCCCGCCAACAACTGTCTTGCTAGATTGATGCGTTTATTCTGGATATAGTCGTTCAAACTCTGGCCGGTCTTGCGCTTGAATAGCCGGGCTGTGTAGTCCGGATTCAGGTAGACGGCCGCTGCAATATTTTCTCGCGTCAATTCTTGATGAATATTCAGTTCGATGTATTCCTTGATTCGGCGGATTACCTGTTCCTCGCCGGGCGAGTGCCGCAGCAGTCTTTCGGTCCGAGCAAGGTTGCCCTGCACCCACGAAAGAAACTGCGGCAGCGATTCAAACACCGGTTTCGCTTCCACAAGTTCTGTTGCCTCCGGGCAGCCTCGCTCTTGTAGCGTGCAGTGGAGCGCCTGTGTCAAGGTCTGTGCAATCCACTGCATCCGTTCCTGTGCTGCCTTGAGGGACAGCCGGTTGAGTTCGGTGGTAATCTCTGCCTGCACAGTCTGAGCATCTTCCTGCAAAAGCAGGGTCTTCCAATGTCGGATCCGGGCCTCCTCCGGGCTCTGCGACTCCTTGTGAAGTCTCGTTTCCCACTGTTCCAGCGCATCCGCAGTGGAACAAAGTCCCAGAATGCTGCTGGACACGGCAGGCGAGACCTTTACTGACTGCTTCAGCATCGTCTTGCAGGCCAGACCCAATTCTTCCCCGAAATGCGCAGCCGCAGCAGGTTCCATTCCAGCGCTGATGAGCAGAAAACTCTGTCCACTTCGGCGCTGCAAAGAGGTCCAGCCGGTACCGGTTTTATCCCAAAGCTCCTTGGCAATATTGCACACGCCGTATCCGAGCAGCTCCTGCTCGCTCTGCGGCAATTCAGCAGGCATCTGCACCAATACCCGTACCACCTGCAGCGGCGCACTGACATCCAGCTCCAGATCATACTTCTGTGCACAGTTGAAAAGAGATTCCGCCGTGGATAGGATGTTTTTTTCTAAAACGTCCTGCAAATACTGGTCTCGGCGCAGACTGCGCCCGTTTTCATAGGCGCGGCGGGTCCCGCGCATGCTTTCCTGCGTCTTCCAAAGGTTGATCGCATGTCGGATGGATGCTGTAAGCTCTGCCGGTGCAATTGGCTTGAGCACATACTCCACACACCCCAGCTCCATCGCTTTCTGCGCCATGGGAAAGGATTCGTGGCAGGTCAGGATCACGGCCTCGGTATCGGGACAGGAGGTCTTCATCCATTCCAGCAGCTCAATGCCGGACATCCGAGGCATTTCCAGATCACAGACCAGAACCTGTACCGGTTCCTGGCGAAGGATCTTCTGCGCTTCCACGCCGTTTGCGGCATCCAGCACCCGGTCCACATCAAGATTTTTCCAGTTGATCGAGCGTCGTATGGCTTGGATTGCAAGCGCCTCATCATCTACAATCAGAACGGTCGTCACAGTGTTTCCTCCTTTTCCGGCTGTTCTGTGCCGTAGTTCAGCGGCAGAATCACGCTCACATGTGTGCCGCCGTCAGGCCGATTTTCCAAGTGAACTTCCGCTTTGCCTGCATATAGCAGTTCCAGCCGCTGTCGGACATTAGCGATTCCGATGTGGACCCGCCCATCAAAAAACGGTTGTGCCTTTTGCTGCAGAACCTGCAGCACCTCATCCGAAAAGCCAGGGCCATTGTCCAGCACTTCCAGCCATAAGTAGGTTTCCCCCTCCCGGTTCTGCATCGAGGCGCGGATGTCGATTTTAGCTTCCCTGCTCATATTGCGCGCATATTTCACCGCATTCTCTGCAAAAGACTTGATGACCGAAGGAGGGATGCGTGCCTGCCGCAGAAAGGCCGGGACGGAGATAGTGTAGGAAAAGGCATCGCCGAATCGAAGTTTTTGGATGGAGAGAAAGTCATCTGTGAAGCGAAGCTCCTCTTCCAGCAGAACAAAATCATTTTCTACCTGTGCCATAAACCGGAAATATCGGTTCAGGTAAGTGGTCAGAGCCAGCACCTGCTCAAAATCGCCGGTAAGGGAGGCATTGTAAACCGCATTAAAGCAGTTGCCCAGAAAATGCGGGTTGATCTGCATCTGTAGATTTCGCAGCTGGCTCATCTGCTTTTCCCGTAAGATCTGTGTCTGACGCTCCTGCAGCTCAGAGATCTCCTCCAGCGTGAGGTTGAAGGTCGTACCAATGGTGGAAAACTCTTGCAGCATTCCGCTTGTATCCACCCGGACGCTCAAATCTCCCTGTCCGGCTTGGTGCATGATCTGTGAAATCCGATCAATGGGTTCCACAATTTGCAATCGGGCAAAACGGTACAGCAGAAAGAGTGCAGCCAGCAGCAAGAGCGGAATCACCATCATCAACAAGCTGAGCCAGACGATGCCATTTGTAAGACCGGTGCGCACCAGCCTGACCCGGAGTTCAAAGCCGGTGCGCCCGATTTTAGCCGAAAAGCAGTTTTCCGGGCCGGCCTCCACTCCTGCAATCCGTTTGTTGTTCAGGTAGAGGCTGGTCTCCGCATACTGGCTGCTATCCTCTGCAAAAGGAACCGTCATCAGTTTCACTGGATCCAGCAAAAAGCCGAAGTAGGCATCGTTCATCTGATAGCTGTACAGAAGATACTGAGCGGCTTCATCTGTGTAATACTGCCATGTGCCGGTGGGGTAGTCGTCCAGATCTTGGCAGATCGTCTCAATAGCATGATTCACCTGTTGACGTTCCATAAGACTTTGGCCCTCTCCGCGAACCATCAGAACCGACCCATGTGCAAGAGGACACAGAAATTCCGCACTCATGCTAGGATACTCGATCACGTCCACTGCCATCCGCCGAAAGACCCTTGTTGTGGCAAACACACGCTCTGCCTCGGATGTCAGATACTGCATATAAATGGTGTCGTTGTCCACTGTCGTAAAGGTCTGTACATTCATTTCAATAGCGTTCAGATTTGCTTCCAACTGATCCGCATAGTTCTGCAGCGCCGCCTGATCCAGCTGGGTCACCTGGCGATTCAGATTGTATATACTCAGTCCACAGCAGATGAGCATCAGGAACATCAGCACCAGAACCGGGATACTGTAAAACCAGAAAAGCTTTTGATGAACGGATGGTCTTTTCATAGGTAAAATTTCCTTTGGAAGCACCACAAAGGCCCGGCAATCATGTATGCCAGACCTTTGCGGTACCACATTGATTATTCTTTCACGCCGCCGATCACAATTCCTTTGACAAAATAGCGTTCAAAGCAGGGGAACACCGCTAAAACCGGGATGGCAACTGCCGATGCAATGGCCATACGGACACCCGATGTGGGCAGATTGCTGACCGCAGCCATCATCTCGCCAGAGATCTCACTGTTGTTCTTCAGGAACTGGATGTTTGCAAGCATATCGTTCAGGACATTCTGAATATTATAATACCGCGTATCAGTCAGATAGTACAGACCATTGTTCCAGTCGTTCCAGTATGCCATGAAGATGAACATGCCCAGCGTTGCGATGATGGGCAGTGAGATCGGAATTACGATCCGCCGAAAAACCTGAAACTCCGTAGCACCATCAATGAGGGCCGCCTCGATCAGTGGTTTGGGGATGCTGTTGCTGAAGAAGTTCCGTGCCAGCATGACGTTGAAGGCATTCATCAACAGGCCGGGAATCAGGAGGGCCCAATAGGTATTCTTGATGTGGAACACCTCGGTGTAGACCAGATAGGTAGCCACTAGGCCGCCGTTGAACAGCATGGTGAACAACACCAGAAAGTTCAGCACCTTCCGTCCCGGCAGATTCTCGCGGGAGAGGGTATAGGCCAGCATCAGGGTGATCGCCAAGCTGATGGCCGTTCCCATTACTGCGATGACAATGGTCGTCAGATAGGCCCGTCCGATGATTGCACGGTTGCCCCACAGATATTCATAAGCGGCCAGACTGAACTCCGAAGGAATGAAAGAATATCCGTTCCGGGTAATAGATTCCTCGCTGGAAATGGACGAAGTGAACATCAGCACAAAGGGCAGAATGGCCGAAAGCGACAGCAGCGCCAGCACAATGTAGGAGACGACCGTCACACCGGAGACATGTTTTTTCTTTTTTGTTGTGGTATCCATACTCAGAACAGGCTCCCTTCCATATTTCTCTTTTTCACCAGCCAGTTGGAGAACATCACCAAAATAAAACCAACAATAGACTGATAGAAGCTTGCAGCCGAAGACATGCCCACGTCACCCAATTTCATCAGGCCGTTGTAAACGTAGGTATCAATGGTAGAAGTCACACTACTGATGATACCAGACTGCATCGGAATCTGATAGAACAGACCAAAGTCCGAATGGAAGATACGTCCTACGCTCAGCAGCGACATCATAACGATGGTAGGAGAAATCAGAGGGATGGTGATTGAGAATATTTGCTTTAGCTTTCCGGCACCATCCAGCTCGGCCGCTTCATAGAGGGAGGAATCGATACCCACCATAGTGGCATAGTAGACAATGGCAGTGTAGCCCGAACGCTTCCATAATTCCACAAAGGTCAGGATAAAGGGCCAGAATTTACTTTCCATGTACCAGGAAACCGGGTCTTTTCCCATTACTGTGAGAATATGATTGAACATACCCGTAGTGGGGCTCAGGAATGCATATACAAGGTAGCTGGCGATGACGTAGGAGAACAGGTAAGGCAACAGCACCGAGGTCTGAAAAAAACGGTTCCAGAACTTGGACTTCACCTCATTCAGGAACAGTGCAATGGCAATGGCCATCACGGTTTGCAGCACGATAAAGAGTAGATTATAACCGATGGTATTGCGGGTGATGACCCAGGCATCCTTGGTGGCAAACAGATACTTGAAATTTGCCAGGCCACACCAATCGCTCTTCCAGATGCCCTTGGCGTAGTTGACATTGCGGAACGCGATGGTCAAACCTGCCATGGGCAGATAATTGTTGATGAGCAGATAAAGCAATCCGGGCAGTGCCATCAGATACAGAGGGATAAACTGCCTGATCTTTCCCTTTTTCTTCGGGACGGTAACGGTCTTTTCCATAAATACCACCTGTTCTCAAAAATCCCCTGCCGGATCAGGGCAGGGGATCATGTTTCATGTGCTGGTTCCCTGTATTTTACGGTTAGGAAACGCCATTCTCTTTTTTCCAGTCAGCGAACTGGGCAGCCTTTTCATCGATAATCTTCTGCAGCCCGGCGCTCTCCAGTTCCTTGAGGAACTTGGGCAAATTGTCGTCGATGTCGATGCAGCCATAAGCCAGTGCGCTAAGATACTGATCACAGACATTCGTTACTGCCGTGTACTCGGTCTTTACCGGTGTCACGTCGTAAGCAAAGCCCATGGCCTTACTCAGCATGGCGCTCTCATTCATGGCGCGCACCTGCTCCGGGAAGTCCTCTTCCGTGCCGTCCCAGAAATAAGCGATCAGCTGGTCACCAAATGCAAAGCTCCAGTTGTGGAAATAGCCGCTGGTAGAAGCGTCCACTCCATCAGCAAAGGTGATGATACGGTCAGAACCCTCCTTCAGCTTATAGTGGACACCTTCCAGACCCCAGTCCAGCATATTCAGGAAGGTGGGATCCGAGTACATCATATCCAGAACCTGCATAGCAGCTTCGGGATTTTTGCTATTATTCAGAAGCGACCAGCCAAAAGAATTCACCTTTGTAGTGTACGAGAATACAGTGTTCAGCGGAATCACCGTCATATCCCGGCCGCACTGATTAGTTTTATCCTGTGCAGTGCCAGGGCCAACAGTACCATAGAAGCCAAGAAGCTTTCCGGCCTTGATCTGTTCCGCTGCACTGTCGGTGGTGGTAAGAATATCCGATGCAATCCAGCCCTTCTTGAACCACTCCCGGTGCTTTTCGCACTCAGCACGGAATTTATCGCTGGAGAACAAGTCAGAGATCTCATCGTCCTGACCATAGTTCAGCAGAACACCAAAGGTATCGCCCAGCGGATCATAGTCTGCGTAGACAAACGTACCACTACCCTCTAGGCGCATCATGGCCATATCCGGCTCGCCCGCATGAATGGTCTCGAACATCTCATCCAAATCATCTGTAGTTTTGATCGTAGCAGGATCGATTCCGTACTTTTCCAGAATATCAGTGCGCACCACAATACCGCCCTGATAGAACAGCGAGCGGTTGACCGGCACCTGATAGGCTACACCGGACACCTTGCCAGCCTGCAGGTAGTCTCCCAGACATTCCTGAATATCCGTACCGTATTCATCCAGCAGGTCATCCAACGGAAGGAGTGCTCCCTTTGCCACACAACTGGATACCATGGTGCCCCAAACCAGAGCAATGTCCACCTGCTCACTACCTGCCATCACCAGATTGAGCTGGTTGTTATAAGAACTGCTGGGAACCACTTCCAACTGTAAGTCGATACCCTTTTTATCGGCCACGTAATCGTGAATGGCCTTAGCTACCTTTTCCTGATCAGGTTGGACTGAGGACAGAGGGTAGTACATAACGACCTTGGGCATTTCGCCGCTGGCAGCTGCCGAACCGGATGCCGTCGAACTGCTGGTGGAGCTGGACGAACCACCGCAGGCAGTCAGACCCGCTGCCACAGCAGAGATACCCGTTGCCTTCAGAAAATTCCGGCGAGAGATCCATTTCTTCATGATTGTTCTCCTTCTCATGTATCTTCCCACCCCCTTCCGAGCGTGGGAAATAAGACATTTTGCAGGAGCGGCCCATTTCCTCATCGACGCTCGCTTCTGCATTTTCTGACACTAGTATACCCCTTCTTTGCGCTTTCCCGCTAACGCAATCTGCAGGTAGATTAGCGAAAAACGGACTTTTGAAATTGCTGGCAGCCTATAACCGCTCCGGCAGGGGCGAATCCTTTATGGCCCATTAGAAAGCACGAGATTTCTGATATGCACCCTAGCTCTTGAACGGCAAAGCGAAAAATCCGAGCCCTTCTCCTACCGGAAAAAGGTTCGGATCTTGTTTTGGTGCTGTTAGAGACTCAACTCCCATGCCCAATTCGCAGTTGAAAAGTCTTTTCTTCACCGACTTGATCAGGCAAGGTCTTCCCCGTTGGAAGCAATGACCTTCTTATACCAGTAGAAGGAATCTTTCCGCTCCCGGCTCAGGTCACCCGTGCCATCGTCAAACTTGTTGACATAGATAAACCCATAACGCTTGGCCATTTCGCCAGTGGAGGCCGAAACGAGGTCGATGCAGCCCCACGGAGTGTAGCCCATCAGATCCACACCGTCTCTCACAGCTTCAGCCATTTGCTGGATATGGGCCCGCAGGTAGTCGATGCGGTAGCTGTCGTGGATCTTCCCGTCCTCGCCCTTAGCGTCGTAAGCACCCAGACCGTTCTCAACCACCATCATGGGGATCTGGTAGCGGTCCCATATCTGGTTCAGGCTGTAGCGCAGTCCCTTGGGATCGATCTGCCATCCCCAGTCGGAAGCCTTGAGGTAGGGGTTGGCCGTGCCGCCCAAGCCGTTGCCTGCCACTTTTCCCTCGCCGGGGTGGGTGGTAACGCAGTTGGACATATAGTAGCTGAAGGTGTAGAAATCCACCGTCCCCTCTCTCAAAATCTCCTCATCGCCGGGTTCCATTTTGATTTGGATGTGGTGTTCTGAGAAAAACCGCCGGATATAGCTGGGATATGCGCCGCGCACCTGCACGTCCGAACAGAACCAGTTGACGATCTGCTCCCGCTGCTGGCAGGCCAGTACATCCTCCGGGTCCGGCGTCAGCGGATAGCAAGTGGCAAACAGGTTCATGTCACCCAGTTTGAACTGCGGGTAATGCTCGTGGGCATACCGGACCGCCAGAGCGCTGGCCACAAACTGGTGATGCAGAGCCTGAAAACGCAATTCCTCGTTATCCGGGATCTCATTGACCGGGCCTGTGTAATCCTTTATCTGGCAGATTGCCAGGAAGTTCCCGTGGGGCAGCGTGCCCATGTTGATCTCGTTAAAGGTCAGCCAGTACTTGACCTTGTCCTTATAGCGCTCAAAAATGGTTTTGCAATAGGTCAGATAGCAGTCGATGACCTCTCGCCCAATCCAGCCGTTATACTTTTCCACTAGCGCGTAAGGCAGCTCGTAGTGGCTGATGGTGACCAGTGGCTCGATGCCATGCTTCTTGCAACAATCAAAGACCTTGTCGTAAAATTCAAGGCCCTTCTCGTTGGGTTCCGTCTCCATGCCGGTGGGGAAAATGCGGGTCCAGTTGATGGAAGTACGGAAGGTCTTGAAACCCATCTCAGCGAAGAGCGCGATATCCTCTTCGTAATGATGGTAGAAGTCAATGGCCTCGTGGCTGGGGTAGAGCTTATCGGGCAGAGTGGTGGCCGTTACCCAGCGCGGGCTGGTATGGGAGCCGTTGGTACACATATCTGGGACACTGGGGCCTTTGCCATCCACATCCCATGCGCCCTCAAACTGGTTGGCCGCACAGGCGCCACCCCACAAAAAGTCATTGCGAAAATCACTCATAGTTTCTACTCCTATCTTAATTTGTTGTGGTTCAGGCGGGGTTCCGTTCAAAAAACAGCTTCAGTGCGCCGATCATATTGGCATCATTGCCGTAGCGGCAGCGCACCAGCTCCGGCTCCAGCATGGGGAACACCGGGCAGCGTGCAAACAGGTCATCCAGCTCCGTCTGGATGGCAGGCAGCAGAGCATCCGCCGCGCTGATGCCGCCGCCAATGGCGACCCGCTCCACGTCCAGCACGCTTTGCAGGCCGATGATGCCCAGCGCCACACGGCGGGCAAACTTTTTTAGAGCCCGGCAGGCCTCCGGCTCCCCTGCTGCATAAGCCGCAAAGATTTCTTCGCCGGTGGGCTGCGGCGCATGGGCGGGCAGCTGCTTTTCCGCTGCATAGGCAGCAATCAAGCCGCTGGCGGAGGCTTTCCCGGCCCATACTGGGCTTTCTGCCACCTTGCCGATCACCTCAAATCGAAAATCGTCGCCCTCCATGCTACCCAATTCGGTGACCAAGTTACTCACCTCACCTGCAGCCGAATGCGATCCCATGTACACCCTGCCATTCAGGATGATGCCGCCGCCGATGCCTGTGCCCAACACCAGAACAAGACCATTGTCCACCCCGGCCAGAGACCCGGTCCACGCTTCCGCAGCCGCTGCGCATTTTCCATCGTTGGCGATGACCACCGGAACGCCTAGACTCTGCTCTAGCAAGGAGGCAAAGGGCTGCTCCCACATGAACCCACTGAGTATCCCGCCCGTGTGGGCTATGCCGCGTTTGGTATCAATGCGGCCCGGCATGGAAACGGCACAGCCCTCAAACTGGCCTTTCCATGGGGCTGCAAAGCCCTCGATGGCAGCCAGCAGGTCATCCATGCCCGTCAAAGGAGTGGGCACCTTACCGCCGGAGACTTTTTGTGCATGGGCATCGGTCAGGCTGTATTTGATAAATGTGCCGCCGATGTCGATCAAAAGGTATTGCTTCATCTTTACTTCACCTGATCATCCCGATACACGATCTGCATCGTGTTGTTCCGGGCCAGACGGCATTCGCCGCAGAAAGGATTCTCCACTTTTTCGCCTACGATAGTACCGGCGAGCAAGTTTTCGCACAGAGCGATACAGTCCCGCACCAAACACTCCGGCATCGGCATACAGCTTTTGGCATCAGCATAGCCGATATGGCCGTTGTAATGGCGGTCGTAATACGGATGCAGTGCTTCTAGCTTTTCTGCTGTCTGCTTCAGCGCCGTTACACAAGTGCGCTCCGTGGCTGGCTGGCCCATGGCAGCCAGCAGAGTATTCATATTACAGGCATCTCCGCTGAACAACAGCCGCTCCTTTTTATCCAGATAACTCAGGCCACCGGGTGTATGGCCCGGCGTGTCAAAGACCATCACATCGCGGTTGCCCAGATGCAGGTATGTCCCCCCCTGCAAAGGCAGCAGCCTTGCACGGGTTTTGGGCACCACCACATCATAGCGGGTCACGCTGTAGATGCCATCTGACATGGAAAGCATAGTGTCCACATAACCGCCGCGTTCTTCGGGCGTTACCGCCTGCGCCATGGCAAAATCCGCCGGGTGGAGATACACTTCCTCGAACTGATTCATGCCGCCTGCATGGTCGATGTGGCCATGAGTCAGAGCCACCATGACGGGTTTATTGGTGAGCTGACGGACAAGCTCTGGAATGTCGAACACGCCGGTGCCAGTATCGATGAGCAGAGCTTTTTCATCGCCCTCCAGCAGGAACATTGCATCCATGCCGTATTCATCAATGCACCAGGTACGGTATGCGATTTCGGAAACAATGGGTTGACGAATTGCCATAAAAATTTCTCCTTGTTTCAAAGAAAACCCGAAACGGGAGCGCTGCTCTCATTCCGGGCCGATAATTCTGAAGATCAGACTTTCTTTGCCTTTTTACCCGTTCGTTGCACACTGTCGATACCGATGGCAATCAGCAGAACGATGCCCTTCACACAGTTAATCATATTGCTGTCCATGCCAACAAGCTGCATTCCGTTGTTCAGCACACCAATAATGATCACGCCCATCATAGCACCCAGCATACTGCCGCTGCCGCCAGCAAAGGAAACGCCGCCCAGAACCACTGCAGTCATGCAGTCAAAGGGGTAAGAAGCACCAGCTGAAGGCTGTGCCGAACCGGTACGAGCGGCCATGATGATGCCAGCCACCGCTGCCAGAATACCCGTAATAGTAAACACCGCCAAGCGATATTTTTTGATGTTCACACCTGCCAGACGAGCAGCCTCCGGGTTGCCGCCCATGGCGTAGATTTGACGGCCGAAATAGGTCTTGTGCAGCACGATGTAACCCAGCATACCGATGACCAGCAGGATGACGATGGGCAGAGGTACAAAACCCAGATAACCCTGACCGATAAACTTGAAGCTGTCGGACAGGCCGAAGATAGCCACACCGCCAGAGATGATGTAGGAAGCACCCTGGAAGAACAGCATGGTGCCCAAGGTAACGATCAGGGGCATGATATTGAATACGTTCATCAGCAGGCCGTTGATCAAACCGAACAGCGCCCCCAGCATCAACGTCAGGATGACTACCACAAAAGTGGGCAGGCCGTAGGTAACGTTCAGGGTGGCGGCAAACATGCCGCACAGTGCCAGCTGACCGCCGACAGACATGTCACATCCGCCGCTGATCATGACCATGGTGTAACCCACCACCACAATGCCAAACATGGAGATCTGGCGCAGAATGTTCAGCAGGTTGCCGGGGGTCAGAAACTGAGTGTTGAGTGCGGAGAATACAACGATGAAAATGGCCAAGATCACAAACAGGCCGTATTTTTTATAGAATTTATACAGATCCATTTTGCACTACCTTTCTTCCCCGTCAAGCATCCTTGACGGCACTGATGGATGCCATCGACAGGATCGTTTCCTGACTGAAATCTTCTTTGTCCACGATGCCGGTCTGTCGGCCTTCGGAGATCACCACGATGCGGTCGCACATTCCCAGCAGCTCCGGCATATCAGAGGACACCATCAGGATCCCCTTGCCCTGGGCGGCCAGCTCGTTCATCAGGTTATAGATCTCCTGCTTGGCCCCTACGTCGATGCCGCGGGTGGGCTCATCAAAAATGATAACCTCCGCATCTGCCGCCATGGTCTTGGCCAAAACCACTTTCTGCTGGTTGCCGCCGGAAAGGTTCATGACCAGCTGGTTCAGGCTAGGCGTTTTGATATTGAACGCTTTCTGGTATTTTTCAGCTTCCTTTTCCACCTCTTTGGTGCGTACTAAACCAAACGTACCATTGGCGAAGCGATCCAGGCAATTGATGGTTGAATTCCAGGCAACGCCCTTATCCAGGAACAGGCCCTTGCCCTTGCGGTCCTCCGGCACTAGACCAATACCGGTTTTGATGCCTTTACGAGGGCTGTCGATCTTGACCGGCTGCCCCTTGTAGTAGATCTGACCACTTTCCAGCGGCTGGGCACCATAGATCACTTCCATCAGTTCCGTTCGTCCGGCACCCACCAGACCGCCAAAGCCCAGCACTTCGCCCTTGTGCAAGGTGAAGTTGATATCGGTATCGCCGTTGCCGCAAACGTGTTCCAGCCGCAGCAGCTCTTCCCCGATAATCACATTGGAGCGGGCGGGGCAGGTCTGGCTGACCTCGCGGCCCACCATGGCCGCGATCAGCTTCTGCTGGGTGGCATCCTTCACATCCATGGTACAGACATACTTGCCGTCCCGCATCACGCTGATCCGGTCGCCGATCTCAAACAGTTCTTCCAGCCGATGGCTGATGTAGATGATGGTCACTCCCTGCGCTTTCAGATCCCGGATGATCTTGAACAGGAGCTTCACTTCGTCCACAGTCAGCGGAGCGGTGGGCTCGTCCATGATCAGGATCTTCGCGTTCTTGCTCACAGATTTTGCGATCTCCACGATCTGCATCTGGGCGGGGCTCATGGTCCCCACGATCTGATCCGGGTCCAGCTCAACGCCCAACCGCTGGAACAGTTCCTTGGCGGCTTTCCGGCGGCCCTCAAAATCCACGAACAGGCCGGAATTGGTGCGCACGCCAAGAAAAACATTTTCGGCGGCGGTCAGGGGCGGAACGTTGTTGAACTCCTGATAAATGACTTGGATGCCGCATTCCGCTGCCAGCGGAATGGTCATCTCCGAATATTCTTTTCCATGCACCGTAATGGTGCCGCTGGTGGGGGCGTGGTAGCCTGCGATGGCTTTGATCAGCGTGGATTTTCCTGCTCCGTTTTCCCCGATCAGGCAGTGGACTTCGCCTTCCCGGAACTCCATGGAAACATCATCCAGTGCCTTGACGCCGGGAAACTCCTTGCTGAGATGATCTGTCCTCAGCACAACTTTTCCTGATGCTCCTGCCACGGCTTTTCTCCTTTCTTTTTTAGAAGACCGCCCTCACGCGACGCATGAGGGCGGCTTGTTTCAGATGGTTCCGCGGTCAGGCCTTATAAAAATCGCCAACGTTGGCCGGCGTGACTTCTGTTCCGGCCATAACGACCAGCTCATGATCTTTGTACTCCCCGTTCAGGCAGCCGATCATACCCTCTGCCATCGCAACACCGGGATCGCCCGCCGAAACGGTCCCCTTGATGTAGCCGCCCTCGGCAATGTTCTTCAGCACAGCTGCCTCTGCGTCGTGGCCAAAGCAGGCGGCATCCTTCGGATAGCTCAACGCATTCCACACCTCCGCGATCTCCTTGGTGTAAGTATCGGAGTAGCTGAGGATGATCTTGCAATCGGGGTGCAGAGTGTTCAGGTTCTCGGCAAAGGTCGTGCCTTGGCCAACATCCACACACTCGGCCTCGTAGACCACATCGGCACCCGGACAGAGTTCTTCCATGGCCTGGCGGTAGCCCTCCACACGATCCATCATGTTCTGGCTCTTGGTGGAGGTGATGTAGGCCACCTTGGCAGAACCGCCAAAGTTCTCGTTGATGTAATTTGCCGCCATCTCACCGATCTGGTAGCCAGTCGCCTTATTATCCATGATCTGGCAGACATCGTAGTTTGCATTTTCCACGCCGCAAGTCAGCACCTTGATTCCCGCATCCATGGCATCCTTCAGAGCATCATCTCCTGCTGTATCCACTGTCATATAGGCAATACCCTGCACTCCATCGGTGATAAAGTTCTCGATGACGGAAACAGCCTGTGCTGCGTCCATATCAAACCCCTGAATGTTTCCGGTGTAACCCTCTTCCGCCAGCCGCGCTGCCATGGAGTTGGCTGTAACTGCAAAGAATTCAGCGTTCAGGGTCGGCATCAGGATGCCGATGGTGCCCTTGCCTGCAGCTGCGGCAGAACCTGCGGCGCTTGCCACGGAGGATGCTGCGGTGGAGGATGCAGAGCCGCCGCAGGCGGCCAGACCAGAAGCTACCATAGCGGCAGCAGACGCTTTCAGAAAACTGCGGCGCGTGATCTTTTTCATAACAAAATCTCCTTCTTTTTTGTTCGGGTACGTTTCGGTTTTCTGCTGTGATACGGAACTTCTGACGTTCCGCTTCTGTTGAGGTCATTATATTACACAAAAGATTTTGTTACAATGAGACAAGTTTTGGATTAAGTGATACGATTTTTGGGTTGCAGTCGTTTTTTCTTTTGGACAGAGCCCCACGCCGCGCTCAGCAGGATCAGCACAGCACTCAGGCAATACTCCACATACGAACTACTGATCCGCAGATGGACTTCCAGCATCAGGATCAGCACAAGGCTCATACTGCCCAGCAGCGCCCCCACCGGAAGGCTGCGGCGAGTGGCGTTCATCCAGCCGCCGATGGAAGCCGCCGTCAGAATGCGGCAAGTATAGTTCATGCCGGAGTAAAAAGCCGTTGTTCCGCCCCGCAGAGCCAACAGGATCCCGGAAAGCCCCACCAAAACGCAGCTCAAGACATTTACAGCCCCAAGGATGAGGTCCAGCTTCAGCCTTGTCCCTGTTTTTATCCGTCGGCTTTCACCGATCTCCTGCCAACGGACATCGTGATACCACGGCAGCAGGAAAAGGGAGCGGCCATAGGTGGTGCGGTTCAGATAGGCAGTCCCCAGTGCCAGCGCCGCCAGCGCAACCCAGCACCACAGCGGCACCCCAAGCCAGCGGGTGCGATCCGCGCCTGCATAAGCATAATTGGAGGTCTGTCTGGTCATCCGGTAGAAAAAGCCGTTCAGGCCGTCCAGCAGCAAATGAACACAGAGCGACAGATAAAACAGCGGAATCTGCATCCTATTCGACAGCACTGTATAAAGAATCCCCAATACCACGGCCACAGCCAGCACCACGACACAGGCCGCCCACATCGGAACGGAGTACCATTGGAGCAGGATCCCCAGCAACGCCGCTGAAAAGGTCATCTGGGTTCCCACCGCCATGTTGTAACTGCCCGAAAGCCGCATCAGCATCATGCCCAGCACCGCTGGGACCCACATACTCAGCTGGCGCAGGATCAGATAGCACTGGCCCGGTCCCAGCACGCCAAATTCCAGTAGATACACCGTCAGAATCGGCCAGAAGGCCGGAAAATGCGCAGCCAAACGCGGAATCTTATGTTTCATCGCTGCACACCTCCTGAACATCCAAGACCCGATCGTACCATGGTGCCCACCGCTCTGCAGCGGTATCTTGTTCCGAAATGCCTAGGTACGATGTCCGGCTGGAGGAAATCACCAGAATGGCACCGCCTTGCCCCCGGAACCGGGCAAACGCACTCTGCAAAACTGAACGGCTAGCAGTATCCGTGTGCAGGAAGGGCTCCAGCAGGATCAGCACTTTCCGGCGGGCAAGAATCCAGCTTTCCATCTGCAGGGCGATTGCCTGTGCTTGGGTCAGCTGCGCCATGTTTTTGCCATCCAACTGTTTTTTTCTATCCCACTCCTTCAAAGCTGCCTGTTCCAACCCTTTGTCCAACAGCCCAAAAGGCCCGCAGAGTCGCCGTAGGGCTGGAAAGATTAGGTTCTGAGCCACCGACATCTGCGGAAACAGTCCCTGCGCCCCGAACCGATCCAGCGCTGTGATTGGGTAACATTCCGGGCTGTGCGGCCAATTCTGAGGCAGCGGATGCCCCTCGTATTGCAGGGACACCCCCGACACCAGCTGCTGCCCCGAAACGATGCGGTAAAGTTTCTGCTTTTCCCTCACGTCATAGTCCACCAGATGAAGTATCTCACCCCGATGCAGCACAATGGGGCAAGAACGCCCCCGAACCTGAAGACCCTGTATCTCAAACAATGTTTCCCGCTGTGGCCGGGGTGCCTCTGAAGCGGCCTGCGCACCACCCAAATGATCCAGAATGGTGCGGGGAGCGATCTTCTCCCCCCGCAGCTTTTTGGCAATGGTGCCATTCCGGAACACGAACACCTCATCGGCCAGCTTTTCCAGCGCCCGTAAGCTGTTGGTGTTCAGCAGGATGGCCAATCCTGTGGTCTGCTGGAGCTTTTTCAGGATCGGCACCAGCTGGTCGAAGTCCGCCACCGAAAAGCCCTCGAAATCCTCCTGAATAGTCATCAGGCTTGCGCCGGAATCCAGAGCTGCGGCCAGATTGAGCTGGAAGCACTCCATGGGGCTCAGGCGGCTCACGTCCTCCCGGACATCGCGTTCCAGCTGCACCTGATCCAGCAATTCCTGCGCCCGCTTCCGCCGCCGGGCGGTGTTCCAATGCAGTCGTTTGCAGCCCCCCGGCTGCATCAGAAACAGTATTTCTGTCAATTCCACCCCCTGCACTCGATAGCTGGTTTCCTCGGTGAAAAAACTGCCCGCTGCAAACACCTTTTTCTGAAGCGGAAAAATTTTCCCTTCCGGGGTCAATACCATACCACGTTGTATGGCACAGTTTCCGTTCAAACCGTCAAACAGCGCTTGCCGTCCGGAGTCCTGCTCCCCCACCAGCACGGTCAGCTCCCCGCAGCGCAGCACAAAATCAAGATCGTGGGCTTCTGGATGCTCTTCGTTTCCAAAGGCCAATGCCTTCGCCCGCATCAGGACCGGGTTCATGGTGTCACCTCCGCCTTGGTGATCCGCGGGAGTATGATTTCCACATCCGTGCCGCGACCCGGCGTGGAATAAGCGTGCAAGCCGTAGGACCGCCCATATAGCATCATGATACGGCGGTTCACATTCTGCAGCGCGATGCCGTTCCCGTGGGAAGCAGGCTTCCGCAAAAGGGTCTGGCGACTTTGGATCTTCCGGTTCAGCTCTTCCAGAACTGCAGCGTCCATGCCCTCGCCATCGTCTGAAACCGTAAGCATCAGCATACTATCCGAGGCATCCACCGTCAAAGTCACACAGCCAGACTTCTGATTTTGAAACCCGTGAATCAGTGCATTTTCCACAATAGGCTGAAGGGTCAGTTTGGGCACGTAGCACCCCAGAAGCGGCTCTTCGTCCTCCAGAAATTCCAGCTCAAACTGATACCGATTCAAAAAGCGGTAATTCTGGATCAGCATATAGCTGCGGATGTTGTTGATCTCATCCGCCAGTGTTACCACGTTTTCCCGGCGGCTGATGCTATAACGGAAGAAATTTCCCAGCGCCTCCAGCATATCGGCCACACTGGTATTGCCATCCATCAGTGCTTGACCCCGGATACACTCCAACGTATTGTAAAGGAAATGCGGGTTGATCTGGCTCTGCAAGGCTTGCAACGTTGCCTGTCGCTCGTATTCTTCTGCAGCGTCACTCTCTTTGGCCATATCTACTTGGTTCATCACCGCATCCCATAGCTGCGGATAAAACGGCAGCGCCTTGTTTTTTTCTTCATTGGGCAGCAAGCTGGTATATTCCTGCTCCTTCAGCCGCCGAAGAATATCCTGCAGCTGTTTTCCGATCCATACCAGCGTCCCGGCCAGCACCAGCAGCGCCGTTGTTGCCACCAAGAGCAGCGCTGTCTGTGCCTGCTTTGCATCGACGATATGTCCGCATAACAGTGCCCCCAGCACTGCGGCGGCAGCCAGCACCAGCAGTGCCCACACCCGATCCATCCACTTCATTGCATTCACCTCTCAGGAATACATTTTTCGGTACAGCGAAGGCTTTACTCCCACCACTTTGACAAAGCACTGACTGAAATACCGCGTGTCCTGATACCCCACCTGCTCGGCAACGCTCATCATTGTCTCATTTGTGGTGCGCAGCAGCTCTTTGGCTTTTTCAATGCGATATTCCGTCAGATAATTCTGGAAGTTCCTTCCGGTTTCCTTTTTGAACAGCGTGGAAAAGTAGGAGCTGTTCATCTGCAGCATTTCGGCGATTTCATCCAGCCCGATCTTCTGTGCATAATTCTCGGCAATGTAATCCAAGGCCATCCGCACCGGACGAGCCGTTTGGTTGTCCAATTCCTTTTGCTGGGTCTGCAATTCTTCCGCGATTGCCTGTTCCACCAGTTCGTTCAGCTGCGGAAGCTGCCAGCAATGCCGCACCTGTTCCAGCCAATTTCGACACTGCCGGGTACGGCGCTCATCCCAAGTCAGGTCGCCGTAGAAGGTATTCAGGAAACACCGGGCCAGCGTATAGTACAAGGCCGGGTCATTCTGGGGATTGCTTTGAATCTGACGCACCAGATCCTGCCACACGCGGCTTGCCGCCGCAGCGTTCAAAGCTTCTACCGCATTCTGCAGCTGGGCGCGGGCAATGGTATCCAGCTCTCCGAGTTTTGGATTAGTAACAAAGTGTTCCGGCCCGATGATACGGTTTGCCCCCAGCGCGATCCGCCAATTCATCCGCTGGCGGGCCGTTTGAAGTGATAACTTTCCCTGCTGCGGTGTGATCTCTTCACCGAATGCCAGCGTAGCGACATACTCCGGGAATCCCGACAGATACCGCCGCACATCGGCATACACGGTGTACAATTCCTGCCGCACCATCGTGCTTGCGGCGGGGGCGTAGTTCAACAGACCGATCATCAGGGTCTTATCCTGTACGGCGTACAGTTGCTCATACAAATGTGGCCGCAGTCGATCCTCCGTCATGGTAATTAGATTGTTGATAACCATGCGGTCTTGGATGTCATCCTGCTGGGAAGCATCGTAATAATCCAACTGCAACAGAAAAGCCAGCATCTTCCCATTCTGTACATTACTCTGCATCATCCGGTTCAGTTCCTGCCAATCGACCCACTCTCCAGCACTTTCGATGGCCTGAATCAGGTCAAATCCCCGGATATAACGGCCCCGGCGCGCTTCTTCTTGCAACTGTTTTTCTTCCCGCCGATGCTGCAGCACCTGCTCGTGACCATCGCTCAGTTTCTGAAGAATATTGTTCAGATCTTCTTCCTTCACGGGCTTCAGAAGATAGTCTTCCACGCCATATTGCAAGGCCTTGTGGGCATACTCAAACTCCCGGAAGCCGCTTACAAAGACAAAGCGCGATGCAATCCCTGCCTCCTGTGTCCGCCGCACCAGTTCCAGACCATCCATGCCCGGCATCTTTATATCGGAGATCACAACGTCCGGATGGTGAAGCAAAATCGCCCCCAAGGCCTTTTCGCTATCGTCGAATACATCGATCAGCTCCAGACCCAGCTCTTCAAAGTGGATCAGTCTCCGAATCAGTTGCCCAATCCGGAACTCATCATCTACGATCAAAATCGTCATAAGGATCTCCTCCGTATCCGTTTTTGTCCATTCGCACGACACAATACGATCTGCCTATAGTAGTCATTATAGCATATTGTGGCAAAATTCTTCAACGGACACTGCATTCTTTTGAAATATTTTTCTCCTGCTCCAACTTCAGATCATCTCGCTCTGGCCGGTGGCCTGCACTTCCCGCAGACAAACACTACACGGGTTGTTAGGGTTTTAATATGGGCATGGTAAAATGGTAACCGTAAGTGTCGAGTTTCATACCCCAAAATTCTCGGGTACGGTTCTGGGTACAAAGAGCCATTTTAGACACTAAAAAATACCAAAAGCTACGTCAAAGTACACGACGGTGCTTTTGCGGAACTATGAGATAGTCACAAGATTCCACAAGAAAAATGGAATTTCAAAATTAGCGACGTTCTCATAATGTACCATAAATCTATAGAGCAACACATACATTTTCCGTTCACATTCCATTCTGCCTCTTCAGACAAACCACCACGGCAGTTCCAGCCACAGGTTATCCATGGCCTGTTCCTCCGTCTTTTTGGCGCGGCGTTTTGTCAGGTGAAAGTATATTGCCGTACCGATCAGCAGATACTCTTCGCCATCGGTAAAGCCATAACGGTACAGCAATAGCAATGAAATTGCGCAGCCTGCATCGGCACGATGCAGTTCAAGGGTTTGGGATTTCCCAACAAGCATTTTGCAGAGCAAAGTTCGCGTTTGCGCAACGGAGCGGAGCAATGAAAGCCCCAGTGGGGCTTTTAAGCGACAGAACGGTCTACGACAGCAGATGGAGGGGCTTCGCCCCGACAAGTTCGCAGATGTATATACGTCTGCACTGCTTGCTACAACTATGAAGTCTCTCAATGCGCTTCCCAAATTTGAAAATCATTTTGTAGTCAAGACCGTCCGTTTTCAAGTTCAACTTGAAGCGGACGGTTATTTTTTCTTCAGAAAGTTTTTGAGTTTGCAACCGCAGCAATCAGGGCGAGTTGGTACCAACTCGCAATTTTTGAATCAGATTTTTCAAATTCGACTTCAAAAATACTTGTTGGGCTTCTCCCAAACCCGACATTCAGCACAAAATTGCGCTGAATGAGCATCTTATCCTCTAAAGGCCTTATGACCAACAAGTGGGCTGGTACCGTCCAGCCCTCTCTCTTTTTGCCAAAGTTTTCATCGCCTTTTCTTGCAACCCGCCGAAAGTGGCGTATTTTCAAATCTTTTTGTTGACACACTGCGATTTTTGTGGTAATCTATCCCAACAATTTAATATAACATATTTATCTTAGAGTTCCAGCTCGGCTCCTGAAGGAGCCGGAGCAAGTTTTTGACTTTCTTATCGCTACATAACAAACCCGAACCAAGGCCATCCCGGAAGGGATGGTCAGGTTTCGGTTGTTGTGTGGCGATTTTTTATTGCCAAATCCAGTGCCGCACCTTGAGAACCGAAAGACCGTCTGCATGGGATACCCGGCGAAGACCTCGCAAGAGCGAGCCAGAAAACGCCGCTGGAAGGGGGCAGGAAATCCATGCAGGGAGAACGGCACACCCAATATCAACTGGTCAAAATGGCCAGTTGATGTGGTGAATGACACAAAGCGTCATTCACCAGAAACATCTTCTACGTTACAGCTCGTACCATGTGGACATTTTGACCACATGGTACGAACTGTCGCAGCCCCGTTCAATGTGTTCAAACTGAGCACATTGACTCTATCCGTGTTACAGCTGACCTCGACTTGACATTTTGCCAAGCTACGGTGAAATCTGGTAAGTGCTGCTTTCCGGTACTTAGCAAATAGCCGTAACGTGCTGTGGTACGTGGACAAAATGTCCAGATACCACCTAACTGTAACGCATAGATTCTGGTTGGTGGTCATTCTGACCATCAACCAAACAATCGCAACGCTTTATTGTGCGAAAGTGACTGTTGCCATTTGGGTAACCACCATATACCCATAACACCAAAGGAGGATGTCTATGACAACGAAACAATGGGAACGCGAAAATCAAGACACTCTGATGGAATATTTCATTGATGGTGACCCCAGTGTACGCAGAATCCAGTGTGAATGCTGCCGCAAGGTCATCTACACCCAGACCCGGAACCGCAAATATTGCAGCTTCCAGACCTGCGGCCACCGGATGCTGAACTTGCGAAAAAGTCTTAAAAAGCGCGTTGAGCGCGGAACCTACACCTGTCCTTGCTGTGGTGAGCAGTTCTTACCGATTCGGGCGGATGCCAGATATTGCAGCAACGCCTGTCGGCAGAAAGACTACCGTAAGCGTAAAGTAACGGCTCACGCTTCTCTTTGAGGAACTTGATAAAGTTTGTCAAGTTCCTTATCTACGCTCGCTTTTATCCAGTAAAGTGGTACTTCCCATTTTGGGAAGAACCAAAATACCGTACCGTCTAATCGCTCACTCCCAAATCCCCAAAGTGGGAATTGTGGCTGTCATCTGAAATCAAGTTACGCTTTCCGTAACTTGATTTGTAGCCCCTGCCGAATCAGATTCCCACTTTGGGAACTTGATTTTAGCCGTATCAAAATCAAGTTGTCAAAATGATAACTTGATTGCATCCGTGGCAGAGCTACCGGAGTTATCTTTTTGAGAACTTCGGCTTTATCTGTAACACGTCACTCCTACTCCGTAAAAATCAGGTGGTCAAAATGACCAACTGATTTCATCTGTAACGCCTCAAGGTCGTTGAAAATCAGGTTGCCAAAAAGACAACCTGATTCCACCTGTAACGTTGCAAGGTCTGTTGAAAATCAGGTGCCGCCACCCGGCACTTGATTTTACCCGTAACGGAATCAGTTGGTCAAAGTGGCCAACTGAAAAAGCCGGACGAGCTGCGGGCAGAAATTCGTAAATCTTTGCCTGTCAGCTTGCCCGGAGCAGGAGTGCAGACCTTTGTGCCATTTTTATGTAAAACGCTGGAGGTGAATTCTATTTCCGACTACCTGACCGTCACTACACCTTTACCGCAATATCTACCCTATGCCCGCTTTCTGCTGGACACAGACCTGAGCCACACAGCAAAGCTGCTCTACACCCTGCTTTTGGACCGGGCAACACTTTCTCAAAAGAACAACTGGATTGATGCGCAAAGCCGCATCTATGTGATCTATCCGCTTTCCAGTCTTGCAAAAGATTTAGGATGCAGCATTTCCAGCATAACACGCTCTTTTACTGAACTAGAAAATGCACAGCTCGTAGAACGTGTCCGCAGTGGCTTTTCCAAGCCCAGCCGTATTCTGCTCAAGGTTCCGCATACTACGCAGAATTGCGCAGTCACAGTATGCAAAAATGCCAAGGATGACTGTGCAGAAACGAGTAGTATGATTGCGCAGAAATGCACACCTAACCAACGTTATAAGAACAACCTGAAAGATAGCCACCTGATAAAAACAACAGCCGCCCCTTTAACCTTTGGAGAATATCACAATGTCTTTCTGACGGAAAAAGAGTACAAGCAACTCAAAGCCGATTTCTTCGGGCTGGACAGCCTGATCGAACAGCTTTCAGCTTATATCCAGTCCACTGGAAAAAGGTATGCTGACCATGCCGCCACCCTGCGCATCTGGGCAAAACGGCAAAAGTCGGAACAAAAGCAAGCACCGGGCATCCCGGACTACACATTCAAGGAAGGAGAAAGCCTATAAAGACGATTGAAAAAATTTTTGAACAGTCCGTTTCCAGTATTTCCGAAAATCCCGAAGATTATTATGGCAAGGACGATCTGCTTTATTGCGGAAAATGTCATACCCCAAAAGAAGCATTCTTTGCAAAGGGCATTGCCCTGATGGGCAAGAACAAGCACCCAATCGAATGCAGCTGCCAGCGCATCGAGAGGACAAAGCAGGAAGCCCTTATCAACCAGCAAAAGCACAACAATCTTGTGCGGCGGCTGAAAGCTGAGGGGTTTTCTGACCCGGCAATGCTCAACTGGACCTTTGAAAACGACATTGGCCGCAGCCCGCAGATGCACCATGCACATCGCTATGTGGAGCAGTGGCAGACCATGCGTGCAGAGAACCTTGGATTGCTTCTCTGGGGCGGTGTTGGCACCGGCAAGAGTTTCCTTGCCGGATGCATCGCGAACGCTCTGATGGAACAGAAAGTGCCTGTGCGTATGACGAACTTTGCACGAATCCTGAACGAGTTGAACAGCTGCTTTTCCGGGCGGAATGAAGCCATCGACAAGTTCTGCCGCTATCCCCTGCTCGTCATTGACGATTTCGGCATGGAGCGTGGCACCGAGTACGCACTGGAACAGGTCTACAACATCGTGGACAGCCGATACCGCAGCCGGAAGCCGCTGATCGTCACCACCAATCTGACGTTGGACGAGATACGGCACCCACAGGATACCACCCATGCCCGCATCTATGACCGCCTGTTGGAAATGTGCATTCCTGTTTCCTGCATTGGGGTCAGTTTCCGCAAAGAGAACGCACAGGAAAAACTGGAACGCATGAAACTTTTGATCGGATAACCCAAAAATGTCGGAAAACAAAATTGCCGGGTGTAGAAGTCACCCAGCTACAAGGAATTGGAGGTCTGCCTATGAATTTGAATCGGCCTGACATGACCGAAACTGTGAAATCTAAAGATTATACGAATAAGTTCTTGCAAAAGGACTCAGCTACGACTACAATGGAGGTGGTCACTCAAACCAATGCCGTCAAGTCTCCGACTGACAGCCCGGCAACCACGAAGCTGGTGTACACGGTGGAAGAGATCGCACGAATGCTGGCCATCAGCCTGCGCTCTGCTTACAACCTGTGCAACAGCACCACCGAATTCCGTGTCCTGCGGGTAGGCGGAAGCATCCGTGTGCCGAAGGACAGCTTCGATGCGTGGCTCTACCGGGCAGCTTGATAAGAGGAGGCAAACAGTATGGCATATATTACGAAGCGCGGCAACTCTTACAGCGTCCGATACACTTATGAAGATGAGCACGGCAAGAGCTGCGACAAATGGGAGAGTTTTCCCACAAAAGAGGAGGCAACAAACCGAAAAAAGCAAATCGAGCATGAACTGGCGGCTGGTACTTTCCTGATTCCGTCCTCTGTGACGGTAGCAGAGTTCCTCATGGATTGGCTGCCCAAGCAGTGCAGCAAACACAAGTGGGCACCCAAAACCTACGAATCCAACCTTTCCACCATTCAGAACCTTATTATCCCCTATATCGGCAGCATGGAGATGCAGAAACTCAAGCCCTACCACATGGAAAACCTCTATACGACCCTGAGCAAAACGCCCTGCGGTTCGTATATCGAGGGAAAGAAGCAAGAACTGACCGAAAAGCAGAAACAGCGGTTTCTTTCCGGCACGACTATCCATGAGGTGCACCGGCTGCTGGGAACAGCGTTCCAGTATGCCGTGGAGTGGGGAATCCTGATTAAGAGTCCTGTTCCCGTGGACAGCCCCAAGAAGTCCACGCAGGAGCGCTCCATCTGGACGGTAGAGGAAATGCGGGCGGCTCTGGACAGCATGGATGACCCTATCCTGCATCTGGCAGTCCACCTCACACTGGTGGGCGCACTGCGAGAGGGCGAGATCGTAGGTCTGACCCCAGAGGATATTGACTTTGACGCTGCGGACGGCATCGGAACATTCCGTATCAACAAATCCATGCAGCGAGTGCGTAAAGAAGCCCTGAATCAGGTAGACGACGGCTGCATCATCAAGGTATTCCCGGACAAGCTGGAACGCAGCACCACTTCTCTCATCCTGAAAAGCACCAAAACGGCGTCCTCCTGCCGTACCATCTTCATGACCTCTGCTCTGAAAGAGGAACTGAAGAAGTGGCTGAATCAGCTGGCGGCAGACGAGATGAAAGATCCGGCACGCTACCATGACAGCGGAATGCTGTTCCGTCTGCCCAACGGTCTGGCTGTGGAGCCTGTGCTGATTCGCAAAAAGTTCCTCAAATGGCAGGATGCACACCCGGAGTTCCCTCGTATTGTGTTCCACGGTCTGCGGCATTCCAGTGCGACCTATCAGCTGATGATCTCCGGCGGCGATGTGAAGGCCGTTCAAGGCACCACAGGACACGCTACGGCAGATATGCTGGTGAACACCTACGCCCATATCC
>ERZ791883.274-NODE-274-length-68819-cov-7.799154_pt1 | contig 68819 bp, 72 predicted proteins | sample MGYA00510160_ERZ791883 | MGnify/ENA primary metagenome ERZ791883 (study PRJEB30046, sample SAMN00792072) | human gut metagenome | study: EMG produced TPA metagenomics assembly of the A metagenome-wide association study of gut microbiota in type 2... | reverse complement strand
AACAAGGTCTGCGTTTCGCTATCCGCGAAGGCGGCCATACCGTTGGTGCCGGTGTGGTTACTGAAATCGAAGGCTAATCGAATCACCGGATGTAAAACTGAGGCCGACCTATCCATCGGCCTCACTTTTTTGTTGACATCCTGGCGGTTCTATGATAACCTTTATAGGCGGCTTTTGGGAATCAAGAGTTTTGAATGTAAGTGAGGTGTTAAGGAATGGCAGCTGGAAACCGTGTGGGTATTACCCTGGCTTGCACCGAATGCAAACAGCGTAACTACCAGACTACGAAGAATAAAAAGAACGATACCGAACGTATCGAAATCAAAAAGTATTGCAAGTTCTGCAAAAAGCATACGTTGCATAAAGAAACGAAATAAGGTGGAGCGATACTATGGCAGGAACTCAATTCACCCCGGAAGTAAAGAGCACCTCTGGTGTGGGTGGTTTTCTCCGAGAAGTGAAAACCGAAATGAAAAAGGTAACATGGCCCACCAAGAGGGAACTGATCGGGTACACCATTACGGTGATCCTCTCCTCTCTCTTTGCAGCTTTCCTGATCTGGGCTATTGATGCTGTCTTGTCCGTACTGTTTCGCTTAGTGATGGGAGTGCAGTAAGCATGGAAAATCAAAAGCACTGGTATGTCATTCATACTTATTCTGGTTACGAGAATAAGGTAAAGATGAATCTGGAAAGCAAAATCCATTCCCTGGGTATGGAAGAGCAGATCTTCCAGGTGCTGGTTCCCATGCAGAATGAAGTAGACGCAAAGGATGACAAGCAGAAGGTCGTGGCGCGGAAAGTGTTTCCAGGCTATGTACTGATCGAAATGATCGTGGACGACCGGACTTGGTATGCTGTGCGGAACACCCCTGGTGTAACTGGCTTCGTTGGTACCGGCACAAAACCCATTCCTTTATCTGACCGTGAAGTAGAACGCATCCTGGGGGCCATGCCCAAAGAAGGAGAACAGACTGCTGCAGTCGGCAAGACTGTGGAAGAACCTGTAATCCGGATGGAATGCCCTGTAGGTTTGAATGATACCGTCCGCATCAAAGCCCCTGGCTTTACCGATATGGTAGGGACGGTAGCGGAGATCAACGACGAACAGCAGAAGATCAAAGTGATGGTCGAAATGTTCGGACGTGAGACTCCCATTGAAGTTAAATTCACCCAAGTGGAAGCTATTGAATAAGTAAGGAGGTGTAAATTATGCCTAAGAAAGTCGTTAAGATGGTCAAACTGCAGGTCCCTGCTGGTAAGGCAACTCCGGCACCTCCCGTAGGTCCGGCACTGGGCCAGGCTGGTATCAACATCATGGCCTTCGTAAAAGACTTCAACGAACGGACTGCCAAACAGGTTGGCCTGATCATTCCTGTTGAAATCACCGTTTTCGAAGATCGTTCTTTTACTTTCGTTACCAAGACTCCTCCGGCAGCTGTACTGCTGAAGAAAGCCTGCGGCATCGAAAAGGCTTCTGGTGAACCCAACAAGAACAAAGTTGCCACCATTAAACGTGACAAAGTTCGGGAAATCGCTGAAAGCAAAATGAAAGACCTAAACGCTGGCTCTGTTGAAGCTGCCATGCGCATGGTCGAAGGTACTGCCCGGAGCATGGGTATTACTGTAGAAGACTAATGTCTGAAAAACTGTGGGAGGCAAAAGCCGCTTGACCACAAGGAGGAACAAACAATGAGTAAAGCTGGTAAGAAATATACCGACGCCGCAAAGCTCATCGAAGCTGGCAAGGCATATTCCCCCAAGGAAGCAGTTGATCTGGTTAAAAAGACTTCTGTGACCAAATTCGACAGCACGGTGGAAGTTTCCGTCCGCCTGGGCGTTGATCCCAAGTACGCTGACCAGCAGGTCCGCGGCGCTCTGGTTCTCCCCAACGGCACCGGCAAATCCAAGACTGTGCTGGTATTCGCCAGAGGCGCTAAGGCCAAAGAAGCCGAAGCTGCCGGCGCAGACTTTGTTGGCACTGATGAATACGTGGAAAAGATCAAAGGCGGCTGGACCGACTTCGACGTCTGCGTAGCCACTCCTGACATGATGGGTACTGTAGGCCGTCTGGGTAAAATCCTGGGCCCCAAAGGCTTGATGCCTAACCCCAAAGTGGGTACTGTGACCATGGATGTTACCCGTGCCGTCAACGAAATCAAAGCTGGTAAAATCGAGTACCGTACCGACAAAGCCGGTAACGTACAGACTGCCATCGGCAAGGTTTCCTTTGACGCTGACAAGCTGCTGGAAAACTATCTGACTCTGATCACCACCCTGATCAAAGTAAAACCCTCCGGCGCAAAAGGCCAGTACATCAAGAGCGTAACCCTGAGCACCACCATGGGCCCTGGCGTTCCTGTTGACGTACTGAAAGCTGACAGCAACAAATAATCAAATAGAAAATGACCATCGGACCCAAGACAGCAGGCGCGCAAGCCTAACGGATTTCCACCTGCCTAGGTCGGAGTGTTGATAAACATGACCTCCGGCTGACCCGCCGAGAGGTCTTTTCATTGATTAATAAAAAACTGACGCAAGGAGGTGTACTACTGATGCATGACATTAGACCTGAAAAAGCTGGTAAAGTGGCAGAACTGAAAGATCTGCTGTCCAGTTCCAAAGGTGCTGTTCTGGTTGACTACTGCGGTCTCACCGTGGCTGAAGATACCGAACTGAGAAGCAAAATGCGTGAAGCCGGTGTGAAGTACATGGTTGCCAAGAACACCTTTATCCGCATTGCCGCCAAAGAAGCTGGTGTTGAAGGACTGGATTCCTATCTGGAACACAATACCGCCGTGGCCTTCTCCGCTGAAGACCCTGTGGCTCCTGCCAAGATCCTGAACGATTTCAGCAAGGACCACAAAGCTCTGGAAATCAAAGCCGGTATCCTGGACGGTAAAGTAATCGCCCTGGACGAAGTCAAGGCTCTGGCAGAACTGCCTTCCAGAGACGAACTGCTGGCCAAACTGGTTGGCAGCATGCAGGCCCCCATTTCCGGGCTGGTCAACGTACTGCAGGGGACCATTCGCAACTTTGTGTATACCCTGGAAGCCGTACGGCAAAAGAAAGAGCAGGAATCTGCTTAATCGGAAAACAGGCTGATTCTGCAGCCTGATGAAAACCATTACCCATTTCATTAAAAATTTTGGAGGTATGAAAAATGGATAAAGATCAAATCATGGAAGCCATTGAAAATATGACTGTTCTGGAACTGGCCGACCTGGTTAAAGCCATGGAAGACAAGTTCGGTGTTAGCGCTGCTGCTCCTGTTGCCGTAGCTGCTGCTCCTGCTGCCGGCGCTGCCGCTGCTGAAAAGACCGAATTCGACGTTGTTCTGAAAGATGCTGGTGCCAGCAAGATCAACGTAATCAAAGTTGTTCGGGAACTGACCGGCCTGGGCCTGAAAGAAGCCAAAGCTGCCGTTGATGCTGCTCCCAACGCCATCAAAGAACATGTTGCCAAAGCTGACGCTGAAGCCATGAAAGCCAAACTGGAAGAAGCTGGCGCTACCGTAGAACTGAAATAATTTCTGCTGGTATTTCAAAAGGACTGTCCCCCTGGGGCGGTCCTTTTTTACTGTTCGAAAAAAGATTACATTTCCTCTTGACAAAATACCCCCTGCATAGTAGGATATTAGCATATTGAAAAAAGCAATGAGCGGAACCAGTACCTTTGGGGAAGGCCTACAGAGAGTCCGGCGGCAGCTGAGAGCCGGGCGGCGGGAACCTTAGGGAATGCCTCCGTGAGCTGGGCCTCGAATTTCCAGTAGAGCGCCCCGGGTCAGCAGCCGTTATCCCTGCTGCAAAGGCCGGCCTTTGGATGCCGGTGAATCAGAGTGGAACCACGGGCCATCGTCTCTGTTGAGACGATGGCCCTTTTTGTTTACACAGACCAAGAGGTGTTGGATTTGATCAAGTTTCAGGATATCAGCAAAACTTTCAAGATCGGCAGCGGGGCTGTACAGGCTCTCCAGCATGTGAACCTGGAAGTGGAAAAGGGAGATATCTTCGGAGTCATCGGTTTCAGCGGGGCAGGAAAATCCACCCTGCTGCGGATGGTGAATGCCCTGGAGACTCCCACGGAAGGCCATGTGGAGATCGAAGGACAGGTCATAGACCAATTGTCCCACAATGAGCTGCGGAAGGTACGGAAAAAGATCGGTATGATCTTCCAGCAGTTCAATCTGCTGGATTCCCGGACCGTCTACGAAAATGTAGCCATTCCCCTGCGGCTGAACCATACGGAGCCAGTGCAGCTGGACCGGACGGTAAAGACCCTGCTCCAGTTCGTGGGACTGGAAGACAAGGCTGGGTCCTATCCCATCCAGCTGTCCGGGGGACAGAAACAGCGGGTGGGCATTGCCCGGGCTCTGGCCACCAACCCCAGCATCCTCCTTTGCGATGAAGCCACCAGCGCCCTGGATCCGGAAACCACGGAACAGATCCTCCAGCTGCTCCGGCGGATCAATCGGGAACTGAAAATCACCATCCTGTTCGTCACCCACCAGATCCAGGTGATCCAGCAGCTGTGCAACAAGGTGGCTGTCATGGAACACGGTCGGGTGGTGGAACAGGGGTCCGTGCTGGAAGTATTCAGCAATCCCCAGCAGGAGATCACCCGGAAGTTCGTCCGGACGGTCATCCCGGACACCATCCCGGAAAGCATCCAGGCAGATCTGAAAAAGGATCCCCGTCCCTTCAAGCTGCTGAAACTCCGTTTCCTGGGCCGCCAGGCCTCGGAAGGAGACATCTCCGTACTTAATGACCGGTTCGGTCTGAAAACCAACATCGTTTTCGCTACGGTGACAGAACTCCAGCAAACCGCCCTGGGCCTGTTCATCCTCCAGTGCATGGATGAAGGAGACAAAATTGCCCGGAGTGAGGCATACCTGACCCAGCAGGGCATTCTGTGGAAGGAGGTGAGCCTGTCATGATCGACCAATTGGGTGTTCCCGCGTCCCAGCTGATCCTGAGCGCGGAACAGACATTGTACATGGTGTTCGTTTCCCTTCTGGTGGGCTCCATACTGGCCATTATCCTGGCCATGATCCTGGTGCTGACCAACGACAACGGGATCCTGAAGAACCGGCCCATTTATCTGGTGCTGAACACCATCATCAACATCATCCGGAGCGTTCCTTTCATTATCCTGATGGTTTTCATCATGCCCCTGACCAAGGCCATTGTGGGGACCCGGATCGGCACCACCGCGGCGCTGATTCCGCTGATCGTCTTCATCACGCCCTATCTCACCCGGCTGTTCGAGAACTCCATCCTGGATGTGAACCGGGGCATTGTGGAAGCCGCCCAGTCCATGGGGGCCTCCTATTTTGAAATCGTCTGGTACTTCCTGCTGCCGGAGGCCAAGGGATCTTTGATCCTGTCCATTACCACCGGCACCATCGGGCTGATCGGCGCCACGGCCATGGCCGGTGCCATCGGGGCCGGGGGCGTAGGGGACCTGGCCCTGACCTACGGGTATGAACGGATGAACACGCCGCTGATGCTGTTTACGGTGGTGGTACTGATTGTCTTCGTCCAGATCATCCAGACCGTGGGCAACCACTTTGCGTATAAAACCAGAAATCATGGATAACAAATTTTGAGGGGGTAACATCATGAACACAAGCAAACTGAAAAAATGGCTGGTAATCGGATTGGCAGCGGTGATGACCACCGCCCTGGTGGCAGGCTGCGGCAGCGATTCCGGCAAAAGCGCCGACAAAGGGGCTTCCACCAAAAAGGAACTGAAGTACAGCAAATCCCAGGGTCCTTATTCCGATCTGTTTGAAAAAGGGGTAAAGCCCATCCTGGAAAAGAAAGGCTACAAGTTCGTGGGCAAGGATATGTCCGACCTGCTCCAGGCGGACATCGCCCTGAACGAAGGGGAAGTGGACTTCAACGTGGAACAGCACACCGCCTATATGGAAAACTTCAACAAGAAACAGAACGGCCATCTGGCGGCCATCACCCCCATCCCCACGGTTCCGGCCGGAATCTTCGCCGGATCCAAGAGCAGCCTGGATCAGGTGGCTGACGGGGATACGGTAGCCGTCCCCAACGATGCCTCCAACACCTCCCGGGCCTATGCCCTGCTCCAGAAGGCCGGCTGGATCAAACTGGATCCCAAGAAGGACCTGTCCACGGTGACCCAGCAGGATATCATTGAAAATCCCCATCACCTGAAATTCACCGAAATGAAATCCCTGAACATCCCGGCTGTCCGGAATGACTTCTCCTACATTGTGATCACCGGTGCCATCATCTACAACGCCAAGATCGATCCTTCCACCGCCCTGATGAAGGAAGATATCCTGCCGTACCTGCTGCTCCAGCTGGTTGTCCAGGACAAGAACAAGGATGCCCAGTGGGCTAAGGATATTGCCGACGCCTACAAGTCCGCGGAATTCCAGGAATACATGAAGAAAAACAACAAGGGTCTGTGGTTCGACCCCAATGCCAAGAAATAAAAACACGCAGACAAACCCCGGAGGCCCAGGCTGATGGGGTTTCCTGCTGAAAAGGAGACTTTGCCATGGATGTAAAAGAACAGGTGGCAGCCCTCCAGCCGGAACTGGTCCGGCTGCGCCGCCATTTCCACGAAAATCCGGAACGGTCCTGGAAGGAATTCCAGACCCAGAAAGCCATTGAAGCCTATCTGGATGAACTGGGGATCCCCTATGTGGAATCCTGCCATTCCGGGGTGATCGCCACCTTGAAGGGGCCCCATGCTTCGGACCGGATCATCGGGATCCGGGCGGACATCGATGCCCTGCCTATTACGGAACTGGGAGAGGCGGAATACAAATCCCGGAACTCGGGGACCATGCATGCCTGCGGCCATGATACCCACATTACCATCCTGCTGGGGACGGCCAGGATCCTGGCGGCCCTGAAGGACCAGCTGACGGTGACCGTCCGGTTCCTGTTCCAGCCGGCGGAAGAAGAAATTGCCAACAGCGGAGCCGCCTATATGAAGGAAGAACCCCTGGTGAAGGAATGCGACCGGCTGATCGCCCTCCATATCTGGAGCAAGATCCCTGCGGGCTGGGCTTCCCTCCGGTATGGGCCTGTCATGAGTGCCGCGGATACCTTTGATGTGACTGTGGAGGGGAAGGGAGGCCACGGGGCCCTGCCTCATCAGACTATCGACCCCATTGTGGCCGGAGCGGAATTCGTTACCGCCCTCCAGTCCGTGGTGAGCCGGGAAGTGAATCCCTTGGAGCCCGCAGTGCTCAGTGTCACCCGGTTCCAGGGAGGCACCACCAGCAATGTGATCCCGGGAGAAGTCCAGCTCTCCGGCACTGCCCGGACCTTCAGCAAGGAGCTTCGGGAAGCCTATCCCGGGATCCTGGAACGGGTGGCCCAGGGCGTGGGTACCGCTACCCGGGCCACTTTGCGGACGGTGTACCATTTCGGTCCTCCTCCCATGATCAACGACAAGGCCTGTGTGGATACGGGACGGAAAGCCTGTGCCAAAGTCTTCGATCCGGACAAGCTGGTGGACTGGGAACTCCAGATGGGAGGCGAAGACTTCGCCAAGTATTACAATCCCAAATGCCTGCTGCTGTTGGGCGGCGGCTTCCCGGAAGAAGACCGCCGGTATCCTCAGCACAGCCCCTACTTCGACATCGACGAAAAGGCCCTGGGACTGGGTGTGGAATATTTTGTCCAGTATGTATTGGAGTGGGAGGAGGAATTGAAGAAATAGGATAAGTAGGGTAAAATAAAGAGACTGTGGCGTTCTGCCCAGCCTCTTATTTGTTGATTACGGAAGGGAAGTAGGTATATGCAGCCTTATCTGATCCTTGGCTTTCTGATTGTCCTAGGCTATCTGGCCCATAATCTGACGGTATCTTATGCCGCCGGTCTCCTGGTACTGCTGAAGCTGTTCCTGCCGGAGGAGAAACTGCTCTATTTCGGCAGCCACGGGGTGAACTGGGGGGTCATGCTGCTGATGGCAGCGCTGATGGTGCCCATCGCTACCGGGAAAATCGGTCTGGCGGAAACCCTGGGAGTGTTCAAGACACCCCTGGGCATGGCCTCTCTGGTCATCGGTGCCCTGGTGGCCTTATTGGGCCGCTGGGGGGTGGAACTGATGGGGGCGGATCCTCAGGTGGTGGCCGCCATGCTGATCGGCACCATCATCGGCGTCATCCTTTTCAAAGGCGTCCCCGTAGGTCCCATGATCGCCAGCGGGATTTTGTACTGTGTAATGAAAGTGTTGGGAATGGTGTTTCATTGAAAGGGGCTGTTGCATGCGCAACAGCCCCTTAGTCGGAAGTCGGGAGTCTGAAGTCGGAAGCCTCAGGACAGGATCCGTCTGGCTGGACGGATCCTTTTGATTCTGTAAAACCAGAATCGCAATCAATCTGAGAGATCATTTCGTCCAAAGGTTCTACACATTCAAAAAATTTGCCTGCAAATTTAACCTTCGGCTCCAGACTTCCGACTCCAGACTTGAGCCGCTATGCGGCTCTACAGCTAAGGGTGGTGTTGCACGCAATGTGCAACACCACCTCTTTTTACGCCAGTGCCTCGCCCAGTCCTTTGCACTGATTCAGGGCATCGTCATCCGGGGCGTTGTTGGCGATTACCGGATCAGCGGCCAGCACGGCGCCTTCGGCTTCCGCGTCGGCTTTCCAGCTGTCCATCCATTCTCCGGTGCCCCAGCCGTAGGAGCCGAACAGGGCGATTTTCTTGCCTTTCAGGCTGCCTTTCACTTCATCCCACATGGGCTGGAATTCCCCTTCTTCCAGGACTTCCGCTCCCATAGCCGGGCAGCCGAAGGCGATGGCGTCGAAATTGGCCACTTCCCCGGCGGAAAAGGCGGAAGCATTGTATTCCACCACTTCAGCTCCTTTGCCTTTGGCACTGTCCTCCACGGCCTTGGCCATGGCTTCTGTGTTGCCGGTCCCGCTCCAGAATACCACTGCGATTTTGCTCATTGTAATCCATCCTTTCCGCCGGCCACGCCGGCTGACAAATATTTTATTTAAGCCACCGCCAGCCTGCTGAGGGGAGTGCCGGCGCAGTAACAGCGCCAGTAGATCCGGGTGCATTTCTGGCATTTGGCAAAATAACAGGCGGCCCGTTCCCGGTTTCCGTAGGCCTTCCAGCACCCGGAACAAACACCTTTGTCCCGGGGGGAGGCCATATAGGCTTTCACATCTTCCAGAGGATAGTCCAGCAGGATGCCGATTTCGTGGGGAAAGGGGTCTCTCCGTGCCAGGCGCAGGGCCATCTGGTCCAAAATCTCCTGACAGGTGGAGCCCTCATAGCCCTGGCGTTTTAGGAAGGAACTGCTTTCCGGATCCTGGAGAAGGATGCTGAGCCGGTGGGGGCGGTATACATACAGGAGGGCACTCTGCCGGATACAGTCGTAACTGAGCACTTCCAGGCGGATTTCTTTGGGTTCCAGGCTGCGCTGGATTTCCCCGATCTGGGCGAAAGGGCTGTCTCCGGGACGGAAAACGAAGCGGAACAGACTGGCGGCTTTGAGACCGGCCAGGGTGGGCGCGCACTGGCGCACCAATTCTGTTTCCAGGGTGATGGTCATAGTGGAGCCTCCTTGAATAAGTTAGTTATGACTAATTAATAACCAAAGAAAAATGGCTGTACTTCGAAAAATACCAGCCAAAATAGTTAGCAATTACTAACTAAACGAAGTATAACAAATCTCTCTGTTTTGTGCAACCATTTTTTTCTCCATCTTGCCACCGGCCCGGTTTTGGGCTATAATGAGGGTATAATTAATCAAATGAATAATTATTTTACTGGTACAGATGGGAGCGATGACCATGAAATGGTGGAAACCTGTGGTGGTGGGGCTGTCCCTGACCCTGGCACCGGGGATGATGCAGCCGGCCCTGGCCGGAAAGAAGGATCCCCAGCCCAAGGCGGTGAAGATGCCTGCCTGGACGGAACTGGCTCAGCAAAATCCGGCGGCTTATGACCGGGCTGTACCGGAAGCGAGTCTCAGCGAGGAACAGCTGGCAGCCTGGTGGAAGACTTTCCAGGATCCCAAACTGGATGCCCTGATCGAACTGTCCTTGAAGAACAACCGGGATCTCCAGGCAGCCCAGGCCCGGGTGGAAGAGGCACGGGCCCAGTTGGGCATCAGCAAAGGGGAAGCCCTGCCCTGGCTGAATCTGGGAGGCACCTATGGACGGTATGAAGCCCCTCAGGGGGTCAACGACAAAATCAGCGACATGAGTCCCTACCCGGGGTTGATCAACCCGCCCAACCGGAATTCTTCCGTGGCTGGGCTGGGGATCGATGCTTCTTGGGAACCGGATTTCTTCGGCCGGCTGAAAGCCAAGAAGCAGAGTGCCGCCCATAACCTGGCGGCCCAGCATGCGGCCCTGTACAGCACCTGGGTCACCCTCAGCGCGGAGACGGCCCTCAACTATGTGTCCCTCCGGACCCTCCAGCAGGATCTGGACCTGTTGGAACGGCACGCAGCTCTGGAAGGGGAAAAAGCAGATCTGCTCCAGACCAATTACAATGCGGGGCTGATCAGCGGCTATCCTCTGGAAGCCATGCGGACCCAGGAACAGAATACCCGGGCGGAGATCCCCCGGACCCGGCAGTCCATCCAGGAGACCCTTACCCGGCTGTCCATCCTTACCGGGACGGAACCGGGCCAGCTCAATGACCTGTTGGAACCGGAAGATCTGCCGGAAATCGATCCGGAACTGTATCATGCCATTCCCGCCAACCTGATGCGCCAGCGGCCGGATATCCGGGCGGCGGAAGAGCGGCTGGAAGCCCAGATCGCCCGGACCAAAGAGGCACGGGCGGAACTGAAGCCCCGGTTCACCCTGGACGGGTTCCTGGGGCTCATCACCCTGGGGGGCGGGAATCTGTTCGGTTCCGGCGCCCATTCCTTTGCCATTGCGCCTTCCTTCACCTTCCCCCTGTTCCATGGGGGACAGCTGCGGCAGAATGTGAAGCTGCAGGATGCCCGGGCCAAAGAATACCAGGCCCAGTATGAAAACACGGTGCTGAAGGCGGCCGGGGAAGTCCAGGATGCCATGACCGGTATCGTCCAGGAAAAGGAACGGAAAGACAAGCTCACCGCCGGGGTGGACAATGCCCAGGGGGCTTTCGACCTGGCGGAAAACCGTTTCCAGGCGGGACTCAGCGATTATCAGCCGGTATTGGACAGCGAACGGACCCTGCTTACCATGAAACGGCAGGAAAACCGCAGCCGGGGCCAGGAACTGGCGGACCTGATCCACCTGTACAAGGCACTGGGCGGCGGCTGGCAGCCTCTTTCTGATGCGGAAAAGGCGGAAATCAGCAGGGCAGAAGGGAAGGATAAATGATGGCATTTTGGAAAAACCTTTTACAGGACAAAAAGAAACTGGCGGCCCTGGTGGCAGCGGCAGCCCTGCTCATCGGCGGGGGCTCCTACGGTTACCACCGGTATCAGGTGCAGAAGGCGGCCCGGCAGCTGACCCTCTACGGGAACGTGGATGTGCGGGAAGTATCCGTGGCCTTCCGGGAAAGCGACCGGATCGCGGAAGAGCTGGTGGAAGAAGGAGATAAGGTGAACAAAGGCCAGGTACTGGCCCGGCTGGATACCGATGAACTGAAAATCAAGAAGAGCAAACTCCAGGCCCAGATCGCCGCCCAACAGAGTGTGGTGGACAAACTCCACAACGGCACCCGGGCGGAAGATCTGGAAGCGGCCCGGGCCAAAGCCGATGAGGCGGCGGCCCAGGCGGAACAGGCCCGGCAGGATCTGGCCCGGGTGGAGAACGCCTTTGCCTCTTCCAATGGGAAATCTGTCAGCAAACAGGACCGGGATGCGGCCCGGACCAAGGTGGATGTAACGGCGGCCCAGGCGGAAGCGGCTCAGCAGGAATATGAAAAAGCCCAGGCCGGCCCCCGGGATGAAGATGTGGCCAGCGGGGAAGCCCAGCTGAAAGCCCTCCAGGAAGACGCCAAACATGTGGACTACCTGCTGAGCCAGGCGGAACTCAAGGCCCCGGCAGACGGGGTCATCCGGTCCCGGCTGCTGGAAGTGGGGGATATGGCTTCTCCTCAGAAACCGGTGTTCAAGCTGTCCCTCAATGAAAAGAAATGGGTCCGGGTCTATGTAAGCGAAAAGAATCTGGGACGGATCTATGAAGGGATGAAGGCGAAAATCTATACGGACAGCCATCCCAAGGATCCCATCGAAGGCCAGATCGGCTATATTTCCTCTACGGCAGAATTCACTCCCAAGACGGTCCAGACTACGGAACTGCGTACCTCCCTGCTGTACGAAGTCCGGGTCTATGTAACCGATTCCGACAATGTGCTGCGGATGGGAATGCCCGCCACGGTGCAGATCGATACGGAGCAGAGCCATGACTGAATGGGTGGTCCAGGCTGAAAAGCTGGACAAACTCTTTGATGACAAGCAGGGAAAGGCCCATGCTCTCCAAGGCATCGACTTCCGGGCGGAAAAAGGGAAAATGACTGCCCTCATCGGTCCGGACGGGGCCGGGAAGACCACCACCATGCGGCTGATCTGCGGGCTCATGGACCCTACCGGCGGGAGCCTGAAGGTGCTGGGACTGGATTCGGTGGCCGGGGCGGAGGAAATCCAGTCCCGGATCAGCTACATGCCCCAGAAATTTGGCCTTTATGAAGACCTGACCATCCAGGAGAATATGGATCTGTATGCGGACCTTCACGGGATCCCCCAGGATACCCGGAAGGACCGTTTTGCCAAACTGCTGGACATGACCGGGCTGGCTCCCTTTACCGGACGGCTGGCCGGAAAGCTGTCCGGGGGCATGAAGCAGAAACTGGGGTTGGCCTGCACCCTGGTCCGTTCTCCGGATCTGCTGATCCTGGACGAACCTACCGTAGGGGTGGACCCTCTCAGCCGTGACGAGTTGTGGATCATCATTAAGCAGATGGTCCGGGAAGAAAACCTCAGCGTCATTGTATGCACCGCCTACATGAACGAGGCGGCCATGTGCGACCATGTGTATGTGCTGAACCTGGGCCAGATGCTGTTTGAAGGGACTCCCCAGGAACTGAGCCAGGTGGCGGCGGGAAAATGCTTCGAAGTGGACCCGCCGGAAGAACTGCCCTACCGGGTGCTCCAGGGATCCCTGCTGGATGACACGGAACAGATCATCGATGCGGTTCCGGAAAGCGGTACCGTCCGGTACATTGCCGCCCGGCCCGGGGAACCCATTCCCACCCTGGAGCGGTGGAGCCTGACCCCCCGGGCGGTGGAACCCCGGCTGGAAGACGGGTTCATGATCCTTCTCCACCAGGCGGCGGATCTGGAAAAGACCCGGATCCCCCTGGCTCCTCTGGACAAGATCCCGCCCCGTCCTTCCCAGAATGAAGTGAGCATCGAAGTGAAGGACCTGGTGAAGAAGTTCGGGGATTTCACCGCGGTTTCCCATACTTCCTTCCAGGTCCACAAAGGAGAGGTGTTCGGCCTTCTGGGGCCCAACGGGGCCGGGAAGACCACTACCTTCCGGATGCTCTGCGGCCTGATCCCTGCCACCGGCGGCAAGCTCAGCGTGGCCGGGGAGAACCTGCGGACTGCCCGGACGGAGGCCCGGGCCAAAATCGGCTACGTGTCCCAGAAATTCGCCCTGTACACCAAGCTCAGCGTACTGGAAAATCTCCAGTTCTACGGAGGCATGTACGGCCTGCCCTGGAAGAAGCTCCAGGAACGGATCCGCACGGTGCTGGAGGAATTCCAGCTCACCGGGACGGAATCCCACAATGCCGGGGACCTGCCGGGAGGCTACAAACAGCGGCTGTCCATGGCCTGTGCCCTGCTCCAGGAGCCGGAGATCCTGTTCCTGGACGAACCCACCAGCGGCATCGATCCCCTGGCCCGGCGGATGTTCTGGCGGGAAATCACGGATCTGTCCTGCAAAGGGACCACCATCATCATCACCACCCACTTTATGGAAGAATCCGAGTACTGCGACCGGATCATGATCCAGGACCACGGGAAGATGCTGATCATTGGTTCCACAGACGAAATCCGGGAAAAACTCCATAAACCGGGGGCCAATATGGATTCCATGTTCATCGACATTGTGAATCAGGCCCGGGCCAGGGGAGAGGAGGCAGCCCAATGAGAGACAATCTGCGCCGGATCCGGGCTCTTACAGTAAAGGAGTTCCGGGAAGTGCTCCGGGACAATTCCAGCCTGGCCCTGGGCATCCTGCTGCCCATCCTGCTGATCCTGGTGATCGGCTACGGCATCAGCCTGGATGTGAAGCACGCCCCCATCGGGGTGGTGCTGGAGGACGCGTCTCCGGAGGCCCGGCAGGTGGTGGATTTCGTGGATGGATCGGAATACTTCCGACCTACCTACATGACCAGCATGAACCAGGCGCTCCGGGCCATGGAACAGCGGGAAATCGACGCCATCCTCCGGGTGCCTCCGGATTTCAGCCGCCAGCTCCACCAGGGGGACGGACGGGTCCAGCTGCTGCTGTACGGCACGGACACCACCACCGCCATGAGCATCCAGAGTTATGTGGAAACGGCGGCGGCCCAGTGGTCCGCCCGCCAGATGGCCGGCCAGGGCGTGGGAGCCGTGGAACTGGAATCCAGGCTCTGGTTCAATGATGCCCATGAAAGCACCTGGTACTTTTTGCCCGGGCTGATCCTGATGATCGTCACCCTGGTGGGGGTGCTGCTTACCGCCGGGGTCATGGCCCGGGAATACGAACGGGGGACCTTTGAATCCCTGTTCGTGACTCCGGTGAAAAAAGGGGAGATCATTGTGGCCAAGATGATTCCCTATTTCTGCATTGCCCTGCTGGGGGTCTTCATCTGTCTGATCCTGTCCCGGTTCCTGTTCCAGGTGCCTCTGGTAGGGTCTCTGTCCCTGATTTTGCTGTTTTCCGTCCTGTACCTGCTCACTGCCCTGGGCATGGGGATGCTGATTTCTGTGGTGACCAAAGCCCAGTTCATGGCCATCCAGGTTGCCCTTCTGGTAAGCTTCCTGCCCAGCATCATGCTTTCCGGGTTCCTGTTCGACCTGCGGGCCACCCCCCGGTGGGTCCAGTGGATCGGGGAAGTGCTGCCCTTCAAGCATTATCTGGTGGCCCTGAAGACCCTGTTTTTGGCCGGTGACCTGTGGCCGGTGATCCTGCCCCAGGCCGGCTGGCTGCTGTTTTTCATGGTGCTTTTCCTGGGCCTGGCCCTCCAGCGTATTCGAAAGAAGGTGGAATGAATGACGCCCTGGCAGCTATTTTGTCAGCAGGTCCGGTATATCTGCCGGAAAGAACTGCTGGCCATCTGGAAGGACAAGGCCTTCCGGCAGATTCTGGTAGTCCCCACTCTGGTCCTGGGGGTGATTTTCGGCTACACCGCCACCTTCAATGTGGAGAATGTGACTTATGCGGTATTGGACCAGAGCCATTCAGAGGCTTCCACCTCTCTGCTGGCCACCCTGGACGGCACCCGCTTTTTCCATCGGGTGGCGGATCTCCAGAATACCGCCCAGCTCAAGGATCCCATCGACCGGGAAGAAGCCATGGTGGTGCTGGCCATTCCCTCTGATTTTGAAGAGAAACTGGCCCGGGGAGAAAAAGCCCCCCTCCAGGTAATCACCGATGGCCGGAATACCATGACCGCCAGTCTGGCTTCCGCCTACACCTCCCGGGTGGTCCAGCAGTGGCTGGAAGCCCGGACCGGCCAGAAACCGCCCCTTTCCGTGGAAACCCGGACCTGGTTCAACCCCAACCAGCTGACCCTGTGGTATTTTGCTCCCGGGATCCTGGGGCTCATGAGCTTTTCCCAGGTGATCCTTTTGGCCGGCATGTCCGTGGCCCGGGAACGGGAGGAAGGGACCTTCGAACAGCTGCTGGTGACCCCGGCGTCCCCCCTGGTGCTCCTGATCGGGAAGGCGTTCCCTCCGGTGCTGGTGGGGCTGCTCCAGGGGACTCTGCTCCTGCTGCTGGATCTGTTCTGGTTCCAGGTGCCTTTTGAAGGGTCCTACCTGACCCTGTATCTGGTGCTGCTGGTCTATTTCCTCAGTTCCACCGGCATCGGGCTGAGCATTTCTTCCGTGTGCAGTTCCATGCAGCAGGTCCAGGTGTACACCTATGTGTATCTGATCCCCAATGCCCTTTTGAGCGGGGTGGCCACCCCGGTGCGGAACATGCCCCAGTTCCTCCAGATCCTGACTTATGCGGATCCTCTCCGGTTTGCCCTGGATGCCATCCGCCGGATCTATTTTGAAGGAGCGGGCCTTGGCACCATTGCCCCGGATCTGTTGCCCATGGCCGTAGTGGCCGTCCTGACCCTCTGGCTGGCAGCGGTTTTATTCCGGAAGAATTTGGGGTAGAATAAGTATAAGTGAAGAGTCGAATACGAAAGGAGCCATGCCCATGAATGACGTGCTGCGCAAAATGGTGGAGGACTATATCCACAACCGGATGCCGGAATACCTCCAGACTCTGTATGATGTGATCACCATCCCTTCTCCCACAGGAGAAGAGGACAGGAAGGCCCAGTGGATCCTGGAACAATTGGAAGCCATGGGGGCAGAAGGCGCATACCGGGATGAAGCCGGCAATGTGATCTATCCCTACTGCATTGAAGGAGTGGACAAGTTCCCTTTGTACACCGCCCATATGGATACGGTGTTTGCAGGAGTGGACAGGATCACTCCGGACATTGACGGGCACATCCTGAAGGCCCCTTCCTGCGGGGACAACAGTTCTGACGTGGCTGCCCTGCTGTTCCTGATTCGGATGATGCTGACCCTGAAGCTCCGGACGCCGGCGGTGTTCGCCTTCAATGTGGGAGAAGAAGGGCTGGGGAACCTGAAAGGGAGCAGGGCCCTTACTGATGCCTTCGGGGACCGGCTCAGCTATTTCATGGCCGTGGACGGGAACAGCGACCGGTTCGTGAACCTGGCCGTAGGGTCCCGGCGGTACGCGGTCCACGTGGTCACGGCCGGGGGCCACAGCTATGCGGCTTTCGGGGCGGCCAACGCCATCAACGAAGCCGCGGGAATCATCCGGGATTTCTACAGCCTCCAGGTGCCCAAAGATCCCCGGACCACCTACAATGTGGGGACCATCCAGGGAGGTACCACCATCAACTCTATTGCTGCGGAAGTGGAATTCACCGTGGACATGCGGTCCGTATCCCATTCCGAACTGGAAAAGCTGGATGCCGCCTTCCAGGCCATCCTGAAGGCCCACACCACGGACAAGGTAAAGGTGGAGACCCTGCTTCTGGGAGAGCGGCCCTGCAGCGAAGGGGTGCAGCACCATGAAATCCATGACCGGATCACCGCCATCCGGAAACGGGAAGGCCTGAAAACGGTGTTCAGTGCCAGCAGCACTGATGCCAACATCCCTCTCAGCCGGAACATCCCAGCCATCGCCTTCGGCATCAGCTTGGGCAAAGGGGTCCACACCCTCCAGGAAGAACTGGACATGACCAGCCTGGAACCGGGTCTGAAGCAGCTGGCGGCGTTTATTTGGGAGATGTAAGAGCTGATGACAGGGAAAGGGGCTGTTGCGCACGCAACAGCCCCTTTCCTATTCCCAATTTTCTGCGTATAATAAGAATCATAAAGAAAACTGCGGGAAACCGGGAGTTGGGGATGGTTTCCTTATACGGAAGGGGAATGGTTATGTCCAAGAAATGCAAACAGTGCGGCTGCGAACTGGCGGACGATGCCCTGTTCTGCGTCCAGTGCGGCGCCAAACAGGATCCGGTGGTAAAATGCCCCAAATGCGGTCATATGAACCCGGCGGCCAATGATTTCTGCACCGAATGCGGTACCCGGCTGAAGGAAACAAAGCCGGAGGAAAAGGGTGCCGGAGATGAAAAGCCGGCTGAATCCGTACAGCCAGCTCAGGAAGAAACTTCCAAAGTAGTGGTGGCGGAACCGGTTTCCGGCGGCCAGGGAGGCGGCGGGAACCAGGGCTTCCAGAACTTCCGGATGCCTCCGGTGCCTCCGGAGGGCAACGGAAAGAAAAAGAAGATCCTGGCCATCATCGGGGTACTTGTGGTGGTCTTGGGACTGTTCTTCGCCTTTGGGGGCGGCAGCAAACCCATCCAGGTGAAATCCAGTGAAATCGTGGATGACTATATCCGGGACCAGAGTTCCGGAGATAAAAAATACAAGGACAAGACCGTCCAGGTTTCCGGTAAGGTAAAATGGAAGGGGCAGTTCAACAATTCCCAGAATTACAGTATTACCCTGGAAAGCCGGAAAAACGGCGGCAAGACCTATCAGGTGCTGGTGGATGTGCCGGCCAAACGGGCCAGCATCGTCAATGATCTGAAAATCGGGGATTTCGTCAATGTGAAGGGGAAATGCGTGGGTATCGTGAAACAGAAGAGCCCCACCCTGATCAGTGTCCAGATCAAATCCACGAAGATCAATGACCAGGATGCGGACTGAGGGGCAGGAGGCGTAACCCATGGCGAAATTTTGTGCCCATTGCGGGAATCAGCTGACGGAAGAGGAAAAATTTTGTCCGGTCTGCGGCACGCCGGTGGAGCAGTCGGCGGCCCCGGCTCAGCCGGACCAGCAGGAAAAGGGAGCAACCCAGCCGGCACCCCAGCCCCAGAAGGCTTCCTTTGAGACTTTTCAGCCCCGGGAAGATTTGCCCCACAAAAGCGGCCGGGGCAAATGGATTGCCCTGGTGATCCTCCTGATGCTGGCGGCGGCCGGGGCAGGGATCTTCTTTGCCCGGCAGAAGGATGCCGGGTCCGGTACCAAACCGGCGGTGACCCAGGAAGAAAAGAAATCGGGAACTTCGGCTCCCAAGACCCAGCCCAAGGCGGAAGGGGCTGACCAGAAAGCCGCGGACGGGAAAAAGACGGACAAATCCTTCGGAAAGATCACCGGTACCGACGTGCGTCTCCGGGCGGGTGCCGGAACCAATACGGATATTGTGGACTATTTCGATGAAGGAGAAAAGGTGGAGATCACCGGACGGAAGGACAACTGGTACCGGGTGAAACGGGACAACGGCCAGACCGGGTACGTTTCGGTCCAGTTCTGCCGGCGTCTGTAACCGGCTTCCGGAAAGGAGGGGACCATGGGAAAATATCATGACGCGTACCAAAAACGGAGATGGAAGGGACCGGCCTGGGGCGTCTTTTTCATCCTGGTCCTGCTGCTGGCAGTGGGGTTCGCCATCAAAGGCTGCCGGGGCCGACAGCCGGCGGAAAAAGCAGAGGAAACTCCGGCGGCACCGGCTGTTACCGGGGATGTGCGCCAGACCCCGGAACCCCACGACTACTCCATCCTGGTCAAAAAAGGAGAATTTACCCTGTTCCTCCTGGACCACGGGGAACCGGTGGCCCAATGGCCGGTGGCCCTGGGGAAGAATCCCGGGCAGAAGCAGATGAGCGGGGACATGAAGACCCCGGAGGGAACCTTCCCGGTGGATGAAATCATCGATGCCTCCAGCTGGTCCCATGATTTCCACGACGGCAAAGGGGTGATCCAGCACGCCTACGGGCCCTGGTTCATCAGCCTGGACACCCGGAGCCTGAGCCAGGGGAAATGGGACGGCATCGGCATCCATGGCACCCACGACCCGGCCTCCATCGGCACCCGGGCCTCCGAAGGCTGCATCCGGATGAACAATGAAGATCTGGAAAAGCTGAAGGCCTGTGTGAAAGTAGGGACAAAGGTGACGGTGGAAGAGTAAAAGGCTGTCAGCGGCTGCTGGATGTCAGAATCCAATGATTCATTGCGGTGCCGTAGGGGCTCCACGCCGGGGAGCCCGCAGCTGGTACGGGCTGGCAGTCGATGGTCACTAGCCTCTAGCCAATGGAAGAAACCCGCCGGGCAGGTTCCTGGGAATATAGAAAAACGCAGGCCGGGAAGGGCGGGCCTTTGGCACGCCCCTACGTCGTTGGAATCGAATGTTGGATACCAACGGTCCCAGAAACGGATTTTTCGGAAACCCCGTTTCTCTGATTTTCCGTTGATCCTTGACTCCAACGTTGTAAGGGCTCGCCGGGGCGAGCCCATCCCGGCCGCCCAGGGGGTCAATACGTTCAAAGGCAGATGCTTGGCATCTGGCATCCTTTTGCGGTGAACCGGCGTGGACGGGCGGCGCTGGCGACATTTTGCTTTGCAAAAGTTTTGAACCACCCCTACGGACTATCATCGGGGATGTGACAGGTGCCATAGGTGCGGACCAAGGGCTGCGCAGCGATTCCGCCCGGTTAGTCCGCTTGAAAGGGAGAAAATGGAAAATGACTGTGATTGGGGTGAACTGAACTTCCATGATGGGGAAATCCTGTCCGTCAATTTGGAGTACGGGAACAAACGGGCCAATTTGGTGATCCAACTGGCCAATCCTCATACCAGGGTGGCAGTGGAAGCCCAAGGACTGTATGCTTTTCTCATGAGTTGCCGGGAACCTTGGGGAAGAGGAACCTATATTTTCAGTGTAACCACCAAACGGCAAAACGATAAAATCAAAATGGATATCCTGTTCAATTCAGGAGACCATATGGTCATTGGCTGCGAAAACTTAAAAGCCACTGCCCGTACCGACTGATTCAGTAAAAGTTCCAGAAAGGCAGATAAACCATGATCATGAGCATTTTTTTCCTTCTGGGGGCTTTCCGGACGTTTTACTATGTCATATGGGAGGCTGCAGAGAGAAAAACAGCAACAGCCTGGCGGGTGATGTTTGGGCTGCTGGGGATGGCTGAACTGCTTCTGGCTTTTTATCTTTCACCGTTTTCTGCTGTTTTAAGAAATCTGGAAGAGCTGGAAACCGTTTATCATTATCTCATTCGGGCAGTCGTTGTTATTTTTTTGATTTTGGGCTGGACCGAAAGCAAAAATCTGGAAAGCAAGACCCAAAGGAAAGTGAAATCATATATGCTGCGGGTTTATATTGCTTTGCTCATATACTTGGCCTTGAAATATTTGTGACGGCCTTGTTATTCAGAGAAAACTGCCAAGGCAGTTTTCTTCCATCGGCCGTTGACCGTTGACAGCTGACCGTTGACCGGCCTGGCTGCTTCAGCGGCCAGGCCTTGAAAGGAGAAATTCATGGACACCATTCGTCTTGTAAAGGAACCGGAAAACTTCCGGGCGGTCCTGTATGACGGGGCCGTGGAAATCGGAAAATGCACCTATGGGGTGACCCGTCCCGGGGTTTGGACCCTGGAACACACCATTGTGGATCCCCAGTACGGAGGCCAGGGCCTGGCCGGGAAACTGGTCCGGGCGGTGGCGGACATGGCCCGGGAAGCCGGGGTGAGGATCATCCCCCAGTGTTCCTATGCCCGGGTCCAGTTCGACCGGAAACCGGAATTTGCAGATGTGTACGAAAAAGAGTAGACTGCACAGAAACAAAAGTCCCAGAAACTGTTAAAAGAGATACAGAAGTGAACGATTTAAACTTTTTTGGAAAAAATATTTGACAAGCTGTTTCTCCAGTGCTACTATACAACCATCAATTCAATAAGAACCAAAAACCTTTGAGGTGGAGATAACGCCAGAAAATGTGCGCACAGAGAGTCCGGGAAGCTGAGAGCCGGACCGTGGCAGTCTGACAAATGGACCACTGAGGGCGCGATGAAATCTTCGGAAAGTATCCCGCGACGCAGCACCGACGTTACCGGTGAGGAATGTGTTGGCATTCTGCTTGAGGTGTGGAGCTCCGGCTCCATTACAGGGTGGTACCGCAGGTTATGACACCTGTCCTTGTAGGAGGACAGGTGTTTTTTTATTGCAGTGCAGGTATCCGGGTGGAATGATCAGCCCGGATACTTTTTCTTTTATCAGTGAGGAGGAACAGTCATGAAACAACAGAGTCTGGAAGAAAGCAAAGCCCTGGCCCAGGGATATGCGGCGGTGCCTGTGGTCCGGGAAATCCTGGCGGATACCGCCACCCCCATTGGTCTGGTGAGCCTGGTACGGAAGGAAAGCAGCCGGTATTTCCTGCTGGAAAGCCTGGAACAGAACGACCAGGCCGGTCGGTATTCCTTCATCGGCTTCGACCCTGTTGCCCGGCTCCGGGTCAAGGACCGGAACGCCCAAGTGGAATTTGCCGGCAGCCGGATCCCGGTAGATCCCAACCGGCCCCTGGAGGCCCTCCGGTCCATCCTGAAGGCCTACCGGGTCCCCAAAATCCCCGGGCTGCCTCCTTTTACCGGCGGGTTCGTAGGGTATTTCTCCTACGACTTTTTCCAGTACTGTGAACCCAGTCTCCATTTCGACCCGGCCAAGGCCACGGCCTTCCCGGATTTCGACCTGATGCTCTTCGACAAGGTGATCGCCTTCGACCGGGTGCTCCAGAAAATGTACCTGATCGTGAACATCAAGACCGATGACCTGGAAGGGAACTACGCCAAGGCCCAGAAGAACCTGGATGCCATGGAAGCCCTGGTCCGGCAGCCGGTGGCGCCGCCAGCCTTCACCCCGGCTCATCTGGGGCCCATCACCAGCAATCAGGACAAAGCGACCTATGGAGAAAATGTGGAGAAGATCAAAGAACACATCCGGCAGGGGGATATTTTCCAGGCGGTGTATTCCCAGCGGTTCTCCGCTTCCTACGACCAGGATCTGTTCAACATGTACCGGATCCTCCGGACCACCAACCCTTCCCAGTACATGGTGCTGCTGAAGAACGACAATCTGGAAATCGCCGGTTCTTCTCCGGAAACCCTGATCAAGGTCCAGGACCGGGAAATCACCTCCATGCCCATTGCGGGCACCCGGCGGAGAGGCCGGACCGAAGAGGAGGACAAAGCCCTGGAACGGGACATGCAGACGGACCCCAAGGAACTGGCGGAACACAATATGCTGGTGGACCTGGCCCGGAACGATGTGGGCAAGGTGGCGGAATTCGGGTCTGTAAAAGTCCATGATCATCTGCTGGTGAAAAAGTTCTCCCATGTGATGCACATGACCACCCGGGTCACCGGTACTCTGAAGGAAGGGAAGGATGCCATCGACACCCTGTGTGCCGCCTTCCCGGCCGGGACCCTTTCCGGGGCTCCCAAAGTCCGGGCCTGTGAGATCCTGGATGGACTGGAACCGGAACGGCGGGGACCCTACGGCGGGGGCATGGGATACCTGGATTTTGCCGGGAACATGGACATCTGCATTGTGATCCGCACCGCTGTGAAATACGGGGACACCGTTTCCTTCCAGACCGGCAGCGGTATTGTGGCCGACTCCAAGGTGGAGGACGAATTCATGGAAACCATCAACAAGGCAGCGGCCGTACGGCAGGCTTTGGAAGCAACCACGGAGGCGTAACATGGAACTGATCATCGACAACTACGACAGCTTTACCTACAATCTGTATCAATATATGGGCACCCTGAACCCAGACATCCAGGTGATCCGGAACGATGCCATTACGGTGGAAGGGATCCGGAAGCTCCAGCCGGACCACCTGATCCTGTCTCCCGGGCCCGGCCGGCCCTGCGATGCAGGGGTCTGCGAACCAGCTCTCCGGGAACTGAAAGGGGAATTCCCCATCCTGGGGGTGTGCCTGGGCCATCAGGCCATCGGGGAAGTGTTCGGAGGCACCGTCACCTACGCCCGGCAGCTGATGCACGGGAAACAGTCCACGGTAACCCTGGACCGGATCTCTCCCTTGTTCAAGGGGCTGCCGGAACAGATCCTGGTGGGGCGGTACCATTCCCTGGCCATCGACCCGGATACCCTGCCGGAAGTCCTGAAGGCAACGGCCACTACGGAAGACGGGGAAGTGATGGCGGTGGAACATCGGGATTATCCCATTTACGGGCTCCAGTTCCATCCGGAATCCATCCTGACCCCGGAAGGCATGACCATCATCCGGAATTTCCTGGATTTGAAAATTACCAAGCAGCAAGCAGGAGGCATAGATCATGATTAAAGAAGCCATCATCAAACTGGTCAACAAAGGAGACCTGACCTACAACGAAGCCAAGGAAGTGATGCTGGAGATCATGGGAGGCAAGACCACTCCCACCCAGAATGCAGCGTTCCTGGCGGCTCTTTCCACCAAAAGCGCCAAGGCGGAAACCATCGACGAAATCACCGGCTGTGCGGAAGCCATGCGGTCCCTGGCCACTCCCGTCCCCCATCCGGGGATGGAAGTGATGGAAATCGTGGGCACCGGCGGGGACGGAGCCCATTCCTTCAACATTTCCACCACCTCCGCCATGGTACTGGCCGCCGGCGGTGTGAAGGTGGCCAAACACGGGAACCGGGCGGCTTCTTCCCTGTGCGGCACTGCAGACTGTCTGGAAGCCCTGGGGGTGAACATCCAGCAGGATCCGGCCCTGGCTCTGAAAATGCTGGAGGAGACCAACTTCTGCTTCCTGTTTGCCCAGAAATACCATGCAGCCATGAAGTATGTGGGGCCCATCCGGAAGGAACTGGGGTTCCGGACCGTGTTCAATATCCTGGGGCCCCTCACCAACCCGGCCAAACCGGAAATGTTCCTGCTGGGGGTCTATGACGGCTACCTGGTGGAACCTTTGGCCAAGGTGCTGTGTTCCCTGGGGGTGAAACGGGGCCTGGTGGCCTACGGCCAGGAAAAACTGGACGAAATCTCTCCCAACGGGCCCACCACCATCTGTGAGCTCCGGGACGGGTACTACCGGTCTTCGGTGATCCGTCCGGAAGATTTCGGTCTGGTCCCCGGGAAGAAAGAAGACCTGGTGGGGGGGACCCCGGAAGAAAATGCCCGGATCACCCGGGACATCCTCTCCGGGAAGCTCCAGGGCACCAAACGGAATGCGGTGCTCATGAATGCCGGAGCCGGCCTGTTCGTGGCCGGGAAGGCGGATACCATCGCCGACGGGGTGAAACTGGCGGCGGAACTCATTGACAGCGGCAAGGCCCTGGCCGCCCTGGAAAAAGTCATCAAAGTCAGCAACGAATAAACGGAAGGTGCGGAACATGATCCTGGATACCCTGGCAGAAGCCACCCGGCAGCGGGTGGAAAAACAGAAAAAGGAAAAAGACTTCTACACCCTCCGGCGGGAAGCGGAAGCCCTGCTCCGGGACCGGGAGGGCTGCTTTCGGGAAGCCCTGGAGAGACCGGGCCTCAACTTCATTACGGAAGTGAAGAAGGCCTCTCCGTCCAAAGGGCTCATCGCTCCTGACTTTCCCTATGTGGCCATTGCCCGGCAGTATGAAGCCCTGGGGGCTGCCGCCATTTCCGTGTTGACGGAAACGGACTACTTCCTGGGCAGCGACCGGTATCTCCGGGAAATCCGCCAGGCGGTGGGAACGCCCCTCCTGCGGAAGGACTTCACCCTGGATGACTACATGGTGTGCCAGGCCAAGACCCTGGGGGCCGATGCCATCCTGCTGATCGCCGCCATCCTCAGCGACAGCCAGCTCCAGGAATACCGGCTGCTGGCGGAAAGCCTGGGCATGGACGCCCTGGTGGAAGCCCATGATGAAGAGGAAGTGGAACGGGCCATCCGGAGCGGCGCCCGGGTCATCGGAGTGAACAACCGGAACCTAAAGGACTTTACCGTGGACATCGGCAACAGCCTCCGGCTCCGGTCCCTGGTACCGGAAACCATTCCCTTTGTGGCGGAAAGCGGCATCAAAAGCCGGCAGCAGACCGCCCAACTGGAACAGGCCGGGGTCAACGGAGTGCTCATCGGGGAAACCCTCATGCGGAGCCCGGATATGAAAGCCGCCCTGGCAGAACTGCGGGGTGAGGTCCTGTGACGAAAATCAAGCTGTGCGGGATCCGGCGGCCAGAGGATGTGGCCATGGTGAACCGGGCCCAGCCGGATTATGCCGGATTCGTCTTCGCCCCCGGTAGGCGGCAGGTAACGGCGGAACAGGCGGAAAACCTCCGCCGGCAGCTGGACCCGGCCATTGCCGCCGTAGGCGTCTTCGTAAAGGCTCCTGTGGAAGAAGCGGCGGCCCTGGCCAACCGGGGCACCATCCAGCTGATCCAGCTCCATGGAGAAGAAGACGAAGCCTATGTGAAGGCCCTCCGAGAGCGGACAACGGCTCCCATCATCCGGGTGATCCGGGTACGGGGACCGGAAAGCCTCCGGGACCTGGACCGGTATGACTGCGATTATTTCCTGCTGGATACCTATTCCGGCATCCAGTTTGGAGGGCTGGGGAAAACCTTCGACCACAGTCTGCTCCGGCAAGCCCGGTTCTCCAGACCCTTTTTCCTGGCCGGGGGACTGGATGCAGACAATGTGGCGGCGGCCATTGCTGGGTACAGCCCCTTCGGGGTGGATACCAGCAGCGGCATCGAAACTGCCGGAACGAAAGATGAAAACAAAATCCGCGCTTTTGTGAGCGCTGTAAGAAAAGAGGAAGAATCATGAGCAATGGAAGATTTGGCAGACACGGCGGCCAATATGTATCGGAAACCCTGATGAACGCAGTGCTGCAGCTGGACGAAGCCTACAACCGGTTCAAGGATGATCCGGAATTCCTTCAGGAACTGCGGACTCTGTACCATGACTATGCCAACCGGCCCAGCCTGCTGTACTATGCGGAAAAGATGACCAGGGATCTGGGAGGCGCCAAGATCTATCTGAAACGGGAAGACCTGAACCACACCGGGGCTCACAAGATCAACAACGCCCTGGGTCAGTGCCTTCTGGCCAAAAAGATGGGCAAGAAACGGGTCATCGCCGAAACCGGCGCCGGCCAGCACGGGGTGGCCACCGCTACTGTGGCGGCTCTCATGGGCCTGGAATGTGAAGTGTACATGGGCAAGGAGGACACCATCCGCCAGGCCCTGAACGTGTACCGAATGGAACTTCTGGGGGCCAAAGTGGTGCCAGTGACCACCGGCACCGGCACCCTGAAGGACGCGGTCAGCGAGGCCATGCGGGATTGGTGCACCAATGTGGAAAACACCTTCTATGTGCTGGGATCCTGCATGGGGCCCCATCCCTATCCCACCATCGTCCGTGATTTCCAGAAAATCATCGGGGAAGAAGTGAAAGCCCAGATGCTGGAGAAGGAAGGCCGGCTGCCCGATGTGGTCATGGCCTGCGTAGGGGGCGGCAGCAATGCCATCGGCTTGTTCTACGATTTCATCCCGGACAAAAACGTCCAGCTGATCGGGGTGGAAGCCGCCGGCCGGGGAGTGAACACCGCGGAAACCGCCGCCACCATCGCCCGGGGGAAACCGGGGATCTTCCACGGGATGGAATCCTATTTCCTCCAGGATGAAGACGGGCAGATCGCCCCGGTGTACTCCATTTCCGCCGGTCTGGATTACCCGGGAATCGGGCCGGAACACGCTAACCTGTACGATACGGGCCGTGCCCAGTACGTGCCCATCACCGACGACGAATCGGTGGAAGCGTTTGAATATCTGTCCCGGACGGAAGGCATCATTCCGGCCATTGAAAGTGCCCATGCGGTGGCCTATGCCATGAAACTGGCCCCCACCCTGCCCAAGGACAAGATCATCGTGGTGAACCTGTCCGGCCGGGGGGACAAAGACGTGGCAGCCATTGCCAGATACAAGGGGGTAGATCTGCATGACTAGGATTACTGACGCATTCAAGAAAAAGGGGAAGCTGTTCATTCCCTTCATTACCGCAGGGGATCCGGACCTGGACACTACGGAAAAACTGATCTATGCCATGGAAGAGGCAGGAGCCGGGCTCATTGAAATCGGCATCCCCTTCTCCGATCCCACTGCCGAAGGGCCGGTGATCCTGGAAGCGGACACCCGGGCCCTGGCTGCAGGGACCAGGATCAAGGACATTTTCGCCATGCTGGCCCGGGTCCGGGAAAAGACCCGGATCCCCATGGTGTTCCTTACCTATGTGAACCCCATCTTCACCTACGGCCGGGAGAAGTTCTTCCAGCAGTGCCGGGATGTGAAAATCGACGGGGTCATCGTCCCCGACGTGCCCTATGAAGAAAAGGACACCATCGCTCCGGAAGCGGAAAAATACGGGGTGGAGATCATTTCCATGATTGCTCCCACCTCCCACCAGCGGATCCAGATGATTGCCAGAGAAGCCCAGGGATATATTTACCTGGTTTCTTCTCTGGGGGTCACCGGGGTGCGGAAATCCATTACCACCAACCTGAAGGAAATCGTGGACAAGATCCGGGAAGTCTCCGACAAACCCATTGCTGTAGGCTTTGGCATCTCTACCCCGGAACAGGCCAAAGAAATGGCAGCCATCAGCGACGGAGCCATCGTAGGCAGCGCCATCGTGAAACTCTGCGCCCAGTACGGTAAAGACGCCGTGGAACCGGTGAAGGCGTACGTAAAGGAAATGGCAGAGGCAGTGGAAGAGGCGAAGTGAAACAAGGCTGTTGCTTCTCCGCCAGCTGCGGCCCGTGACCAGGGGGTGTGAATTCTTTCACACCCCCTTTTTCTGATGCATCCATTTCTTTTTTACGGTATAATAGAAATGAAAGAAGGAATGATCATAAATTGTAACGTTTAAGGGAGAACCATCATGCTGGGAAAATATAAAGCGGTGATTGCGGGAATCGGGGTCCTTTTGGCGGCGGTGGCGGGATTTTTCCTGCTGGGGCCGGGAAAGAAGCCGGACCCGGGCCAGGTGGCCCAGATCCAGGGGAAACGGAACATCCTGGTGATGGGAGTGGACCGGCGGAGCGGCGATACCGGCCGGTCTGACACCCTTTTTGTGACCATGCTGGACACTTCCCGGAACCAGGCAGCTCTTTTGTCCATCCCCCGGGATACCCTGGTCTCCATTCCCGGCCACGGCTGGGACAAGGTGAACCATGCCTATGCCTACGGAGGCCATGAACTGAGCCGGAAGACTGTGGAAAACTTCCTGGGAATCCCCGTCAGCAACTATGTACTGGTGGATTTCCAGGGGTTCATCAAGCTGGTGGATGCCATTGGCGGGGTGGACATCGATGTGGAAAAGTCCATGCAGTATACGGACCCTTATGACGGGGAAAACGGCCTGGTGATCAATCTCCAGCCCGGGAAACAGCATATGGACGGGACCACCGCCATCCAGTACGTCCGGTATCGGGATGAGGAAGGGGACATCGGCCGGGTGGCCCGGCAGCAGAAGTTCATGAAGGCGGTGTTCGCCAAGCTCCGGTCCGCCAGCCTCCTGACCCGGGCCCCGGAAATCGCCCATACTCTGTACCAGAGCATCGATACGGATCTGTCGGCAGGGGACCTGGCATCTCTTTTGGTGACCTTTGCCAAGAACGTGTCCGGCACCTCTCAGCTGGAAACCGCCATGGTCCAGGGAAGCCCCGCCTATATTGATGACATCAGCTACTGGATCCCCAACATGACGGCCCTGCGCCAGCAGGTGGCCCAGCTCCAGGGGGTCCAGCCAGGGGAAGGATACCGGATGGCGGCCCAGGCAGCCAAGAAGAAGTATGACGAACTGCTGGGCACCAACAGTGCCGCCGGCAGCGGTGAGAAACGGACTCTCCAGGTGCAGAACCAGGAACTGAAGAAAGCCGTGGAAAAAGCCCGGAAAATGGACAAAGAAAAAGCGGCCCTGCCTGTGGGAGACAGCAGCGGTACCGGCAAGGGCAGCACGGCGCCCAATCTGCCGCCCCCGCCGCCCCAGAAAACCCTCCGGGCCTCCCTGGTCAACTGCAGCGGCAATCCTCAGTACGGAGTGGAAGCGGCCAATGACGCCCGGAACGCCGGGTTTGCCATTGTGAGCATCACCAACGGCAGCCCCATGGATCGGACCCAGGTGCTGATCAATGCCGGCAGCAGCGCCGCCGAAGAGCGCACCGGAGCCCTGCCTTTTGACTTCCAGCTGATCCAGGGAGCCGTAAGCCCCAGCAGCGGGGATGTGGTGATTTATGTAGGACGGGATTATGGGAAGTAGGGGGGTGAATGAATTTCCCCTAGCTGTAGAGCCGCATAGCGGCTCAAGTCAGGAGTCTGAAGTCTGGAGCCGAATGTTAAATTTGCAGGCAAATTTTTGAATATGCAGAACCTTTGGACGAAATGATCGCTCAGATTGATTTCGATTCTGACTTTACATAATCAACAGGATCCGCCCAGCCAGGCGGATCCTGTCCTGAGGCTTCCGACTTCAGACTCCTGACTTCCGACTAAGGGGGTGTTGCGCATGCAACACCCCCTTCTTTTACCCTACAGACATTATATGAATTAACCAACAAATAAAATAACTATGAAAAAACTGAAAATATTCTTGCATATTGTATACAAGAGTGCTATAATGCAACTGTAAGTTGAATTTGCCCCTCATTTGGCCCTTGTTTTCAAGGGCTTTTTTTTTTGGCGTTTTGCCCGTCAGCGGTCAATGATCAGCGGCCGGATGATAAAATTTGCAGGCAAATTCTATGAATGTGTAAATTGGACCCGTAGGGGCTCCACGCCGGGGAGCCCGCTTTTGCATCGTTGGTTCGTGCATTCAGCGGGGCACCGGGCCTGCGCCCCCTACGGTCTGACCGATTTTAAGATCAATTTGTTAAAATTGATTTCCTTCGGCTGTCAACCCTGTAGGGGAAGTCATTGACAAAACAGCATTACAGGCCTAAAATGAAAAACATCACGAATGTATACAAAATGCGGGACTGTCCCGCAGAGCAGGAAAGTAGGATGGTAGAACATGCATATCGATATCCACACCCGTTTCATTACCCTGTTGGGAGATCCCCTGGCCCAATCCTTTGCGGCCCGGATGCAGAACAGAGGGTATGAGGCGGCAGGGCTGAACCTGGTGTATTTCTACACGGTGACCGGGAACGAACACCTGGGTGAAATCATCCAGGGACTGCGGCACATGCCCTTTGCCGGGTTTGCCGTCACCAAGCCCAACAAGGTGAAAGTCCTGGAATACCTGGACGAACTGGATCCCCTGTGTGCCAAAATGGGGTCCAGCAATACGGTGGTGAAACTGCCGGATGGACGGCTGAAAGGGTACAACACCGACGGGGTGGGCTTTTACCGGGCCCTGGAGGAAGCCGGGGTGCCCGTCAGCGGAAAGACCTTCTTCTGCTTCGGCAGCGGCGGAGCCGGCCGGGCCATTTGTTCGGCGCTGGCCTACCATGGAGCCGGCCGGATCCTGATTACGGATCTGGTGGAAGAAAGCGCCCGGAGCCTGGTGGCGGACATCAACAAAAACTTCGCACCTGTGGCGGAATTCGTGGCTTATGGAGATTTTTCCCGGGTCAAAGAAGCCAATGCCGTCATCAATGCCAGCGGGGTGGGCATGGGGAAAACCGCAGGCCGGACCCCTCTGCCTCCGGAATACATCCGGCCCGGCCAGTTTTACTTCGACGCCTGCTACAATCCGGCCCGGACCCGGTTCCTGGAAAATGCGGAAAAAGCCGGGTGCCCGGTGCTGAACGGGCTCACCATGAGTCTCTACCAGGGAACGGCCCAGGTGGAACTGTGGTCAGGGAAGAAGGCTCCGGTGGAAGCCATGGGTCAGGAACTGGAGAAAATCCTGGCAGAAAAAAAGCAGCAGGAGTAGGGCTTCTGCTGCAAAGTAGCAAAGTAGAATGGAGAGAAACAAAATGGAAAATGTGAAGGAAAGCAGCAAGACAGTACAACGCAACTCTGTAAACGCTCTGATCCACTGGCTGGATCTGCACCTGGAAGAGACCTTCCTGGTGGTGATGCTGGTTCTCATTGCCGGCATCACCATGCTTCAGGTCATTGTCCGGAAAATCCCGGGCATGGCGTCTCTCACCTGGGCAGAAGAACTGTGCCGGTTTTTGTGGATCTGGAGCGTTTTTCTGTCCCTGCCCTATACCATCCGGATGGACAGTATGCTCCGGGTGGGGGTGCTGAAGGACATGCTCCCGGAAACTCTCCGGAAGGTGCTGAATCTGGTGGTGGACGGGATCACTCTGGGCTGCATGGGGGTCCTGGGCCTTTACGCGGTGGAAGTGGTGTCAGTAATTGCTGAAAGCCACGAGATTTCCCCGGCTATGCAGTGGTCCATGGCCTTTGTGTACAGCTTCATGGTCCTGGGGTTCTTCCTGGGAGTGGTCCGGTCCGTCCAGATGCTCTGGATCCATGTCCAGCATCTCCAGGAAAAGGAACTGTCCACCCTGGAACAGACTCTCCAGGATGCGGCTGACGAAGCGGCCCTGGCCCGGGAAGGGGATGACTGAATGTCCGCGGTACTGATTTTTTCCGTCTTTCTCCTGGCCATTGCTCTGTCCCTGCCTATCGGCATCAGCATGATCCTGGGGGCCACTGCTCCCATTGCCCTGTTCCATCAGGGAGGCACCATGGGCCAGGTGCTGAACAATGCCTTTTCCGGGGCCAATTCCACCCCCATCCTGGCAGTGCCCCTGTTCATCCTGGGGGGTGTGATCATGGCCAAAGGCGGGATTTCCCGGAAACTGTTCAACTTCTTCGCCTTTTTTGCCGGCCGGATCCCCGGAGGCCTGCCCTGTGCAGTGATCCTCACCTGCCTGTTCTACGGGGCCATTTCCGGCTCCGGTCCGGCCACCACGGCGGCAGTGGGAGCCATGTGCGTGCCCTTCCTGACGGAACTGGGCTATGACAAGACCTGGAGTGCCGGTCTGGTGGCCGTGGCCGGGGGCCTGGGAGTCATCATTCCGCCTTCCATCCCCTTTGTGCTCTATTCCCTGGCCACCGGGGTTTCCACCGGGAAACTGTTCCTGGCGGGAATCATCCCCGGCTTCCTGGTGGGCCTGGCCCTGATGGTCTATGCGGTGATCCACTGTCTCCGGAACGGGGAGGACAAAGACAAAGTACGGGAACGGATGGAAGAACTGTCCAGGATGGGTTTCCTCCAGCTGTTCCGGGACAGCTCCTGGGCCCTGCTGTGCCCGGTGATTGTCCTGGGAGGCATTTACACCGGGTTCACCACCCCTACGGAAGCGGCGGCGGTGTCCGTGTTCTATGCGTTGCTGGTGTCTCTTTTTGTCTATAAGACCATGACCTTCGGGGATATCCTGCCCATGCTCCGGGAATCGGTCCGGACCTATGGGGGACTGGCCTTCGTGCTGGCCTTTGCCACCGCTTTCGGACGGGTCCTGTCCATGACCCGGGCTACCAAAGCGGTGGAAAGCTTCATCCTGGGGAATTTCACCTCCGGGGTGGCGGTCCTCACGGTACTGGTGCTGATTTTCCTGGCCCTGGGCATGGTGATGGATACGGGACCGGCCATCATCATCCTGGTACCGGTGCTGCTGCCGGCCTGTAAAAAGCTGGGAGTGGATCCCATCCATCTGGGGGTGGTGCTGGTGTGCTGCCTGTCCATCGGCCTGGCCACTCCGCCTTTCGGCCTGGACCTGTTTGTGGCCGGGAACATTGCAGAACAGCAGCCCATGAGCGTGGCCCGGAAATCCGTTCCGTTCATCTGTGCTTTCCTGGCGGCTCTGGTGGGCATCACCTACATTCCGGCGCTTTCCACCTTCCTGCCGGCATTGTGGTAAGAAAGGACGGAACAGCCATGGATAGAATATGGAAGAAACTGGCCGCAGCCTGCCTGGGAATGGTGCTCCTTTTGGGGACAGCTGCCTGCGGCAGCCAGCCGGCGGCCGAAAACAAAGAGAAGGAAGCCGGGCCCTATGCCGGTCTGCCCAAAGTGGTGCTGGTGGGAGGGGATTCCTCCGGCAAAGGCTCCGTGGGCCAGCGGTTCGGGGAACTGGTGGCCCAAAAGGTGGCGGAACGGACCGGCAGCCAATTGACCATCGACTACCATCCCAATGCGGAACTGGGCGGGGACGAAGACCTGCTCCGGCAGCTCCGGGCCAACGACATCCAGCTGGTGGTGGGCCAGATGGCTCCGGTGACGGCTTTTGTGCCGGAGGGAGCGGTGTTCGACCTGCCCATGGTCTTTGCTCCCTATGACGGGAAAACCATCGACCGGGTACTCAACGGGGACGGGTCCTTCCGGCAGAAACTGGCGGCGGCCTATGACCGGGCGGGGCTCCACTATATGGGGACCCTCCAGAACGGCACCTACCGGCTGATGACCTCCAACCGGCCGGTGAAAAGGGTGGAGGATTTCCAGGGGCTGAAGATCCGCACCATGAGCAACCGGAACCATATGGCCTTCTGGTCCGCCCTGGGAGCCAATCCCACGCCTCTGGCCTGGCCGGAACTGTATTTTTCCCTGCAGAGCGGCATTGTGGATGCGGAAGAAAATGCGGCGGACAGCATCCTTTCCGCCAATTTCAACGAAGTCCAGAAATACGTGGCGGAAACCAATGTGATCCTGTACGCCAACGAAATGGTCCTGAACAAAAAAGCTTGGGAGAATCTGCCCAAGGCATACCAAAAGGCTTTGGAAGACGCGGTCCGGGAAGCCCGGGAAGAACTGGCACCTACCCTGATCCAGGTGGACCGGGACTGCAAGGAAAAACTCCAGAAAAAAGGCATGACCCTGGTGGCCTATCCTCCGGAATTTTACCAAGCAGTCCGGAACCAGCCCGCCGTCCAGGAACTGTACAAGAAAATAGACGCCCAGACCGGAGGACTGGGAACGGTGATGAGGGAAGAGCTGGAAAAGTAAGAAAGGGGCTGCTGACCGCTGACAAAAAAGAACTGTGCAAAAATGATTCCTCATTTTTTCACAGTTCCTTTTTTCATACCCGCTGGATCACCTGGGCCAACAGGTCCGCCGGGAGCTGACCGGGGGCGGAGGCGGCTCCGGCGGTGCCGAAGGTGACGGCGGAACCGAACCGGCCTCCTCCGATCCGGGTAATGGCCCCCATGGGCCCCATGGCCATGGTGATCACCGGAGTCCTGGGATGGCCTTCCTTCATTTCCAGGGTGGCGGCCAGAAGGGTCAGCACATCTTCTTCCTTCTGGGGCATCACCGCGTATTTGGCCAGGTCGCAGCCCAGGTCCTGCATGGTGCACAGGGTCCGGACCAGGGTTTCCCGGGAGGGAGTCTTCTGGAAATCATGGCAGGATCCCACCACCTTGATCCCGGCCCTGTGGGCCCGGTTTACCAGATGTTCCATCACATCTTTTCCCCGGGACAGCTCCACATCCACCAGGTCCATGGCTCCGCTGTCCATCGCTTCTTCCAGCAGCCGCACATAGTCTTCCGTGGAAATCTCCAGCTGTCCCCCTTCCACCGTGGTGCGGATGGTGAACAGCAGGGGCAGGTGGGGGATCCGCTGCCGGAACAGGGCCAGGGGAGCCTGCCAGCTTCCCGGTTCCCGGATGGAGGCGTAGCAGTCTCCCCGCCACTCCGCCAGGTCGCAGGGAGCTTCCGCCAGAGAATCCAGGGCTTCTTCCAGCCCGGATAGGGTAGGGGCCGTGAGAGGGATGGCGATTTTCGGCTGCCCTTCGCCGATTGCCAGATTTTTCACAAGTACAGGTTGGGCCATGATGATTCGCTCCTTTTTTCGTCTTTGCTCCAGTATACGGCAGCGGCTGGAAAAGTGTCAATGAAGGCTCTATTCTGTGGACAGAAAGGCCGTTCTTTCAGTCTCTTCTCCAACCCTGTTTTTTCGCACTGTCAAACTGTACAAAAGTTCGAAAAATTCGCTTTTCTATGCTATAATTTTTTTGTACAACCGCAGCCAACAGCTGCACCGGCAAAAATGCGACTGCAGAAAGAAGGAATGTGAAATGTCCGATCAACCCAAGAAACAGAGAAAGATGCTCAGCTCCTATTCCATCGTGTTCCTGTTCCTGATCTTTACCGCCATCCTTACCTGGTTCGTGCCCCAGTCGGTGGTGGTCAATGATCACGGAACCAAGAAGATCATCTACGACGCCATTATGGTCAAAGGGAAAGTGGTCGCAGGCCAGGGACTCCAGCCCATGGGACTGTGGGACATCATCATGGCACCGGCCAAGGGCTTTGTAAAGGCGGCCCAGCTGTGCTTTGCCCTGCTGATGGCCGGGGCCTTCCTCCACCTGCTGAACTATGTGGGGGCCATGCGGGCCGGGATCGGCTGGCTGCTGAAACGGTTCACCGGCAAGACCCTGATCGTGGTACTCACCTTTTTCTCCGCCCTGTTCGGTGCCGTCTACGGCCTGTGGGAAGAAATCCCCGCCTACTCCATGGCGGTGGTGCCCCTGTTCGTCCTGGCCGGCTATGATGTGATCACCGGGATCGGGGTCCTGACCGTAGGGGCCACCGCAGGCAATATGGCCAGCGTGGTGAATCCTTTTTCCATTGGCGCAGCCGTAGGGGCCATCGGCAACGAAAGCCTGTCCCTGGGCAGCGGCATCGTCCTCCGGCTGGTGCTCTTTGCGGTGCTGTATCTGGTGGCCCTGGCCTATGTGCTCCAGTATGCGGCCCGGGTGAAGAAAGATCCCTCCAAATCCATTGTAGCCGGGCTGCCGGTGAACACCATGGTGGAGGAAAAACAGGAAGAAGTGGAAATCACCACCCGGCAGGCCCTGTCCATCGGGCTCCTGGTGCTGATCGTCATTGCCATGATCTGCGGCTATGTGCCCTGGGATTCCATCAAGTTCGCCGACGGGACCACTGCCAAGACCCTGGTGAACCTGCCCTTTACTTCCCTGGCCAAGGTACCGGTACTGGGGAACCTGCTGGGGGCGGAACACTATACCCAGTTCGGGGACTGGTACTTTGAAGAATTTTCCTTCGTGTTCCTGGCCGGGGCCCTGCTCCTGGGAATCATCAACAAGATCCCGGAAGCCACCTTCATCAAAGAATTCATCGCCGGGGCCCGGGACCTGCTCAGTGTGGTCCTGGTGCTGGCCATTGCCAACGGGATTTCCGTGATCATGGGCAGCAAGACTGCCGGCATGTCCGTCACCTTCGTGTACTGGATCCAGAGCGCCCTCCAGGGTGTGCCCTCCTGGGCCTTCTCCCTGGCGGTCATCGGGTCCTATGTGGCCATCGGTTTCTTCATGCAGTCCACCAGCGGGGTGGCCGGAATCACCATGCCCATCCTGGGGGCCGTGGCCTATGCCCTTTATGAAACCGCTCCCATCGGACCGGTGGGCGGCCAGGTGCTGCTGATCGCCAGCTTCACCATCGGGCTCAACTTCACCAGTGCCCTGTACCCCAGCGCCACCAACATGGGGACCCTGGAACTGTACAAGGTGCCCTATGACATCTATCTGAAATTCATCCTGAAAGGCGCCCTGCTGCTGCTCATTACCGGGGCCGTGATCGTTTCCGTGGCACCCATGCTGGGCATCCTGTAAACCCTTGGAATATAAGGAAACCAACCAACAAGCAAAGGAGTCGTAGCGTCATGACTGTACTGGATTCTCTGGAACCCCGCCGGGTGTTCCATTTCTTTGAAGAACTGTCGAAAATCCCCCATGGATCCCGGCACACCAAAGCCGTCAGCAACTGGCTGGCGGATTTTGGCCGGCAGCGGGGGCTGGAAGTCCATCAGGATGCCCTGGACAATGTGATCCTGGTGGGACCGGCTTCCCCCGGCTATGAACAGGCGGCTCCGGTGATCTTCCAGGGCCATATGGATATGGTCTGCGAAAAGGCACCGGACTGCACCAAGGATATGGAAAAAGAAGGCCTGGACCTGGAAGTGTCCGGGGATGAAATCACTGCCCGGGGCACCACCCTGGGAGCCGATGACGGGATTGCCGTGGCCATGGGCCTGGCTCTCCTGGATGATCCCGCCATTCCCCGGCCCCGGCTGGAAGTGGTGTTCACCGTGGATGAGGAAATCGGCATGCTGGGGGCGGAAGCCCTGGATGCCAGCGGTCTCAAAGGCCGCCGGATGATCAATATGGATTCGGAAGAGGAAGGGGTATTTACCGTAGGCTGCGCCGGCGGCGTGGATGTAAACTGCGCCCTGCCCGTCCGCCGGGAGGCCTTTGGAGGCACCTGCCTGGAACTGAAGATCAGCGGCCTGACCGGAGGCCATTCGGGAGCGGAAATCGGCCGGGGACGGGCCAATGCCCACATGCTCCTGGGACGGCTTCTGCTCCATCTGGACCGGGAAGCCCTGTACCGGCTGGTGGAAGTGGAAGGCGGCACCAAGGACAATGCCATTCCCCGGGAAGCCCGGGCTCTTTTGGTGACCCCGGAACCGGACCGGCTCCAGAGGGCGGCGGAAGCTTTCGGAGAGGCGGTCCGGAAGGAATACCATGTGACGGATCCGGAACTCCAGGTGGCTGTGAGACCGGCTGTAACGGAAACCCTGCCCATGGACCGGACTTCCACAGAAAAGGTCCAGTGCCTGCTGACCAGTCTGCCCAATGGCGTCCAGGCCATGAGCCCGGAACTGGCGGGCATGGTCCAGACCTCCCTGAACCTGGGGATCCTGTATACGGAGAGGGACCAGGTCTGTGCCGGTCTCCTGGTCCGGAGCAGCGTGGAAAGTCAGAAAGAAATGGTGGCGGAACGGATCGAAGGACTGTTGCGGCAGCTGGGAGGTCAGGCCTTCCGGGAAGGGGATTACCCGGGCTGGGAATACCGGGCGGATTCTCCACTCCGGGATCTGTTCGTCCAGGTGTACCGGGAACAGTACGGAAAGGACCCTAAAGTGGAAGCCATCCATGCGGGGGTGGAATGCGGCATGTTCGCCGCCAAGCTGCCGGGACTGGACTGCATTTCCCTGGGGCCCACCCTGACGGAGATCCACACCTACCGGGAAACCATGCACATTGCTTCTGTCCAGCGGACCTGGAACCTGCTGCTGGAAGTATTGAAGCGGATGAAATGAGGTGTGCAGCATGAACGATCTGGAACAGCGGACCCAGGCCATCATCGAAGCCTGTGTAAAAGAAAAGGAAACCAATCCCCTGGCCGTTTTCCGCCATGTGGCAGGACAGGATTTCGTCCGGATCCATGGGCCGGAGCACCATGTGCTGGACGGGGCCTGCCTGCTGACGGCCCTCCATAACGCCGGCATGGAATTTGATTTGGAGGAGATGCTCCAGAAGCTCCGCCGGGAAGGGCTCCAGATGCCCGGGGCCATGTGCGGCCACTGGGGAGTCTGCGGGGCCGTGGCATCCGTAGGCGCCGCCCTGGCTCTCCTGGAAGGAACAGGCCCGTTGACCACCGGTTCTTCCTGGGGCAGCCACATGACCTGTACCTCCCAGGCTCTGGCCAATCTGGCAGCCATGGGTGGACCCCGGTGCTGCAAAAGGGACGCCTATACAGCTCTCAAAACCGCCATTCCCTACGTAAAAGAACGGTTCGGGATCACCCTGCCGGAAGAAAACACAGTCTGCGGGTTCTATCCAAAGAACGGGCAGTGTCTGGGGGAGAGGTGTCCGTATAATCCGGGATATAAAAAATAGGGGGGAAGGGATTCACCTGCAATCCAGAAAGAGGTTGTTGCATCTGCAACAGCCTCTTTCTTCTTCCCCCATTCTAGTGTAAAATAGATTAAATATGTGTACGCTAAAGCATTGGAGGAACGTGTATGAAGAAAAAATACTGGCTGGGGTTTTGGGCCGCGGCGGTTTTTTTGCTGTTTTTCATGAATTCATCCCTGCCCCTGACGGACAGTGTGGAAGGGAACTACGCCCTGACGGCCAAGGAAATGGTCCTCAGCGGAGACTGGCTGTCTCCCCAGATCTACGGCCGGTACTGGTATGACAAACCGGTCTTTGCCTACTGGATGATTGCCCTGGGGTTCAAGATCTTCGGGTTCAGCGAATTCGGGGCCCGGTTCTTTCCCTCCCTGTTTGGGCTGGGAGGCCTGTGGCTGACGGTCCAGGCGGGAAAACGGCTGTACCGGGAAGAAGTGGGTTTCCTTAGCGGTGTTTTGCTGCTTATGACCCTGGAATTCTTTACTATTTCCAAAAGTGTCCTGACGGACGGGATGCTGTTCCTGTTCATGGACGGGGCCCTGCTGTGCTTCTTCCTGGGGTACAGCAGCCGGGAAAAGAACTGGTACTACGGGGTGTACATCCTGTCCGCCCTGGCCACCCTGACCAAGGGCCCTATCGGCTTTCTGATGCCCGGGCTCATCATTACCCTGTTCCTGCTGTACCAGAAGGACTGGAAATGCCTGAAGGATGCCAAGCTGGCCACCGGGATCCCGCTGTTCCTTTTGGTGGCTCTGCCCTGGTACATAGCCATGGCCCGGGTCCATCCGGATTTCCTGGGCAGCTTCCTGGGGACCCAGAACGTGCTCCGGGCCACCGTGTCCGAACATCCCCGGGACAATGTGGTCTGGTACTATACGGCGGTGAACCTGCTGAACGCCTATGCCTGGGTGGGTTTTGTCCCCGGCATGCTCTGGAGCCTTCTGCGGAAAAACGGGAAATGGAACTATCCGGCTCCCCGGGAAGCTTTCCTGCTGCTGTGGATCGCCGCCATTTTCGTGTTCTTCCAGTGTATGGCCACCAAATACATCACCTACACCTATCCCCTGCTGCTGCCTCTGTGCGTCCTGACGGCAGATTACATCTGGAAAAAGGGCAGCCGTCTGGATATCCGGGGGATGCTGGCCGGAAACCTGCTGTTCTACGGGGCTCTGACCTACGCCGCCTCCCAGGTGACCAAGCTGGCTCCCGGGGTGTTCCCCAATCCCCAGAACCTGTTTTATTTCATGCTCCTCTACACTCTGTGCATGGCGGTGCTGGCCTTTCACAAGTATAAAGGTAAAACCAGCCAGGAAGTATTTTCCACGGTGGTGCTGCTGACCATCGCTTTCCACTGCTGCAGCCTGGATCTGCTGGCCAAGCCTTTGATGGAGGATGTGACCGGGAAAACGGCGGCCCAGTTCATCAACGCCCTGGTGCCGGAAGACATGCCCATCTACATCCGGGGCGGGGGCTATCCCACTTCCGGAGTGTTCTACACCGGCCGGGAAATGGTGATGCTGGTGCCTGATGAGGAGGCGGATGCCTTCAAACCCCGGAAAGACAGCTGGTCCGCCAAAAACATCATGCCCTGGACCACTTACGGACAAGTCAGGCAGCAGCCGGGAAGGGCCCTGGTACTGGTGGACACCAAGACACGGAAACTGAAGACGAAACTGGAAGAAGACTGGCCCGGGACCTGGAAACGGGTGAAATTGCCCGGCCAGTGGACGGTAATGATCAAGGAAAGGTAGGCAGCCATGGAAGAAGAAAAAATCCGTTCCTATCTGGAACGGCAGGATTTCATCGGATTTCAGGTGCATCAAGAGGAACTGGACCATCCGGAACGGCTCCAGCGGTATTTCCAGCTGCTGGAGACGGTAGGGAGCCAGCCGGCTCTGGCCCGGAAGTTCTGCAGCCGGTGGGGACTTTCCTTTGCCGGGGACTGCGGGGAGGCCCTGTGGGAAAACAAAAAAGCCGTGGCCTTTGTCCGGAAACTGGGGGAGACCTTTCCCTTTCTCTTTTTCCTGGCGGAAAAGGAAGGGGAGACACTGAAGCTGCTGGTGATGCTCACCTGTCAGAGTGACAAATTGGAAGGGGACAACCTGTCCCTGGATCCGGAAAAGTTCAACGGCTTTCTGAAGAACCAGTTGAAGGGGCTGCTGCTCCTCAGCCAGAAAGCGGGGCTGAGCCCGGAAAATGCCCAGGGGCTGATCCAGAATATCTATGAATATTTCGGGCTGTCTGACTGAGTAGTCAAATTCACAAATTATTCATGGGTTTGCCCTTCCTTTGACACAGGTCATGGGTATACTAATAACCGTAACAGGGATTACCCCTCCTTGTTACATCTTCCCCATCAAATCATCATAAACAACTTCCTTTCAAGGAAAAAGCCTTCTGCTTCCCCAGCAGAAGGCTTTTTCCTCTTTTATTTCGTCTGTTCCAGATTCTCCGGTTCTTTGATGACCCCGTGCTTCCGGGCAAACTCCAGGAAGGTACGGATGGTTTCGTTTTCCACAGAGTTTTTCTGCCACAGCATTTCGATTTCATAATACAGAGGGGGATTCAGGGAAATGGGCACCAGTTCCGGTTCCCGTTCCGCCACCGTCCGGTACAGGAAGCCGCCGGCCACGCCGCTGCGGATCAGCTGGATCTTGGTGTACAGCTGGGTGGTGGACCACTGGATCCGGGGGGTGCACCGTTCCTGATGGAACCGCTCCAGGATGGTTTCCCGGAATTTCTGGCTGTTTTCGATTTCTACCAGATCATCCTGGGCCACCTGGGGCAGGGACAGGACCTTTTCCCGGGCATAGGGATGGCTCTGGTTTACACAGTAGACGATTTCGCTGCGTTTCATGGCACGGGCGGCCATGGTATCCTGATCCCCGTCCTGGCCGCTGACAATGGCAATGTCGATCCGGTCATCCTGGAGCGCCTTCCGGAGGGACAGGGAATTCCCGTGATGGAGTTCCAGCCGGATGTCCGGATGGTCCTTGTGGAACAGGGCCAGAAGAGGAATCTCCAGAGCCTCGATCATAGGGGGCAGGCCCACCCGGATGGAGGTGTTCTTTTTCTGGAGACGGGTCATATCATCGGCAATCTGCTTGGCTTTTTGGAGCAGTTCTTCCACTTCCAGAGAAAAATAGGACCCTTCGGTGGTGAGAATCAGCTTTTTGTGGGACCGTTTGAACAGTCTCAGCCCAAATTCTTCTTCCAGTTCTCGGATCGCTGCTGAAACCGCAGGTTGGGATATATGCAGTTCTTCGGCCGCCTTGGTGATGCTGTGCTGCCGGCAGACCTCCTGAAAATAGCGCAGTTGATGTAATTTCATGAATACGTCCTCCCAAACCTGGGGACTTTACCTTGTGAAAAAGTCCCGATTTCTGATTCTTGTCTGAAATATTGTGTCTTGTATACATTATATACAAAAGCAAAAAGAAAAATAATAACAGGTTTTCTTATGTAAAATATAAAAGAAATGTATAAAAATGAAAAAACACGGTGCTGTGGGAAAAACAACGGTGAAAACCAGCAAATCCTGTTATAATAGATACAAAAATCACAGTTTTCTTCTCTGGATTCCAGAGGGGAATTTGCAGGAGGTACCATGCATCCAAATCATTCTTCGCTGGCCCTGTGCGGGCTGTTTACGGCTCTCATGGCAGTGGGGGCCTTTATCCATATCATGATTCCCCTGGGCATCTGGCAGGTGACCATTTCCCTGCAGATTTTCGTGGCGGTGCTGGCCGGACTGTTCCTGGGCCGCCGGCAGGGGTTCCTCAGTGTCCTGGCTTACCTGGTGCTGGGGCTCTGCGGGCTGCCGATTTTCGCCCATGGAGGCGGGGTGGGGTACCTGGCCAAGCCCACCTTCGGGTTCCTGCTGGGGTTCCCCTGTGCAGCCTGGGTCACGGGAGCCCTGGCCGGGGACGCACCTCTCCAGGCCGGCCGGAAACGGCTGGTGGGAGCGGCTCTGGGGGGAGAAATGGCCTACTACTTCTGCGGGCTCCTGTACTATGATGTGATGTTCAATTTCGTCCTGCAGAATACCGGGGGCATCGGCCTGGTCCGGCTGCTGGAAATCTGGTTTCTGAGCACGGTGCTGCCGGACGGGGCCCTTTGTGTACTGGCGGTGCTGGTCTATGGAAAACTGGCCCCCAGGGTAAGGAGATAAGATGAAAAAACTCATTGTAGCCACCCGGGGCAGCCGGCTGGCACTGGCACAGACCCATATTGTATGCGGTCTTCTGAAGGAAGCGGGGGTGGAAACGGAAGTCCGGACCATTACCACCGCAGGGGACCGGGACCGGATCCACGCCCTGGTGAAAATCGGCGGCCGGGGGATTTTTGTCCGGGAAATCGAGCGGGAACTCCTTAGTGGAGAGGCGGATATCGCCGTCCACAGTGCCAAAGATCTGCCCTATCAGCTGGCCCAGGGGCTGGTGATCGCCGGTACCCCCCGGGGGGCGGATCCCCGGGATGCCCTGGTGCTGCTCCGGGATAAGAAACTCCGTGAAGGAAATGTGGTGGGCACCGGCAGTCCCCGGCGGATCCGGGAATTCAGCCGGCAGCGGCCGGACCTGCAGTTCCGGGATATCCGGGGGAATGTGACCACCCGGCTCCACAAGCTGGAACGGGGAGAGTATGATGCCATCGTATTGGCCATGGCAGGCATTGAACGGCTGGAACTGGACATGGGCCGGTTCCAGGTGATCCCCTTTTCTCCGGAGGAAGTGATCCCTGCCGGCTGCCAGGGCATCATCGGAGTGGAATGCCGGACCCAGGACCGGGAGCTGGTCCGGCTCCTCCGGCAGCTCTCTGATCCGGAGACCTGGCGCCGGTTCCGGTGGGAACGGCAGCTGTTCTGCGCTATGAAAGTAGACTGTTCCTGCCCGGTGGGAATCCACTGCCGGCTCCTGCCCGGGGAACGGATGGAACTGATGGCTATGGTGGACGGGAAACGGGCCCGGCGGATGGGAAAGGAAAAGGATGGGCAGGCGCTCTGCCAGTCCCTGAAGGAGGAACTTTATGACCGGCACTGAAAATACAGTGGGAAAAGTGTGGCTGGTGGGAGCCGGCTGCGGACGGGGCCTTCTGACCCAGGAAGGACGCCGGATACTGTCCCGGGCCCAGACCGTGCTCTACGATGCCCTGGTGGCCCCGGAAACCCTTCTGGAAGCCAGTCCGGAAGCGGAACTGCTGCCGGTGGGAAAACGGAGCGGACGGCACAGCGTGGCCCAGGAAGCCATCAATGCACTGCTGATCCGGAAGGCCCGGGAAGGCAAAAGGGTGGTACGGCTGAAAGGGGGGGACAGTTTTGTCTTCGGCCGGGGGGGAGAAGAAGCCCTGGCTCTCCAGAAGGCCGGGATCCCCTGGCAGGTGGTGCCGGGAATCAGCTCGGCCATTGGGGTGCCGGAACATTTCGGCATCCCGGTGACTCATCGGGGACTGGCCCGGTCCTTTACGGTGATCACCGGCCATACCCGGGACGGGGCGGAAGAGGACTGGCAGGTCCTGGCTCATCTGCAGGGTACTCTGGTATTCCTGATGGGTCTGGAACGGGTGGAAACCATTTGCCGCCGGCTGATTCAGGCCGGCAAAAAAGCGGATACGCCGGCCTCCGTCCTTTGCGGAGGATACGGAGAAGGGGAAAAACGCATTGACGGGACCCTGGAGGACCTGCCGGAAAAAGCCCGGCAGCAGGGGGCCTTCCCTCCAGCGGTGATCCTGGTGGGACCGGTTGCCGGCCTGGGACTCTGCCCGGAGGTGCCGGGGAAAAAAGAAAAAATCCTGGTAACCGGCACCCTCTCGTTCTGCCGGGAAGTGGCACGGGAACTGGCTGAGGGCGGCAGGGAAACAGGAGAACTGCCCCTTCTGGCCGCAGAGCCACTTTGGGGGAATATTCCTGAAGACTTCGGACAATGGGACTGGCTGGTATTCACCAGCCGGAACGGGGTCCGGCTCTTTTTCCAGTGGTTCCGGGAAAAGAAAAGAGACTTCCGGCTCCTGGGGCAGGCCCGGTTTGCCTGCATCGGGGAAGGGACCGCCCGGGAACTGGCAGAGCAGGGATTCCAGGCGGATCTGCTTCCGGAATGCTACACGGCAGAAGCGCTGGGAAAGAGTCTGGCTGAAAAAATGGGACCTGGGGAGCGGTGCCTGCTGCTCCGGGCGGAAAACGGGTCCCCGGATCTGGTCCGGGAACTGGAAAAGGCCGGGCGGCCATACAGGGATGCTGCTGTGTACAGAATCTGCCCCCGGGAGGGACAGCCGGAAAAAGGGACCTGCCTGGCTCCGGATGTAATGATCTTCGGCAGTGCCGGAGGGGTCCGGGTCTTTTTCCAGCAGTATACCCTGGCTTCGGAAACCCGGGTCCTGTGCATCGGTCCGGTTACGGCCCGGGCTGCCCGGGAAGCCGGCTGCCTGGAGGTGGAAACAGCCCGGGTCCATTCAGCAGCGGGGATCCGGGCGGCCCTGGAACAGCCGGGAGGGGAATCATGAGCTATTTTCCTTTGATGGTCCAGCTGGAGGATGCTCCGGTGCTCCTGGTGGGAGGAGGCAGGACAGCCTTCCACAAGGCAAAGATCCTGGTGGATTTCGGAGCCCGGGTCCAGGTGGTGGCTCCGGAACTCCTATCGGAATTCCGGGAGCTTCCGGTCCGGTGGGAGAGCCGGACCTTCGAACCGGAAGATCTGGACCGGGGGGACTGGATCCTGACAGTGGCGGCTACCAATCACCGGGAAGTGAACCGGACCGTAAGCCGTCTCTGCCGGGAAAAGCGGATCCCGGTGAATGTGGTGGACGATCCGGAGCTGTGTTCCTTTATCTTTCCGGCCCTGATCCGGGAAGGAGAAGTGGTCTGCGCCGTCAGCAGCGGAGGCCGGAGTCCTTTGGTGGCCCAGTATGTGAAAAAAAAGATCCGACAGGCCCTGCCGGAAGGACTGGGGGCCCTCAATGAAAAAATGGGGAGCTTCCGCCGGCAGCTGAAGGTGGCGGAACCGGATCCCCAGGTCCGGAACCAAAGGCTCCGGGAACGGTTCCGGAAGCTGCTGGAAGAGCTGCACCTCTGACTGCAATAAAAACCTTTCGAAATGGAAAAATATTTTCCAAAAGTACTTGCATTATTTTGAGAGTCTGTTATAATGAAAACCGTAAGAGATAACAAATATCAACAAATAGCAAGTCCTTAAATAAAGGGCTTGACCATTTAGGGGAGGCAATATTATGAAAAAATTCATTTGCAGAGTGTGCGGTTATGTGTATGAAGGGGAAGAAGCTCCGGAAAAGTGCCCTCAGTGCGGCGCTCCCAGAGACAAGTTCGATGAACTGAAGGAAGGCGTGAAGGAATACGCTGATGAACACGTGGTAGGCGTTGCCAAAGGCGTGGATGAACGGGTCCTGGAAGGCCTGCGTCAGCACTTCACCGGGGAATGCTCCGAAGTGGGCATGTACCTGGCCATGAGCCGGGTGGCTGACCGGGAAGGGTATCCGGAAGTGGCAGAAGCTTACAAACGGATCGCTTTCGAAGAAGCGGAACACGCTGCCAAGTTCGCTGAACTGCTGGGCGAAGTGGTTACCGACAGCACCAAGAAGAATCTGGAAATGCGGGCTGCCGCTGAACAGGGTGCCTGCGCCGGCAAGAAAGAAATCGCCACCCTGGCCAAACAGCTGGGCTACGATGCCATCCACGACACCGTTCATGAAATGGCCAAAGACGAAGCCCGTCACGGCCGTGTATTCGACGGACTGCTGGCCCGGTATTTTGCAAAATAAGAAGGTAAGGCAGGGAGAGGTTGCTGCACAAAAGGTGCAGCAACCTCTTTTTCTATGATAAAATAAAAAAAACACAAATGAGGGGGAATCGAAATGCAGGAGGCTTTGAGACGGCGGAATGAACTGCTGGCCCAGGTGGTGATCCGGGGGCTGGCATCCCGGAACATGAAGGGGTATTATGCGGCAACGGTGGAAGAGGCGGTGCAGAAGGCCCTGGAACTGATCCCGGAAGGCAGTGTGGTGAACATGGGCGGCAGCACCACCGTACGGGAAAGCGGTCTGGTGGAGAAACTGAAGGAAGGCAACTGGACCTTCATCGACCGGGACGAATATCCCACCCGGCGGCCGGCCCATCTGAAGGCCTATGATGCGGACTGGTATCTGGCCAGCTGCAACGCCATGACCCGGGACGGAATCCTGGTGAACATCGACGGCAATGGCAACCGGGTCTCCGCCATTTCCTACGGGCCCCACCATGTATTGTTCCTGGTGAGCCTGAACAAGGTGTGCTCCAGTCTGGAAACAGCCCTGGACCGGGCGGAAAACACGGCGGCTGCGGTCTGTGCCCAGAAATTCGACATCCAGACACCCTGTAAGACCACCGGGTTCTGTTCCCACTGCAAGGCGCCGGAAACCCGCTGCTGCCAGATCCTGATCACCCGGTATGCCCGGCATCCGGAACGGGTCCATGTGATCCTGATCAACGACCAGCTGGGTTTCTGACCGGGAAGAAAAGGGAAAGGGAGTTGGCGGACCAACCCTTCCTTTCCCTTTTTTGTGGTATAATGGATTCACTTTGAAACCAGAAGGAGACCGTGATGTCTGATTATTTTATTTCTCAAGTATATCCTTCCGATAAACGGACCAATGCCCAGGTGGATGCCCTGCTGGAGCAGGAGGGAATCCGCCGGGATGCCAACCTGGACTATACCTGTGTGATGTTCGACAATGATTACCGGGCCATTGCCACCGGAAGCTGTTTCGGCAACACCCTCCGGTGCATGGCGGTGGACCATCACCACCAGGGGGAAGGGCTGATGAACGAGATTGTGTCCCATTTGGTCCAGTACCAGTATGAACGGGGAAATCTCCACCTTTTCCTGTATACCAAATGCAGTTCCGCCAAATTTTTCGGGGACCTGGGTTTTTATGAAATCGCCCGGATCGAAGACCAGATCGTCTTCATGGAAAACCGGAAGGACGGTTTCTCCAGCTATCTGGACCAGCTGGCCCGGAGCCGGGTGGAAGCTCCCAAAGTGGCGGCCATTGTCATGAACGCCAACCCCTTTACCCTGGGGCATCAGTACCTGGTGGAAAAAGCGGCGGCAGAAAACGACCTGGTCCACCTGTTCATGGTCAGCGAGGACGCCAGCCTGTTCCCCTATGCCGTCCGGAAGAAGCTGATCCAGGAAGGGACACGGCACCTGGCCAATCTCCGGTACCATGACAGCGGTCCCTACATCATCAGCCAGGCCACCTTCCCCAGCTATTTCCAGAAGGATGCGGAAGCGGTGATCGCCAGCCATGCCAACCTGGATCTGGCCATTTTCGTGAAGATCGCCCGGAAACTGGGGATTACCGCCCGGTATGTGGGGGAAGAGCCCACCAGTGTGGTCACCGGCCTGTACAACCAGGTGATGGAAAAGCGGCTGCCGGAAGCGGGGATCCAGTGCGTGGTGGTGCTCCGTCGGGAAGAACAGGGCCAGGTGGTCAGTGCCTCCACAGTACGGAAGGCCATCCAGGAAGGAAAATGGGCGCTGGTACGGGAGCAGGTGCCTCCCACCACCTGGGACTTCCTCCAGAGCCAGGAAGCCCGGCCCATCCTGGACCGGATCCGGAAAGAGCAGGACGTGGTCCATTACTGAGGACCCGTCTTGTATTTTCCTACTGTATCTGTTATAATTACAAAGCAAAATCGAATACAGCTCATCAAGAGTGGCGGAGGGAATGGCCCTGTGAAGCCACAGCAACCATGGCCCTGGGCCAACGGTGCTAATTCCTGCAATGCGGTTTGTCGATTGTAAGATGAGAGTCCCATAGGTACTCTCATTTTGGGAGTATTTTTTTTGTGTAAGGAGGAAATAATGAAGAAAGTATTTACGTCTGAATCTGTCACGGAAGGCCATCCTGACAAAATCGCCGATCAGATCTCTGATGCGGTGCTGGATGCCATCCTGGAACAGGACCCGGATGCCCGGGTTGCCTGCGAAACCCTGGTGGCCACCGGCCAGATCCATATTGTGGGGGAAATTTCCACCAGCTGCTATGTGGACATTGCCAAGATTGCCCGGCAGACGGTGATCGACATTGGCTACGACCGGGCCAAATATGGTTTTGACGGAGCCACCTGCGGGGTGCTGATCTCCATCGATGAACAGTCCCCGGACATTGCCCAGGGGGTGGATGAATCCGATGAATCCAAACAGGGCGCTCAGGGAGAAGAAGAAAAAATCGGCGCCGGGGATCAGGGGATGATGTTCGGCTATGCCACCGATGAAACCCCCGAATACATGCCCCTGCCCATTTCCCTGGCCCACAAGCTGTCCCGCCGGCTGGCCCAGGTCCGGAAGGACGGCACCCTGCCTTATCTCCGTCCTGACGGGAAGACCCAGGTCTCCGTGGAATATGATGACGACAAACCGGTACGGGTGGACACCATTGTGGTTTCTGCCCAGCACAGCCCGGAAATCACCATGGAACAGCTGCGGAAGGACATCCTGGAACAGGTGATCCGGCCGGTGGTGCCGGCGGATCTGCTGGATGAAAAGACCATTTACCACATCAACCCCACCGGCCGGTTCGTCATCGGCGGGCCCCAGGGGGATTCCGGCCTCACCGGGCGGAAAATCATCGTGGATACCTACGGGGGCATGGCCCGTCACGGAGGCGGTGCCTTCTCCGGGAAGGATCCCACAAAAGTGGACCGGAGTGCTGCCTATGCGGCCCGGTATGTGGCCAAGAACGTGGTGGCTGCCGGCCTGGCCAGGAAATGCGAAATCCAGCTGGCCTATGCCATCGGGGTGGCCCGTCCGGTGTCCATCAGCGTGAACACCTTTGGCACCGCTGCCATTCCGGAAGAAAAGATCGTGGAACTGATTGAAAAGAACTTCTCCCTGACTCCGGCGGGTATTATCCGGAGCCTGGATTTGCGCCGGCCCATTTACCGCCAGACTGCTGCCTATGGCCATTTCGGCCGGACGGATGTGGATTTGCCCTGGGAACGGCTGGATAAAGTGGATGTGCTGAAAAAAGCACTGGAATAAGATGGAATACGCAAAGGTTGCCATCAATCTGCCTGCCAAAAACATTTTTCGGCAGTTCACCTACCATGTGCCCCAGGCTCTGGATTTCCTGGGCCAGGGCTGGCGGGTGGTGGTGCCTTTCGGCCAGCAGCTGCTGGAAGGTTTCATTGTGGAAGAGGACCGGAGCCCGGATCTGTCCCGGGAACTGAAGGACATTGCCGATGTGGTGGGGACGGAACCCTGGTTCGACAGTGAAATGCTGGCCACCGCCTACTGGCTGTGCCAGTACTACCTGTGCACCCTGGCGGAGGCCCTGCGGCTGTTCATCCCGGGCCGGAAAAGCCTGGCGGCAGTGGGAAAATACGTCCCAGTGCCTGAAGTGGCCGGGCTTACCCCTGAGGAACAGGAACTGTACGATTTCCTGACCCTGAAGGGTCCCCAGTCCCGGCGGGCCATCCGGAATCTCCCGGGAGGAGAGACGGCCCTGAAGGGACTGATTGCCCAAAAGGCGGTGGTCCTTTCCTATGATGTGAAATACAAACTGCGGGAAAAAACAGAGCGGACCTTTACAGCAACACCGGAAGGGCTGGCCGCACGGGAAAACGGAGAGGTCCGGGGCAAAAGCCAGCTGGCTGCCCTGGACTTTTTGCTGTCCGGGAACACCGCCAGCGCCGGGGAGCTGGAAGGGAAAGGCATCTCCTCCGCGGTGCTCCGGAACCTGGTCCAGAAAGGCTGGCTGCTGGAAGGCCGGCGGCGGGTCCTCCGGGACAGCTACCAGGGGCTGGAAGCCCGGAAGGAAACCCTGGAACTGACGGAAGAACAACAGGCGGCCATCCAGGCAGTGGACCGGGCCCGGGAAAACCGGGATCCCCGGACCTTTCTGCTCCAGGGGATCACCGGCAGCGGCAAGACGGAAGTCTATCTCCGGCTCACCGACAGGGCCCTCCGGGCAGGCCAGCAGGTAATGGTGCTGGTGCCGGAAATCGCCCTTACCGGACAGATCGTGAAACGGTTCAAGGCCTGGTTCGGCGCCGGGGTGGCGGTGGCCCACAGCCGGCTTTCCCCCAGCGAGCGGGGAGACGTGTGGAGCCGGATGCGGTCCGGCCAGGCCCGGGTGCTGATCGGGGTCCGGTCGGCGGTGTTCTGTCCTTTTGCAGACCTGGGACTGATCCTGATGGATGAAGAGCATGAAGGGACCTACAAGCAGGAGGAACGGCCCAGCTACCATGCCCGACTGGTGGCCCAGTACCGGGCCCATTACCGGAAGGTGCCGGTGGTGCTGGGGTCCGCCACCCCGGACCTGGAGTCTTATTATCTGGCGGAACAGGGGGTCTACACCCGTCTCCGGCTTACCCACCGGGCCAAGACCGGCAGTCACCTGCCCCAGGTGTCCATTGTGGACATGCGGGAGGAACTCCGCCAGGGGAACCGGACGGTGCTGTCAGAAGCCCTGCGGAGGAAGCTGGAAGACGTGGTGAAGAACGGGGAGCAGGCCATTGTACTGCTGAACCGCCGGGGGTTTTCCACCTTTGTGCTGTGCCGGGACTGCGGGGAATCCCTCAGCTGTCCCAACTGTGCGGTGTCCCTGGTGTACCATGCCCGGGAGCAGCTGATGGAATGCCATTACTGCGGCCATACGGAACCGGTGCCCACCAAATGTCCCTACTGCGGCAGTCCCCGGATCCGGTTCTTCGGCACCGGCACGGAAAAGGCGGAACGGGAAATCCGGGACCTGTGCCCGGGAGTCCGGCCCCTGCGCATGGACCAGGATTCCACCAGCGGGAAGTTTGCCCATGAGCAGATCCTCCAGGCCTTCCGCCGGGGGGATTACAATGTGCTCCTGGGGACCCAGATGGTGGCCAAGGGCCATGATATCCCCAATGTGACCCTGGTGGGAGTCCTGAGTGCGGATTCCCAGCTGAACCTGCCGGATTTCCGCAGCGGAGAGCGCTGCTTTGCCCTGCTGACCCAGGCCGCCGGCCGGGCAGGACGGGGAGAAAAGCCGGGGCAGGTGATCTTCCAGGCCTATGATGCGGAAAATCCCATCCTCCAGATGGCTGCCCGGCAGGACTATGAAGGGTTTGCCGAAAGGGAGCTGGCCCAGCGGAAGGAACTGGGGTATCCCCCCTTTACCCGGATGCTGAAGGTCACCGTCCATCACAAAAAGGAAGAGGAGGCCCTGGCCACAGCCCAGAAACTGGTGAATGCCCTGGAAGCCTGGCAGCTGGAAACCGGCCATCCCCTGGAGATCCTGGGTCCCTTCCCGGCCATCGTGGCCAAAGTGAACCAGATCTACCGGATCAACGTGCTGCTGAAAAGCCCCCGGATGAAGCCGGTAAAAGATTGGCTCCGCCAGTCCGAATACAGGAATATGGCCAATGTGTATTTCGACGTGGATCCCATGAGTGTGGTGTAGGGCCGCGGCCCGCGACCGGGGGTGTGAATTTTTTCACACCCCCCTTTTTTTATCTCCTATGGTATAATAGAGAGTAAAAATTGCGATAGGAGTCGATGATATATGGCAATCTATGACATTGTAAAAGTGGGGGCGCCCATCCTTCGGGAAAAGGCGGTTCCTGTTACCAAATTCGATAAAAAACTGGGCCGGCTGCTGAAGGATATGGCGGAGACCATGTATGCGGCCAACGGCTGCGGACTGGCGGCCCCCCAGATCGGCCTCAGCAAACGGCTGGTGGTCATTGACGCCGGCGACGGGGCCGGTATCCGGGAATTCGTGAACCCGGTGCTTACGGACCCGGTGGGAGAAGCAGTGGATTCGGAAGGGTGCCTCAGCGTCCCCGACTACGAAGGGGAAGTGAAGCGGGCCGCCCAGATCACCGTCCATTTCCAGGACCGGAAAGGGGACCATTACCGGCTTACCGCCGACGGGCTTCTGGCCCGTGCCCTCCAGCACGAATGTGACCATCTGGAAGGGGTCCTGTTCATTGACAAGGCCATCAGCCTTTCTGCCAAACCGAGGGAAGGTCAAGAATGAAGATCGTATTTATGGGAACCCCGGAATTTGCCGCGGCCAGCCTGAAGGCCCTGGTGGAATCCGGCCAGTATGAAATCGCAGCGGTGGTCACCCAGCCGGACCGTCCCAAAGGACGGGGCCACAAGGTGATGATGAGCGTCGTGAAGGAATATGCCCTGACCCGGGATCTGCCGGTGCTCCAGCCGGAACGGGTGAAGACTCCGGAATTCCAGGCAGAGATGGAAAAAATCCGTCCGGATCTGATCGTGGTGGCGGCTTTTGGCCAGTTCCTGCCCAAAGTCCTGCTGGATCTGCCCCGATACGGCTGCATCAACGTCCACGCTTCCCTGCTGCCCCGGTACCGGGGAGCAGCCCCCATCCATTACGCCATCCTGAAAGGGGAAAAGGAAGCGGGGGTCACCATTATGCAGATGGACGTGGGAATGGATACCGGCGCCATGCTCAGCAAGGTGGCGGTGCCGGTGGGACCGGAAATGACCCAGGGAGAACTCCATGACATCCTGAAGGAAAAAGGCGCCCGGCTGCTGCTGGACACCATTCCTCAGCTGGCGGCTGGGACACTCCAGCCGGTACCCCAGCCGGAAGAAGAGGCCACCTATGCCTCTCTCATTACCCGGGACATGGAAAAGGCGGACTGGACCAAAACGGCGGAAGCCCTCCACAACCAGTTCCGGGCCTTTGACCCCTGGCCCGGTTCCTTCACTCTGCTGCCGGACGGGAAGCGGCTGAAGCTCTGGAAGAGCCGGATCTTCACGCCGGAAGGCACCCAGGGTGCTCCGGGCACCGTGCTCCAGGCGGACGGAAAAGGTTTCCGGATAGCCTGCGGACAGGGGACCTTGGAGATCCTGGAATGTCAGCCGGAAGGGAAAAAAAGGATGCCGGCAGCCTCCTTCGTAAACGGGGGCCATGTGAAACAGGGAGACAGACTGGAATAGATTATGAACATGGGATTTCGGCCGAAGAAACGGCTTTTCATGGCACTGGCCTCTCTGGCGGTGCTGCTGGCGGCGGCAGCGGCTTATGGGCTGTGGCAGCTGCTGGTGCCGGGACTGTTCCAGATCCATCCCTGGCTGCCTCAGGTGGTGGGCTGGGCTGTCCTGCTGCTGATCCTGGCTCTTTTTTCCGGGGTGGCGGGCATCGTCCTGGCCATTTTGGGCTTTCCCACCATCCGGTTCTTTTATTTCTGGGCCTGGCACATCATCAACCTGCTCTATCCCCTGGCACTGTTCCTGGGGAAACTTATGGGGATTTCCAAACGGCGGGTGGAGCAGTCCTTTATTGAAGTCAGCAACCATCTGGTCCGGAACCAGCATATCCGGGTCCCGGCCAACCGGCTGCTGATCCTGACACCTCACTGCATCCAGCTGGATACCTGCCCCTATAAGGTGACCCGGGACATCAGCAACTGCCACCAGTGCGGCCGCTGTGGAGTGGGCCAGCTGCTGGCCCTGTCCCAAAAGTACGGGGTCCATGTGGCCATTGCCACCGGAGGGACCCTGGCCCGGCAGGCGGTGAAGAAAGCCCGGCCCAAAGCCATCCTGGCGGTGGCCTGTGAACGGGATCTTACCAGCGGGATCCAGGACGTGTTCCCCCTGCCGGTAATCGGGGTGCTCAACGAGCGGCCCAACGGACCCTGCTTCAACACCCGGGCGGACATGGGGAAAATCGAAGAGGCCATACGGTCATTTATTCTGGAAGAGGACGAACAATGAGAAGAATCGGCAAGAATCCGCGGGAAGCGGCATTACAGATACTGGAACAAATCTTTCTCAAGGGAGCCTATGCAAACCTGGCTCTGGCTCAGGGGCTGCGTGGGGCTCCTTTGTCGCCCCTTGACCGGAGCCTGACCACGGAACTGGTCTATGGCACCGTAAAGACCATGGGGACCCTGGACTGGTATCTGTCAAAGGTGGTGAACCGGTCCCTGCGGAAGCTGGATCCCCTGGTGCTGGTGATTTTGCGGCTGGGAGCCTACCAGCTGCTGTACCTGGACCGGATCCCGGTTTCCGCCGCCTGCAACGAAAGTGTGAAACTGGCCAAGAAATGGGTCCATGAGGGAGCGGCAGGACTGGTGAACGGAGCTCTGCGCCAGCTGGCCCGGACCCGGAAACAATGGAAATTCCCCCAGGGACCGGATCATGAGCTGGAACGGATCGCTTTGGAATATTACCATCCGGAATGGCTGGTCCGGAGGTGGAAATTCCGCTATGGACTGGAAGATGCGGTGAAGCTCTGTGCTTATGACAACGCCCGGCCCACCTTTTCCTTCCGGGTGAATACCCTGAAAATGAACCGGGAGGCGCTGCAGACCAGCCTGGCTGCCCAGGGCATCGAAACCCATCCTTCCCGGTGGTCCCCGGACGGGCTGATCTGTGACAGCCTGCCTTCCCTGGAGACCCTGGTGGACCGGTTCGGAGAGGACATCTATATCCAGGACGAAAGCTCCATGCTGGATGCGGCGGTGCTGGATCCCCAGCCCGGAGAACGGGTGATGGACCTGTGCAGCGCCCCGGGAGGGAAGACCACCCATCTGGCCCAGAAAATGGAGGACCGGGGAGAAATCCTGGCCCTGGATCTGTATGACCACAAACTGGCCCTGGTCCGGGAGAATGCCCGGCGGCTGGGCATCCACTGCATCCAGACGGAAAAACGGGACGGGACAACCTTTGTGCCGGAATGGGAAAACACGGCTGACCGGGTGCTGGTGGACGCTCCCTGCAGCGGCCTGGGGGTGCTGAACCGGCGGGCAGAAGCCCGGTGGACCAAAGAGGAACGGGCCCTCAGCCAGTTCCCCCCGCTCCAGAAAAAGATCCTGGAAAACGGAGCCCGGTATGTGAAGCCAGGGGGACGGCTGCTGTACAGTACCTGTACCCTGGAACAGGATGAAAATACCCGGGTGCGGAAATGGTTCCTGGAAAACCATCCGGATTTTGTTTCCGTGCCTTTTCCTCATCCCCTGACAGGAGAAAAGGTGGAGGAACTCCAGATCCTGCCTCAGAGGGACGGAATCAACGGATTCTATCTCTGCCTTTTTGAAAAACGAAAGTGAGATCTGCCATGTGCAAAAAAGAAATCATGGGCCTGACCCTGGAAGAACTCCAGACAGAACTGGCCGGACTGGGCATGAAGAAGTTCCGGGCGGAACAGGTGTTCCGCTGGCTGTATGAAAAGGCGGCCACGGACTTTTCCCAGATGAGCAACCTGAGCAAGGAAGCCCGGCAGCAGCTGGAAGAGCGGTACACCATTGCCACCAGCCAGGTGAAGGTCCTGAAGGAATACAAATCCCGGGACGGGCTGACCCACAAGGTGCTCCTGGAGCTGACGGACGGGGCCACGGTGGAAACGGTGCTCATGCACCACGACTATGGCTACAGCGTCTGTCTTTCTTCCCAGGTGGGCTGCGCCATGAACTGCGCCTTCTGTGCCAGCGGCCTCCACGGCTTCGTCCGGAACCTGACGGCGGCGGAAATCCTGGCTCAGCTGTATTTCTTCCAGAGCGGGCTCCAGCCCCGGGGAGAACGGGTGAGCCGGATCGTGGTCATGGGCAGTGGGGAACCCATGCTGAACCTGGACCATGTGCTCAAGGCTCTGGACATTCTCCACAGCGACCGGGGCCAGTGCATCGGCTACCGGAACATGACCGTTTCCACCTGCGGGGTGGTGCCGGGCATTGAAGAACTGACCGCCCAGGGCCGGAACATCAACCTGGCCATTTCCCTCCACGGGGCTTCCATGGAACTGCGGAACCGGCTGATGCCCATCAACCGGAAGTATCCTTTCCCGGAAGTAATCCAGGCGGCGGATGCCTATGAAAAAAGCAATGGCCGTCAGGTCATGTACGAATACATCCTGCTGGCCGGCATCAACGACCGGCCGGAAGATGCCCGGAACCTGGCGGATGCCCTGGAACACAAAGAATGTGTGATCAACCTGATCCCGGCCAACCCGGTGCCGGAAAAGGGCTTTGAACGGCCCAGCGACCGGGCGGTGGACCATTTCTTCCAGCTGCTGAAGAAACGGCATCTGAACGTGACGGTCCGGAAGGAAATGGGGAAGGACATCAATGCGGCCTGCGGCCAGCTGCGGGCCAGCGCATTAAAGGAGGCGCAGAACCAATGATAGCAGTGAGCCGGACCAACCGGGGCATGGTGCGTCCCAACAATGAGGACAGCATCCTGGTACGGGAACCGGATCTGTATGCCATTGCCGACGGCATGGGCGGTGCGGATGCGGGAGAAGTGGCCAGCTATGAAGCGGTTCATCAGCTGAGCCGTCTGGACCTGTCCGGACTTTCCAGAAAGGAAATCCTCCCATTTTTGGAACGGAGCATCCAGAATATCAACAAGAAAATCTGGGAACTTTCCCAGGAAAAAGCAGGATTCACCGGCATGGGCACTACCCTGACGGCGGTGTACCTGCCCAATCCCCACAGCGCTTTTGTGGCCCATGTGGGAGACAGCCGGATCTATGTGTGGCAGGAAGGGATCCTGCGCCAGGTGACCAGCGACCACAGCTATGTGGCGGAACTGGTCCGGCAGAAACAGATGACCCAGGAGGAAGCGGAAGCCTCCGCCCAGAAGCACATGATCACCCGGGCCATCGGGGTGGATCCCCAGGTCCAGGTGGACACCTTTGAAATCCTCCTGGACGGGGCCCAGAAGCTGCTGGTCTGCTCCGACGGTCTCACCAACATGATCTCGGAAGCGGAAATCGAACGGATTCTGGGAGACCGGAACCTGGAACGGCTGGCGGACGGCCTGATGAACGGGGCCATGACCGCCGGCGGCGACGACAACATTTCTTTTATTGTCATTGATCTGGAGGCTGCAGAATGGAAGGAAGAATAACGCTCAATGGCCGCTATGAAATCATTGACAAAATCGGCGGAGGCGGCATGGCCGAGGTGTTCCACGGCTATGATACGGTGCTCCACCGGGATGTGGGGATCAAGATCCTCCGGGATCAGTTCATCCAGGACAAGCAGTTTGTGGCCCGTTTCCGCCAGGAAGCCTGCAATGCCGCCTGTCTGTCCCATCCCAACATTGTCAATATTTACGACAGCGGCAATGAAAATGACATTTACTATATTGTGATGGAATATGTGGTGGGCCGGTCCCTGAAGGAAGTGATCCAGGAAAATGGCGCCCTGGACTACAAAACGGCAGTCCGGTATGCCATCGGCATTGCTTCAGCCCTGAAACAGGCCCATGACCATTCCATCGTTCACTGCGATGTAAAGAGCCAGAACATCCTCATCGACACCAAAGGGGTGCCCAAGATTACGGATTTCGGCATTGCCCGGGCCTTCGGCCAGCCCAGCAACGGGACGGACAAGAATGTGATCGGCTCCGTGTACTATCTGTCTCCGGAACAGGCAGCCGGCCAGCCGGTGACCCCCCAGTCGGACCTGTATTCCCTGGGTGTGGTGCTTTTCGAGATGCTCACCGGGAAGCTGCCCTATGACGGGGATACCCCGCTGGAAGTGGCCCGGATGCATCTGGAATCCTCCACTCCATCCGCCCGCCGGTACGATCCGGACATTCCCTACTACCTGGACAACATCATCACCAAGGCCCTGGCCAAGAATCCCCGGCTCCGGTATGCCACCGCCGATGATTTTCTTACGGATCTGAAGCGTGCCCAGACCCATCTCCTGGGAGATATGGGCGGGGAAGAAGAGACCTGGAACGATGCCCGGAAGCACCCGGTCAGCGACGAGACCATGGTGATCAGCAAAAGCGACATGCTGGACGGGCTGCTGAAGCCCCAGACTGCAGAAGCGGCTGAAAAGAGCCCGGCAGCGGGACCGGAGAAACCGGATCCGAAGAAAAAAGAAGAGCCGGAAACCCTCCTGGAAAAATACGGGAAAAAGAAGCTTCTGGCCTTTTTCATGGCGGCCATTGTGCTCCTGTCCGGGGTCATCTATGCCATCCTCAGCTACACCAGCGGGGATGTGACGGTGCCGGACCTGAAGGGCAAGACCATTGTAGAGGCGGAAGCCATCCTGACCAAGGACAAACTGGGGTATACCCTGACGGAAGCCTATGATGCCACTGCCACCCCGGGGGTGATCATCAAGCAGAATCCGGCGGCTCACAGCCGGGTGAAGGCCGGACGGAAGATCCAGCTGGTGGTCAGCAAGGGACCGGAACCGGGGGTGGTGCCGGACCTGAAAAAGAAGACCCTGGCGGAAGCCACCACCATGCTGGAAAAAGCCAAGCTGAAGGTGGGCACCGTGACTGTGAAGTATGAGGCGGGGGCCGGGAAAGGAACCGTCCTGTCCCAGAGCATCGCCCCCAAACAGAAAGTCAGCGAAGGGACCAGTGTGGACCTGGTGGTGAACATCAGCGGCAACCAGACGGTAGTGCCCGGTATGGCCGGCATGAGCCTGGCAGAAGCCCGGAATCAGCTGAGCAGCGTGGGACTTACCATCGGCAGCATCCAGACTCAGGAAAGCGACCAGGCCAAGGATACGGTCCTGTCCAGTGATCCCGGCAGCGGCTCCGTCATGGACCGGGGCGGCGCGGTGAGCCTGGTGGTATCCGCCGGCAAAAAAGAAGAAAAGAAGAGCCGGAGCAGCTCCGGCAGCAGCGGCGGGGGCAGCACCCGGACCATCGGGTACACGGTTCCCGGCAGCGGCAGCGCCAAGAATGTGAAGATCATCGTTTCCGATGACAGCAGTACCCGGACCATCTTCTCCGATTCGGTGGCTCCCGGTACCCGGATCACCCGGACCGTAAATGTGGGGTCCGGGGCCAGCGTCCAGATTTACGTGAACGGAGAACTGGCGGAGGATAAATCTCTGTGAGCAATCCCATTGGAAGAATCATCAAGACCTACAACGGCTACTACTATGTGGCCGGAGAAGACGGCATCCTGTACACCTGCAAGGTGAAGGGCCGGATGAAGCAGAAACGGTTCACCATGGCTGCCGGGGACCGGGTGGAACTGGAAGCCCAGGGCACCGAAGGGATGATCCGGCAGGTGCTGCCCCGGAAGAATCTGCTCCAGCGGCCTCTGGTGGCCAATCTGGACTGCCTTATGGCGGTCTTCGCCTGCAGTGACCCGGATCCCAGTTTCCTGCTGGTGGACAAGCTGCTGGCCCTGGCGGAAGCGGCCGGGATCCCAGCCGCTCTGGTACTGAACAAACGGGACCTGGCGCCGGAAGGGCTGGTGGAACGGTTCCAGGCGGTCTACCAGCCCCTGGGCTATCCGGTGTATCCGGTGGAAGCCCGGGAGGGAATGGGGCTGGAACCCATCCTGGAACAGGTCCGGGGCCACATTGTGGCCTTCGGGGGACCTTCCGGGGCCGGGAAATCCACCCTGCTGAACCATCTGGATCCTTCCCTGACCCTGAAAACCGGCCATGTAAGCAGCAAAATCGGCCGGGGCCGGCATACCACCCGGTTTGCCCAGCTGCTGCCCTTTGGAGGCGGCTACATTGTGGATACCCCCGGCTTCGGGAACATCGATCTGTCGGAACTCCAGATGGAGGATGCCGCCGACGGGTTCCGGGAAATCCGGCAGCGGGAAGGCTGCTGCCGCTTCACCGGCTGCACCCATACCCATGAACCGGACTGTGAAGTCAAGGCGGCCCTGGAACGGGGCGAAATCGCTCCCAGCCGTTATGCTTCCTATTGCACGATCCGTCAGGAATTGGCGGAACCAAAGAAAAGAGGAAAAAAATCATGACCATCATCGCTCCTTCCATTTTGTCTTCCGATTTTTCCTGTCTGGCCGAAGAAGTGGCCCGCATCCAGGATGCGGGTGCCGACTGGTGCCACATCGATGTGATGGACGGCCAGTTCGTTCCCAACCTGACCTTCGGGGCTCCGGTGGTGAAATGCCTCCGGAAACGGACGGACATGTTCTTTGACTGCCATCTGATGGTGGAGAATCCGGAAAATTATGTGGACAGCTTTGCTGCTGCCGGCGCGGACCTGATCTGTGTCCATGCGGAAGCCACCCATCATCTCCACCGGCTGCTCCAGTCCATCCACAGCAAGGGCATCCAGGCTGGGGTGGCCCTGAATCCGGCCACGCCCCTGTGCCAGATCGAGGAAATCCTTCCCTATGCGGACATGATCCTGATCATGAGCGTGAACCCGGGGTTCGGGGGGCAGAAATTCATCCCCACCAGCGTGGACAAGATCCGCCGGCTGAAGGCCATGATCCGGGAACGGAATCTGAAGGTGCTCATCGAAGTGGACGGCGGGGTCAACGGGGAAACCGCCAAAGCCTGCCGGGACGCCGGGGCTGATGTGCTGGTGGCCGGGTCCTTCGTCTTTGGGGCTCCGGATATGCAGGAAGCTGTCTCTGCCCTGCGGTAATCAGCCATGAAAAGGTTGAAAGGGTTTCTCCAGAAGCACCGCCGGAAAATCAAATGGATCCTGCTGAGCTTCCTGGCCAGTCTGCTGGTGCTGGTGTGGCTGGCCTACATTGCCAGTGTCCATGCGGCCCAGATTTTCAACCGGGAAATGGCCAAACAGCATTTCTTTGACGGGACCATTACCGTGGAGCGGCTGACGGCCACCCCCATGGGCCATGTGCGGTTCGAAAACCTGGAATGGAAGGGCAGCCATGACGGGAACCGGGTCTTCATCCCCAGCGGCTCCTTCCAGGTACGGCCTCTGGACATTGTGCTGAAACGGATCAGCACCCGGACTATCCAGGAACTGGAGCTCAATGAGGCGGAAATCCAGCTGACCTTTACGGAGAACATGCATATCCGGGGGATCCGGGCGGCAGAAGTACCCAAACCGGCTGAGCAGAAGGGCCGGAAGAAAAAATTCGACATCAAGCTGAAAAACGTGGATGCCCATGTGAAGCTGAACCACTGCAAACTGACTGCCTGCTACAAACAGCGGATTCACGCCTTCCAGGATGTGAATGCGGACCTGCGGTACAACAGCAGCGACAAGCTGACCATTGATTTTTCCACCGGGGAACTGGGAGGGACCCTGGAAGGCAAGGGAGTGGACATCCAGGGCAGTGTGGACATGAAACCCCAGGTTTCCACCTACGACCTGAAACTGGGGATCAAGGAGCTGAATCCTTCCTCCCTGGGCACCGGCCTGGACATCAAGGAACGGGTTACCGCCAGCGCCACCGTAACCGGGGAACTGCCGGATCCGGTGATCGTGGGGGAACTGTACATGCCCAAGCTGAACCTGCCGGGACTGCGGTTCACCAATGTGAAAGGGAACTTCAAGTATGCGGACGGGTACATCGATGCCCAGAACGTGACGGCGGATGTGTTTGAAGGGACCTGCGACGCCCGGGGCGGGTTCAACATCGATACCAAAGCCTACAATGTAAGCGTCATGGGCCATGATCTCCACAGTGAGGATGCCACCAACATTCCCTACTTCCGGACGCTGGTCCAGCTGGACCTGAAAATGCTCTGCGACGGGAACAGCCGGTCCACCCTCACCTACGGATCCTTTTATTCCGGCAAGGGCATTTACGCCATCATCAAATTCAATTCCATCAAGGGGACTTTTTCCAACCAGTACAAACAGCTGAAATTCAGCGATGTGGAAATCAAATCCGACGGGGGCGACATTGTGGCTCCCCAGTTTGAACTGATTGACGGGAAGCTCCGGATGGGGAATCTGTATTATGTGGCTCCGGGAGGCAACCGGGCCCGTATCCATTTCTTCAGTTGAACCAGGGGCTGCTGCATGGGTAACAGCCCCATCTTTTTTTGCAAAGGAGAAGATCTATGAAACTGCTGCGGATACTGGGGATCCTGTTTTTGCTCCTGACGGCCGGCTGCGGCCCTGCCGCTCCGGAACAGGGAGGCTATACGGTGGAGGATGTACGGGGAAAGACGGTCCGTCTGGCCCGGCCTCCCCAAAAGATCCTGACGGATTCCCTCCATCTGGATGAGACCCTGCTGACCCTGGTGCCGGCAGACCATCTGGCCGGGGTTTATTACCTGGACCGGGAACCGGGGATTTCCTTCATTGCGGAAGAAACCCGTGACCTGGAACCGGTGCTCCGGCAGGTGACTCCGGAAACCGTGGCCCGGACCAAACCGGATCTGTTCCTGGCTTCCACCTGGTCCGATCCCGGGCTGATCCAGAAAGTGGAGGAAATGGGGATCCCTGTGGTGGTCTGCCGGGGTCCGGTGACTGTGGAGGAAATCCGTGACAATGTGGGGCTCATGGCCCGGGCTCTGGACCGGCCGGAAGCCGGGAAACAGGTCCTGGCCCGGATGGACGGAGAACTGGAAGAGACGGAACGGGTCCTGAAGAATCTGCAGGGCCCGGAACCGGTGGGCCTGCTGGTTTCCCTCATGAGCCGGTACGGAGGCTCCGGGTCCCTGTATGACGACCTGTGCCGCCGGGCCCATGTGGGGAACGGCCTCAGCCGGTCCGGGCTGAAAAACGGCCAGCCTCTGACCCGGGAAGCCATTCTCCAGGCGGATCCGGACTTTTTCCTGGTAGCCCTGCCCTATGGAGAGGAAAAGGCGGACTATGAAAAATTCCAGCAGCAGTTCTTCGCCGATCCGGCCCTCCAGGGGCTGAAAGGCCTGGAACGGCGGGTGGCCCTGCCGGACCGGTACGTGTACGATGCCTCTCCCATGGCGGTGTACGGCATCCGGGCCCTGGCCAACGGGGCCTATGGGAAGGTCCTGTTCCCTCAGGGACAGGAACCTCTGCTGAAAGGATACTGATATGGAATTTGCAATGGAAAAGGGCAGCCTGGGCTATGGCCGGGAACCGGTGCTGACGGGATTGGATTTCACCCTGGAAGCGGGAGAGTGCGTAGGGCTCATCGGCCCCAACGGGGCAGGGAAGAGTACCCTGCTGAAGACCCTGGCCGGGATCCTGCCCCTCCAGTCCGGGACCCTGGAACTGGAAGGAAAACCTCTGGAATCCTGGAACCGGCAGGCTCTGAGCCGAAAGGTCAGCTATCTGCCCCAGGACCGGGAACTGCCCTTTGCCTATACGGCGGAACAGGTGGTGCTCATGGGCCGGTATCCCTATCTGGACTGGCACCAGCAGGAAGGCAGCCGGGAAAGAGCTCTGGCCCGGGACTGTTTGGAGGTCTTCGGTCTGGGGAATCTGCAGGAGCGGCCAGTGACGGATCTTTCCGGGGGACAGCGGCAGCGGGTGCTGCTGTCCCGGATCCTGATCCAGCAGACCCCGGTGATCCTGCTGGATGAACCTACCGCAGAGCTGGATCTGGTGTATGAAAACACCGTGCTGGAACTGAGCCGGCACCTGGCCCGGGCAGGGCGGACCGTGGTCCTGTCCCTCCATGACATCGGCCAGGCGGCCCGGTACTGCACCCGGCTGCTGCTGTTGGGACAGAGAAAGCTGCTGGCCCAGGGGACCCCGGAACAGGTGCTCCGGAAGAAAAATCTGGAAGCGGCCTACCAGGTTCCCTTCCAGGTCCGGCAGGGAGAAGAGGGACTGGAAATCCGGATCTGTCCGGATCCGGAACAGCAAAAAAGAGAGCTGGCAAGACTCAATACAATACTGGAAAACAGGGAGGCATAATTAGATGATTGGTTGGCTGCAGCATGGGTGGACATTTTTTCTCCGGGGCGGGGTGGTCATGTGGCCCCTTCTGCTCTGTTCTCTGGCATCCCTGACCATTATCCTGGAACGGCTGGCTTTTTACCGCCGGGAAGATTCCGGAAGAGCCTATGCCCGGACCTTCTGCCGGCAGGTCCGGCAGGGAAAATGGCAGGAACTGCTGGACGGGACCCGGGAAACACCGGGAGCCCAGGCGGCACTGGGCAAGAAACTCCTGACGGCGCCATCTGCCGTCCGGGAAAAGGAAAGCTATATCCTGGGGGAGAGCCAGCAGCTGGTGAACCAGTTTGAAAAAGGGCTGAACTACTTGTCCGTCATCGTGACCCTGGCCCCCATCCTGGGGCTCCTGGGGACCATTACCGGCATGATGTCCTCCTTCCAGGCTCTGGGAGACCGGTGGGAAAATCCTCTGGGGGTCACCGCCGGGGTGGCGGAAGCTATGATCACCACAGTGTTCGGACTGCTCATTGCCATTGCCACCATCTGTTTCCACACCTATTTTTCCCAGAAGGTGAATACGGTGATGGAGGAAGTGGAGCAGATGGACAACGCCTTTATGGAAAATGCCGGGAAAATGCCTGGCCAGGGAGGGCAGGGGGCATGATCCATCTCCATCGTTCCGGAGGGGACAAAAAGCCCTCCATCCAGATTTCTCCCATGATCGACATGGTGTTCCTGCTGCTGATCTTTTTCATTGTGTGCACCATGTACATGACCCAGCAGAAAGGGGTGCCGGTGGAACTGCCGGAAGGCCGGGGACAGCTCCAGCAGAAGGCTCAGGTGGAAGTGACCCTGCCCCGGGACGGGACCATCTGGTTCCAGGACCATCAGGTGACCCTGGAGGAACTGCTCCGGGAAGGAGCGGCTGCGGCCCGGGAAAATCCCAGACAGACGGTGAATCTCCGGGCGGACAAGGAAGTGAGCTACGGCCGGGTCATGGGCATTATGGGAGAACTGAAACGGGCGGGCCTGGAAGATTTCTCCCTGTCCGTCTCCACAGGAGAAGACCATGGGAAAGCCTGAGTGGAGCCGGTATGTCCGGCTGTCCCTGGTGATCCACCTGGTCCTGCTGTCCGCCGGAGGAGCCCTGCTCTATGCTCATCGTTCCCTGCCGGACAAAGGGGCGGAACCCATCCGGGTCCATCTGGCAGAGCCGGGGCCGGTTGGAGGAAACTCCGGAAAGACCCGGGGGACGGGAAACGGAAACCAGGGCGTTCCCGGGGAACCGGCTGGCGGGGGAACACCGGCATCCCGGGAATCTGGGGAAACAGCCAGGGAGGCTCTGCTGGAACAGCTGCTGGAAGCCCCCAGCCAGGTCAGTGATCAGGGAGAAGTCCAGGCACCGGCCGGTTCCTCCGGGGAAACGGCGGACAGCACCCTGTCCGGGAGCGGCTCGTCCCAGGGGAGCGGCGGAGAAGTTCCGGGAACAGGAACAACCGGAGGCAGCGGCAATGGAGAGGGCGCTTCGGAAGGCGGAACCGGAACCTCCGGCGGGGGCGGAGAAGGAGAGGGAGAAGAGGCCGGCGACCGGAGCCGGGATGCCAGCCTCACCGGCTACAGCAAAATCTATCCCCAGGCCTCCCGGGCTTCCGGGGAAGAAGGGACTGCCCTGGTGGGGGTGGCGGTAAGCGCCGGGGGAGAAGTGACCTCCGCCTGGCTGGAAGGGAGCTCCGGGTATGACCGGCTGGACCGGGCAGCCCTGAAAAGCGCCTGGCAGTGGAGTTTTTCCCCGGCCCTGGATGCCTCCGGGCGGCCAGTACCTACCCGGAAAACCGTCCATGTGGTCTATTCCCTTAACGAGTAGCTCTTTTGGCGATGCGTCTTGCACCAGGGGAAGAGTCTTTGTATAATACAGTCGATGGAGAAAAGGGAAAGGAAGATGTACGATGGATCAGAAAAAAATCCGTGCCTTTGCCGGCACTGCTCTGTTGGCAGGGTTCATAGCCTTTATGGGAATAGGAGCCGTCCAGGCTCAGTCGGTCACTCCTTCCGAAGCGGCTCACCATGTGATTGAACAGGAACTCCAGAGCCATGTACCAGGCCAGGCAGTCTATGCCCAGAACGGTGTGGTGATCCGCAGCGGGATCATCCGGGAGAAAGATCTGCTGATCCACTATCCTCAGGTGAGGGTCATGGGCAAACCGGAAGTGTCCCGGAGAATTACCCGGTATTTTGAAAAACAGGCGGAAATTTCCCGGGAGAATTACAACAAGGCCAATACCATGGAGGAAAAACTCACTTCCCGGGTGGATTTTGCAGTCAGCTACCATGGAGAACGGTATCTCTCCTTCCAGACCTACGGCTATGATTTTGTGGAACGGGCGGCCCATCCCACCAGTTGGGAACTGGGGAGGACCTTTGATCTGGAAACCGGAAAGCTGGTTCCCTGGCAGAAGGTTCTGACACCGGCCGTGAGAGGGAACTTTACCCTGGACAAGATCAACAAGGCCCTGTGGAATACAGATTACGGAAAAGGATACTATTTCTTCCAGGATTTCAAGGGCTTGGAAAAATTGCCGGAAAACTATTATCTGGACCAGGAAGGACATATCCATTTTGTCTTCGGACAATATGAAATTGCCCCTTATGCTGTGGGTATCATCGACCTGAATATGGATCAGGGAGTGTAACAAAGGAGGGGATATGAGATGAAACTGTGGAAGAAGCGCTTGATGGGGTGTGCACTGGCCGGAATGCTGGGCCTGGGAGCCGTGACGGGAACGGTGATCCCTCCGCAGCAGGCGGAAGCCGGCGGGGTGCTGGTGGACGTACTGGGTACTGCCATTGCCGGCACCATGTACAGGGACAAGGTGATGGGGGTCTACAAGACCTACAACAATACGGACAAGGGCCGTCAGGAATGGTTCGAACAAATGAAGAAGGAAGAAGGGGTGGATGAAGATGAGTATCTGAACAGCCGGCTGGATACCATTATGAGCAATGTGACCGCCGGAATCGCTGCTGTGGATCCTACGGTGTACAAGAAACCCTACAACTACTTCATCAGCCCCAATGATGATGCCAATGCCTACTGCACCATTGGGCATAATGTGAATGTGTACCGGGGCATCTTCAATCTGATGCCCATGGATGATGAAATTGCTGTGGTCATCGGCCATGAACTGGGCCATGGGCAGAAAGACCATCCTCTCCAGGGTGTCAAGAAGTCTCTGAATGCTGCAGTGCTGGCGGAAATGGCCAATGCGGCAACCGGAGGGATTGCCAGCGGGGCAATCGGTCAGCTGTATACCTATACCCGGAACGTCCATCTGTCCAAACCCATGGAATGGGAAGCGGACAACCTGGCCTTTGATTACATCACCCACACCAATTACAACCCAGGAGCTACGGCTGCCGTATGGCAGCGGTTCCTGGAAAAGTACGGGGATATGAACATCCATTGGAGCGACCATCCTACTTGTACGGAACGGCGGGAAAACTACGTAAAGAAGCTGAACGCCTGGAGCAACAAACATGTGGATGACAAAGATGGGGTGGTCTATGTGAACAAGAAAGAGTTCCTGACACCCAGCGCCACCGGATCCATGTCCAGCAAAGAGCGGTCCTATTTTGTCATGGGGAATCTGGCTGCGGTGTATCACAACAACAAGACCGCGCCGGAAGCCTATGCCAGTGGAGATACAGTGATGATGGGACAGCAGCCTATTATCACCAGCACCGGGGACGATCCCTCTGCGGAAGAACTGGCAGCCAAGTTAAATAAAATCAAATGATTGGATAAAATAAATAAAAGAACGTTTAATTGTCCGAACCGTATCGAACAATTAAACGTTCTTTTATAAACAAAACGAATTAAAATAAAAAATGAAGCTAAAGAATGTAAAAAACAGGTATAAAAGTAAAATATACGTAAATAAACTTAAATAACGAAATAATAAACTTAAATACCGAAATTGAAGGTTTCCCATAAGTGTGGTATTATAATTAAGCATTCTCGAGAGAGAGTGACATCGGGAAACTTTCTCAACAGCCGAATGTTTTCGAAAGAAAATAAAAAAGTTGTTGACAAGATGAAAGTTTCTTGATAAAATAAACAAGCTGTTGCTGAGACAGTGAGACGAACTTTGAGAACTGAATATTGTTGACAGATGTGCGGGT
>ERZ791883.271-NODE-271-length-69294-cov-7.824304_pt1 | contig 69294 bp, 51 predicted proteins | sample MGYA00510160_ERZ791883 | MGnify/ENA primary metagenome ERZ791883 (study PRJEB30046, sample SAMN00792072) | human gut metagenome | study: EMG produced TPA metagenomics assembly of the A metagenome-wide association study of gut microbiota in type 2... | reverse complement strand
CTTCATTGGGGTTCTCGGTTTCAAAAACTTTTTTGGCTTTGCCTTCATACAACATATTGGCCATTGTCTGCACCCTGCTTTCTTTTAAATAAATTTATTAGTAGAGCCGGCGAATGTAAAGCACTCGTCGCCTGCTAAATCGCAAGAGTCGATAATTTCGCATTTTTTACATTGTTAGTTTAGCCTGTTTGCCTGTCCTTGTCAATGATTTTTCGGAACATTTAATGTGAATTTTAGTGAAAAAGCACCTTTTTAGGCAAATTTTCCGAACATTCAAACAGGAAAAATGAAAAATATTTGCCAAAAACTCTTTACAAATCAAAAAATGTGATTTATAATCACAGCATAAGCAACAGCGAAGTTGCAGGCCAAGGCCTGAGTTCGCTGTTGTTTTGTTTTTATTGTCGCTTAGATTAGATAAGGGGGAGAGACGATTATGAGCAATGTACCAAAAATGTTTGGCAGCCTGGTTTTTAACGAGACGGTCATGAAAGACCGCCTGCCGACGGCTACCTACAAGACGTTCAAAAATGCTGTCTTAAAAGGCGAAGCGCTGGATCTGCCGATCGCTAATATCATCGCCAACGCGATGAAGGATTGGGCTTTGGAGCATGGCGCGACCCACTTTACGCACTGGTTCCAGCCGATGACCGGTATTACGGCCGAGAAGCATGAAAGCTTTATTGCTCCGACTGCCGATGGCCGTGTTATTATGGATTTTTCCGGCAAGGAATTGATCCAGGGCGAGCCTGATGCTTCCAGCTTCCCGTCCGGCGGGTTGCGCGCTACGTTTGAAGCCCGCGGTTACACTGCCTGGGACCCGACCTCTTATGCTTTTATTAAGGATGGCTGTTTATGTATCCCGACCGCATTTTGTTCTTATACCGGTGAAGTACTGGATAAAAAAGCGCCGCTGCTGCGTTCGATGTGCTGTGTAGATAAAGCAGCCAAACGTATCCTGGCACTGTTTGGGGAAACTACCGAGAAGGTTGTGACGACAGTAGGGCCGGAACAGGAATATTTTCTGGTCGATAAGGATATGTGGGAGCAGCGCAGAGATCTGATTTATACGGGTCGGACGCTGTTTGGCGCTAAAGTGCCGAAAGGTCAGGAGATGGAAGACCATTATTTTGGGATCATCAAACCGCGCGTGCTGGCCTTTATGAAAGAGCTGGATGAAGAGCTGTGGAAGCTGGGCGTGCTGGCAAAAACGGAGCATAACGAAGTTGCTCCGGCGCAGCATGAGCTGGCGCCGATCTTTACTACTACCAATGTGGCTTCGGACCACAATCAGCTGACTATGGAATTTATGAAGCGTGTGGCCCTGCGGCACGGCCTGGTGTGTCTGCTGCATGAGAAGCCGTTTGCAGGCGTTAACGGCAGCGGCAAGCATAATAACTGGTCTATTGCTACGGCCGAAGGTGATAATTTGCTGAGCCCCGGCAAAGAGCCGCATAAAAATACCCGTTTCTTACTGTTTCTTGCAGCCATTATCAAGGCTGTTGATGAATACCAGGACCTGCTGCGCGTGAGCGTAGCCAGCGCCGGCAACGATCATCGTCTCGGCGCGAACGAAGCGCCTCCGGCGATCGTATCGGTTTTCCTGGGTACAGAGCTGACCAATATTCTGGAAGCTATCGAAAAAGGGAAAAAATACAATCCTGATGCGGCTGCTCTGCTGAAGCTGAGCGGCGATATTATCCCGGCACTGACCAAGGATAATACGGACAGAAACCGCACGTCTCCGTTTGCTTTTACCGGCAACAAATTTGAGTTCAGAATGCTGGGCAGCGAGTTTTCGATCGCCGGACCCAATATCGTCCTCAATACTATCGTTGCTGAAGCTTTGGAGCAATTTGCAGATAAATTAGAAAAGGCAGCCGATAAAGATGCTGCTATGAAGAAATTGATCAAAGAAACCATCGTCAAGCATAAACGCATCGTGTTCAACGGTGACGGCTATACGGACGCATGGGTCAAAGAGGCCAAATCGAGGGGGCTTCTCAATCTTAAATCCACGCCGGAAGCGCTGCCTTATATGGAAGCAAAAAAGAATGTCGACTTGTTTGTCAAACATGGTATTTTTACCGCGACCGAGGTGCATTCCCGGGTGGAGATCATGCTGGAAAAATATGCCAAAACGATCAACATCGAAGCTTTGACCATGCTGGATATGCTGCATAAGGATATCCTGCCGGCGGCAGTTGCTTATACTAATGATCTGCTGGGCAGCGCTACAGCCAAAAAGGCACTGGGAATCAAGAGTTGTTTTGAGGCTGAGCTGGCGTCTAAGCTTTCTGATCTGACGTCTAAAATGTATACCAGCGGTGAAAAACTGGCGAAAGCCCTGAAAGGCGTAGAAAAATGCGCCGATATGAAGGCGGAAGCCAATTATTACCATGACGTGGTTTTGAAAGAAATGGAACTTCTGCGCAGCTATGCCGATGCGGCCGAAGAACTGATCGGCGAAGATTACCTGCCATATCCGACCTATGGCAAGCTGCTGTACGGCGTCAATAACTAAAAGACGCACAGGGGACGGTCAACAACGCGAAGAAGCGTATCCGTAAGGGATACGCTTCTTTTTGTATAAAAAATAGAGATAAAATGATTGGATGTGGAGGACTATGATGGAGAAATATGTAGCAGCAGATACGATTTGGGTATTGATCGGCGCCTTTATGGTATTTTTTATGCAGCCTGGCTTTGCCATGGTCGAGACTGGTTTTACCAGAGCGAAAAATGCCGGCAATATCGTCATGAAAAACTTTATGGACTTGTGTCTGGGCAGTATCGTGTTCTGGATCATCGGCTTTGGCCTGATGTTTGGTACGGATATTGGCGGTTTGCTTGGTACGCCTGATTTCTTTGTACAGAACGATTATGGAGCTTCTTATCCATCCTGGGCCTTCTTTATCTTTCAAACAGTTTTCTGTGCGACGGCCGCTACTATTGTCTCAGGCGCGATGGCCGAGCGGACGAAGTTTTCTGTGTACTGTATGTACAGTATTCTGATCAGCGCGATCATTTATCCGATCTCGGGACACTGGATCTGGGGCGGCGGCTGGCTGGCGGAAATGGGCTTCCATGATTTTGCCGGTTCGACTGCGGTCCATATGGTTGGCGGTGTAGCAGCGCTTGTCGGCGCAAAGATCCTGGGGCCGCGTATTGGTAAATATAATGCTGACGGCAGCGTTAATGCCATACCGGGACACAGTCTGACGCTGGGCGCTCTGGGTGTATTCATTCTCTGGTTCGGCTGGTTTGGTTTCAACGGCGGTTCTACAGTTTGCGCGACCGGCGACGATGTCTTGACGTCGATGGGCAGAATCTTTGTTACAACTAATCTGGCGGCTGCCGCCGCAGCTACGGCGACGATGTTTCTGACCTGGCTGCGTTATGGCAAGCCAGATGTTTCGATGACGCTGAACGGTGCCCTGGCAGGGCTGGTTGCGATCACTGCCGGCTGCGATACAGTCAGTGTGCCTGGTTCTTTTGCTATCGGCATTATCGCCGGGATCGTGATCGTTTTTGCAGTAGAATTTTTTGATCAGGTGCTCAAAATAGATGATCCGGTGGGCGCGATTTCTGTACATGGTGTCTGCGGCGCTTTGGGTACGCTTTTGGTGGGTATTTTTGCGGTGGACGGCGGCTTGCTGTACGGCGGCGGTACTGATCTGCTGCTGACGCAGGCAACGGGCGTGATCGCGGTTGCCGCTTATATCGGTATCGTGATGACGTTTGTTTTCCAAATCATCGATAAAACTATCGGCCTGCGCGTCACCGCCCGTGAAGAAATCGCCGGCCTGGATATGGAAGAGCATGGCCTGGCCAGTTCCTATGCTGACTTTATGCCGGCTGTGGAAGATTTCCACGGCGCTGTAAGTGCCGCAGAAGCAGCAGAGGCGGGCGTTACTGTGACACATGTCACTGCAGCAGCGGGAGCGACGTCGGCAGCAACTGTTGGCAAGCCGGCAGCTACACCGAAGATGACCAAGATCGTTATCATTACCTCGCAGCTGCGGTTTGAAATGCTGAAGGATGCTTTGGATAAACTGGGGATCACAGGCATGACGGTAACGAAGGTTTTGGGTTATGGCCTGCAGAAAGGCAATACTGAATATTATCGCGGCGCGGAAGTCAGTGTGCATTTGCTGCCCAAGGTCAAAGTTGAGCTGATCGTTTCGGCGATCCCTGTAGAGGCTGTTGTGGCTGCAGCGAAAAAAGTGCTGTATACCGGTAAGTATGGCGACGGTAAAATCTTTATCTACGACGTGGAAAACGTCGTCAAGATCCGTACCGGCGAGGAAGGCTACGATGCCTTACAGGATAAACCGCTCGAAGAATAATTGTGAAAGCTGAAAACTGTATAACTGCTGCGCACGGCAGCTGACAAACAGTCCGTTCGATACTGAGCGGACTGTTTTTGTTGGAAAAATTTTCAATAAAGTAATTGATAATTATTATTAAAAACTTTGACGCACTGATCTTTATGTGATATAGTGGAATCAAGAACAGGGGTTGCTGGCAATAGCTGACAGTAACCGGTTTATTAAAAAAAGACAGGAGTTGAAAGTTATGTTGTATACCGTAGAAGACGCGATCCAGATTTACCACGCCAAATCCTCAACTTTGGAATTTTTTGCGGCAAAAGTGCCGAAAGCTGCCTGGCAGGGAATTCGCAAAGCAGACATTGAACCGGCTAAGGAATACTACAGCGATGATATTATTGTAGATTTCGACTTGCTGGACCGGGCCGCCTATGAAGAAAAAGTCTGCGGCGGTGCGCATAGCGATCTTCCTGATGCAGCCTTTCCCGTACTTGTCATTGTCAAGGAACTGCCGGAATAAAAATTTTATGCATAAAAACGACCTTGCCAAGCCAGACGCTTACAAAGGTCGTTTTTTTATTTACATTTTTAATATATGCTGTGCAGGGAATGTTTTATACGCAGCGGTATAGGTGCCTGAAAGCAGCAGCATAACCTGCGAGTCAGAGAAAAATCGCGCATTGTGATCTACTGCGTTGTGTGCGATGCGAGCTGTAAAAGGTGGAAGGAATGTTTGAGCGGTTTAGCCGCGAGTTGCCTGGAACCAGAACAGCGAGCAAAGCTTAACAGCAGTCGTCACAGCGCGAAAAGTTCTTTGGTTACCTTTCTTGCCCAAGAAAGGTAGAAGTATTATTTTTGTAACCAAACTGTAATTTTTTTCCGGTCAATATTTAAATATTGAAAACTTCACACAGGATAAAATGCGTATATAATAAAAGCCGTAGAAATAAAACCTGCATAGCAGGAAAGGAAAGAGGTCAATTAAAATGAAAAAATCTGTAATCGTAGTGGTCTGCTTATTATTGGTAGGCATTTTTGGCTGGTCGATCGCCAAAGCCAACAGCGCCGATATCAAAGTACATCTTGGAGCAGGCACCATCGTTATGGATCAGCAAGAGCTGGTATTAACTCCTGACGAAGCCATTGTGGTACAGGAAGATACAGTATACCTGCCGCTGCGTCCACTGATGGAAAAAATGGATTACCAGGTCTTCTGGGATGCCGGTATGCAAAATGTTTCAATGGAAAAAGGTGATCAAACCTATTTCATGACTATTGGCAGTAACCAATATGGACGTAATGGTCAGACTATTACGCTGGATAACGCTCCTATTTTAGTTAATGGTAAGACTATGGTACCGGTTACCTTCTTTACCAATGTCATGAATAAAACTGTAGATGTCTCCAACAGCCATGTTTAAGCCTTAAAGGCGATTACATCTCATATATAGCTTCCTACAGGCAAAATACCGCTTTCATTGAAAGCGGTATTTTGCTGTTTGCAGATGCCGGTCACTAAGGTGAGGCAGAGCGGTAAAATAAAGCCTGGAGTATTTATTTGCCAAAAGAAAAAATGCGATAATATAAAAAATAGGTTATAATTGATAGCGGATGAATTAACTATGTTATTTTGTAGAAATTATAGCGGCGTTGCTTAAAATACAGAAAGAGGTAGCTTTATGTGGGGGAAACTGCATCGTGAACTGATCGTCATAACCATAATCTCTGTTTTGATCATGGCTGTTGCTTTTGCGTTCAATTTCAGTGCCAGCCAAAAGGAGATCCTTGAACGTCAGACTTACGATTATTTACTGGAAGCAACTAATTATACTAAGGTTGTTTTGCATACCGAGATCAAACGCCAGAATGATCTGCTGGATATTATAGTTAAAAATGCGCCGCAATATGAGGGTCAGTATGACAAATTAGAAGGCCTGCTGAATTCGGTTTCCAATACGGGACATTTTTCCCGTGTCGGGTTGACGTACCGCGGTGAAAAAACCTTACTGTGCTACGGCGGTGAAGTCGATATTCGGGAACGCAGTTATTATAAAAAGGCTCTGGCAGGTGAAACAGTAATCGAAGCGCCGGTCATTTCAATGATCAGCGGCAAAAAAGTAGTTGTGCTGGCTAAACCCTTTTATAAGGACGGCGCGATCGCCGGTGTTGTTCACGAGGCTTACGATCTGGATGCTGCAGGCCAGACGCTGCTGGCCGGGCTGAATATGAAGGAAGACCGCATCACGATGATAGCCAAGGTCAACGGTGACGTCATTATGGGTATCCGCAATGGCAAATATGATAATTTTTACAGCTTCTTGAAGGAAAATGCTATCGGCTGTTCGATGACCAGCCAGCAGCTGCAAAAAGCGATAGACAATAAAGAGAGCGGTGCCTTTTATTATACTGATATCAATGGAGAGACACAGTATGTGGCCTTTGCCCCGGCAGAGGTCAATGACTGGTATACCTTCCAGATCGTTTCGGGGACGAGCCTGCTGGCAGACCAGCAAATGCTGAATAAGATCGCCAGGGACACGATGGGAAAATATTTTCTGCTTATTTGCCTGTGCTTTATTGTGATCATTTACATCTGGCGGCAGATAGAGAAAGACCGCTTAAAACAGATCAATGCCGAGATCGAAGGTCTGCGGCTGACGGCCGGCTTGATGGAAGGCTGTATGTTTGAATTTGATTTGAAAACCTGTAAATTTTTGGTTGTGAAAAATAGCGTGGGTAACGCGTCCGGCAATAATAGTGAAAAACAAGTGCTGGAGAAACTGAGTGGTTTTATGACAGCGGTCATTGCGAAAAAAGATGGCGGCAGTTTGAAGCATTATTTCCATGAGGAGGATCTGCCGGCTGTGCAGAAGGCGTTGGTGGAACTGAAACGGGCGGGCAGAACCGTTTTTCAGGGACGTCTGTATACAGACGCCGGCGATTATCACTGGTACCGTTTTTATATGGCAGTGGTGTTTGATGATAAGCGGCAGATCAAACGCGTTCTGGGCAATGTGCTGGATATCAACGATACGCAGAATAAATTCGCACGTATGCAGCATAAAGCAGAACGTGATGGATTGACGGGCGTTTATAACCGGACCGTCTTTGAAAAATATGTCAATGAAGTTTTGGCTGACGGTACGAAACGGCAGCATGCCTTTTTCCTGCTCGACATTGATGATTTCAAGAATGTTAACGACAGTAAGGGACATGCATTCGGAGATGCGGTGCTGTGCGAAGTTACGGCTAACCTTGAACGCAGCTTCCGCAGCTCGGATCTGCTGGGGCGCATCGGCGGCGATGAATTTGCGGTGCTGATGTGCGATATTAGCAGTAAGGAAAATGCTTTAGCCAAAGCGGAGCAGATCTGCAGCCTTTACAGCAAAGGCGATACTCAGGAAGGCTTGAAAATATCCTGCAGTATTGGCATAGTGTTCTGTGAGTCTGCTGCCGGATCGACCTTTGACGATTTATATCAGCAGGCAGATAAGGTTTTGTATAAAGCGAAAGAAAAAGGTAAAAATGTTTTTGTCGTGTTTGATGATACCATGCTGTAAAGGATGGTAGGAAAAGTATTTGCCTGATATAAAAAGCAGCTTCTCCTGCAAATGGAGAAGCTGCTTTTTGATGTAAAAATAAATTTCTAAAAAAACTATTTTGAAAAAAGGCAGAATGTGCTATAATAACATAAATTAAAGTATTAGGAATTTAAATATTGCTAAATTTAAAACTTATGAAGCTGATTTTCGGCAAGGTAGATTGCAACCCTCTCCGCCTTGTTTGAAGATATTCCCCAAAAATAGACCTGCCGTGAGGCAGGTCTATTTTTTTATTAGGGGCTCTTTAAATCGGGTATTTTATAAGGCGTAATGATTTTAGCGGCTTCCTGCAGGCCATTCTGCATGATAAAATTACGGATCGTTTCGAGGATATAAGAAAAACAAATTGCTAAATAAGTACTGAAACCTTCACTGTCCTTTGCTTCCAGACAAAGATAAGCCTGCCAGGCATATTTAGACAGGGTATCTGTTGTTCCGTAGAGGTTCTGCCGGTGAAAAGCCAGATAATAACCCCAGTGCAACAGCTTGTTGGTTTCCTGCAGGATCGCCTGCAATGGCCGCAGCTCAGTAAGCTCGATCAGGGAATTGACCATCAGGGCCAGAGGTATTTTGCCGGGCTGGGTAAATTCTGCCTGCCAGGATTTTTGGGTAAGGGGATCGATTTTGTCAAAGGCGGCTGCCGCAGCAGGTTTGATGATCACGGACATCAGCTGTAAGGCACTGAGATAGATCAGCGTGTCTTTTTTATACCGTTCGTTCTGCATACAGTTGGCAGTGATGAATGTCGGCGGCAGTCTGACGATAGTGCCTTTAGTATTGATAGTTTCGGCAAAACCGATCTCGTTGAGCAGAGCCAGCGATTTGCGGATCGTAGAAACCGAGACTTTATAGTTTTTGGCAAGCTCTGCTTCGTAGGGTAAAAAGGTGCCGGGTTCATAGATGTTGGCGGCGATCTTGTCGATCAGGTCGCGCGCTATCTGTGTATAGTAGTGATCGCGCCCTTTTTCCGCACTCCAGCTGTAATCATAAACAGGCGTGATAGTGTCTGAAAGCTGATATTTTCTGCTTAATTTTTGGATATATTTTGTGACAGAGGCCGAAAAATCAAGGCACATATCATTGAAACATTTGTTGATAAGCTGGTAATCCTTGCTTAGCAGAGCGGCCAGCAGCTGTCGGAAATCTTCCTGATCATATTTGAGCAGCAGATTTTTAGGAGTGGCCAGAGTAAGCTGGGAGTATGTTTTCAGACTGTTATATAAATCGTTATATAGTAGATTATTGGAGCTGCGCAGCAGTTCGTTCAACAGAGATGAAAAAACTGCGTCAAGAGCAGCAGTGTCCGTACTGTTGATTTTCTTGAGCAGCTTCTGGTAACTGGGAAGTTTTTTGAGATCACCATGTACAGCCGTAAAATAAAACAGCGGCGGTAAAATAAGTCCCATGGTTTGATAAACTTCGGCCAGTGAGTTCTGACGTCGGACCAGATTTTCGGCATAGCTGCGCGAGCCGCTGTTTGGTACAGGTCGGTAAATGATCCGGGCCGGTTTGCGTTCTGTGGTTTCAATCAGTCCTTCAGCTTTCAATTTAGCCAAAACGTCTTTGACCGTACGGATACCGACATTATAAATGGCCGATAACTGCGGCATAGAGGGTAAAGTATCGCCGTTTTTAAAGTGCCCGCAGGTAATCTGGTCATGTAAATTTTGATAAAGAAATTCAAACAACGTATTTTTGCTTAACATCGCCAATATCCCTTCGAAAATATTACAAGTAAATTATAACATAAACATTTACAGCAAAACATATAGTAAATTTACTGGTTTGAAAAAACAATAAAATATAATTTTAAAATATTTTGTTGTTTTAAAAAAATGAAATTATAAATATAAAACAATAAAAAATATAATTTTATTAATGGTTATAAGATTAGCTTTGTAAAAATATGGAAAAGTTTAAAGGATTATTAAAAACGGCTCCTGTTAACATTTTTAAACAAGATATTGTGCTGATTTTTAATAAATGCTATAATAAAAACAATAAAATATACTTAATTTAATTGGCAAAATAATTAAACATTAAAAATATTGGTGCAGAGTTTGCAATTATGATGAAATTTGAAATATAAAAAGTGTAAGATGCAGGATATATTTTTTTTAAAACAGCTATATGCATACGTACACAGTAAGGAGTAAAAATGGAAACTTTAGACAGAAAAAAAATAGGAATGAATATTAAAGTGAGAAGGATGCAGAAGCTGATCTCGCAGACAGCGATGGCGGAAAAGTTAGGCATTTCGCAAACGCATATGAGTAATGTCGAGGTTGGTCGCGCCATGCTCAGTCTGGAGCTGCTGCTGCAGCTGAAAAGTATTTTGGGCTGCACTATCGATGAGCTGCTGTGTTTGGAAGAAGAAAGCAAAGCCCGAAAAAAACGGGTCAAAGTTATTCGCTATCTTGACTAAGGCTCTGTAAACAGATTTTTTGAAGAAAGCGGTGGGGCAAATATGCAAAATCTCGATTTGAAAAAAATAGGTAATGAAATCAAAGTCAGGAGAGTAAAACAGGGTATTCAGCAGACAGCTTTGGCAGAAATGCTGGATATTACGCAGACCCACCTGAGTAATATTGAAAATGGCAGGGTCCCAGGCAGCTTAAAGCTGCTGTTGAAACTGCGCAGTATTTTCGGCTGCCGGCTGGAAGATCTGCTTGATCCGGAATGTGATGAAGCACCAGTCAAAGCGAATGATAAGAGAATGCGGCGCATCAAGGTGATACGGTATTATGAAAATGCCTGATGCAGCAGGCTTAAAAAATAGGTCAGCTTTATAAAAGCTGACCTGTTTTTTTTTGCAGATGAGCAAAAAATCTTTGTCTATAAAAAAAGATAATAATTATTATAAAAATGCCTTGCCATAATAAGGTGATAGCAATATAATAAAAAGAAAATTCAAATATATTTATAATATAAATAAAATTCGTTTTATGCAGATAATTTTATTAAAGATAAAGGAATAAGCAAATGGATTTTTTCAAGAAAAACAGAATGATAGTCAGTGTAGTGGCTATCTGCTGTTTGATGTTGTGGTATGTGTTGTGGACGACTTTAGCCGTCCTGCATATCAACCGGCAGATCGATTATGTGGCGGGGCATCCTTATAAAGCCATGTCAGAGGTGAGCAGGATCCAGGGCGTGGTCTCACAGACGACGGCTTATTTGCCGATCCTTTTAGCTGATGGGGAAAATAATCTGACGGAGATCAGGCAGATTTTAGTCGCCGCGCAGACGAAGAACCAAAAATCACTGCAGGTCTTAAAAGAAGTTTATCTGGGGAATCCTTATGATCTGACAGCTCTGGAACAGGCACTGAGTGCTTTGGAAAAAGCACTGCTGCAAAGCGCGGAGTTTTTTGAAAGTAATCGCAGCGGCGCTGTGCAGCACAGCAGCGTCAAGGAACATTTCGCAGTTAAAATCGAACCTCTGCAGGCGGAAACGGAAAAAGCTATAAAAACAGTTATGGCTTCTGCTGACAGAAGGGTACTGATGATTGAAGGTGAAACGGACGAACGGACGAAGTGGGCCATTATCTATGCAGGCGTGAGCGGACTTTTGATCGTCTTTTTGATGTTATATACGTTAAGAAACGAGTTTCAGAAGAACAAACTGCTGCTGAAGCATCAGCTGATCCTGCAGGATGCTTTGAACAGCGCTAAAAAGGCCAACGATGCCAAACGGTCTTTTTTATCGCGGATGTCGCATGAGATCAGGACGCCGATGAATGCGATCATCGGGATGACGACTATTTCCTTCAATTATCTGGACGATCAGAAACGGCTTACGGACTGTCTGAGTAAAATAACCTTTTCTTCCAGGCATCTGCTGATGCTGATCAATGATGTACTGGATATGTCCAAGATCGAAGACGGTAAATTAAATGTGAATAACGAAGTTTTCGACCTGAAAAAGGTGATCGAGTCTTTGACTGACATCCATTATCAGCAGGCAGCTGCCAGAGGACTGACTTTTGAATTGACGGTAAGTGGCTTTGATGAAGAGATGCTGATCGGTGATCCTCTGCGCGTCAATCAGATCCTGATCAATCTGCTGTCCAATGCGATCAAATTTACACCTAAGGGCGGCAGCGTCAAGCTGGAGGTCAGGAAGCTGCGCCGCCAGGGCGATCGGCTTTGGCTGCGCTTTACGATCAAAGACACCGGGATCGGTATGGAGCCGGAATTTTTAAAGAATCTGTACGAGCCTTTTGAACAGGCGAACAACGGTGTTGCTAAAAAATACGGTGGTACAGGTCTGGGAATGGCGATCACGAAAAATCTGGTTGCGCTGATGGATGGCTCGATCGATGTGCAGAGTGAGCCTGGAGCTGGCACGGTATTCAATGTTGATCTGCCTTTTGGCCTGCCGGAACAGGCAGAGAATAAAGCTGCTGTTCTGGATGAGCTGAAAGTACTGGTCGTTGATGATGACCGCGATTGCTGTGAGCATGCTTCCCTGCTGCTGCAGAAAATGGGTGTCTGTGTGGATTGGGTACTTAATGGCTTTGCAGCTGTGGACAAGGTGAAATTTGCGATTGAAATTGGAGAGGGCTGCTATGATGTCTGCTTTATCGACTGGTGTATGCTAGATCTGAACGGTATCGAAACAGCGCGTCGGATACGCGAATATGTGGGATCGGAGGCTTTGATCATTATTATCAGCGCTTATGACTGGTCAGAAATAGAACAGCAGGCCCATGCGGCCGGCGTCAATGCCTTTATTGCCAAGCCGCTTTTTGCCTCGTCGCTGTATAATACGCTGCTGACAGTAGCTCAGAAAGGGCAGCTTACAGCTGGAGAGACCGGCAGAGAGCAGATAAAATACGATTTTGCTGGAAAAAAAGTGCTGCTGGCTGAAGATAATGAGCTGAATGCAGAAATCGCTGTGGAATTGCTGAAGTTAGTGGGTCTGGAGGTCGATCATGCAGCCAATGGACAGGAAGCAGTAGAACTGTTTCAGCAGTCGGCGGCTGCATATCTGATGATTTTTATGGATATCCAGATGCCGTTAATGAATGGCTATGAAGCAGCCAGGATCATTCGGGGTTCTGCTGCTGCGTCGGCTCAAAGTATACCGATCATTGCCATGACGGCCAATGCTTTCAGGGATGATGTACAGGCGGCTCTGGACGCGGGGATGAACGGTCATATTGCCAAACCGATAGATGTGGATATTTTATATAAGACGATCGCTGAATATGCATAATGATAATTAAAAAAGATCAAGGACGTACAGTTGAAACTGTGCGTCCTTTTTTTATGGCTGAAAATAGAAAGGTAGATTTCTTATAGAGCAGTTGCCGTATGAAAAGGATAATTTTCTAAGGAGAGGTTTAGTAAAGCACCGCTGTAAGAGCGGTGCTTTTGCTATATCTGTGTGATGGGTAAAACCCGTTTAAAAGTTACCAGTTGCAAGACTAGCAGACCGTCGAATTCAAACAGAACAAAAATGTCTTGCGGGGGGGGACAAATATGCTATCATTACCTAAATTAATGTAAAAAGATAAAATTTCTATTGCAATTAATTTTAAAATATCGCGAAAAACTATTTAAGTATCAGGAATAATAGATACGTTTAGTTTGCAGCGAGCAGGGAAATCAAGGAGGGAATATTAGTTATGAAAAAAGAGACTTTAAGCAAGAGGGTTGCGCATAGTTTGTTATTGTTGTCGCTGGTACATGTGGCCGGCGTTGCAATGCCACCAGTAGCTGCGGCGGCAACAGAACTGGTCGACGAAAACTATACTGGCAGTATTCCGCAAAGATCCAGCGGAGAATATACCGTTACCAACGGTGATGTAACTTTAGACGCCAGCGGTTATACGGGCTTGTCAAATTATCGGCGGGCTTTATTCGATACTACTAACGGCGCGGTCAAGATCAGTGTTGCCGATGGAAAAACGCTGACACTGAAAGGTTTTAATAATAGGGATACTTATGGAAGTGCAACTCTGTATGCTTATAAACGCGGGAACCTGGATGGTACGATGACTTTCACTGGGGGCAATATCGTCGTCAGCAATGAAGTCACTAACAGCAGTACCGATGTTTATGGTTTATATGCCGATAATGGAGGTAAGTTTGATTTTAAAAGTGATGGCAGTAATAAGATCAATCTGACGATCCTGATGCCGCAGCAGCATGTGTCGACGCACCGCCATGGTATCGGTCTGCACGATGGCAGTATGACTTTTGACGGCGGACGTTTTGCGATCGAGATTGAAGGCGATCCCGGATCTGCTTCTATAGACAGGCGCGTGGGTATTACTATGTCCGGCGGCAGCGACCTGGATGTCAAAGCGGAGCAGATTCTGATCGATGTCAATGAAACAGCACTGCAGTTCACTTATCAAAGCGGCAGCAACAGTGCCCTTTATAATATCAATAATACTGCCAGATTCAACGCTGATTCTATCGTTTTTAAAGGTCATTCCGGGATCGAGGCTGTGGATACGCATTCTACTAACCGTAATACGGTCGAATTTTCCGGCAGCGGCTCGACAGAGATCTATGCTGTCAGCGATGGTATTGCCGATGATAATATTTACGGTGAGATCATTGGCGGCAAGGCGATCGATGTGGAACGGACAGATATTACTTTTAATAATGATGCTCTGCTGGTAGGGCAGAATCTGACTACGCAGGGTACAGCTCCTGGCCATTGGGTCAACGAAGGGACCCAGTTTGAATACTGGCAGGACGGCTATTGGCTGAAAGCTGTTTCTATAGGTAATGAGTCGAATTTGGTTGCTAATAAGGACTTCAGCTTGGAAAGCAACGGCGGCTATTATAATACAGGTCTGCATGTTTGGGGACAAAGCCTGGCTCAGTTTAACGGTAAAACGAATATCGTCGTCAAAAACGGTGTTGATACAGCCAGAGCGGTTTATATTTATGATAATGTAGACGGTACGACCAAAGCTGAATTTAACGATGACCTGACGATTTCGACTGCTGGCAGCAGTGCCGACTACCTTTATGGTTTTGATGTACGCAACGGCGGCAAAGCCGATATCGCTAAAGGCCTGTTTATGAATGATAATGACGCTATTACCTGGTCTTTATTTGCCAGTGGCACGGACAGCAAGATCGACGTAAATTCGAGCGGCAGCGGCGAAGTGCAGGTCGTGGGCGATGTAGGCGGCTATAACGGCGGCGCCGTAAATATGAATATGCACACGAATACTTCCTATCTGACTGCGGCCAGTTATATCACCGGTAACGGGGAAGTAAATTTTGATATCAGCAACAGCGCTGTCTGGAATATGACGGGCAGCTCCAAGGCAACTGATATGAATATCAATAACGGCATCGTCGATCTGCGGGCCGACAAGAACCGCTACAGTACGCTGACAGCGGCGAATCTTACCGGCAGCGGCGGTATTTTCAAAATGGATATCGACGTCAGAAGTATGGAGAGCGACAAATTGTATATCACTGATGATTTCAGCGGGACGCAGGCTATCGATATCTATCAGAAGGATGCATATGTACCGGAAGGCAGCAGCATGGAAGGGACAGGGCTGGTACTGGCTAGCGTCAACGGCAACGGCGTTTTTACGGCCCATGACCGCGAAGGTACTTTGTTTTATACCCATTATGATCTGGCACATCAGGCCAGTGCCACGGCCAGTTATGCCACTGACTGGTATCTGGATAAAATCATCACTCTCGACAAACCGACGACGAGTGTAGAAACTGTTACAGCTGCGGGAGCGCTCAATTACCATACCTGGCGTAATGAAAATGACAAATTACTGAAACGCATGGGCGAGCTGCGCCACAACGGCGATGACGAAAAAGGAGCCTGGTTCAGGGTCAAGGGCAGTAAGATCGGGCGTGACGGCAAGTTTGCTTTTGAAAATAAATATACAACCTATGAACTGGGTTATGATGAGCTGACGAAAAAGACCGCGACGAAAACACGTTATCAGGGCGCGGCGATCAGCTATACAGACGGCAGCAGCAGTTATCAAAGCGGCAGCGGCGACAACAGCAGCAAAGCGATCAGCTTCTATAATACGGAGCTCGGCAATAAAGGCCATTATCTGGATGTGGTACTTAAATTCAGTCATATGGATAATGATTTTAAAGTCTATGATACTGCCAACAATAAAATCACCGGGTCGATAGAGAATACCGGCGTTGCGCTGAGCGCGGAATACGGCCGGAAGAAGAATCTGGATAAGGGCTGGTATATCGAACCACAGGCCCAATTTACCCTGGGTTATCTGGGCGGCGATAATTATCGGACCAGCAATGGCATCGAAGTGAGCCAAAGCGGGATCAAAAGCGCTGTCGGACGTATCGGCTTTAATCTTGGTAAGGAAGTTGGCTCTAAAGGCATCGTTTATGCCAAAGCCAACCTGCTGCACGAATTTGGCGGTGGCTATGAAACAATGCTGACGGACAGCAGCGGCAGGGTCAGAGTCAGTGAGAATTTTGATGATACCTGGTTTGAATACGGTATCGGCGCTGCTTTTAAAACCGGCAAAAATAACCATATCTATTTTGATATAGAACGCAGTACGGGCAGTGACTTCAAGAAAGACTGGCAATGGAATGCCGGTGCCCGCTGGACGTTCTAAGTATGATTTATCTGCTTTTCAACAGGTTGAGACAAACCCCTTATCCTGTTTGAAAATATTCCCCATAAGACAGGTCCGCATTAAAGCGGGCCTGTTTTTCTATATCTGGAGTCTGAAAATGGTAAAAGAGTTCACAAGTTGGCGACGAGTTTTGTGATATAGTAATAAAGATAGAAAAGCAGAATTTTGTTTCGAGAGTGAGAGCCATGTCTTTAAAACAAAGAAATTATAGATTGCTGACAGCGCTGCTGCTTTTACTGGTCATTATCGCCGGTGCTGTCTGCAATCCTTTATATGTAGAGTCCAGTCACGGACATGACTGCAGCGGGGCGGATTGTCCGGTATGTCTGACGCTCAGCGTTATCAGCAGCTGCCATAATTATGTGCTGCCGGCACTGCTGCCGCTGCTGTTAAGCTTATTATTGCTGGTTGGCAATACGGGCAAGAAGGCCGTATCTGTCAGTCTGCCAAAGCTGACTTTGATTGGTTTGAAAGTACGTCTTGATAATTGAGAACTGCCAAAATTTATCATAAATAAATTTTGGAGGGTGTACCTTGAAAAATAAAATTGTTTATTTCGTGACGATTGTTCTTGCTTTGCTGTATCTGGCGGCAGGCCATTATTTTGCTACGCAGGGATTAAGCTTTTTTAAAGAAAAAGCTTCTACTGACGTTATCGAGGCAAGGGTTCTAAAGCTTTTGCCGGCAGAGACGGGGGCTAAATTTCAACAGATAAAATTTGAGGCTGAATTATTATCAGGCAGTCAGCAGGGGGCTAAAGTAACAGCTATACAGAATAAATCGGGCAGCTTTGCTGCCGGGCGTGACGTTGCCGCAGGCGATAAGGTACTTTTGCTGCCAGACCAGAAAGGGCATGGTGCCTGGAGCTATGCTGAGCATCTGCGCAGCAATGTGCTGATGTGGCTGTTTGCTGTTTTTGCTCTGAGTATTATTGCTTTTGGACGGATGCAGGGCGTAAATACGCTGATTTCCCTGATTTTTTGCTGTCTGTCTATCTTTGCGGTTTTTGTGCCGGCGATCATTTCAGGAAAGAATGTGTATTGCTGGACGATTTTGACCTGCGCTTTTATTATTGTGACGAATCTGCTGCTGGTGAATGGGATCAACAGAAAAACTATCGCAACTATTTTAGGCTGTATCGGCGGTTTGGTCATTGCGGCGCTGATCAGTGTAGCTGCCGACAGCTTTTTGCAGCTGACGGGACTGGTGGATGAGGATTCCATGTACCTTTTATTTCTGAATCCTGCTGATCCGATCGATTTGAAAGCGATTGTGTTTAGTGCGATCATCATCGGCGCGCTGGGAGCGATCATGGACGTAGCGATGGACATAGCTTCGGCTCTGAATGAGCTGGCGGCTACCAGTACTGCGCCGACAAGGAAAATGCTGCTGCAGGCCGGCAATAATATCGGCCGTGATATTTTGGGTATGATGTCCAACACGCTGATCCTGGCTTACATTGGTGGTTCACTGACGATAGTTTTACTGTTTTTCGCTTATAATCATTCTCTACTGTATCTGCTGAATAAGGAGATGGTGGTAGTGGAGATACTGCAGGCCGTTATCGGCAGCTTTGGCATCCTGTTTACGATACCTTTCACTTCTTTTATCTGCAGCCGGCTGTATGTAAAAAAGACTAGAAGACGGTACAAGTCCGGCTTGGAAAATAAAATCTAAATTATACAGTAAAAAATCTTGCAGGAAATGCTTCAAAGTATTATAATGAGTCGTACTAAAAATTTATATAAAATCATTAAATATATAACAAAAAGTATAACTTGTAATATAAAAAACAAGTATGAGCAAACTTGGCAAATGGAGCAGGGCAGGAGTGATATTAATGAAAAAAGATGAGGAATTTTTCAGCAGTGCGATAAACAGCAGTGCCAATAGTGCTTCGGGCAGTCCGTTAAAAAGTCTGCTGGAAGTCTGCCCGATCTGCGGCAAAGAATTTTCCTGCAACAAAACCTACCATGTTTATACGGCACTGGCGGGTCGGCGGCGGCAGTATTACTGCAGTTATCATTGCTTTAAACAGCGTCCGAACCCTAAAAACAAGTTATAAAGCAATAAAAACACCGTACATCGCGTACGGTGTTTTTATTTTAAAGTTCACGTGGAATGCGGCTGTGGCTGTGGTAAAATACTACGCTTGGAGCTTTGATAAATAGTATTTTTACAGCAGTTACAGATATTCACTGAAATGAGTACAGAAAAAATCAGAAGCAACGGAAAAAGTATGCCTGTCCTGTAGAAAAAGAAAACTATACAATATTTGAAAATAATATTGCATGAATGTTGCTTTTTCTTTATGAATTAACTAGAATAGTATTATGAACAATAACTAAAGAATATTAATAAAAATAAATGAAAAATATTTTCCGGTGTTTTTTCGTAATTGCGTAATACGTAAGGAAGTGAAGAAATGGATTCTGATAAACAAGGTCTCAAGCTGAATGAGCAAAGCCATGAGCAGACTGTTTATGATTACAATATGCTGATGAGCGCGATGAATGTCAGCGTCAGCAAACATTTGCTGGATGAAAATTTTACCGTTATCTGGGCCAACGACTATTTTTATGCGCAGACCCTGTATACCAAGGCTGAATACGAAGATATCTATCAGAACAATTGCAGTAAATATTTTCAGCAGGATCCTGAAGAATACGCAAAATTTGCCAGCGCGGTCAGTAAAGCTCTGTCAGAAGGAAAAAGGAGTTATGAAAGCATCTGCAAAATGCCGCAGAAGGGCGGCAGCTATATCTGGATCAAGATCAGCGGCGTGGTGACAGACCAGAAGGTCAACGGTATCCCGGTGCTCTATTCGACTTTTGTCGATGTGACTGAAGCCGTAGAACAGAAAGAACTGCAAAAGCAGCTGGAAAAACGTTCGCAGGAACTGCAGGCAGCGCTGCAGGAGGCCGAAATAGCCAATCGTGAAAAATCGGATTTCCTTTCCCGCATGTCGCACGATATCCGCACGCCGATGAACGCGATCATGGGGATGACGGATATTGCCGCTGCCCATATGGATAACCCGGATAAGATCAGGGATTGTCTGCGGAAGATCTCGCTTTCAAGTCAGCATCTTTTGGGACTGATCAACGATGTGCTGGATATGTCGAAGATCGAAAGCGGGAAAATGACTCTGGCGGAAGAATTGATCGAGCTGCCGGAGGTCATGGATACGATCGTTTCGATCATGCAGAGCAGCGTCAAGGCCAAACAGCAGAACTTTGACGTGCGTTTGCAGCATCTCAGGCACGAGCAGCTGTACTGTGATTCGCTGCGCCTGCGGCAGGTGCTGATCAATGTACTTTCCAACGCTTCTAAATTTACGCCGCCCGGCGGGACGATCAGTTTCGATATTGAAGAATTATCGTCAGCCAGCGCCGGTCAGGCCTGGTTCCAGTTTACGGTAACGGATACGGGGATCGGTATCAAACCGGAATTTCTAAGGGATATTTTTAAACCCTTCACGCGTGAAAAGGACAGCAGGATAGATAAGACAGAAGGCAGTGGCCTGGGCATGGCGATCTCGAAAAAAATCGTTGATCTGATGGGCGGCACGATCGAGGTCAGCAGCGGCGTTGGTACAGGTACCAGCTTTACGATCAGGCTGCCGCTGCAGATCAGTACGCTGGATCTGCATGCTTTTAAATTCCCGGATCTGAAAATCATTGTTGTTGATGACGATGTGATCGTCTGCGAATATACTACAGAGATTTTACGGCAGATCGGTATTCGTGCTGATTGGGAAACCGACGGGCAGCGGGCGGTGCAGAAGGTGCTGACTGCTTACCGTGAGGGCCGTCCGTATGATGCCGTGATCCTGGACTGCCGGATGCCGGATCAGGACGGCGTGGAAACGGCCGCGATCATCCGCAGTAATATCAGCGCGCCGCTGCCCATTATTTTGATTTCGGCTTATGACTCGGCCGAGATCGAAGAAAAAGCGCGTCAGGCAGGTGTCAACGGCTTCATGACCAAGCCTGTTTTTCTCTCGACTCTGTGCCGGGCTTTGCAGAAATATGTTTTGGGAGAAGAGGTAACAGGCGAGCAGAAAGGTGCAGCGGATTTCAGCGGTAAACGTTTTCTGCTGGTCGAGGATAATGAGCTGAACAGGGAAATAGCTGTGGAGATGCTTGAATCTACCGGAGCGGCAGTGGACATTGCCTGTGACGGCGCTGCGGGAGCAGATAAATTCATTGCGTCGCCGTCAGGATATTATGATCTGATCCTGATGGATGTGCAGATGCCAATCATGAACGGTTATGAAGCAACCAGGAAAATCCGCGCTGCTGCTAAGAAAGACGCCCTTACAGTACCTATCGTGGCCATGACGGCGGACGCTTTTGCCGAAGATATCATCGAAGCGAAAAAGGCCGGTATGAACAGCCATTTAGCGAAGCCTTTGAATCTGGCGACCTTAGTGCGCGAGCTGGGCAAGCAGCTGTAGGAACATTAAAAGAATTGGTAAAGGACACCGTACGAGTAATTGCGTACGGTGTTTTTTTATTGTCCATAAGCCAGGTACAGCAGAAAGCAGCGTGATGGCAGCAGTTTAGGGGATTTTCAGCAGCAGGTTATCGAGAGCTGAGGGCCGAGCAAGACCTGCTATAGTTTGGTCCACATAAGCAGCAAATGTCTTGCGGGGGGGTACAACTGTGGTATCATAATAGCGGGAACTAATCGTTAAAAAAATAAAACTAAAGCGATTATAATATGATGGTTAAACTGTTTATATTATGAAAAGTGCAAGTATATTGGGAAACCGGTGTCAGGAAAAGAGGCGGATTTTATGTATATAGAAACATGGGAAGAAAGAATAAGCCGAAAAAGTATCTGTACAAAAAATACTAAGCCTCTGATTTGCCCGATTTGCGGACATAAAGTTAGTGCTGAAAGGATTTATCATGTGCAGAAAGCGGGGCAAGATTATTATTGCTGCAGCCTGGCCTGCTGTGAAATGCTGTCAGAGGCCCAAACGTAGAAAAGAACAGATAAAAGATGACAGGCTAACGGTGAAAGAAAAAGCAGGGGAGCAGGAGTATGCATTTTATGGGTAAAAAGAAAATTGCTTTGGTTTTAGCTTTAAGCATAATGGCAATAGTCAGTGTTCTTTCGGTCGATATCGATTTGTGCGTGGAAATAAATAAAGATCTTTATTATGATGGGCAGGAACAAGGTCTAAGCGGAGGCACTTCCATAAATAACAGCAATGTTGCGGATAAAAAAATACTTTATGGCGATGTTATTTGGGCATCAAACTCCGACGGTAACATTTATGAGCAGAATGACAGGGGACTGACAAAGTATAAGGATATAGTTTTATTGCTGCTGGCCATAAGAGTATGGCTGCCAATAGTTGTTTGCGTTTCAGTGGTCATCGCGGTAATGGCCATGGCTGAAAAGTATTTGTGATTTGAAGAGGTAAAAGAAAATAAATTTGTTTTTAAACTCAGGCTTTGCGTTAGTGGCAGAGCCTGAGTTTTTATTTTTTTAGGCATCGAAATGCTGGCCCGGCTGAAGGGGCAATACTAGGCTAGAGTGTCTAGCGGCTTCTGTAAAAGTAAATAGTTCATCAAGAAAAACCGTCTGCGTCAGCAGGCGGTTTTTTTATTAGAGCGGTACCAGTTGCAAGACTTTCAGACAAACAAATTTATTTAAAACAAAAATGTCTTGCGGGGGGGGACAAATATGATATTATATCAAAAATAATCTATATAGATAGTATTAAATATTAAGATTAAAAAATTAATAAATCGAGAAGTAGTTTAAGCATCACAAATATTATTGAGTTGTTGTTGTTTTCACCAAGGCGCTACAACCCTTCGCCTTGTTTGAAATTATTCCCCAAATTGCCGCTTTGTTTCTAGAGCAAAGCGGCAGCATTAAAAAAGCATCACAGCTTTGCACTAAGCGGCTGTAAGAACGCAGTGGGATACTTGCTGCTGAGGTCTGTAACTATTGCTTTTAAGCAAGAAGCCCAGAGCTTACTTGTTTGAAATATTGTTTCCAAATAACCCGGTCGTCAGGAACGGGCTTTAAAAATCGGCGCAAAATTATGAAAAGAGGTGACAAAAGCAAAACATAAGGCCAGCATATTGTCGGCAGCACTAAACGACAGAGATGCTGACAGCTCTGCGCTGAGAAAAAACTATCAAAATTTGAGGCAGAGGGAGTGAAAAAGTTGTCTAAAAAACAAAAACACCAATTAGAGAAAAAAATCATGATCTTTTTAAGCAGCGGCTTATTTGCTATTGCAGGCTTGGGCAGCAGTGATGCGCTGGCTGCGGCAGTTTTTACAGACGGGACAGGCACTAATGCGACTGTGGCCGGCGTGAATAATAACGCCGCTGGCGAGAATGCGAATGCGGTGGGCTATGACAATCATGCCGTTTCTGATAACAGTAACGCGCTCGGTGCTGAAAATCAGGCGCTGGCCGAGGACTCCAACGCAGTCGGTAACAGGAACAATACCAACGCCGGTAATTCCAGCGCTATCGGTATCGCCAATGTCACCAATGGTATTGGCTCTAACGCTATTGGCAGGGAAAATACGGCTAATGGTCTGAACAGTAATGCTTTTGGTATTTATAACAGCACCACAGGTGAAAATGCCAATGCTTTCGGCACTAAAAATATCATCGATGGGATCGGTGCCAGCGCTTTTGGTTCCTTTAATGCTGTGGAAGGCAACCAGTCGGTAGCTTTTGGTTATACCAATACTATCACGGCGGCCGAAGCCACGGCTCTTGGCCGCAATAATGAGATCAACGCCACGGGCGCCAGCGCTGTGGGCAATAATAACCAGGCTTTGGCCATGTATTCTACAGCCGTCGGCAACGATAACTATACTATCGGCGAGCATGCTGCTGCTATCGGTATCGGCAATAAGGCTACGAAAGACGATACCGTGGCTTTGGGCAATGGCAATACGGCTTCAGCTGCAGCGGCAGTCGCTGTCGGCAGCGGCAACACAGCCAGCGATACTAACGCTCTGGCCTTTGGCTATAAGAATGAAGCGGTCGAAGAAGATTCGCTGGCTTTCGGCGCTCTGAATAAAGCATCACAGCGTTACGCCAGCGCTATCGGTTATGAGAATGTGGCTGACGGCTATGCAGCCAGCGCGTTAGGTGTCAAAAACATCGTGGACGGTGATTTCGCTAACGCTATCGGCTATGACAATACTGCGTCCCATTATCTGGCAAATGCTATTGGTACCTCTAATGTGGCGGCAGGCGCTTACTCTAATGCTTACGGCGTTTATAATCAGGCCAACGCCCATTATGCCAATGCTTTTGGTTATGAAAATATCGTTGATGGTGAATTTGCTACAGGTCTTGGCTACGAAAACAGGCTGACAGGTGATTATGCCAATGCTTTGGGCGATGAGAATACGGTAGCTTTCCGCAGTAACGCTGTCGGTTCCCATAATACGGCCAGCGGTGAATATGCCAATATCATTGGCTATAATAATACCGCTTCGGCTGATTATACTAATGCCTTTGGGTATAACAACCTGAGCCAGGCTGATGGCGCAACGGCTATAGGCTGGCAGAACACTGTAACAGCCAGCGGCGAGTATGGAACGGCGGTTGGCCGCAAAAATGAGGTCAGCGGTGAAAATGCCAATGCTTTCGGCGCATTTAATAATGCTTCTGGCGATTATGCCAGTGCTGTAGGTTATCAAAATAAAGCCTATGGTCATTTGAGCAGTGCTGTGGGCGCAATGACTACAGCCTCAGGTGATTATGCTAGTGCTATGGGTTATGGTAATATTGCTACTGGTTACGTTAGCAGTGCTTTCGGCAGCATGAATGCTTCTTCCGGCAGTTATGCCAGCACCTTTGGCTATCAAAATACTGCTTCCGGTAATCAGGCCACGGCTTTAGGTGCCCAAAGCGAAGCTACGGAAGACTTTGCCAATGCTTTTGGCGCGGGCAATAAAGCCTATGGTTACGCAGCCAGCGCAGTCGGCAACAATAATCAGGCTACGGGCGATTACAGCAGTGCTTTTGGTCACAGTAACGTGACCTCTGGTTATGTTGCTAATGCCTTTGGCTACGGAAATAATGTCAGCGGCAGGTATGCTAATGCCTTTGGTTATGGCAATACAGCCAGCGCAGAGGACGCCAATGCTTTCGGTATCGGCAATACCGTATCTGCTAAAGGCAGCACGGCGGTGGGCAATGACAATACTATCACCGCTGAAGACGCCTTTGCTTTGGGCAACAATACCAGCGTCACCCTGGCTAACAGCGTCGCGTTGGGCAGCGGTTCAGTCGCGGCGGCGATCAATAATGTTAAGGGCAACAGCAGCTATACTAAGTGGGCTGGTGTCGATGACGTTGTAGGCGTGGTCAGTGTAGGCAGCAGCGGCGGGACACGCCAGATCCAGAACGTAGCGGCCGGACAGGTGAGCGCCACTTCGACTGACGCCGTCAATGGCAGCCAGCTGTATGAAGTAGCGCAGAAGGCTGCGCAGCAGGCCAGTGTTTCCACAGGCGACAGCAATGTGGTTGTCACGCCGACAACGAACGGCAGCGGCGGCACTGATTATGAAGTAAAACTGGGTGATAAGCTGGATGTAGGCGGTAATGGCACTGCCGTCATCGACGGCACAGGCGACGGTAAGATTTCTGTCGGCACCGGCGGTAAAGTAGTTCTTGACGGCAGCGACGGCTCGGTCAAAGCCGGCGGCGTCACTATCAATAAAAACGATGAAGGCACGGTCAACGGCCTGACCAACACCACCTGGGACCCTGATAATTATACCAGCGGCCAGGCGGCTACCGAAGACCAGCTGAAAGCTATCCACGATACAGCGGCGGGCGCTGCAACTGAGGCGGCCAAACACAGCACCGTATCGGCCGGCGATAATAACCTGATCGTCGATAACAGCGGCACGAACAGCAGCGGCGGTATCGAGCATCAGGTCAGGCTGAATGATGTGATCGAGATCGGCTCCGGCGCCAACAAAGTCACTGTCGATGGCAATAATGGCAAAGTGGGCGGTCTGACCAATACTACCTGGGATGCTGATAATTATGCGACCGGGCAGGCAGCTACTGAAGATCAGCTGAAAGCCGTGCATGACAGCGCCGTCAAATATGACGTGGACAGCAACGGTAACCTCAATAAAAACAAGGTCACGCTGGAAGGCAATGGCGGTACCAAGATCGGTAACGTTGCCGCCGGCGAAGTGAGCGCCACCTCGATGGACGCCGTCAACGGCAGCCAGCTCTATCAGGTCAAACAGGACATTAACAACATCAACCAGGATATCACCAAGCTGGGCGATGAGATCGATACTGTCGGCGCGCTGTCGGCAGCAATGGCAGGTCTGCATCCCCGCTTCCAGGATGGCAATAAGGGTGAACTGGCGATGGCCTACGGCGGCTATGGCGGCAAAAGCGCTTTAGCAGTAGGCGGTTTCTATGCTCCTAACGAAAAAGTGATGTTTTCACTGGGCATGGGTATCAGCGAAGGCGGCAGCAAAATGGGCAACTTCGGCATCAATTTTGCGCTGGACCGCTCGAAAGACCGCAAGAAAGATCCACGCGACATCATCTATACCCGCAAAGAAGTAGATACCTCTTTGGAAGCGCAGGATCAAAAGATCCAAATGCTGCTGGCCAAGGTGGAAGAACAAAGCCGGGCAATGGAAAAACAAAGCCGTGAGATCGAAGCTCTGAGAGCACAAATAGAAAAGTAAATATAGAAAAGAATGCATTTGCCCCGGTCTGTAAGGCTGGGGCAAACTTTATGAACAGAGGAGCAGGGAGCAGAAAACAAGGAGTATTTTTTAATTTTTAAATATAAAAGTAATTATTTTTAAGAAAAATGCCTTGCAGTGTGCAAAGAAAATATGTTAATATGTCAAAAATAATCTATAAGCATAATATTAAATATTAGGGTTTATAAATTATTAAAAATAAAATTATTTTAAGTATTAGGAATGTAAGGGCGTTGGGGAAACCCAGTGCGGCCCCAAAAAAGCAGTACCGTTAAAAAAACAATAGGTGCATGACAGCTTCATTGCTGCAGCATTCTATATAAAGTTAAGGAAATGAGGTGGGGAATTGTCCAGATCCCGGAAAATTCAGTTAGAGAAAAAAATTATGGTTTTTTTAAGCAGTGGTGTGTTTATTTTTTCAGGCTTGTATGCCAATAATATACAGGCGGCACCAGTTTTTTCGAGTGGCAGTGCTTCTGATTCCACTGTTGCCGGTGTCAATAATACAGCATCTGCTAATTCCAGCAGTGCTTTTGGTTATTTCAATACGGCCAGCGGCATAGCTTCCAGTGCTTTTGGCTGGAGCAATATGGTCAGCGGCGAGAATGCCAGTGCGTTTGGTTACAGTAACGAGGCCAGTGGCGTGGCTGCCAGCGCGCTTGGTTTCAAAAATAAAGCCGACAATGAAAATGCCAGCGCTGTCGGTTATAGTAATAACGCCAATGGCGTGGCAGCCAGCGCTTTTGGTTTCAGCAATACTGCCAAAGTGGATTTTGCCAGTGCGTTTGGCTACAGCAACGAGGCCAATGGACTGGCTTCTACCGCAGTTGGCTTCAGAAATAAAGCCGACAATGAAAATGCCAGCGCTTTTGGTTATGGTAATAATGCCACCGGCCTGTCCTCCAGCGCTATCGGTTACGGCAACACTGCCAGCGGTGTCGGCTCCAGTACTATCGGTTATAATAATAACTCTGACAGTGAGAATGCCAGTGCCTTCGGTTATGGCAATAAAGCCAATGCCAAGGCAGCCAGCGCTTTTGGCTTCAATAATAAAGCTGACGGTGAGAATGCCAGCGCTTTTGGTCATGATAATAACGCTACTGGCCTGTCCTCCAGTGCTATCGGTTTTGAAAACACGGCCAGCGGCGTCGGTTCCAGTGCTATCGGTTATAAAAATATAGCCGACAGCGAAAATGCCAGTGCTTTTGGTTATGGCAATAACGCCAGTGCCACGACAGCCAGCGCTTTTGGTTTTGAAAACACGGCCAGCGGCGCAGGCTCCAGTGCTATCGGCTATAAGAATACGTCGTCTAAAGATAATGCCAGCGCGATTGGTTTCGGTAATATGGCCAGCGGCGTCGGTTCCAGCACGATCGGTTATAATAATACAGCCGACAGTGAAAATGCCAGCGCTATAGGTTATAGTAATAACGCCAATGGCGTAGCCTCCAGCGCTTTTGGTTTCAGAAACACGGCCAGCGGCCAGAATGCCAATGCCTTTGGCTATAATAATACTGTCGGCGGTCAGTCAAGCAACGCTTTCGGCAGCAGCAATACGGTAACTGTCAAAGACAGCACTGCCGTGGGCAACAGCAATAATATCACCGCTGAAGAAGCCTTTGCTTTGGGCAATAATACCAGCGTTTCGCTGGCTAACAGCGTGGCTTTGGGCAGCGGCTCGGTCGTTTTTGAGATCCACGGCGTTACTGGCAACAGCGCCTATACGCAGTGGGTCGGCGTCAATGACGTTGTCGGTGCAGTCAGCGTGGGCAGCGGCGGCGCGACCCGCCAGATCCAGAACGTAGCGGCCGGACGGGTCAGCGCTGATTCGACTGACGCTGTCAATGGCAGTCAGCTCTATCAGGTGCAGCAGCAGATCGCTGGGCAGGAAGTGACGGTTAAAAACGGCGACAGCAATGTAGTTGTTACGCCGAAACCCGGCGCTAACGGCGGCACTGACTACGAAGTAAAACTGGGTGATAAGCTGGATGTCGGTGGTAATGGCACTGCCGTCATCGACGGCACTGGCGACGGTAAGATCAGCGTCGGCACCGGCGGCAAAGTAGTCCTCGATGGCAGTGACGGCTCGGTCAAAGCCGGCGGCGTCACTATCAATAAAAACGATGAAGGCACAGTCAACGGTTTGACCAATACGACCTGGGACCCGGATCATATCACCAGCGGCCAGGCGGCTACGGAAGACCAGCTGAAAGCTATCCACGACACAGCGGCGGGCGCAGCAGCCGAGGCAGGCAAACACAGTACCGTTTCGGCCGGGGATAATAACCTGGTCATTGATAACAGCGGCACGAATGGTACCGGCGGCATCGATCATCAGGTCAGGTTGAACGATGTGATCGAGATCGGCTCTGGTGCCAACAAAGTCACTGTCGACGGCAATAACGGCAAGGTGGGCGGGCTGACCAACACCACCTGGGATGCTGATAATTATGCGACCGGGCAGGCGGCTACCGAGGACCAGCTGAAAGCCGTGCATGACAGCGCCGCCAAATACGATGTGGACAGCAACGGTAACATCAATAAAAACAAGATCACTTTGGAAGGTACTGGCGGCACCAAGATTGGTAACGTCGCCGCCGGCGAAGTAAGCGCTACTTCTATGGACGCCGTCAACGGCAGTCAGCTTTATCAGGTGCAGCAGGAGATCGGCAGCATCAGCAACGACATTACCAGGCTGGGCGATGAGATCGACAGCGTCGGCGCGCTTTCAGCAGCGATGGCCGGTCTGCATCCCCGTTTCCAGGATGGGAATAAAAGCGAACTGGCGATGGCCTACGGCGGCTATGGCGGCAAAAGCGCTTTAGCAGTGGGCGGCTTCTATGCTCCTAACGAAAAAATCATGTTCTCGCTGGGCATGGGCATCAGCGAAGGCGGCAGTAAAATGGGCAACTTCGGCGTCAATTTTGCGCTGGACCGTTCGCCGGACCGCAAAAAAGCACCCCGTGATATCGTCTATACCCGTAAGGAAGTAGATAGTTCTCTGGCAGAGCAGGATCAGAAGATCCAAATGCTGCTGGCCAAGGTGGAAGAACAAAGCCGGGAAATAGAAGCCCTGAAAGCAAAAATCAACTAAATAACCAGAAGCGGTTGTCCGGATAGCCAAAGTCCGGCACAAGCTGAAAAACACCGTACAGGTCAAACCTGTACGGTGTTTTGTCGTTTAAATGCTAAAATCTTCGGATTTGAAATTGCTGTAATAGCGGCCCTGGTGGGCAGTGAACCTTAAAACGCAGTAATCGGGATCAGTAACACCCTGCGGGTAATACATAGTGTCGCCTTCGCGCCAGATCAGTTCTTTGGCAGCGGCGTCAGTCAAAACTTCTACTGTGCCCAGCAGCATCACGCCGCGGAAAAAACGCCTGTCGCAGAAATACAGACAAGCTTTGGGATTTTGCCGATATTGTGCAGCCCGCATGGAAGAAGTGTTACTGGTAAGATAAAAGACCCTGAGCCCCTCGCGCAGACGGGGCGCCAGCATAGCTTTGGTATTGGGGAAGCCGTCCGCATCGACTGAACTCAGAAAAGCAGTGCTTTGTTTGTCGATCAGATTTCCGATCGTTTTTATTTGGTCGCGCATAGTTTACGCCTCCTTATGCATATATTATAAGCTCTGAAAATAAATAATTCAAAAATTATGATAAGACACAAAAATAAATAATCTAAAAAACCAAAAAACCAACAGAAGTGGACTGATTTTACACAAATATTTACATTTTTGCGTTTTACAACAAAATAATCGTTTACTGATAAAAATGTCTTGCAGGAGTAATGAAGATTATGATAATATACACACAAACTAAAAACATCTATTACAATTATTTAATTAATCATTAAAAATATAATGATAATAAATATAAAAACGGCGATATTTTAAATTTATACCCGGGAAATTTAAAGCCGCTGTTTGATTGTAGTATGTTGGAGTAAGTTTTAGGTATTAAAAACCACTAGCAGAAAAGGAGATGAGACTGATGACAAAGACCAGAAAACGTAATTTAGAGAAGAGTATAACCCTTTTTTTGAGTTCCTGTGCAGTTACCGGCTGTTTTTTATATGCAGGTAACACAGCAACGGCAGCCCCTGTTTTTGAAGATGGCACCGCTGTCTCTTCTACTGTTGCCGGTTATGCCAATACGGCCTCAAACGACTATTCCAATGCCTTTGGTTTTAAAAATGAAGCTGAAGGTAATTCTGCCAGTGCTTTTGGGCACAGCAACACAGCGCTCGGTGATTACAGCAACACTTTCGGTTATTCCAACAATGCCGAAGGTTATGCTGCAACAGCAGTGGGCGTTAATAATGAGGCCAGCGGCTATTACGGCAGCGCTATCGGTGCAGGCAACGACGCCAGCGCTTATTTTGCCAGCGCCGTAGGCTACAACAATACAGCCAGCGGCGAACACGCCACCGCTGTAGGGTCCGATAATAATGTATCAGGCAGCCAGTCCAGTGCCTTTGGTGTGGCTAATCAGGTCACAGGCGCTTCTGCAACGGCCGTCGGTATCGCCAACAATGCTTCGGGGGCTTTTACCCTGGCGCTGGGCAGCGGCAACCAGCTTTTCGGCGACCATACGCTGGCTGTCGGAGAAGGCAATATGCTGGGGCTCCATGCCGCGTCTTCCTCTGCCTTTGGCTTCCGCAACGAAGTCGATTCCGTTTTTGCTACGGCTTTGGGGCAGGATAACAGTATCAACGGCGCTTATGGCAGCGCCGTAGGTTATAAAAATCAGGTCAGCGGCGAATTTGCCGTCGCTTTGGGCAATAATAATACCGCCAGCGGTGCACAGGCCAGCGCTGTAGGCAACAATAATACAGCCAGTGGCAGCGAGTCCAGCGCTATAGGTGCGGGCAATCAAGCTGACGGCTTCCAGGCCAGCGCTGTGGGTACAGGAAATGTTGCCCTGGGCGTGGAAGCCAGCGCTTTTGGTTACGGCAATGAAGCCAAAGCCGACTACAGCAGTGCCTTCGGTTATGGCAATACGGCCTCCGAAATAGAAACTACTGCCGTAGGCAGAAGCAATCAGGCTAACGGCGAACGAAGCAGCGCCCTGGGTTACGGCAACAGAGCTATCGGGCATGATACCAGCGCTATCGGCAGCAACAACTATGCGGTCGGCCATTTGTCCAGCGCAGTTGGGCTGGGCAATACTGCCGGCGGCGAAAACTCCAGCGCTCTGGGCCTGAGTAATACAGCCGACGGTTTCGAAGCCAGCGCTATCGGGGCGGGTAACACTTCTGCCGGCGATCAGGCAGTCGCTGTAGGCAATGCCAATACTGCCGCAGGCGACCGTGCCAGCGCGCTCGGTTATTATAATAACGCTCTTGGCGAAGGCAGCGTCGCTGTGGGCAGCAGCAATAAAGCTTCCGGTACTGACGCTGTTGCTGTCGGTATCAGTAATGACGCCGCAGCGCTCGAAGCTATCGCCATCGGCAATGATAATCATGTGCTGGGCGATCATGGCCTTGCCATCGGCAGAAGCAATAACGCGTAGGGCTTCTATGGCAGCGCCCTGGGCTACGGCAACGGCGCCAGCGGTGAATACAGCAGCGCTGTGGGCAGCGGCAACGAAGCCTCCGGCAGATTTTCCAGCGGCTTTGGTTATGGCAACGGCGCTATCGGTGAAAATTCCAGCGCCTTTGGCAACAGCAATACGGCCTCCAATACCCATGCCAACGCTTTTGGTTACGATAACGAAGCCTCCGGCGTCGATGCCAGCGCCTTCGGTATCACCAATATGGTCACAGGCAGCAATGCCGTTGCTATGGGCAACTATAATGATGTGCTCAATGATAACGCCTCTGCTTTCGGTATCAATAACAGCGTCAGCGGCAGCTATGCCAGCACCTTTGGCTATGGTAATATCGCCAAAGGCGAACGCGCCAGCGCTGTGGGCAGCAGCAATAATGCGGACGCCGCAGGCAGCAGCGCCGTAGGCGTGAATAATTCGGCGGAAGGCGTGGACGCCAATGCTTTTGGTAATAACAATATTGCCAAGGGTGATTATTCCAGCGCTTTTGGCGTCAATAACTCCACGGCAGGGCAGCAGTCCAGTGCTGTCGGCTATGACAATCTGGCCTATGGCGACCGTGCCAGCGTCTTTGGCTATAAAAATATTGCCGCCGCAGCGGATGGCGTGGCTTTGGGCGGCTCGAATATAGTGACAGGCGCGAAGGCGACCGCCGTTGGCACGAATAACAAAGTAAAAGGCAGTTCCTCTGCCGCTGTCGGTACGGATAATATCGTAGACGCAGAACTGGCTGCCGTCATGGGTAATGAGAATAAGCTCTACGCCAATAACAGTGCGGCGCTGGGCAATGGGAACATTATCACCGGCAACGCCACCAATGGCCTGGCGCTTGGCAACAATACTATCGTAGCACTGGCCGACAGCGTCGCTTTGGGCAGCGGCTCGGTCGTTTTTGAGATCCATGACGTTACCGGCAACAGCGCCTATACTCAATGGGCCGGCGTCAGCGACGTCAGGGGTGCGGTCAGTGTGGGCGCTCCCGGCGCGGCCCGCCAGCTCCAAAACGTAGCGGCCGGACGTGTCAGCGCTGATTCGACCGACGCCGTCAACGGCAGTCAGCTCTATCAGGTGCAGCAGCAGGTCGCCGCGCAGGAAGTAACTGTACAGGAAGGCGACAGCAATATCGTTATCGAGTCGAAACCGGGCAGTAACGGCGGCACCGACTACGAAGTAAAACTAGGCGATAAGCTGGACGTCGGCGACAACGGCAATATGGTCATCGACGGCACAGGCGATGGTAAGATCGATGTCGGCAAGGGCAAGGTCGTCCTTGACGGCGAAGACGGCTCAGTCAAAGCCGGCGGCGTCACTATCAATAAAGACAATGAAGGCACGGTCGACGGCCTGACCAATAAAGACTGGGACCCTGACAACATCACCAGCGGCCGGGCAGCCACCGAGGACCAGCTGAAAGCTATCCACGACAAAGCCAGCGAAGCGGCAGAAAAAGCCGGGCAGTACAGCAGTGTTTCCAACGGCGATAATAACCTGATCATTGATAATACCGGTAAAAATGAATCCGGCGGCATCGACCATCAGGTCAGGCTGAATGATGTGGTAGAGATCGGTTCCGGCAGTAATAAAGTCAGCATCGACGGCAACAACGGCAAAGTAGGAGGCTTGGCCAACACGACCTGGGACGCCGATAATTATGCCAGCGGGCAGGCGGCCACCGAGGACCAGCTGAAAGCCGTGCATGACAGCGCCGCCAAATATGACGTGGACAGCAGCGGTAAGCTCAATAAAAACAAGATCACCCTGGAAGGCAATGGCGGCACCAAGATCGGTAACGTCGCCGCCGGCGAAGTGAGCGCTACCTCCATGGACGCCGTCAACGGCAGCCAGCTCTATCAGGTGCAGCAGGAGATCGGCAATATCAGCCACGACATCACCAGGCTGGGCGACGAGATCGACAGCGTCGGCGCGCTTTCGGCAGCAATGGCAGGTCTGCACCCCCGCTTCCAGGACGGGAACAAGGGTGAGCTGGCCATGGCCTACGGCGGCTATGGCGGCAAAAGCGCATTAGCAGTGGGCGGCTTCTATGCCCCCAACGAAAAAGTGATGTTCTCGCTGGGTATGGGTATCAGCGAAGGCGGCAGCAAAATGGGCAACTTCGGTATCAACTTTGCGCTGGACCGCTCCAAAGACCGAAAAAAAGAACCCCGCGACATCGTCTATACCCGCAAGGAAGTCGACCAGTTGCTGGCAGCCAGAAACGGCGACATGGAAAAAATGATGACCCAAATGAAATTGCAGCAGACCCTGCTGGAAGAGCAAAGACTGCTGCTGGAAGAACAGCGGGCCGAACTGCAAAGAATGAGGGCAGAACGCGGCTGAAGATAAAGCGGCTGTAAGTTAAGAGCAGGCTCGGCAGCGGATACTGACCTTTGTTTTCGATAACGCGGCCAGCCGGCGGCTTTTGCCTGCCAGCTGGCCGCAGACTGACAAGCTTTTCGGCAAGGTATCTTCAACCCGTACCTTGTTCGAAAATATTCCCCTTAAGCCCTCCGCTGATATGGCGGGGGGCTGTTTGCGTCCGAACTTCAAAAGACTGCAGCCAGAGATGCCGGATATATAGGTAAACCCCTGCTGTGCATATTGCAGACAGTGGTTTGGGTTTTTCGTAAATCATTTTAACATCAAGGTATTAAGTTTATAACGATATGGTTTAGTTGAAGTAATTTTTAATAAATGTTCTTTTGGTAAAGTGGCTAAACGCGCATCAATAGTATTTCTCGATTTACCAGTAGTAGCTACCAGTTGTTCCACTGTGGCGCCATCGCCTTTAAATAAAGCTGCCTGCAGCAGTATATAATAAATATCCTGCGTCAGTTTATCGGTAACACTTAATGCTGCCAGTTTTTGATCCAGTTTTTCTTCGTAACGTGCCAGTTGATCGATTTTTTTTACTAATAGCTTTTGCGTCTCAATGATAGTAGATAAAATTATTTCTAAAAATTCTGTTAAAAATGGCGTTAAATCACCACGGTTAAATTCATTGTTAGTCATTTCAAATAACCGATAGTATTTTTTGAGCTGTTTTTTTATATTTACTGAAATGCGGATGCCAATAATGGTATGCAATTCTTCATTTAGATAATATGATGTTATGAACCTGGAAGTTCTGCCGTTACCGTCATAAAAAGGATGTATATAGCCAAACAGATAATGAAAGACAGGTACCCTGATCAATAAAGGTATGTTTTCATCATTCAAAAAGGCCAAGGCTTTCTCCAGTGCTTCGATCAGGGCCGGTTCCGGATAAACGCCTTTGTGAATGGTTTTGTCTGTGCCGGTAGATATTGAAACAGAGCCTTTTCTAAAAATCAGGCCATCAGGAATATTAGCAGGGTTCTCTGTCTTGATCTCGTCTAAGGCAAAATCATCATAAAATCTGCGGATATCGGTACAAGTTTTAAAGTCTATCTTTTCTTTTGTTAATAATTTAAGATATTTGTTTACGATACTCCAAAGCCGGGCTGAGCGATCAGTGCTTTTTTGTTTCGCTAAAGCTGTCGTTATTTCTTTGCGGGTGCTGCGGACACCTTCGATAGCGTTTGTTGACTGTATTTCTTCGATGATACTGCCCTCGTAAAACTGTTTTACGGCAACAAAAGGCAGCTCGCTGATGATTTTTTCTAAAAGGTAGTTTTCGTGCAGTATCCTGACAAGTAAATTGGCTATTTCTTCTGTATAGCAATAAAAAGCCGGGTAAGAAGCAGGACGGTTATATTGTTGGATATTCAGATCAAGATGTTTTGTAAATGGTGCAGCAAAGCGTTCAGAATAGATTTTTTCATAGTTAGCAGGGTCTTGATAGTAAATTTTGGGCAATGTTAAATAAATCATAATATACACCTACTAAAAAATATTTCTCGCAAACAATAGGATTTGAGAAGTGCTTGGTAAAGGGTTCACAAACAACAGTAATTTTGGGAGATATGCAAGATAATTTCGCAAAAAGAGCTTGTTTTGTGAAATGTCTAAAGTTGCTTCCCAAAAACGCACTATTTTGTGAAGATGCTTTATATTGGATTATAACACTAAAAGGGACAGAAAACAATGAAAGCGTATTGAAAAATAAAATATATTGTGTATCTGCTGATAAGCAGACAGTAAAAAAGAGAGCAAACCAAAATGGTTTGCTCTCTTTTTTGCCGGTTTTTAGAAGGGCAGACAAGGATTATCTGCTATCTCTTGTAATTCTGCCGACGTTGGTGTTTGAGCAGCGATCCCATAACCTTTACTTCCCTGATCGCGGCCACTGCCCCAGGTTATCCGTACATAATAGGGATAAGAGTCACGGCCGGAAACGCCCTTGATAACAGTGGGAGGATTGAAACCATTCTTAGTACACCAAGCACAAAATTGTTGCCAAGTCATAATTAACATCTCCTTTTGTAAAATTTACAGAAAATACCTTTCTGCAGCTTTAGTATACGTGCGGATAAAGTCACGATGGTGGAAGTAAAAAATATTTGATGATAAATTTGCCAATAACATTCAGAATACGCGGGTTATAAAGCTGTCTGTCTAATATAATGCGTTGCAGGCGGACGCTTTTTTTATTGTACAGAAAATTTTACCAACTGCGTATTACTGCTAACTTCGGCGGCTGACAAGCTTTTGACCTGCGCAGACGTCGACAGTTGTAAAGCTTCTGGCGTAATGCGCCGGGCAAGACACTCTAAAAGTTTTACCCAGGCAAACGGCAGTGTCTTGCGGGGGGGCAGTGATGTGGTATATTTATAATATGAGTAATAGTAGTAATTAATAAAGATTTGAAAAGAGCTGAGAAAATGAATTTTTTCAAAAGATATGGAATGATAGGCGGAGCGATAGCTATTTGTTTTTTTGTAGTTTTATATGTGTTTTTTACCACCTATTCGATTTTTACTGTAAACAACCAGGTCAATTATGTGGCGGAGCATCCATATAAAGTCGTATCGGAAATAAATAAGATTCGTACCAGAATACTGGAAATAAACACCTATCTGCCGATTTTTCTGGCTAATAATGAAAACAGACCAGAGAGTATCAAGGCTGTTTTGCACACCAGCAGGCAGGAAAATGAAAAATCGCAGAGTATTTTGCAAGCAATCTATTTGGGAAACCCGGAGGATCTAACAGAATTAAAAACTGCTTTGAAAAACCTGGAACAGGCGCAGATACAGGTGGTAGATATTATAGAAAACAATGCAATGAATAAAGCCGAGTTCGAAAAATATTTTAAGAAAGAAGTAGAGCCTTTGCGGGTAAAGGCAGATGCGGCGATCCAAAAAGTGATTGATTCGGCAGATAGACGGGTCCTTATTATTCAGGAGGCTACCGAAAAAAAAGCAGAAAAAGCTTCTATTTATGCCGCCCTAATGGGTTTGCTAATGATTATTTTTATTATTTACGCCTATAAATTGCGTAATGAGTATATGGTAAATAGTGAACTTAAACGGCAACAGCAGATTTTGCAGGATGCTTTGCTGGCAGCCGGAAAAGCCAATGCAGCCAAACGGGATTTTTTGTCGAAAATGTCGCATGAAATCAGAACACCGATGAATGCCATTATTGGGATGTCGGCAATTGGTTTTAATTATTTGGATGATCAAAAGCGTATTGCCGATTGTCTGAGCAAAATCACTTTTTCGTCCAAGCATTTATTGATGCTGATCAACGATATTTTAGATATGTCCAAAATCGAAGATGGCAAATTTACTATCAGTGCAGAACTGTTTGATATGAAAAAGCTGGTCACTTCTTTGACAGATATCAATTATACTCTTGCCAAAACTAAAGGCGTGTCTTTTGAAGTGGTGCTTTCCGGCATTGAAGAGGAATTACTGATTGGTGATGCCATGCGCGTCAATCAAATTCTGATCAACTTGTTGTCTAATGCAATCAAATTTACGCCTAAAGGCGGCAGTGTTAGGCTGGAAATCAAAAAAATCCGTGCAACAGGCACTAAGATCTGGTTGCGATTTATTGTTCAAGACAACGGTATCGGTATGAAGTCTGAGTTTTTGGAGCGTATCTACGAGCCTTTTGAACAGGGTGACAGCAGTGTTTCCGGAAAATACGGCGGCACCGGCCTGGGGATGGCGATCACCAAAAATCTTGTAAATATCATGAACGGGATTATCAAGGTAGAGAGCCGGGAAGGCCAGGGCAGTACCTTTACCGTAGATCTGCCGTTCGGCCTGAACCCGTCGGAACATAAAAAAAACAGCCCTGGGCTGGAGGATATCAGCGTTTTGGTAGTTGACGATGACCACGATACTTGTGAACATGCTGAGGTTTTGTTGAAGGGGATGGGAGTCGAGGTCGACTGGGTGCTTAACGGGTTCGAGGCCGTTGAAAAAGCTCGGACCGCCTGTGAAATTAAACACAGGTGTTATGATGTATGCTTCATCGACTGGTGCATGCCGGATATGGATGGTATAGAGACGACCAGACGGATCAGGGATTATGCAGGCCCGGACGCACTGATCATTATTATCAGCGCGTATGATTGGTCGGATATCGAACAACAAGCCCGGGAAGCGGGCGTCAATGCTTTTATCGCCAAACCGTTTTTTGCTTCTACTTTGTATAACACTTTATTAACAGTTATCCGCAAGGACGGTGCGGTAATACCTGAGGAAATCGGCAGTACCAAAGATAAATATGATTTCCAGGGGCAGAAGGTACTACTGGTGGAAGATAACGAACTGAATATGGAAATTGCGGCAGAACTATTGAAGTTTGCGAATTTGCAAGTCGATGTTGCTGAAAACGGCCAAGTAGCGGTAGATCTTTTTGTAAATTCTAAAGCAAAAGAATATGCCTTGATTTTTATGGATATCCAAATGCCGGAGATGAACGGTTATGACGCTACCAGGTGTATTAGGGCGTCTAAGCATACGGACGCGCAAGAGATACCGATCATTGCGATGACGGCCAACGCCTTCAGGGATGATGTGCAGGCAGCGTTGGATGCTGGCATGAACGGACATCTGGCTAAGCCTATAGATGTAAACACAATATATGAGATGATAGCCAAACATATAAATTTTTAGGGTAAGTAAACAGCGTTGCGGGGACATGTGATCATACGCTGAAGTTTAAAAAATATTGTTTGAATAGGATATGGGTAATAAAAAACACCTGCTATACACTCAAGTGCACAGCAGGTGTTTTCATATCTTTAACTCATTATTTTAGCTTGAACGAGGAGAAAGCCAGCATCTTTCGGCGCTGGCAGTAATAAGGACTTACAGGCCTTGTGTATACCACCCGTTTAACGGGTGGTATTTATTTTGTTTTTATCAGGGCAGACAAGGATTATCTGCTAACGCCTGTAATTTTGCAGGCGTTAGTGTTTGACCTGCGCAAACGCCAATAGTTTTAAAGCCGCTGGCGTAATGCGCCGGGCAAGACTCGAAGACGTTTTATACAGGGCCAAAGCAAGTGTCTTGCGGGGGGGTACAAATGTGGTAAAATATATTTCAAGTATTGCAAATGAATCAAAATATAATAACAAAGAAAATTACTTATTAATGGTATTTGCTAAGCTGAAAATCGCTAAAAGAACTAAGATATGGGGGATGAAAATTTATGATGATGAAAAAACTAATATCAAAAGGTAAGCTTAAGAGTCAAATATTATACGCTTTAACTACAATGCCTATAGCATACAGTGCAATGCTAGGTATGTCGATAGTTGAAGCCGCTCCTGTACACGAAACCGAAACCGTTCAGGATACGACTAAATCATACGAAGATGGCAGTACTATCATAGTAAACAGTGGCTACGCCGTATATGCAGGCAAGGGTGAAACTACGAACATTACAATTACCACCGGTGAACTGAGTGTAACCGGCAGCCACGCTCTTGGCGCTGTAAGAGCAAACGGCGGTACAATCAATTTCGGCGGTGATACAGTTACCATTACCAACAATATTAAAGAAGCGTGGTCTGATGCCGTAACCGTTGCCAGTAACGGCACTTTAAATTTCAACAATAAACAAACTATTATCTGGGGCGACAATTACAACGGACTGCTGGTAGTAGAAAATTCTACAGTTTCGAGCAACGCTTTGACCATAGACCTTGACCGGTCGCAGGGGACATTCTATGATGATAAACTTTATGGAATGATAGTCTCCAATGGCAGTAACTTTGAAGCAGCTGGAGCTGTAAACATAAATCTGAAGGGTTCAGCAGACGATTGGAACATCAATGGCCTCAACCTTTGGGGAAATGACGCTGGCGGTACAGTCACTTTTAACGACTCCTTAAATATTACCAGCATCGCTCAGGCCAATGCCGATGCGACCAATTACGGCATCGGCGCCTGGAACAACAGTACTATGAACTTTAACGGCGCAGTTAATATCACTGTTCTTGGCGGCAGTGACAATATAGGTATCACTTGTGATGGCAGTACTATCAATGCTGCGGGCAAAACCGTGCTTACTGTTGCCGACAGTTTTGCGGATAATAAGTATCAGGATAACGATAAAGGCGATAATATAGCTTTGTTTTTATATAGTAATGCTAACGCCACTATGGGCGAAACTGTTTTGCAGGCCTTCGGCGGTAAAACAGCTCATGGATTAGAAGGCGGAGTTGGCAGTACAGCAGAATTTACTGATGACCTCACGGTAGTGGCCGATAATGAAAACGGTACGGCAACAGGGATACATCTGTACTTGGGTTCAGCCTTTGCAGGCCAAAATGTAAGTATCTTTACCAATGGTATCAGCAGCGGTGCCTTTCATGTAGTTGATGGTTCTCAGGCTACGGTAAATGGCCTGCTGAAGATCAAAGCCCTGGGTGATGAGGATGGCAATGGGTTAAGTGTTGGCTCCGGCAACGGCGCAGCTACATTTGTCGGGCAGGATGCCTTCATCGAGGTCAGCGGCGCAAACAGCATCGCTATCTTAGCTTCGAGCGACGGCAATGTCACCTTTAATGGATCTGTCGCTACTAAGGCCGCTATCGCCGCTCAAGCAGAAGGCAAAAACGGAGTGTTAAATCTTAATGGTGATTTTGACACTACGGCTCAGAAGGACACTTTGATCAAAGCTTCTGGTGGCGGGCAGATTCACATCAACAACTCCGGCGCCGGCACGGTAAGAATAGATGGTAAAATAAAAACTTCAGAAGATAATAAAGACAATGCTATTGACCTGCACATGAATAATGCCGCTTCTTTCTGGAACATGACTGCTGACAGCAATCTGACTTCTTTAACGATGAATAACGGTGCTGTTGTCGACATGCGGGCGGATAAAAATGGTTACAGCAAACTGGAAGTACAAAAGCTTGCCGGCACAGGCAGTATTTTTAAACAGGATATAGATGTGCGTACCAATAGCAGTGACAAGATTTTTGTAAAGGACGACTTCAGCGGCAACCAGATATTGGACATTTACCAAAAAGATAACTATGTTCCGGTAGAAGGCAGCAAAGAAGGAAATGGACTGTTACTGGCCAGCACCAACGGCGACGGTGTATTTACCGCTAAAGATCGTGAAGGGACTTTGTTTTATACTCATTACGATCTGGCAAGCAAAGCAAGCGATACGGACGGTTACGCTACAGACTGGTATTTAGATAGAATATCTAATCTGGATCCCACCGACAAACCTACTACCAGCGTTGATACCATTCTTGCGGCAAACGCACTCAACTACCATACCTGGCGGACGGAAAACGACAAACTGCTGAAACGTATGGGTGAATTGAGAAATAACGGCGAGGATGCCAAAGGTGCCTGGTTCCGTGTGCAGGGCAGCAAGATCGGCCGCAGCGGCAAATTTGGTTTTGAAAATAAATACACGGCTTATGAGCTGGGCTATGACGAGCTGACTAAAAACACTGCTGAGGTAAAACGTTATCAGGGCGCGGCGTTCAGCTATACTGACGGTAACAGTAGCTATGGCAGTGGGAACGGTGATAACAGCAATAAGGCTATCAGTTTCTATACTACGGAGATAGGTAACAAGGGGCATTATCTGGATGTCGTCTTTAAAATCAGCAATATGGACAATGATTTTGCTGTTTACGATACCAACAGCAACAAGATCACCGGTGATTTTAATAATACAGGCGTGTCGCTGAGTGCTGAATACGGCCGTAAAAACACTTTGGAAAACGGCTGGTACATCGAGCCGCAGGCGCAGTTTACTTTGGGCTATCTGGGCGGCGATAACTACACTGCCAGCAACGGTATCGAGGTCAGCCAAAGCGGTATCAAGAGCGCAGTGGGACGTATCGGTTTCAATATCGGTAAAGAGGTCGGATCTACAGGTATCGTCTATGCTAAAGCCAACCTGCTGCACGAGTTTGGCGGCGGCTATGATGTAAGCATGCGCGACAGCAGCGGCGCAGTAACCGTCAGCGACAGCTTTAACGATACCTGGTTTGAATACGGTATCGGCGCGGCTTTAAAAACAGGCAGCAGCAGCCACCTCTATTTTGACGTAGAACGCAGCGCAGGAAGCCACTTTAAAAAAGACTGGCAGTGGAACATCGGCGCACGCTGGACCTTCTAAACAGCTTCTCAAAATTCAATTTTTATAAAGGCAGTCTTTTTTGGAGTCTGCCGCAAGCAGGACAGCACGAATCGTGCTGTCCTGACTTTTTTTGTGCAAATATAAAAAACAATTGTCTCCTTAAAATAGCGCTAATAATTTATTTCGGCACAACAATATAAATTGGTGATCGACGATGATTAAGATGATTAAAGTGTTTGCGAAAACACAACAGAAATGTTGAAAGAATTTGGTATCAGCAGTGAATGGGTCTTATCAGGAGAAGAAGCATTAATTAAAATTGCTGAAGCGCACAGTAATGAGAGTGATTACGATGCAGTAATCGTCGACTGGAAGATGCCTGTAATGGACGGGCTTGAAACAACGCGCCAAATTCGTAGAATTATGGGTGATGCAATTCCTATTATTATTTTAACGGCTTATGATTGGGAAGAAATCGCCGAAGCAGCCAAAAATATGGGCGTCAATACTTTCTTGGCCAAGCCGTTATTCAGATCACATCTTTATCAAGTGATCTTACAAATCATGACAGGTAAACAAGCTGATAAAGTGGACGAAAGAACGGATACTTTAGTTGGCACAAATACTTTAAAAGGGCATGTGCTGCTAGTTGAAGATAACGAACTGAATATGGAAATAGCTGAAGAATTTATTAAGATGAACGGTGTCAGCATGGAGAAAGCCTGGAATGGCATTGAAGTGTTAAAGCTGTTTGCAACTGCGCCGGCAGATTATTATTCACTGATCTTTATGGATATCCAAATGCCTATCATGGATGGGTACGAGGCGACTAGACATATCAGACAACTGGAGCAGCAGCAGGGGCACGAGCGCACTCCTATCGTTGCCATGTCGGCGAATGCTTTTAACGAAGATGTAAGTAAAGCCTATCTGGCAGGCATGGACGAATATATTACTAAACCGGTGTCACTGCAGGAAATCAAAAAAGTATTGCAGAGTTTGGAAGAAAAAGCACGACAGCCTGAGTAGTAACGCCCGGCACACCATATTTGCTAACTGCATAATGTAAAATGAGAAACCCCGCACTAATTGTGAAGTGGTATAAAGATGGTAGACACAAAAGTGTCTACCATCTTTTTGTGTTAATATTGAAAATGAGATGAGAAAAATGGCACGAAAATATATTCTACGAAGTAAGGAAGAAAAACTCTCCATCGTAAAACAGGTCTTGGCAGGAAGACACTTAAGAGCATGGGAGCCGGATATTAATCACAGACAAGTTTTCGACTGGGTGAAAAACTATCAAGAACAAGGAGCGGCAGGATTAGAACCAAAACGGAAGCCTGGCAATCCTCTAGCTCGTTACGAACGCCGCAAGGAGCTGACCTACACCGAACAGCTTCAATATCAGATCGAACTGCTTAAACGTGAATTACTAAAAAAAGAAGTTGAGGTCAATCACCTAAAAAAAATCAACGCTCGAAAGGTGGGCGATGCAAAAAGAAAGTGATCCAAAATATCTACTCTCAAATACAGCAACAAACTCCAAGTCATTCTGTTTTAGAGCTATGTTCTGTTTTTAATGTTTCCCGCAGCGGCTACTACAAATGGCTCAAACGTGGCGGCCTGCTCAACAGATACGAACAGCTCCAGAACTTAACAGACTCCTATGTCGCAGACCTTCATGTTCACAACGTGGATATGGGATATCGCCTTATTCGCGATTCCCTGCAGTTACAATTTGGCTTGAAACTTTCTGATCAGACCGTATGGCGTTCCATGAAACGTTTGGGTATCTGCGGCTACACCAGAAAACGTAAATTGCCAACTAACTATGGTGGTATGGAACATGTTCGTTATTCTAACATTCTCGGAAGAAATTTTAAGTCAGAGAATCCTCTGCAAAAAATAGTTACAGATGTCACTTACATCAGCTACCGTGGAAAATGGTTTTATCTGGCAGCCTATCTGGATTTGTTTAACAATGAGATTCTGGAGTGGGAATTCAGCGATACCTTTGACAATTTTCTTGTCATTCGTCCTGCGAAAAGACTCCTGAAAAGAACAAAGAGTACCTCACACCAAGTCCTTTTGCACAGCGACCAGGGTGTTCAGTACTCATCTGCCAGTTATTGCAACCTGCTTTCACAATACAACGTTATTCAAAGTATGTCAAGAGCAGGTAATCCTTATGACAATGCCGTTATGGAAAGTTTCTGGGGCCGGTTTAAAGACGTGCTCCGATACCGCTTTCGTTATTGGGAACACGATGATCTTTATTCCGTCATCGCTGAAGCCATCCGCTATTTTAACTTTTGTCGGCCAATTCGTAAGTTAAATGGCAAACCGCCAGTCCTGTTTAGAACTGAACTGACGGCTTAACAGAATTTTTATGTCTACTAAGTATTGACCACTTCACTAATTGTGCGGGGTTTTTGTTATGTTTAAAAGAATGGTGCATATAAAATTTATTCATATATATAATGGCGATCTTTGGTTTGTAAACCCAATGTTGAGGTGTTATACTTAGTCCAAAGACAGGAAAAATAGGACGAGGAGGATATTTATATGAAATATAATAAATTTGGTGAATGTGCAATTCAAGCCTACGAGAAAATGAAAAAGGAAAAATGCAGTGCATTAGAAGCGTGGATAACAACTGCGGAAGAACTTTTTGGAGTTGGAAGTAGTTGTTCTAAAAAAGGGTGTCCCAGACATGCTTTTCTAGGAGTGTTAGATCCCAATCATAAAAAAAGTAAAAATGCAGTTTATGCATTAGAAGTATTGGAAAAATTAAAGAAAGAACCAAAAGAAGCGTTTGAAAAGATATCGAAAGCAGAATTTTGGAGAGAAAGAATTAAGAAAACGATACAACATAATAGTCAGATCGATGTTGTTCTAGCGTTATGGAGCAAAGGGTATATATAATGTCATAATAATATTATTAATATGTGGAGATGTGATATGGATAGACAAGTAATTAAAGAAAAATGGATGGATGAATCCACAGACTTTTTAAAAAACATTTTTCAAGAAATAGAGAAAATATGCAATGATCTCAATTTAAATAATCATGAAGATGATATTGCAGTAAGGTCAACAGTAGAAGTGTTATCAGAATGGCTAAGGTTTCTAGATGGTATAATGTTATTATTTATACAAGGAAGAGTTGATGTTGCACAAGTTTTGGTAAGATCTTTGTATGAAATAACATTGCAGTTGTTATATTTAATAAAAGATAAAGAAACGATGAATGAAAAAGCAAACTTTTATGTTGCATTTTCGGAACTTAAGAAATATTCTACTAATAACAATATGATTAAAAATAAAAAGAAAATTGGTGCTGATACTTTAAAAGGAGAGATAGAAAACCAGAAAATTTTGGAAAGCTTAACATCATCTGAAAATGAAGAATTAGGGTTTTTATATGAATATTTCTTAGATAAAGGTTTAGTAGATAAAGATTTGAAGAATGATAGTTGGTATTCAGTATATGAACAATATTGTCAGGACAAAGCTAATGTAATGAAAGACAAGAAGATAAAAAATATTTCTAGTAGTATATTATGTGAGAAAGTGGGTTTTTATAGTGAGGAAAATGGAGAAAAGATTCTAGTTAATACTATTGTTTATAATGAATTGTCGCGTCAGGCTCATGGCGTAAATGCAAGAGATTCCTTGAAAGTGATTGACGGAGTGCAAAAGTTTAGAAATTATAATTGTTTACAAAATGGTCTATGGCAATTAAGCTTGATTGAGAAAATAAAGTCTAGAATTATTGTAGATTGTCATAGCATCTTTGATGAAAAATTGGGAAAGATAAGTGATGAAACTTATATTAGATTATATGAGGCAAAGACAGCTTTAGATTTGCTCAGGAAAGATTTAAAAGCGTTATACATCTTTTAAATAATATTCTATGCACACATATACGATAAAGGGAGTGTGACATTTTAGATGGATACAAATACTTTATTTGGTGCTTTAGTGGGTGGTTTATGCAGCATTTCTGCAACGATGCTGGGTCATTGGTGCCAAAATAAAAAAGAACGCCGCATCAATAGAGCAATAATATTAGATTATCTGAAGCGGACCACGGATACTTTTAGCTGTTATTACTATGACAACGTTGCTCCGGAGTGTTTGGAGGTTATAAATTCGAAGGAAGATATGTGGAGAATATTACCACAAGCAGGATTCAGCAAAAATGAAGTAGATAGTATATTAAACTGGCTATTTATTATTAAAATAATACTTCAAAAATACAATAAGGGAATACGGTCAGAAGGTTATAATAATCTTTCAGATATCTCCAAACGACAACATTTAGATGCTTTTATAAAAGTAAATTCTGTTGATCTTGAAATTTTGGACGAAATCAAGAATCTGCTAGCCAAATTCAAATAAGGGCTTGAAATCTAATTGTGAGAAAATAATATTTCTAACCGCCTACTTCGGTAGGCGGTTTTTATATACTGTTTTTTTGATACCAACATAACCAAATGACCGAGCAAGACCATAAAAAGTTTGAACTGGAATATCGTAAATGTCTTGCAGAGGGGTACAAGTATGGTAATATAACATATGAAATACAAAATAATTTAAAAATATAAAATAAAACAATTGTTTTGTATCGAAATCATCAAAGCTTCTTTTGTGAAAATTGTTGGACCTGAGATTACCAAAGTTGAGGAAGGTAATTTTTAAGCAGATTATATAGGTACTGACGTTTCAGGGAGCTTAATAATTTGAGTGAGGATGGGGTGGTATTATGTTGAGTAAAAGAAAGAAGCATTTAGCAGCGAAAATTACTTTAGGGTTGGTGTTCTCGTTATCGGCAGGTCTTTTTAGCAATACTGGTTTTGCCGCAGAGGACAGCTACAAGAATGAGACCATTCAGTATTATATTGGCAACACACTAGGCATTACAGAGCTTACTGCTAGTAATACGACTGCAACTATTGGCGGTAGTGCTTTTAAGAGTGTTACGATAGTGGCCAAAAATCCTGTTGATAAAAGTGCTTCGGCTACAGGTATTTATCTCAATCCGGGCGCGGATGTAAGCGTTTTGGGTGAGCAGATAAGTATAACCGCTATCAATGAATATGAAGACGCCAATAGCAGAGCTATAGAATTCGGGGTAGCCAACGGGTATAATCAATCCAAGCTGGTTTTGGACGATGCCAATACTAAAACCATCAATATCGTCAGCCATTCCAAGGGCGAAACTATCGGCGTTTTTGTATCAGGAGGCGCAGGCGTGTCGCAAAATGCTCATGCGCAGATCAACGGCGGCTTGTTGAATGTAGATGTTAGCGGTGACAGTAATGAAAAATTGGTATCAGGAATCCATGTTGCCAATAATACTGCTAATGAGACCATGCCAGAAAATGGGGCATATTTGGAAATAAATGCTGATAAAACAATGATTAAAAGCAATGGTATTGGAGTGAGCGCTTATTCTAACGGCACCTTAAAGGTAAAGGGAGATTTGACGGTTGAGGCTGAAACTGCTGTTTCGGCAAGAGGCTACAGCAAAATAGAAATCAATAAGGATAAGCAGAATACGGTCCAGCTGAAGGGCGATGTAGAATTTAATTATGACTCGGCCAGCAGCGGTACCCCTATCGAAGCCGATGTTACGATAAATTTGTCCGATGCAGACTCGTATTTGCATGGGAACATCATAAAAAGCGGTGATTTTGCAAGTACAATGACAGTTAATGATAAACAGAAAGTAACGGGCATGACACTGGGCCTGTCTAATAATGCTCAGTGGACAACGTATGCGGACAGCTTTGTCAATAAATTGGTTCTTGATAACGGTATCGTTAATATCAATGGCGGTGAGAACCAGACGGTTAGCGTTGGCAGGATTGACGGCAGTGGCACGGTTAATTTAGCGACGGCCAAAACAGATGCTGGCTTTGTCAGCGGCAAGCTGGCAATAGGTACTACCGATCTGGATGACGCTGATAAGCAGGATGCCACGGCAAATTTGGATGTTAATTACACAGGCATAACAGCTGATGACCTGCAAAACAACGTGGATGATATGGTGCAGCTGGCAAGTAATATAAGTGTAAAAGATTATACCAATATCGGCTTAACGGCTAAAGCCAATGTAGCCGAAGGTCTGCTCAAAGGCGCAGTGAGCGCCGATCTGGATACAGCTACTGGTGGCAGTAGTATTGTGACCAACAGTGTCAAGCAGGCTAAGGAAAGTTCTACTATGACTTCCATGCGCAATATCGCCAGCGTGGCGATCGTAGCCTGGCGCCAGGAGGACAGCACGCTGAGCCAGCGTTTGGGCGAACTGCGCAACAGCGAAGGCGATCAGGGTATTTGGGTACGTATGAGCCGTGGTGAATTTGAATACAGCGGCGCTTATAAAAACCAGTATAATTTCTTCCAGTTGGGCTATGACAAAGCTTTTGGCAGCTGGCACTACGGCGCAGCAGTAAGTCATAACAATGGGCAAACTACTTATGACAATGGCAAAGGCGAGAACAAAAGCACTTCCTTATCTTTGTATGGAACCTGGTTGGGCGATAGAGGACATTATTCCGATATCGTTTTAAAACAAGGCCGTTTGACTAATGAATACGACAACTATGCAGCTGCCGGCCATACTCATGGCGATTATCATACCTGGGGTACTTCTTTGAGCGGCGAATATGGTATGAAGGTTGGCCTCGATAACGGCTGGTATATAACACCGCAGGCTCAGTTGACCCTGATGCGTATCGGCGGTGAGGATTATACTACTAATAACGGTATCAAAGTCAGCCAGGATACGCTGTCAAGCTGCGTTGGACGAGTGGGCTTTGAAATGGGTAAAACTATCAGCGATAAAGGCAGCATTTATGCTAAAGCTTCTCTATTGCATGAATTTGCAGGGAATGCTGATACTTATCTGAGTCTGAATGGCATCAGTAACAGCTACAGTCAGGATATCGGCGGCATCTGGTACGAAGCAGGTTTGGGCTTCAACTTCAAAACTACGGACAACAGCTATATTTACGCTGATGTAGTTAAAACCTTTGGTGACGATATCAAAACTCCGTGGCAGTGGAATGTCGGTGCACGCTGGAGCTTCTAAGCAGTAATTAAAAATTTTGTTCCGGCTAAAAAAGACCCTTTTATGGGCGGCTCAATAAAACAGTATAGCCTGTCCAATTCCTCAATGCGCCCTTCTGCGCCGCACTGCATGGACGAATACTTTGTCTTGCAGGAGAATTCGACAGATTTTACATTTTGTGGGAAAATAGTAACCGTTGATAGTGAAAAGTTAGCAAAAGCCTTGTCGCGCCTATCGCAACGGCGGCGGGAAATTATTCTAATGCGCTATTATCTGCAATTAAGAGATAAGCAGATTGCGTCGTTGTTAGGAAAGCCGCGCACAACCATCAACTATCAGAAAAACGCAACGTTAAAATAGTTGCGGACAGAAATGGAGAAGATGAATGATGAATAGCAAATAAAACATTGTTCCTTATGAAGTGATTGAAAAAGCAATCACAGGCAATACCGCCGCGCTCCTTGCGGTACAGGAACGGCACAAAGCCTATATAGACAGACTAAGGGGAGGAAATGCCGACATGAAAGAATGGTTAAATGCAAAGCTGTTTATGGCTGTTATAAAGTTCCGAATGGACTATCATCTACCGCATAAGTAGCAAAGCCATGAAAAACCGTCAAGGGTCAAGATGAACGGTTACGCAGCCCTTGACGGTTTTTCATATGGTAGTCAAGAGGGCGCAAACGGATAGACCGCTTGCGCCCTCAATTCATTATGTAATGTTACGCAACAGACATTAATTTCCCCTTGATTTGTGCGGCGTTGCGAACTTTGTAGGAGCATGAGTAAGGATTTTATATTCCTTCCCTTAAAAACGGTGTTCTACTGCGTGACAAGCGTAAGTAATGATAGTATAATGTCATTATAGTAGAAAAATCAAGAAACGGAGGACAAATATCATGTTTTTCTCTGAAAAGTTTCAAGTTAGTAGTGACTTGATAAAAGACTATGGTGCAGTCGATATATCCTTAGTATGTGATATTCCTCTGTTCATTGACCCAATGCTGATATTTAATAGTAAAAAAAAGGTTTACAAAGAATTACACAATCAAATTATCCGTTATTTTCATTTCCTTTACAAAAAAGCAGATCAAGGACTATCACAAAAAGAAATCAATGCTTGGTTTAATTTTAGTGAAGTACCTAATAATTGGCTTGGATATGCGTTAGTCGGAAATAAGGGGTTAGCGTTGGGTCGTAAATATGCTAAGTTTTTATATGAGAATATATCATTTGCGTTAAATACGCATGGTATATCTCAATCTCAGCATATTGAAAAAGCAATGCTTCTTTATGATGGCAGCGGAAAAGATAAGATTAGTGACTTAACTGTAAATCTCATAAAGGGATTTCTATGCGAGTATACTGAACATTTTGCCAAAAAATATATCAAACCACAGTTCATAAAAATCTTTCCGATTGATAAAGCCTATTTTAATTATGATACTGAAAGTTTTATTAGTAAAGAGTTCGCACTTCCTTTTGTGAATAATGAAAAGGGAATACCAGAATATATTCTGCTAACTCCTTTTGACATTTTGCGTGAAGATGAACCCGCAATAAACAAAGCAGATTTTTACAACAGTTATGACCGCATTCGTACGGTTATTGAAAATGATACTTTAAGAGCATATGTTAATAATTATATAGGATTAGCTGTTAGACGGTATGAGGAAAATCAAAGAAGAAATAGGAAGCCTATCAAAGAAAAGTCCATAAGTAAAATTGAAAAAGAAGCTTTTAGTGAATTAGTAAAAGAATATCCAGAATTATATGATTATTATATTAGGTTGCGAGAAGCCGACACAGACGAAATACGTTTAAAGTGTATGACAGAATTAAATTTGCAATTAGAGCGTCTATTGGTAGCTTCTAAAAACATAATAACAATTTTTAAAAATTCAAATTATCAGTTTGACGAACATTTGTCGGCAAGAGAGGAAGCAAAACAAAGATTAAAGTTTTTTAAGCATATAATTGAAGATGGCGACGGATACAAAAATCTGTATGTTAAAGGAAAACAAATTGCAAAGGAAAATGATTTGCAAAGACTCTTCCGCTTTGTTTGGTATGGTACGAATTATAAAGTAGACGCAGAGCCTAATAACGGAAGAGGACAAGCCGATTTTATTATTTCAATGGGGCAAAAAAATCAAAGTATAGTCGAGTTTAAATTGGCGAGCAACTCAACATTAGCACATGTATTTACACAAGTGAAGATATACGAAGCTGCAAATTGTACCGATGGTAGCTTGATTGCAATATTTTGCTTCTCTGAAAGTGAATATCTTTATTCGGAGCAAATTGTAAAAGCTGCTGGATACGAAAACTTGATTGACGAGTCAATTTACTTAATTGATTGTAGAAATGACAACAAGCTATCTGCTTCAATAGCATAAATGTAAAAAAGTAGGCGTACTGTCGAAACGATACGCTTACTTTTTTGTGCTCTGTATGGCAGCTACCTGAATATGATGTAGATTTTTATACACCTGAGTTAAGAGGCGAAATGAACATTAACCCTGCAACCAGTGCAGTAAGTGAAAAAGAAATAAAATATTCAGTTTATTAAGCAAACTGTAACAGCAAAAACCAAGACCGGATCTTCCGGTCTTGGTTTTTTCAACGAGAAACCCCGCACGATTTGTAATTTTTTTGGTGTTTGAAAAATATTGTATATAAATTTATTTATATATATAATGGAGATCTTGAGTTTGCAAACTAAATTGTTAAGTGTTATACTGGGCGAAAGGATATTAAAAACTGGATGAACATACCTAGACCAGTTTCAAAGAAACACTGTTACAAGATAAGCTAATGTGACTAAACGCGGGATATATCTTCTGCTATGTTTTGTTATATGAGTAAAGGAAGAGTAAAAATTTAAAGATTCAATATATAAAAATTGTAGGAGTGATAGTAAGTGGAAAAAATTAATGCAGTCACAAGTATAGTGAAAAATATTTTTGAAGATATCTTTTTTATTACTCTTTTGTTTCTTATAATTGCATTTTGTTTCGAATTTTTTTGGGAGCACGATTTGGTGATTTTACACAAGTATTTAAGCGATTTTTTTGTTTCAAATCAAGATATTAATACCAGATATTTTTATAAAGATATTTTTAATTTTACATCTATAGTCGTAAAGAAAATTTTGTTTATACTTTTAAGTTTAACTGTACTTCTGACTTTGATCAGAGAAAGTGATAATATTCGTAGCGAAACTTTCGATTTTTATTATAAAAAAATTCTTTCTTCCATAATTGTCGTGGCATCTTTTGATATATTATTTCAGTCTTTTATTAACATAACATATAAAGGTTATTTTTTGCCTAATCTTAGTGATGTTTATGAAAAGATGATGCACTATATTAGTTACGGGATATTTGCTTTTTTATTTGTTCTTTTAATCTATATAGTATATGAAGAGTCTAATTGTACTTATAAAATAATGGATAATACTAAAATAAAAAAGAACGCCGCATCAATAGAGCAATAATATTAGATTATCTGAAGCGGACCACGGATACTTTTAGCTGTTATTACTATGACAACGTTGCTCCGGAGTGTTTGGAGGTTATAAATTCGAAGGAAGATATGTGGAGAATATTACCACAAGCAGGATTCAGCAAAAATGAAGTAGATAGTATATTAAACTGGCTATTTATTATTAAAATAATACTTCAAAAATACAATAAGGGAATACGGTCAGAAGGTTATAATAATCTTTCAGATATCTCCAAACGACAACATTTAGATGCTTATATAAAAGCAAATCCTGTTGATCTTGAAATTTTGGAAGAAATAAAGAGGTTACTTGACAAATATAAATAAGGGTTTGGAATTGTAATTACAAGGAAAATAATTGTTCTAACCGTCTACTTTGGTAGGCGGTTTTTTGTCGTTTAAATAAGACCACGCATAGTTGCGTGGTCTATAGAAGGTCTAGCAGGGAGTACATAAAAGATATTATGCTAATGCTCTGTCAGTCAAAGTGAATACATATTAGATGGATGTTAAGATGTCTAATAGGCAAGTAATACCGTTAATAGTTTAATAGCATACACAAGATGGAGGTGAAAATAACAACCTAGTCTTTGCGCCAAAGTAGATGCAGAGCAAACAGCAATAAAAACTTTTTTGACGGCTATCCTGAGACCCTTTACAGGGTCTTTTTTTATTTCTTTGGTACGGCAAAAACTGGCTGCCAGTATCGATTTTGGAATTGGATGACATATGATCACACCTTTCGTTTGTTGTAGCTGTAGTGTACACTTGGCCTGTTTACATAATAAAGCAGCAGCGCTTCACGATGGTGGAGTGCAATAGGTTTTAGGAACAAGACTGGCAGCGGCTGGATAAGTACCAATGCTGTAAGCGGCAGCCAGACGGTTTCGTCAGGTACCGGCAGTATCGCGTATAATTTAGGCTATCAGGCTGTTTATGATGGCGGCAATGGCAGCGTCAGCGTTATGTATAATGGTCAGCAGGAGATATATAGCGGCGGCTCGGGCAGTATTTCTCAGTTCCAGAATGGTTCGCAGAATATTGGCGCCGGCGGTTATGGCGCAGTCCTGGGAACTCTGGGCGGTACTCAGTATATCGCCGCCGGAGGCACGGGCTATGTGGAAAGCTATACAGACAAGCAGATCATCAGCAGCGGCGGCACAGGTATTATTGAAACATTAGCCGCTGAATGGTCGCTGACTGATGGGCAGACAGGTGTTGCCAATACTGTGAGCGGCGGTACGCAGACCATCGGCACCGGTGCTGTAGGTACTGTCAGTGCGTTGCTTGAGGGTGAACAAGTGGTAGAAGATGGCGGCACAGCGCTGGCGACTACTGTCAAGGGCGGCGTGCAAACAGTCAGCAGCGGTGGTACGGCTAACGCTACTGTGGTTAGCGCGGGCGGTTTGCAGTATATCGAAAATGGTGCTGTTATCAGTGCTACGGAGCTAGAGACCGATGGCGTGCTGCGCCTGGCTCAGGACGGCAGTAACGATTTTGCTTTTACCAGTTTGACGGTGAACGGCGGTATCATAGATATGACCGATGGGGCGATAACTACTTATGGTCGCAGTGTACCGTCGTCTGGATTACCTACCTACCAAAACCTGACGTTAGATGATTTGCAGGGTACGGGCGGCAAGCTGCTGATGGATACTGACCTGGCCGGAGGGCAGGGGGATAAGCTGATCGTTGAGAGCAGTAATAACGGTACAGGTACTTACATGTTTATGCTAAGGATATGAGCACTGTTACCGGGACAGAAGTGACTGGCGCACAGAAGCTGCTTTTAGTTACCGACGATAGCGAAAACTTAAGCTTTGCTGGGTCGGCTGCTAATTTCGGCGGCCTATGGGATGTTGACCCGACCCTGGAGCAGGAGGGTAAATACTGGTATTTGACCAAGCTGGCTAAAACAGTCAACAACGATACGATGGTCTTGCTGGACGCAGTCGATAACAGCTATGCCATGTGGCGCAGTACCAACGACAGTCTGCGCAGCCGGTTGGGGGCGCTGGGAAATGGCAGTGAGCACGCTGACGGCATCTGGGCCAGGACGCAGGCGGGCAGGTTCAGCGGCGGTAATTACGAAGGCCGCTATAATATGTACCAGTTTGGTTATGACAAGGCAGATAACGCCAAAAGCATTTACGGCGCAGCTGTGGAATATGGCGACGGCAACGGCGATTATGATAAAGGCAGCGGCAAGGATAAGTTAAAAACACTTAGCTTGTATGGCGTCTGGACTGACGACAGTGGGGCCTATACCAATGTTACGGCCCGCTACGGCATCGTGTCGAGTGATTTGGAATCCTACGGCGACTACCCTGATAAAGCCAGTTATAAGGAACACGCTTACAGCGTCAGCGTAGAATATGGCCAGCGCTTTGATTATCAGCAGGGCCTGTTCTTCGAGCCGCAGGCGCAGTTCACCTTGGGGAGTTTGAGCGGCATCAGCTACACTACCGACCGGGGCGCTAACGGGCACATCGATGGCATGAACAGCGCTATCGGGCGTATCGGTTTCATTATGGGTCAGAAGATCAAAAACGGCAGTGATATCTATCTGAAAGCCGATCTGCTGCACGAATTTGCCGGTAAGCGTGACTTGCAGCTGACCTCGGACGCCGGCGGCACTAACGATATACTGAGCAAGCATAATGATTACGGTGATACCTGGTTCGAGCTGGGGCTGGGGACGAATATCAAACTGAGTAAAGACAGCAGCTTCTATGGCGAAGTGGAACGGGGCTTCGGCGGCGACATCAACAAAAAGTGGAGCATCAACGCAGGGCTGCGGTTTGAGTTCTAAGTGAGCGCATATTGATTTATTAAGGTTATAAGTAAAACAAAAGTACCTGATATGAAGCTTGTTCATATCAGGTACTTGATTTTACATAGGGGAAGTGGTTGAAAAACTTTGGTTCAGTGCGGGTCAGTTGTTATTTATTGGCTATGAGCCGCCAGAGCAGGCGCAGAAAACCGAATAGTTTGTGATTTTTGATATAGTTTACACCTCCGTAGTATTGGCATCAGAGTTTGGGAAACTGCTAATGGCCGTTGTTTTTTTGCAGCAGGGCCTTGCTCAGTTCGTTGAGGCAGCCGGTCAGCTTGTCCAGCCGCTGTTCCATGCGCAGCAGCAGATACCAGCTCAGCACCATGGGGAAACCGAAGTTGCCGACAGCGCTGAAGATTTCTTTGGTATCCACAGGCTTACGCCAGTACGGAAACGGTGACGACTTTGATGCGGGCTTCGACGAATTCGGACAGGCCGAGGCCGCCGCTGGTGAGGACGTCGGCTTCGAGGATCTTGCTGGCTGCGCTTTTGGTGTCGGCCAAAGTTAAGTCTGCACGCGGGTCGGCGATGCTTAAGGTTTTTTTAGCGCCGTCGCTTTTGGTGAAGATGAGTTCTAAAGTTTTTTCCATGTTTGTTCTCCTTTACATTAGATTTTTGTTTGCAGGCTGGGGTCATTCTGCTTTGTCCAGCTCGGCCTTTTCGGTAACGTAGACGTTAACGACAGCGTGGCTCATCAGTTCGCCGATGGCTTCGGCAACAGCCAGGCACTTAGCGGCGTCGGCGTCCAGACGGACACTGCCGACAGAGGTGGATTTGGTCTGCATGGAGCCCAGGGCGTTGGTGCCGTTTTCTACGTCCATCGAAAGTTTGAGGGACGTGGGATTTTTGCTGACGGTCATATTTTCATCTCCTTTCCTGTTTGATTTTTTGTTTGTTTTTGTTTGTAACCGTAGGTTACAAGGGGTTGAGGGCTTTCTTTTAATGTTTTGAATTTAGTTTTAGTTTTTGTTTATAGAGTTTTTAAATGTTCATTTCTTTTAGCGGTAAAAGAAACGAACCAAAGAAAAACCGGCACGTCGCAGATTTTTATTTAGCTTTGCTCAACGGCGGCTACGCGAAACTTGCCTGCAAGCAGGCTTCGGACAAGTCACTCCGCTATCGCCTTATTCGCATCGCACATAACAAAATCTGCTCAATGTGCCCTAACCCCCTACGTTCTACTTTTTTAGTCAATAATCACTGATCTCATTAGCATACTGGTTTCATTGATAGTTCGATGCCGTTATTATGAAATTTAGCAGCAATTTGTAGGATGTAGGTTTTTGAGCGCACATTGTGGTCAAGTCCGTTGTGTGCGCTGCGAGCTGTAAGCGCTGGAGGGACTGTTTGAGGCATTGCTGCTTTGCAGGTAAAGATTTTCTCTGTATGACAATGCCGAGTTGCCCGGAAGCCGGACAGCGAGCAAAGCTAAACAGGACTTGCCACAGTGCGCAAAGTTCTTTGTTGACTTTCTTTCAAGAAAGTCTAAAGAGCATCTTTCAAGAAAGTCTAAATAACAAAATAAAGAAAACATTAAAGATAAAGAAAAATTAAAAGAAAACTTCGTGTTCTTTGAAAAGCAGCCCTTTTAAGCAAAAGGGCTGCTTTTTGCATACCACAACGCTTTGTCTCTGATAACCTGTCCGCCGGGCTTCATCAGCCCGTCGCCGGGTGAATCGCGCAGATACCACAGGTCCCAGCGTGTTTCGGCGTCGCCGCTGTAAGGACCATAGCCGTCGATGAGCGCCGCTTCGCAGTGGGTCAGTACGTTCCAGCGGTCAATAGGGATCGCCAGCCCCTGCGCCAGTTGGGCGACCAGTTTACCGGCGGCGTCGATCTGCCTTGACGTCGGCGGATATTGGCCGAATTCAGCATCTTTGCCGTTATGTGGCAGCGCGCCGTGGGCGCAGCAGAGGGCGATCCCGATGGCGCCGGTGTTGCGATGCCAGGTGTGGCTTTTAAGCTGAGTGAGCTGGGTACAGGTCTGATAAACGCTGCCGTCGGCGTCGATGTTGAAGTGGTAATCGTCATAAAGCTGGCCGTAGCGTCCTGCCGTCCAGTGCAGGTAGATCTGTGAGATGCGGTTGCGTCCCAGGGCAACAAGTTCGGCGAGTGCTGCCGCAGTCAGCAGCGGCGTTGATGATGTTTGTAATTGCATAGTAGTGATGCTCCTTTCGGGTGGTTTAGCTTGCCGGGCATTTTACCCTTGCACTATATATAGGGCAGGAAAACCAGATTTTCGTTACATTTTTTGTAAAATTTTTTTAAATACTATTTTTAGAGGCTGCTTATAGCATTTTAATGATATTTGTGAACTGTATGTGAATTTTCTCAAAACGGCAAAAATAAATGTAACGTTTTTTGCTTTTTGCTGCCCTATATATAGTGACAGTATTTAGTACTAAAGTTTGAGAGCAGTTTCTTTTAAAGTCTTTTAGGTTTTTACTGCTTTCTGATTTTATCTTTAAGTAAAACAAAGAAATGCTAATAAGAAAGTAACTCAATACTAACTTTGTAAGTACTGGATACTGTTACCTAAAATATAACGGTGAAAGGATGATCATGATGCAAGATTTGGCAACATCAACAGAAAAAATGGAGAAAACAATGGGACTGAGGCTGCAAAGTCGCTTACTGTATTTATTGTTGAAATGTCCGCTGATGCAGGAGGAAGCCTGTGAATGTAGTTGTGTAAGTGTGAGGAAGCCCAACCGTCAACGCCGTGTGTATACCGATGATGAGGATGTTGTGTTGCGGGTAACTGTACCATATGCTTTGCGGCGTGCGGCAAGGGCGGCGCATTTAGATTGCAGCGAGCTGACGCGTAAGGCGCTGGCGAAGCAGTTGAAAAAGTTTGCTTACAAATGAGCTGTTTTGCAAAGCTGGAAAATGACTGGCTGGCAGTGCCTGATGTCGATGCTGAGAAAGTGGACTATTGCTGTGTTTGCAGCGAAGTGCTCTGTGTAGGCGACAAGTATTGGGATACGGTCTCCGGGGCTATGTGCTGTGAGTGTGCGGAGACTATGACGGCAGCGGTATTTTTGCAGGATGTATGTTGTGAGAAAGAAAATATAGCTATAAAAGACTGAGGAGTGTCGATTTGGAGATACACGAGTTAAAGAATGATATAGAAACATTTTTTGGTGACGGCAGGACAGGTTATGAAGATTGTATGATAAAAAAACTGCTGGTACTGGCCCAGCAGGGGGATAAGCAGGCCAAGCTGCAAATATTGACTAATTTTAAGGGACTTATCTATAATACGCTGGCCTATAACGGTTATTACTTGCAGCTAAACCAGGGAGATGCTGTACAGAATCTGTGCGAATTATTACTGAAAGAAATAGCTGCTTGGGACCCTGAGGAAGCTGATGCTTTTGGTAATCATATCAAAAACTGCTTGAAAACAGCGGTCTGGAGCGAGATACGTCGAGTGAAAAAGCATGATTACAAAGAACTTTCGTATGATGATGGCGATAATGTACATCCATCGGCGGCAGAAATAGCAATGGATGTAGCTGATTATAAAAAATTTTGGAATGCTGATAAAAAAGCTATCCAGAAATTTACTGTGCGCGAACTGATGGGGGTGCTTACGCGTAAGCAAAGAGTAGTGATACTTGCAGGGTTGGAGAATAACAATAGCAGTGATATTGCTGAATTACTGCATACGAAAGAGTGCGCTATTAGAAGGATCAGACTACGGGCGGTAGAAAGGCTGCAAAAGTTTGTACCTGGGAAAGGTTCGCCGACATTATGTTGAATCCTTATAAAATGGTTGGCAGGGCGCTGGCTTTGTTTAAAGCAGCGGGCTTGGTAGTACCTGCCTATGGCGAAAATGAGAAACGCCGGCTTTTAGATGCTTGGGTGCAACGTTATGGGAACGTGGATAATGAGGTTTTTGCCGTTTGCAGCCGGAAGTTGGCGTCAGGACAAAGGTTTCCGCGTTTTTATGATATGGACGAAGCGGTAAAAGAAGAACTGCGGCTAAGAAATCGTCAGGTAGCGGCTGACTTGCCTGCATCCATTTCGCCGCCTGTCGACCACGAAGCAAATAAAAAACGCCTGCATCAGCTGATCGAACACCTGACGCGGCGTAGAGGGGTTGGAGAGGAAAATTGTGAAGACAGTAGAAAAATAGGGAAATACAGTAAAATAAAACAAAAATTAAGCTTAAGCGTTCCATAAAGTAATATAAAAAGTCCTCCTTTGTTAAAATATTAATGCGGTTTGCTGATCGCAAAAATGCAAAGGAGGGCTTTGTCGTGAAAGGAATACATAGTTTATCATATACAAAATGGAACTGTAAATATCATATAGCATTTGTGTCAAAGTACAGAAGGAAAGTATTTTATGGAGAAAAGAAAACCAAAATAGGAAGAATATTGAGAGAACTATGTAAATAGAAAGGAGTGATGATATTAGAAGTAAAAGTGTAGCAGATCATGTACATATGCTGAAGGAAATACCGCCGAAGATGGTAATATCATGGCTTGTAGGATTTCAAAAAGGAAAAAGAAGTCTAATGATATATGAAAAACAGGGAATTTAAAAATACAAATACAGTGGGAGAGGTTTTGGCGCAGAGGATATTATGTAGACACAGCCGAAAAATACAAAACCGATAGCGGAGCACATAAATACAACTCAAAAATGAGTTGTATTAACAATCAGTGTCGAGGTGCTAAGGCTAGTTTGCCGGTGGCAAGCAACAGTTTTTAACAAGTAACAGATTAGATGAACTACTTTGGTGGCGATTGATAAAAAAACATCGGCTACGACAGATTGCAATTGAAAGCACCCGGTAAAGTGATATGTAAAATACAAACGAATGCTAGACGACGGGAGAATCGATCGTCCATGTTGTTTAAACAACATGGAATTCATGAATGCAACTTGTAATAAAATGATATAAAAAGATGCAAAAAAGACAAAAACGATACGAAAAAACGACAAGAACCTGTTGTAAATACATGATGACTGGTGTATAATTAAAACAACAAAACGTTATCGAAGAAAGGATGAGGGAGATGCTTGAAAATTTTCAACCGTATAATATAACTATTGGGATGCCGGCAGTTTCTTTTACATCGAATGGAATAACATTCAACAAGACTGCTGTTGTAAGAATGGGCAAACCTGATCATGTAGTTCTTTATATCAACGAAAAAGAAAAACAAATTGCGATAAAAAAAACGGACGGATATGACGAGAATGCGACACCGTTTTTCAAACCTAAAAAAAATGAAATAATAAGTGTAAGATGGGGCAATAAAGAACTGCTTAATAAAATTTATAATATGATGAGTTGGAATATAAAACAAGATGCGTATAAAGTCAATGGTGTATATTATGCAGATGAAGAAGTTATGATTTTCGATCTAAATAATGTTGAAGAAATATAGCTTGGTTATATAAAATAAAAAGAGCACCAAAATATAGCGGCAACTATATTTTAGCACTCCTTAAGTAGGGTAGTAACACATTTTTATAACAATATGATACATACCTAAACCTAATTACATTATATCATTATTGTTATAGAATTACAATTTAAACCTGGAAAGATGGTGAATTTATTTCGAGTGGCTCTTTTCTATTTTATATTTATCTTGAATATAAAATATTAAAAGGGGAAATCCATATGAAAAAAAATCAAAGTTTTTGTGAAATTGTAAGAATTAATAAAAAGTCCCATAGTGAGATTGAATTTGTTAACATTATACCATCAAAGGATTTAAAGCTTTTTATTGAGCCAACGTTAATTGAAAAAGGAGACAGCAAATGGGCTGTATCTGCTAAACTGATCATGGAAAGTTATTTTAACAATTTATTTGATGCTTATAAAAAGCATGATCATCGATGTAAACTGTATATGATGAGTCACTGTCATGAAAAAAATGAAACTCGTTTGGGATATAGTCCTAAAGGATTAAATGGCAAGGGTAAAACCCCTGAAGGTATGTTACAAAGTTTAATGGGCCTTGAACGTCTTTTTGATAATGGAGTCTCAATAAATAAGGCTAGAGAAATTCCAATTTTTGTAGAAAAATTTGCGGAAGATTCTATGTCTGATGTTTTAACAAATATTTTAAGTAAATTATTACATGAATTTACTTTAGAGATTGCACATAAATATAATATTCAGACTTATATAACAAAAGATAAATATTATTATTGGGATCATGTAGAAAAAAGGTGGGCGTTTTTTGAAGGAGAGCAAATTTTGATTGGTAAAAATAAAAAACCTGTTCTTCTTGTGCCAAAAGAAATTGTAAGAAATTGTTATTATGTTAATGCAGATCAATATTTGCGAAGTGTGATACTTAGTAAAATGCAAAAGGATAATACATCATATGACGATGAAGGCAAAGAGGTAACGCCAACTAAATGTGAATTACGGAAATGGATTAAAAATAAAAATATTAGCGTAAAAGAGACTGATTATCATAAAACAATGAAACATCCAGAGTTATTAGAAGAACATAGGAGGTTGCTGGAACGTAAATCCGGACTGCAGAAGTCTGATGAATATTTAGACAAACTAGTTAAAGAGAATAAAAAATGAAATTATTGAGGACGCCGCTGAATATTCAGCGGCTCTTTTTAACGACAAAATTTTGAATTTGTTCAATATTATTAATATTATAGTCTTTTATTATCTTTAGAAGTTCTAAAAAGCTTTTTTTATTGTCCATAGCAATATCTATTTCTATATTTTCAAAATTTGTAATTGGAGAAGCAATCAGATCTTTATTAAAGAATTTAGAATGATTATATATAAACCATGTTTCAAATACTAAAAAAATTATATTGTTTTGATATAAATTAGTATCTATATTCTTTAGATTGTTTATTGCGCCGTAAATTATATAATCGTTTACACTTGTTTCAAAATCTATCTCATTAATTCCATTCTTAATATCTCTGTCAGCATGTTTAAAAAAGTTTTTTGGACCGTTCATTGCTGCGATCCAATCTTTTCTATGTTCTTCTCTTATATAAGGTGAATTTGGATGTATTGCAGTATTATAGTCTAATGTTTTAATATGATCATTTATTATTTGCAATGCTGCACTCGATAAAGTATGTATAGAAACAGGATCACGTTCCTCAAAAAATAGTTCTATTGCCTCTTTCAATTGAAGTATAGCAGAGTGCATTTTAGTGATTTTTATTTTCATAAGTTTACTCCTAAAGATTGTAGAGTGTATTCTTTGATTATTATATAATGAGGTTGCATAATTTTATAAAATTATCATATGCTTTTTGTCTGTATATCGTTTGATTTCGTTATTATTTCTTTAATAAAATTATCTAACAAGTATTGTGTTTTTGTTCATCATACGGCAAACTAAATAATAATTTGGTTTTATTTTTGGGGTTAGTAATACTTACTTTGTAATTGCTATCTCCATTTAGAACTGCACCCATTTTTCTTGTTTCTACAGCACATTCGTGATACTTTCGGATTTCCAAAAGAAAAAGATGGTACATAAATATTTTACTTTATATTTTACCATTGCGTTATGAATATTTAATCTGGGATTTAATTATTATTGGAATAAGATTGGTAAGAACACTTGAAAGTGGATTGCAATAAAAGAGTTATTGTCATAAGAAAAGCTGGTGATCCATTACCTAATACCAAAACATTTGTTGCCATTAGGTAGCAGAATAGTGATGGAGACTACGTTGAAATTGAATATATAGAAAATCAAAATTATTAAAGTTTTAATTATAAAAATCTTTGAGTTTGATGTTGATAAAATTTAAGGAATATAATACAATAATATAGATATAAAATGTTTCGGGAAGTGATATTTTGGATATTCAAAAAGAAAGTGAATCAAAAATAGTTGAAACAGATGTTTTGAAGGTAAAAGGTAATCTTATTAACTGGGACAATAGCATTATTCAAATAAGTAATATTTCTATGTTAACTACAACAGATGTTGAGGCAAATAAGTTTCCTATGTATAGCATATTATTTGTGCTTTTGGGATTGTTCATCACTAAAACAAACATTATTGCTGGACTTGTATCTTTAATAATAGGAATAGCTTGGATTTATTTTTGGCGGAAAGGTTCAAAGCAAGCTAAAAATTCTAAAAATTTAAATATAGTATTAAATTCAGGACATATATTTATATTTATATTCCATGATAAAAAATTTTTGGAAAAAGTTATTTCAGTATTGAGTGAAATTCTAGTAACATCTGAAAAGAAAGCAGAATACATATTCAATATAAAAAATAGTACTTTTAATGATAATTCTAGTTTAGTTAAAAACATGGAAGTTGATTAAATGAAAAATATTTTTAATATGGAAAATGTTAGTTTTAATGATAATTCTAGTGTTATAAAAATAATTAATAGATGTGAGCCTAAATGGAATAAAAGTAATTTGTTGAAAGAATTAGCTATTTTAAAAAAAGAATTAAATCCAAACGGAGATGTATTTTTTGCGATAGAAAAACTGGAAAATGCTTTATACACAGAGGATGATAAAATAATAAATTCAACTGTAAAAACATATATAAAGGAGTTTTCAATGCCATTCTTTGCAAATGTTGCAAGTGAAGCTTTAATACAGTTTATAAAATTTTATTCCTAACATCAAAGCCGCTGAATATTCAGCGGCTTTTCTATTTTTACAATATTTTGCTGGAGACGAAGAGGATAGAATTACGGATGCCCACCGTACGCTTCCCCAGCTAAGCTATGTCCCTTCTATATTATTTATCTTATTCCTATTGTGGCAAAAATTCAAGATATTTTATATTAATACTGAAAAAGTAAAATAAAATGTTCTTTTATTATATTGTTGAAAAATTATATAATATTATAGGAAAAACTATTAGATTGTAAAATATAAAATACAAATGATATAATATAATCATAAAAGTATTTGGAAGGAAGAATAGCTTATGTGTGATAATAAAAAACTAATGAAAGAAATACAAATAGCATATAAAAAATTGAAAGCTAATATATATTTTGATAAAACGCAGCTTCCTTTGAGAAATAAAATTGTCGATTTCGAATTAAATGATTTTGAAAAAAATATAAAAGAAATGAATGATGCTTTATTGGGAAATGATAAAGTATGGAATAAGTACCAAGAAAAAATTTTAAAATCTATAGACGTATTATTATTGCCAAAGAAACTATCTAAAGAAGATTTGCCAGAAGTAATTTTTAATACTAATGAAAATGATATAGTTATTGATAAGCCGCAATTTTTTATAGATCTTGATGTTACCGGCCATATATTGGGGGTATTGTGGATTTTATTCATTGGTCGCTTCTTAGATGATGATATGTATGAATATTCATATGGTAATAGATTAAGAAGAACTTTAGTAAATAATGAACTAATGAATGAAGAAAATAATATAACTTTTTCTCCGTCTTTATTTCAACCGTATTTTTCACAATATGAAGATTGGCGAGATAAAGGTCTGAAATTAGCTAAAAATTGTTTAATTGAAAAGCAAGATGCATTAATACTGACTTTGGATTTTAAAAGTTTTTTTTATAATATAGAAATTACAAGTGAAGAATTTGATGCTTTTTATGATGGTGATGAAGAATGGAAAAGAAGGGTAAATTTATTCGTATTTAAAGTTATAAAACAATATTCGAAGTTAGTGAACAAAATTACAGATATGTATGTAGTGGATGGAGCAGAGGCATCTATATTACCAATAGGATTTTTACCATCAAATATATTGTCTAACTGGAGATTAAATCAATTCGATAGGCAGATAATAGATCGGTGGAATCCTGTTTATTATGGACGTTATGTTGATGATATTATTATTGTTGATAAAGTAGAAAAAAATAGCTCCTTATTGAAAGAACAACTATCTAAAACAGATATAATAAAATATTATTTTTGCGGATGTAATGCAACGAAAAGTAGAGATAAAATTTGTCCAAATGATAATGAACTTTTTATCTGTAAAGATGAAAAAAATGTGTATTCTGTCAATGGGAAGTTTTTAAACAATACAAAGTCACATATTTCTGTTCAAAATGATAAGGTAAAAGTATTTTATTTTAAGCAAGGTGCAACAGAAGCTTTATTGACATGCTTTCAAACACAAATTGCACATAATGTTAGTGAATTTAGATTTTTACCTGATATAGAGTCAGGTTTGATTGGTAATGACTATAGTGAAATTTTTGATTTAAATAATAGTGGAAGTATAAATAAATTAAGGGACGTAAATGAAATAACTTTAAACAAATTTGAACTATCAAAATTTTTAGGTAAATATCTACGTGTTGGTGCAGTAATAGAAGACAAAAAAGAAAGCAAATTTGACAAAGATTTGTTAAATATTTTTGATAAAAGAATGTTAATAGAAAATTATGCATCTTGGGAAAAACTGTTCGAGATATTGGTTGTGAATAATAGAGTCAAAGATATTAAAAATTTGGTGAAGAAAATTTCAGAAGCCATTGGCAATGTAAAATTAAAAGATGAAAATATAAAATTAAATGAATATAGAAAGGGATTATATACAATTCTATATTCTTCTTTAAGTAGAGCCCTGGCTCTTTGTTGGGGAACTCATATTAAAGAGTTATTGACTGATCTTGAGCTTAATAAAATAATAAATTATACAGCGAAAGAAATTACATGTTTAAGAAAATCTTATTGCTTAACTAGAATGGTAAATAAATATACTACGCCGTTACCAGTCGATTGTATCAAAGAAGAAGCATTTTGTGATTCTAGGAATGATAATTTTTATTTATATAAGCTTGATAGTATGATGAAAAATATTAAAGAGTCAAATTTTTGGGGAATTTTATCAGAAACTAATATTTTGAATAATTATATTTATTATCCATATATAGTGGCTCCACAAGAAATATCTTTTTCTTTAATTTGTAAAAAAATTGCTAAAAATAATAATATAGACAAACATGATGAATTATTGAAAAAAACAAATGATTTATATTTTTATTTAAATTATTTGCACCCAAAAGATTTAGATAGACCTATTATGACTAATGAAATTGAAGTTAAGAAAATAGAGAAGATAAAAAATGAAAGAGAAGACATTTTTGGAATTTTTGTAAATAGTACCAAAAGAAGTAAATTAAGAGCAGCTATTGGAAATGCCATTTTGAAAGAATCAGATGTAATATCGGCACTTTGTAATAAACCTAATCGTACATATGATAGATATAAAGAAGTCTCAAAATTGTTGAGTGACGCTATAAAAGAGGGGGCAGAATTACTAGTATTACCAGAGAATTATTTGCCATTTGAGTGGCTCCCGATACTTACAAGATTTTGTGCTCGAAATCAAATGTCGATAATTACTGGAATTGAGCATGTAGTTTCTTTAAATAATAGCAATATTAATAGAGGTGTTGTTTATAATCTTACTGCAGTGATACTTCCTTATAGGCAAGAAGAATATAAGTATGCTCATGTTACATATCATCAAAAAGTTCATTTTTCTCCAAATGAATTAAGATTAATTAAGGGTTATAATTATAGGCCAATGGAAGGAAATGTTTATTGCTTATTTAAATGGGGGGATATATGGTTTTCATTATATTGTTGTTTTGAATTATCATCAATTAAAGCCAGGTCATTATTCCAATCTTATGCTGATTTATGTGTCGTAGTTGAATGGAATCGGGATATAAATTATTATAGTAGTATAATGGAATCTTTTTGTAGAGACTTACATTGTTATTGCATTCAAGTTAATTCATCTGATTATGGGGATAGTAGAATTGTGCAACCTTCGAAAACTGAGATATTGAATATAATCAGAACAAAAGGAGGGAAAAATCGTTCAATATTAGTAGAAGATATAGATATAGATGTTATGAGAAATTTTCAAATTAAGGAATATGAATTGCAAAAAGACGATAATATATTTAAGCCAACTCCACCTCAATTTGATAAAGAAATTTTAAAAATGAAAATGGAAAGAACTTTAAAGGATTATTTATGGAAATAGTTCTTTCAAGTTCTAACACAAAAGCCGCTGAATTTTCAGCGGCTTTCTTAAACTAGATGTCTTTTTTGATAATAGTAGTATAAAATCTATTTAATTTGTATTTCTTTTGCTTCTAAAATTCCATCATTATCAATTAAAAATTCTGTGCCGTCCTTTCGTTCTAAGCGGTACTTCTTTTTTGTGATTTTTATACAAGTAACATGGTTCGCGTAATCAATTTCGTAACGGCCTCTGGTAAAAGCAATATTATATGTTTTGCCAATTTCTAATTCTAATGGTAATTTCATAATAATCGTCCTATTACTAAAAATATTTGCACAATAATACTGTTTGTAAAAAATCCATCTACAGAATAAAGTCTGCATGGATAGTATTTCAAAACTTGGTGGAGACGAAGAGGATCGAACTCTCGACCTTACGGATGCGAACCGTACGCTCTCCCAGCTGAGCTACGTCCCCACTATGTTATTTATCTTACTCCTGTCGGCGCAAAATTTCAAGTATATTTTTAGCTTTGGGGCTTTCCTTCATGTATACACACGCGCTTATTGACAACTTTTGCCGCTGGTGCTACACTTTAAAGTAATTTCATAAGTATTTGATCGATGATGAGGATTAGTAGCTTTGCCAAGCGGACCTCAGCGAGCCGGTGACAGTGCAAGTCCGGCGTTTGGCGGCAGAGTGAATGGACCTTTAAGATACGGCTTGAGCCCGTAAGGGGGTAGACGCCGTCGGGAGGCTTCGCCCGTTACCAATGAAGGGGATATCGGCTGCGGCCCGTATCTTAGCGAGCGGACCTTAATCGGTCAAGCAGGGTGGTACCGCGAAAGTTGTGTCTTTCGTCCCTACATGGGGATGAAGGGCTTTTTTATTTGCCCAGGCTGAAGGAGGCTTATATTATGGAGAAAGAAAAAAATACCAGGCTGCCGTTGGTAGACCTGATCGAAGTTAAACCGATGCAGGACGGTTACCGCTGGGTAGCGATCACGGCGATGCTGTTTGCTATCGGCATCATCCTGCATACGGTCAGCCCCAATGTGGGCGGCGTGACGCCGAACTGGACGATCGCCATGTATTCTATCGTTATCAATCTGACGAACCCGACGCTGTCACAGGCGGTGGGCATCGGTTTTATTGCGGGCGTGACGCTGGTGCCGTCGTCGAAGTCGGCTTTTCCGCTGGGCAATATCGCCAGCGAGCTGTCGGGGGCGATCACCTGCTGCATTCTGGTAAAAGCCATGCTGCGCTGCGGCTTGGGCAAGTGGAAGCTGCGCCCGCTGGTAACGGGCTTTTTGGCAACTATGGCCAGCGGCGGTGTGTTTACCTTCATTTTAAAGATCGTTCTGGGCCTGCCGCTGCACGTCTGGCTGTATGCTATGCTGCCCGTGGTGGCGATCATCGGCGCGCTGAACGGCGTGATCACCTTTTTGCTGTTCGGGCCGGTGCGGAAGCTGTTTTTTGTGCAGGAGGACGATGAGTGATGGAGAGCGTTATCAAGCTGGAAAATTTTTATTTTGCTTATAATAAATCGGA
>ERZ791883.266-NODE-266-length-69694-cov-7.535059_pt1 | contig 69694 bp, 57 predicted proteins | sample MGYA00510160_ERZ791883 | MGnify/ENA primary metagenome ERZ791883 (study PRJEB30046, sample SAMN00792072) | human gut metagenome | study: EMG produced TPA metagenomics assembly of the A metagenome-wide association study of gut microbiota in type 2... | reverse complement strand
GCAGCCTGCTGCGATGACAGGGAAAAGTCTGTTAACAGATAAAAATAAATGATGAGGTGAAGTTAGAGTGGCAATGATTACTGAAGTATATGCAAGAGAGATTTTGGATTCCCGCGGCAATCCGACTGTCGAAGTCGAGGTTTGTCTGGAAGACGGTTCTATCGGCCGCGCCGCTGTTCCTTCCGGGGCGTCTACCGGTGTGCATGAAGCGGTAGAACTGCGTGACGGTGACAAAGCCCGTTATCTGGGCAAAGGCGTCACCAAAGCTGTCGATAATGTCAACGATGTTATCGCCGAAGCTTTGATCGGCCTGGAAGCGACCCGTCAGGTAGAAGTCGATGAGATGCTGATCCGTCTGGATGGGACCCCGAATAAAGGTAAATTAGGCGCCAATGCTATTTTGGGCGTTTCCATGGCTGTGGCCAAAGCCGCTGCTGCTTCTGTAGGCCTGCCGCTGTATCTGTATCTGGGCGGCGTTGCGGCGCAGGAGCTGCCGGTGCCGATGATGAATATCCTGAACGGCGGTCAGCATGCTGACAATAACGTCGATATCCAGGAATTTATGATCATGCCTGTCGGCGCTGCAAGCTTCAGTGAGGCGCTGCGGATGAACGCCGAGATCTATCATGGCCTGAAAGCACTGCTGAACGCTAAAGGACTGGGAACCGGTCTGGGCGATGAAGGCGGCTTTGCGCCGAATTTGAAATCCAATGAAGAAGCTATCGAAGTTATTCTGGAAGCTGTAAAAAAAGCAGGCTACAAGCCGGGTGAAGATATTATGATCGCTTTGGACGTAGCCGCCAGCGAATTTTATAAAGACGGCAAATACCAGATGGAAGGCGAAGGTTTAGTCAAAACCTCCAACCAAATGGTTGATTATCTGGCTGCTTTGTGCGCAAAATATCCTATCGTTTCGATCGAAGACGGCCTGGCAGAAGATGACTGGAAAGGCTGGAAAGCACTGACGAAGAAACTGGGCGACAAAGTGCAGCTGGTAGGCGACGACCTGTTCGTTACTAACGAGCAGCGCCTGCTTGAAGGCATCAAAAACGCTACCGCCAACGCTATTTTGATCAAAGTCAATCAGATCGGTACTTTGACCGAGACCTTCAACGCTATCGAAACTGCGAAACGTGCAGGATATACCTGCATCATTTCGCACCGCAGCGGTGAGACCGAGGATACTACTCTGGCCGATATCGCCGTTGCTGTCAATGCCGGACAGATCAAGACCGGCGCGCCGGCGCGTACCGACCGTGTTGCCAAATATAACCAGCTGCTCCGCATCGAGGAAGACCTGGGCGGTGCTGCTAAATATAAAGGCAAGGCTGTATTCTACAATATCAATAAATAACCGGCAGAACGGCTATTTTGGAGCAGGGCAGATACCGGACGTGTATTTGCCCTGTTTTTTGGTAAATTTTGTACAATTTTTTATATTTTACCGTTGTAAGCTGTATGACATTATGATAGAATAGTTAGGTACTAAGTAAAAGAGGAGGTAAGCTTTGTGATTGCAACTGTCTTAATGGTATTAGACGTAATCGTCTGTATCGCCTTGATAGCGTCTGTGTTAATGCAGTCCGGGAAGGGCTCAGGCTTGTCAGATGCGTTCGGCGGAGGCGGTGGTGGCGCCTTCTTCGGCAAGGGTAATGATGTTGATACTTTAATGGCTAAAGTTACGATTGGTTTGGGTGCTGCTTTTGGTATCATTACGCTTGCTCTGGCAAAAATCAACGGTTAATTTGGTTAAAAAGAACGCTTTGCGTTCTTAATTTTTAAAAACTCAAAAGAAACAGAAAGGGGATCAATGTTTTGAGTACTTATTTAATTTTATCTGTAGTCGTCGGTCTTGTTGCCCTCGGCGTGGCAGTAATGCTCAGCAACGCTATCAGCGCTGCTAATGCCGGTACTGCCCGTATGAAGGAGATCGCTGGCTATATCCATGAAGGCGCAATGGCATTCTTGTACAGAGAATACAAATATCTTGCTGTCTTCATCGTTGTTGTTGCTGCAATTATTGCTACATTCTTATCCGTAAGCACTGCGCTCTGCTTTATCGGCGGTGCTGTTTTCTCCATCTGCGCAGGTTACCTGGGCATGACCGTAGCTACTAAAGCTAACGTCCGTACGGCTGAAGCTGCCCGTCACGGCATGAGCGAAGCTCTGAAAATCGCCTTCTCAGGCGGTGCTGTAATGGGTCTCGGCGTTGTAGGTCTTGGTATTGCCGGCCTTTCCGTAGCTTATTTTGTTTTTGACCGTAACATCGATATCGTTACTGGTTTTGGTCTGGGCGCAAGCTCGATCGCTTTGTTTGCCCGTGTTGGCGGCGGTATTTATACCAAAGCTGCTGACGTTGGCGCTGACCTTGTTGGTAAAGTTGAAGCCGGTATCCCGGAAGACGATCCGCGTAACCCTGCTACTATCGCTGATAACGTAGGCGATAACGTAGGCGACGTTGCCGGTATGGGCGCTGACCTGTTCGAGTCCTATGTAGGCGCGATCATCTCCGCTCTGACTCTGGGCGCTGTGGCATATCCCGGCGGCGAAGGCGTAGAATTTGTTTTCATGCTGGCTGTTGCAGGTATCCTTGCTTCTATTATCGGCGTTATGTTTGCCCGGTCCAGCAAATCTCAAAACCCGCAGGCTGCTTTGAACAGCGGTACTTACATCGGCGGTGCTATCGTTATCGCTGCTGCCGCTTATCTCTCCAGCAATCTGTTCGGTTCTTTGAGTGCTTTCTGGGCTATCGCAGCCGGTCTTCTGGTTGGTATGATCATCGGCAAGATCACCGAGATCTATACCTCTGCTGATTACGGCAGCGTCAAGAAAATCGCTCAGCAATCCGAAACCGGTCCGGCAACTACTATTATTGCCGGTTTGGCAGTAGGTATGTATTCTACTTTCTGGCCTATGCTTTTCATCTGCATCGGCGTAATCGTATCCTTCTTTGTTATGGGCGGCGCTACTAACGGCGGCATGGGCCTGTTCGGTATCTCTCTGGCTGCTGTAGGCATGCTCTCCACTACCGGCTTGACCGTTGCTGTTGACGCTTACGGCCCGATCGCCGACAATGCAGGCGGTATTGCTGAAATGTCAGAGCTTCCTCCTGAAGTTCGTGAGATCACTGATAAACTTGACTCCGTTGGCAACACTACTGCTGCTATCGGTAAAGGTTTTGCTATCGGTTCCGCTGCGCTTACCGCACTGGCTCTGTTCTCTGCTTATGCGCACACCGTTAATCTCACTAATATCGACCTGCTGAACCCTGTAACTCTGGTAGGTCTCTTCATCGGCGCAACTCTGCCGTTCGTTTTCGGCGCTATGACCATGGAATCTGTTGGTAAAGCCGCTTATGAAATGATCGAAGAAGTTCGTCGTCAATTCCGTGAGATCCCCGGCTTACTGGAAGGCAAAGGCAAAGCTGACTATCGTAAATGCGTAGATATTTCTACTGCTGCTGCCCTGCACGAAATGGTTCTGCCTGGCGTGCTGGCAATCGTTGCTCCGCTGCTGATCGGTTTCCTTTTTGGTACCGAAGCATTGGGCGGCATGATCGGCGGCTCTTTGGCAGCCGGCGTACTGGTAGCTATTTTGATGGCTAACGCAGGCGGCGCCTGGGATAATGCTAAAAAATACATCGAATCCGGCGTTCATGGCGGTAAAGGCAGCGAAGCTCATAAAGCAGCTGTTACCGGCGACACCGTAGGCGATCCGTTTAAAGATACTTCCGGCCCGGCAATGAACATCCTCATCAAATTGATGACGATCGTTTCCCTGGTATTTGCACCGGTTCTGGCTGCTCATGGTGGTATCCTCCTGGGCTTCTTTAAATAAGAATTGTAAGTTGTTTGTAAAATCCCACATCTTCGGATGTGGGATTTTTTTAGTGAGCGCCGTTTAGTCACGAAGTGAATAAACGTGACGGCAAACTATCCAAAAGACGCGACTGAATAAGGAGCGTTGTGGATTACCTATTCCGACGAAGTCGGCAAAACTGGCGATGGTATTTTGAAGCCTAGTGAAAACACATATCAGTGTGATATAATATTATAGTATAAGTAAGATTAGGAGCGTAAGACAGTGCAGTCATTCAGCGGTAATGAAGAATTTTTCTTTCAGGGCAGTAAACAGGGCGTAGTCCTGGTACATGGCTATACAGGGGCTCCGGGTGAGATGCGCCTGCTGGGCGAATATCTCCGGCTGCAGGGACTGACGGTGCTGGGCGTGCGTTTGGCAGGACACGGCACTACGCCGCAGGAGCTGAAAGAGACGAAATGGCAGGACTGGTATCAGGCTGTAGAGGACGGTGTGCAGCGGCTGTGGGAAATTTGCGACAGCGTTGCGATAGTCGGGCTGTCCATGGGCGGACTGCTGACGATCAAGGCGGCGGCTGAACTGCCGGTTAGTAAAGCCGCAATCCTGGCCGCGCCAATCTATGTCTGTGACAGGCGCGCACCTTATCTGCCGCTGCTGCGCTTTTTTATCCGTTACCTGAAAAAGCGGCAGCGCCAGTATCAGGTGCCGGCAAGCTACAGCGTCTGTTACCACTTGATGCCGGTCAAACCGCTGAGCAGCCTTTTTGAGCTGGTCGATCTATGCAAAAAGAAGTATTTAAAGGCCATCAAAATACCCTGCCTGGTGATGCAGTCTAAAGTAGAGCATACGGTAAAACCTGCCAGCGCTCAATATATTTACGACCATCTGGGCACGGCTGTCAAAAAACTTGTCTGGTATCATCATTCCGGCCATATCCTGACCCTGGATAATGAACGGGACGATGTTTTTGCAAAAATTTATGAATTTTTAATGGAGTAAGAAAATGCAGGAAAAAGAATATACCTGGTGCTTTGCCTGCGGCAAAGATAACCCTATTGGTTTAAAAATGGAATTTACGATGGATGCCGAAGCGTGCGTAGCTTATTTTACGCCGCAAAAAGAACATCAAAGCTATGACGGCAGAATGCATGGCGGGCTGATCAGCGTCTTGCTGGACGAGATCATGGGCCATTATCTGTTTACAACTGAAGGAAAACCTGCCTATACGGCAAAAATGGAACTGCGTTACCGCCAGCCGGTCATGATCGGTGAAACGGTAAAATGCGTGGGCCGGCGTTTGAAACAAAAAGGCCGCCTGGTAGAAATGCAGGGCCAAATAATTACGAAAGACGGCATCGTAGCTGCTGAAGCAGTAGCTAAAATGATGCTGGAGGACAACAATGCAAGCGAAAAGCAGTAAAACAACAATATTAGATTTTATGCGGGGCAGCTCGTATGCGCCGCAGACAGCGGAAGAACTGATCGAAACGATCCCCGTTACGGGCAATCTTGATCACTTCTGGAAGGACCTGCTGGAACTGGAAGAAAACGGCGATATTATCAAGACCCGCTTCGGTACCTATGGACTGCCTGAAAAAATGGGTCTGGTAGTCGGGCGTTTTCAGCTCACCAGCAAGGGCTTTGGCTTCGTGATCCCTGACAACAAGGGCGAGCGCCCCGATGTCTTCATTCCGCCCCGTGCTTTGGGCGGCGCCATGAACAACGACCGCGTCATGGCACGTGTGGAAAGCTCCAGCGGCGGCAAGAAGCCGGAGGGTGAGATCATTCGTATCATCACCCATGCCAACAACAAGATCGTCGGTATTTTTCATCAAAGCGGCGATTTTGGCTTTGTCACGCCTGACGACAAACGGATCGGGCAGGACATTTATATCATGAAACGTCATTTCGGCGGCGCCAAGACCAATCAGAAGGTCGTGGCAGAAATCACCCAATGGCCGGTAGAACGCCGCAATGCCGAAGGTAAGGTCATTGAGATCCTGGGCAATGTGGGCGACGTGGGGCTGGAGATCCTTTCGATCATCAAGCAGAACGACCTGCCGCTGGAATTCCCGCCGCAGGTCCTTGAAGCCTCGAAGCGGGTGCCGAAAAGCATCAAGCAAAGCGAACTGGCAGGCAGGGGCGACCTGCGCGAGCTGCCGATCGTGACTGTCGACGGCGATGACGCCAAGGATCTGGACGATGCCGTCTATGTGAAGCAGCTTGGTAAAGACGAATTTTTACTGGGCGTACATATCGCCGATGTCAGCTATTATGTCAAAGAAAACGCTATTCTGGATAAAGAAGCCCGTGAGCGCGGCACCAGCGTCTATCTGGTAGACAGGGTGCTGCCGATGCTGCCGGAACGCTTATCCAACGGTATCTGCAGTCTTAATGCCGGTGAAGACCGGCTGACCATGTCCTGTGAGATGCGGATCGACCGTAAGGGGCGCATTCTGAGCTACGAGATATTCCCGTCCGTCATCCACGTTCGGCACCGTCTCAGCTACCGTATCGTGCGTGAGATACTCGTCAATGGCGATGCGGAACTGACCCGGAAATATGAAGACGTAGTACCGATGCTGAAACTGATGGAGGAGCTGTGCCTGGTGCTGCGCAAAAAACGTACCACGCGCGGCGCTATCGACTTTGACCTGCCGGAACAGAAGGTCATTTTAGATGAACAGGGCCGGCCTGTGGAAATCGTGCAGCGTGTCCGCAGTATTGCCGAGTCTGTGATCGAAGAATTCATGCTGGCCGCCAACGAGACCGTGGCGCGCCATATGTTCAATCAAAAGTGGCCCTTTATTTACCGGGTCCACGATCTGCCCAACGAAGAAAAAATGAAAGATTTAGCCAAACTTCTGGCTAACTTTAATGTCAAGCTGAAGGTCAGCGAAGAAACCAAGCCGATCGAAGTGCAGAAGGCCCTGGCAGCAATGTCCGGCAAGCCGGAAGAACGCCTGGCGGCTACCGTGGCCCTGCGCTCTCTGAAACAGGCCGTTTATCAGACCGAGAATATCGGTCACTTTGGCCTGGCGGCAGAATATTATACCCATTTCACCTCGCCAATCAGACGCTATCCTGATCTGATCGTCCACCGCCTGCTGCATGCCTGGATCAGCGACCCGACGATGAACGCCGGGAAAAGCGAAAAACTGGAGCTGAACCTGGATGCGATCGCCGAGCATGCCTCGATCCGCGAACGGGCGGCCGCAGAAGCAGAGCGGGCTACCGTTGACCTGAAAAAGGCGGAATATATGGGCGGTCATATCGGCGAAGAGTTCGACGGCGTTATTTCCGGCGTCACAGCTTTCGGAATGTTTATCGAGCTGGAAAACGGCGTCGAAGGTCTGGTGCATATTTCCAGCCTGATGGACGATTATTATGAGTTCTACGAGGACAGATATGCCCTTGTAGGCTCGCATACACGCAAGGTCTACCGTTTGGGTGACCCGGTGCGGATCGAGGTCTTACAGGTCAATATCGCCGACAGGAACATCGACTTTATCATGGCCGGCGAAAACGACGCTGCCCGTGACCGCATCAAAGCACAGCTTTTAGGCCAGCGCAGCCATGCTTCGGCACGCAGCGCGGTCGAAAAAAGCGGCGGCAAAAAACAGGGCAAAAAAAGCCCCCGCAAAAAGCCGCTGGAAAAACGCGGCAAAGGCGGCATTGGCGGTAATAAATACGCTAACCATGCCAAAAACAGGAAAAAAGGCCGCAAGAAAAAATAATCATGACCAGGTGAAGAATAATGGCAGAAAAGAAAATCAAGATCATTGCGGAAAACAGAAAAGCCCGGCATGATTTTACGATCCATGAAACCTACGAAGCCGGTATCGAGCTGACAGGCACCGAAGTAAAATCGCTGCGGGCAGGCAAAGCCAATATGAAAGACAGCTATGCCCAGATCACCAAGACGGCTGAGGTCTATGTCTATAACCTGCACATCAGTCCTTACGATCAGGGCAACCGCTTCAATCACGACCCGCTCCGCAACCGCAGGTTGCTGCTGCACCGCGAGGAAATACGCCGCCTGATCGGCAAGGTAAAGGAAAAAGGCTACGCTTTGGTGCCTTTGAAAATGTATTTTACCCACGGGCTGGTAAAAATGGAGCTGGCGCTGGCCACAGGCAAAAAGCTGTATGATAAACGGCAAGACCTGGCCAATAAAGACGCCAAACGTGAAATGGAACGCGCCATGAAGGAGCGGAACCGCTAAAAGTTGCAGATTCTTCACAGGGCAGCGCTTGCAAGTAGCAGGCGCCTGTGTTAGAATAATTAGAGCCTTACAGGCCATACTTTAACCGGGGATGTACTGGTTTCGACGGGGGTAGGTGTGGTATGATAAGCGAGCCGTGGTTCCGTCAGCACGTTAAACGGCGGACGTTTAAAGTAAACGCAAAAACTGATTACGCTTTAGCAGCTTAATGCTAACGTCTTTCCGATCCTCCTCCCATGGGAACGGAAAAGACGCAAACAGTGGGATACCCGCAGGCCAATTCTCGGAGGCCGGCAGGGGAAGCTCATCGAGATAGCGACCGCGAAGCCTGCCGCTGGGCGTCAAGGAAGCGAAAGCTAAAATAACGGCTGCGCTCGGAGAAAGTCATATTGCAATATTTTCGGACAGGGGTTCGACTCCCCTCATCTCCACCAATTGCACTCAATTTAAAATTTATCATAAAATGCGACCCTGGCAGCAAGCCGAAGGTCGTATTTTTTTGTACCGTGACAGTTGTAAAAACAACGGTAAATATTTGAGCGAAAGTAATGTTTTTAAAAGTATCGTTTGTAAAAATTGAAATCACTTAAAATATACTAAATGTTGAAAAAGTTTTACTATAGTTGACTTTCTTATACAAAATGCTATACTTGTATTAAAGAAACTAGGAGGTGCTTTTATGAAAATATCCAGAAAATTCCTTACAGCAGGCATTGCTGCCGCGCTGACTTTGAGCGTTGCGGCATCGGCTTTTGCGGCAGGGCTGACTGTTAAAACTAAAAAAATCAACGAAGGACAGGTCAGGACAGCTACTCCTGTCATTACCGGTTCTGTCGGCGGCGCCAAGATGGACACGCTGCTGACGCAAATGACTACGAAAAATACTGTAGCTGAGATCTATAAATATTTGCCCAGTGACAGTCAGAAAATCACTTTAGACAACTACCTGGACTTTACCAACGGTGCTTCTGACCCGGTGCAGGAAGGATTTGCGCTTGTGAAAGGCAGTGCCTTTCTGGTAAACGCCGGCTTTGACAAAGAACAGAAGGAGCTTGGCAAAACTAAAGCTGATGAAAAGTATAAACTGGACATCGACTATACGGTCTATACTGCCGGCGACGAGCTGTTATCGCTTGAACAATCTGCTTCCGCTTATACCGGCGGCGCTCACGATAACCAGTCGATCACAACGCTGACCGTTAATCCGAAAACCGGTAAGATCTATACTCTGGCCGATATGTTCATCCCCGGCGACGCTTACAAAGAACGCCTGGAAATGCTGATCGCCATTCAGCAAAAAGGCGATAACAGATTGCTTGAGCAAATGAAAAAACCAACCGTTGCTTACCAGAAAGTTACCATTACCGGCAACGAGAAGTTCTATCTTGATTCCGATATCAGTGATTTTGGTCTTTATGTTGTCTACAATCCGGGTGAAGTTGCGCCCATGTCGGAAGGCATCGTTAAATATTTCATCCCTATCGACACCATTTCCGATATTATCAGCTATGATATGAACTGAAGAAAATAAAAATAGACACGCTCAGGCGTGTCTATTTTTTTGTGCTTTATTTGTTTTTAGGTATTTCAGTAAGCAGCTGCAGCTTACTGCCGTCGCCGAAGCTGACGCTGCTGATAACGGGCTGCCATTTGACAGTTTTCAGATCGCTGCGCAGTAAACGCACGGTCTCAGGCTTGAACTGGTTGAGGCTGAACAGCTTGTTCAGGCTGATGCTGCCCTGAGGCGCCAAAGTAAGATATTCGTTGAAACGGCAGCGCTGCAGCAGCATACCGTCGTTATCCAACACTTCCACAAAGCCCTGCAGGCCTGTAATGGTTTTACCGGAGATATTGCGCAGGGTAAAAGCAGCCTGCATAGTGTAAGAGGGGAACCAGCCGCCGCTGGAAGCGATCGAGATCGTTCCCGGCGCAGCAGTAATGGCGGCATCCAGTTCGGCCTGCACCTTGCTGTTAAGCTGCTGGAGCTTTGCCGCCGTAGCCTGCTCACGTTCCTTCAGCAGTTCTTTCAGGTTGGTGATCTCGGTCAGGCGCCAGCTGCCGTCGTCCAGTTCGTACATTTTGACGTGCAGGATAAAATTATGTTCCAGATGTTTATCATACAGCTTCACAGCCACATCGGCAGTTTTGCCTACCTGCTCGCTGCTTTCCACGCCCTCGTAACGCATCGTGCCAAAGCCGGTACGGTCTTTAAGCTGCTCGGCCAGCTGCTGGCCTTCATTTTTGGGGCTGGGGGCAGGCGCCGGCACTGCGGACGTGGCGTCTGGATCACTGCTGTCTTCGCTGTGATCCTCCAGCGTGCCTGTTTCTACATAATGTCTGGTCTGTTCGGTCATGATCGGCACAACGGCGCTTTTCAGGCTCTGGACGATACCCAGTAAAAAGGGATTGGCCTCTTTAGGGTCGCCGAAGGCGTAATAAACCACATCGTCATACGCATGGGCATACAGTGAATTAAGATCGACATGCTTTTCAAATTTGCTCAGGTCATGCTGCTGCACGGCCTCATGGATCTGGGTGAAGGTATATTGCGGCGTGCGCATCCAGTAAAAAAAGTACAGGGCTGCGCCGATAACGATCAAAGCTGCGGTGATCAGGATATATTTTTTAGTGTTCTCACTCATGGTAAACTCCTTAATTAATGCTGGTATAACCATTTTAAAGATAATAGCAGAGCTTGTCAATCAAATAAAAGCAGGCTTCCGGTACCAGGAAAAACTTAACGGCGCTGCCAACAGGGGCAAGCGCCGCTAAAAATTTTTAGTTTTTAAAATCTTCCGGTTTTACCAGACCACGCTCCAAAAGGAAGGTGCGGGCGACTTCTGCCCGGTCGCGGCCCTTTTCAACTACTTCATAATTCAGCTTTTGCATCGTTGTGTCATCAATGGCGCTGCTGAGTGCAGACAAAGCCTGAGCGATCTCAGGATGCTCGGCGTTGGTTTTACCGTTGACGAAAGGCAGCATATAATAGGGCGGGAAGAAATTTTTATCGTCTTCCAGCAGTACCAAATCATATTTCTGCAGCAGTCCGTCCGTCGAAAAAGCTGTGATCACATCGACATTGTCAGACGTGATCGCCGTATACATCAGCGTACCGGAGAAATTATTGACCGATTTGAAGGTCATACCATAAGTTTTTTCGATGCCCGGCAAACCGTCGTCACGGGCCGCAAATTCCGGCGAGCAGCCGAAACGCAGATTATGACTGACTCGGGTCAGATCGGTCATCGTCTTGAGATGATATTTAGCTGCGGTTTCCTGTGTTACCGCCAAAACGTAGGTATTGTTAAACCCGAAGCTTTCCAGCAGCTCGATCTGATGCGTGTCACGCATCTGCTGTTGGACCAGCAGATACATCTCCTCCGGTGTAAAACCGGGCCGCAGCTTGTTTTTTAAGATCGTGCTGTAGCCGGTGCCCGTATATTCAGGATACAGGTCGATCTCGCCCGAACGCAGCGCTTCAAAAGCGATCATCGTGCCGCCCAAAGCAAGCTTACGTTCCACCTTGAGGTCAGTTTTAGCCTCGATCAGGTCGGCCAGCATATTGCCGACGATCACGCTTTCCGTCGCGTCTTTGGAGCCGATGCGGAGATCAGGCTTATTTAAAAACTCGTGGCTCAGCAGATAACCGCTGCTGATAATAACGATCATGCCGGCAACTGCCAGAATACGTTTATGGTGCTGCCGGGTGCGTTCCAGGCTTTCCTTGGACATTTTTTTCGAAGCAGGGCGCAGCGAGACAGGTGTTACCGCAGTTTCGACCTTGCTCATCAAAAAGTCCATCAAAAGCGCCAGACAGCAGGCAGGGATAGCGCCCGCCAGGATCATATTGGCATTATCGGTCTGGATACCGCTGATCACCAGCGTGCCCAGGCCCCCCGCGCCGATATAAGCTGCGATCGTCATCAGCCCTACGGCTGTAACGCTGGAAATGCGTATGCCCGCCATGATCACAGGTAGAGCCAGCGGCAGGCGCACCTTGAACAGTATCTGCATATCCGTCATGCCGATACCTTTTGCTGCCTCCAGCGTATCGGCGCTGATATTGCGCAGCCCGGTACAGGTATTTTTCAAAATAGGCAGCAGCGAATACAAAACAACCATCGCTACAGCGGTGACGGCGCCGATACCCATATAAGGAACCAGAAAACCGAGCAGCGCCAGACTGGGAATAGCCTGGGCCAGATTGGCAAAACCCATTACCGGGCGCAGCAAACGCTCACGCTCAGAAATATAAATGCCCAGCGGCACACCGATACAAACAGCGATAGCTACCGAAAGCAAAGTCAACTGGATGTGACTGAGCAGTAAAAGCCCTATATATTGCTGCTGGTCCTGCACATATGCTAATAATCCGCTCATGCTCCGCCCTCCTCAAAGTCAATAAATTGCTGACTCATCGTCGTCACGAGGCTGGAATGAGTGATAAGGCCCAGTAGCCGCTTATTTTCGTCTACTACGGGAACATTGGAAATATGATTGCTGTTGACCTTTTTTAGCAGGGCCACAATGTTCTCGTTGGGGGCGGCCGTTGCCTGTGCCGGCTGCATCACCGTATACACCGGCTCGCTTTTATCCGGCGCCGCATGGATAGAACGGGCGCGGATGATCCCCAATAAATGTTCACTTTCGTCGACTACCAGAAGGCTGTCGACATTTTCGATCCGCATTTTTTCGATGCATTTCAGCATCGGCACATCGGGGTAGGTGATCTTCGGCGTGCGGATCATGATATCTTTGGCCTTGATCAGTTCGGGACTGCTCCAAATGCGCTTAGAACCTACAAATTCGCTGACAAAACCGTCAGCGGGGTTCTTCAGGATATTTTCCGGCGTGTCGTATTGTAAAATAGCGCCGGAATGTAAAATGCAGATACGGTCAGCGATCTTCACCGCCTCATCCATATCATGAGTAACAAAGACAATAGTCTTGCGCAGCTTCGCCTGCAGATTGACCAGCTCGTCCTGCAGCTGACTGCGGGTGATAGGGTCTAACGCCGAAAACGGCTCGTCCATCAAAATGATACCGGGGTCCATGGCAAAAGCGCGGGCTACGCCGATACGCTGCTGCTGGCCGCCGGAAAGATGGTTGGGATAGCGGTCCAGAAATTCCTGCGGCAGGCCCACCATTTCCATCAGGTTTACTGTACGTTCAACGATCTCTTCCCGCGGCAGTTTGGCCAGCTGTGGAATGATCTCGATATTTTCGCGCACCGTCATATGCACGAACAGGCCGGTCTGCTGGATCACGTAACCCATATTCCGGCGCAGCTCGATCGGGTTCTGCGCCATAATATCAGTTCCGTTGATCAGGATCTGACCTGCGGTAGGGTCGATCAGACGGTTGATCATCTTCAGCAAAGTAGTTTTGCCGCAGCCGGAAGGGCCGATGAGCACCACCAGTTCGCCCTCGTTGATCGAAAAGTTGATATTCTCTAAAACATTGTGCTGTTTGTAAGCTTTACTTACGTTGATAAATTGAATCAATAGGGGTTCCTCCTTATCTAGGTTTTAAAATTCTCTCTGCGTCTAAAGTGAAGTTCCACTTGATGCTCAGCTCCTTTCATATATAGAGTAAGTTCATATATTCGTTATCTGCTGTGAATATTCCTGCAATATAATATAATGAAAAAAGAATTAATTTATTATCCTTGATAATAAGAAAAATAAATTTTAAGCTATGACGATAAAAATATCGTGATAAATAATGGACTTTATGAAATACTGCCACAGACCTGATAAAACATGCTATAATAACAAAAAACAAAGGAGTGAGAGCATGCTTTTTATTTGTTATCCCAAATGCAGCACCTGCCTGAAAGCCGAAAAATATTTACAGACGCAGAACCTTGAATACACTAAACGCGATATCAAAACCGATAATCCTACTGCCGAAGAACTGCACAGCTGGCAGCAGGCAAGCGGACTGCCGCTGAAAAAGTTTTTTAATACCAGCGGCCTGCAATATAAAGCGCTGGGACTGAAAGATAAACTGCCGCAGCTGAGCGAGGAAGAGCAGCTGCAGCTTTTGGCGGCCGACGGGATGCTGGTCAAGCGGCCGCTCTTGATAACGGACGATGCGGTACTGGTTGGTTTCAAAGAAGCCGAATGGTCAGAAAGACTACAGCAAAAGTGAAAAAAGTGCAGAAGATTATCTGTCAAGCAAATATAATCATAGAAATTAGTTTGTAAAGTATAGATAATATTTTGAAAGTATAAAAAGTTCAGGCAAATTTTCATAAGTGTAACTTATGAAACAGAAGCACGGTTGAAAAATCGCTGCAAAGCCTGTATAATCAGGGTAGAGAAAGCAAAGAAGAACTCCGATATACCGATGACGGTACATATCGGAGTTTTCTGTTTATATCTGCGATTATTTTTTCTGGTATCTATAGCTGCACTTTGCAGCCTCGCAACCGCTTTGATGCAGGGCGCCAGGCCCGGAGCATTTTCTATATGCAACTCTAATGCAAAGGATGTGAAATTATGGAAACGGACAAAAAAACAACAACAGCAGAAATGGGATTTTTCAAAAAGTACGGTTTTTATCTGGCGCTGGCGGCGTTAGCAGCTATTGTGCTGCTGCCTAACCCCGAAGGTCTCTCCGTAGCCGGCCAGAGAATGATCGGTATCATGGTCTTTTCAGTTATCGTCTGGGCGACAACGGCGATCTCCTACCCGGTCAGCGCCGGCGTTATCATGACCCTGATGGCGCTGCTCATCGGCTTTGCGCCCAATCCCGAAACCGGTAAGCTGTTTGGGACGGCGGCAGGCCTCGGCATCGGGCTGAAAGGCTTTGCCTCCACAGCCTTCTGTCTGGTAGCGGCAGCCATGTTCCTGGCTGTGGCTATGACTAAGACTGGCCTTGATAAACGTATCGCGCTGGTGATCCTCTCCAAATTGGGCGCAAAATCCAACCGCGTCGTCATCGGCGTTATCCTCTGCGGTTTTATCCTCAGCTTTTTCGTACCCAGTACCACGGCCCGTGTAGCCTGTCTGGTACCGATCGTTATGGGCATGATCAAAGCTTTCGATGTGCCGCTGAAAAGCAGGTTTGCCGGGATGCTGATGATCACTGTCGCTCAGGTCGACAGCGTCTGGAATGTCGGTATCAAAACTGCGGCCGCGCAGAACATGGTCGCCGTCAACTTTATCAGCAGCCAGCTGGGCGTCGATATCTCCTGGCTCGACTGGTTCGTCGCAGCAGCTCCGTTTTCACTTTTGATGTCCATCATTTTGTATAAGCTGATGATGCACTTGATGCCGCCGGAAATCGACGAGATCAAAGGCGGCAAAGAAACAGTGGCCCGCCTGCTCAAAGAAATGGGCAAGGTCAGCGTCGATGAAATGAAGCTGTTAGTCATCTCCATTTTCCTGCTGATCTTCTGGACCACCGAAAAGAAACTGCATCCCATCGACACCTCCACGACGACAATGGTCGCAGTCACTCTGCTGATGCTGCCCAAGATCGGCGTCATGAACTGGAACGACGTCGTGCATAAGATCAACTGGGGCACAGTGCTCCTGTTCGGCGTCGGCATCTCGCTGGGCACGGCTTTGCTCTCTACCAAAGCAGCCACCTGGATGGCTAACGAGATCGTTGTCGGCTTTGGGCTCGAAAATTCGACTACCCTGATGGTCCTGGCGATCATGTCCCTGTTCCTCATCGTTATTCACATGGGCTTTGCCAGCGCCACAGGTCTGGCGGCAGCCATTATCCCGATCGTTATTTCCGTGCTGCAGCATCTCAAAACTCCGGGCGTCAATATCGTCGGTATGACTATGATCCTGCAATACGTCGTCAGCTTCGGCTTTATCCTGCCGGTCAACGCGCCGCAGAACATGATCGCTTACGGCACCGATACCTTTGAAGTACATGACTTTGTGCGTGCCGGTATCCCGATCACTATCATTGCTTTCGCCCTGATCATGATCCTGGGCGCTACCTATTGGAAATGGCTGGGACTGGTCTGAAAAGAACGCAGTACGCAGACTTGGAAAACTGAACTGAATCCAGCTATAAAAAAAGACGCAGCTTTTAAGCTGCGTCTTTTTGCTGTGCACCGCTATGCGGGCACAATGACGTCAAAATCAAATATCTATTCCCAAAGCCTCTTTCACCAGCAGGCCGATAACGAAGGAAAACGCCGCTACACTGAGACTGATGATCGCCATTTCCCAAAAACGCTTTTTGAAATTCAGGTCTTTGGCGACCGAAATATAATAGGTAAACACCAAAATTATCAGCACCACCGTCAGCAGCATCGTTCCCAAAGCGTGCAGATAATGCTCATCATCAAAAATAAGATAAGGCAGCACCAGCAGCGCCACCGTGATGCAGTAAGCGATCCCCGTATAAGTACACGACTTCAAAGCATCCTCGCGGCCTTCGCTGCGGGCCGAAAGAAACTCGGACGAAGCCATCGACAAAGTTGCCGAAACGCCGGTGATAAGCCCCGACAAAGCGATCAGCTTGGTATTCTGCAGCGCCAGGGTCAAACCGGCCAAAGTACCTGTCAGCTCTACCAGGGCATCGTTCAGCCCCAGCACCATCGACCCCACATACTGCAGGCGTTCCTCGTCCAAGATGGCCAGCAGCTGCTGCTCGTGCCGGTCCTCATCCTCGGCGATCTTCTGCGCCTGCGGTATCTCGGCGGCGATCTCCTCATAGTTATAAGCCGCGTCGCCCTCGTTGCCCTCCATCAGCTTCAGGGCAAAGGTATAGCCAAAGATCACCGACAGCAGGGTATACCACCAGATCTTCCATTGTAAAGGCTGCACCTTTTCCTTAGTAAAGCTTTCCCAGATCTGGCAGTGGCGGTGCTCCTCATTGGCTATTTTCAGCAGCGTGGCCTTGTTGTCCGGGTTTTTGACAAAGCCTGCCACCTTCGTATAAATATGGTACTCCGTCAGCTCGTTTTGCTGCATCTTCAGCACCCGGCGCTTGATCTCCGGGCTCAAAGCTTTTATTTCAGACATCATCATCAACTCCGTATAAATTTATTTATTGACTAACATTATACTGCAATCGGAAGCAGTTGACAAAATAAACATAGCTTGACGCAATAAAAAAACAAAAAGTATGAATTGCAGGCCCGGTTTTTGAACCGGGCTTTTTTTCGTTTTCGATCAGCGGCGGCGTAGTCTTTTGCAAGACTAAGCTCAAGTTGTAATAAATAAAAAGTAAATAAGTCTTGCGGGGGGGGACGGATAGTGTATAATAGCTTCGGTTAATCTATATAGATGAAAATTATCTATATAATTAAAGTTTAAATATTGCGAAAGAATAACCCTGATAGCTGGAAATTATTTGGAAAAATCTAGATGGACTGAGCTTATTCTGCAGTCGGTCTAATTTTAATAAAAATCAAAAAGGGGAATGATTTACAATGACCAACAACAAAAGACTTTTGGAAAAAGCAGTAGTTTTGGGGCTGCTGCTGGCAAGTCCCAATATTGCCGGTGCCACAGAGGGTGTTGATGAACCGTTTACCAGCGCAGCGGCGCTGGCGGCAGTCAATGGCACGGCAACAATCACTGGCAGTAATCAAAACAACAGCTTCCAGGGCGTCATAGGCGTTTACTATACCTCCGGCAGCGGCTTTGTTTACGGCGATCCCATCAACCTGACGATCAACGGTTTTACAGACGCTAACAATCATAACGCCACAGCAACGGGACTTTGGCTGACCTCCGGCGTCAGCGACCTGAAAAAAATCAACCTCACCATGATCGACAATACCGCTATCGACCATCGGGTATACGGCCTGCAGACCTTTGCCGGCGCCACAGTAAAACTGGGCGATGCATCGAAGATCTCCGTCAGCGGCAACTCCAGCGAAAGCATCTACGGAATGTATGCCGGCAACAACTCCTACGGCGGTCCCGGCACGATCCTGGGCGGGAATGATCTGGAAATCAATATCACCAATAAAGGCACTGGCTATGCCTATGGCATTCTGGCCGGTGACAGCGCCAGTGCTGCAGTCGGCGACAATCTGAAAGTTACGGTAAATGCTAAAGACGAAGCCAGAGGTGTAGAAGCAGGCAGGAACGGCGCCCACATGAACATCGGCAAAAATGCCAATATCAGTGTTCACAGTACTGATGCCGCATCCCTGGGCGCCTTTGCTACCCTAACCGGTAAAATAGAATTCGGCAGCGGCCTGACCATCAATTCCAGCACAGACAGCAGCAGCAAATGGGCTATGGGCATCCTCGTCAAAGACGCGGGCTCGGAAGCCGTACTCAACGGCGCAACCATCCTGACAAACGCCGGCAGCGACAACGAAAACGGCTATGCCTTTTATCTTTATGATGGCGGCAAGATCACCGGCAACGCCGGCAAATACAATATCGTCGGCAATATCCTCAATGTCTGGGGCGGGCAGGTCGATCTTTCCATGAACTCGGCCTCCTATATGCACGGCAAGATCGAAACAGATAACAGCGCCAGAACCGACCTCAGCCTGACCGAAAACTCTGTCTGGGAAGTAACCGACCATTCCTATCTCAACCATCTGGTCAACGACCATTCTACCATCGACATGACGCAGGACAACGGCAAATTTACTGCACTGATGGTCGAAAACCTCAGCGGCAATGACGGCGTCATCAAAATGCACGTCGACACCAGCCTGAGCGCTAACAACAGTGACAAGCTGTATATAACCGATACCCTGACCGGCACCCAGTACATCGACCTGTACGATGTCAACAGCCACACACCGATCGGAGCAGAAGGCGTCGGCACAGTGCTGGCAACAGTCAACAACCATAATGGCAGCTTTGCCGCCGTCGACGGCGAAGGCACTCTGTACTGGAACCGCTATGAACTGGATAAGCAGGACACCGCTGACCTCAGCGGCAGCTATACCAAAGACTGGTACCTGAAACAGGTCGTCAAGATCAATGTGCCTACTACCAGCATCCAGACAGTAATGAGCGCCAATGCGCTCAACTACCACACCTGGCGCAACGAAAATGACAAACTGCTGCAGCGCATGGGCGAGCTGCGCCTGAATGGCGAAGATACCCAGGGCGTCTGGTTCCGTATCCGCGGCGCCAAGATCGGCCGCGACGGCAAATTTGATTTTGAAAACAAATACACCGCCTACGAGCTGGGCTACGATGCTGTGACCAAACAAACAGCAGACAAGACCCGTTACCAGGGTGTAGCCTTCAGCTACAACGACGGCGACAGCAGCTACACCCGCGGCAGCGGCGATAACAGCAGCAAAGCCATCAGCTTCTATAATACCGAGATCGGCAGCAAAGGCCATTATCTGGATATGATCTTCAAGATCGGCACTATGGACAATGACTTTACCGTTTACGATACCCGCAGCAACAAGATCACCGGCGACTTCAACAACACCGGTATCTCGCTGAGCGCCGAATACGGCCGTAAAAACGCGCTGGAACACGGCTGGTATTTCGAGCCTCAGGCTCAGTTCACCCTGGGCTATCTGGGCGGCGACGATTATACCACAAGCAACGGCATCGATATCGACCAAAGCGGCATCAAAAGCGCCGTTGGCCGCATCGGCTTCAACATCGGCCGTGAGATCGGCAGTAAGGGCATCGTCTACGCCAAAGCCAACCTGCTGCATGAATTTGGCGGCGGCTATAACGTAACGATGAACGACGGTTCTGATAGCCTTAAAGTCAGCGACACCTTCAACGACACCTGGTTTGAATACGGCGTTGGCGCCGCCTTCAAAACCAGCGACAACAGCCACATCTATCTGGATGTAGAACGCAGTGCCGGCAGCGACTTCACTAAAAACTGGCAGTGGAACGTCGGTGCCCGCTGGACCTTCTAAGCCTGGCAAATTGCCGACATAACTAAATTTGCTTTTCGTCAAGATACTGCAACCCTCTATCTTGATTGAAATATTTCCCCGCAAGGGCCTGCTTTGATCAAAGCGGGCCCTTGCTTTTGCTTAAATATACCTGTTATAGATAAAATTGTCGTGAAATGAGATATTGCATTTGACAGAAGAATAAATTGACTATAAGATTATTGGAATGACTTTATAAATATAAAAAAAGGAGAATGAGAAATTATGAGTAATGTGATCTTGGGTGAAGTTGGAATAGAATATTTAAAAATTTTTTTAGGCGTATTGTCTATATATGTAATATTCAAATGTGGGTATATAAAAAAGAAATATAAGCAGCCTGAGGGTAGATATCGACTTAAAAAAAGCCTTTTAGAAGTGAAAGGTTTTATTTTATTTTTTATTATGTTAGTAGCATTTTCTTATTCTAAAAATGGTGACTTTTTAGTAAATAATAGAGAGTTAGAGTTAGCAAGTGCTATAGTAGTGTTAACATCTTTTATTGAAATTATTTATATTAATTTAGAATGGAATGAGATAAGATATAAATTGCGAAATTATAGATTGAAGTCTGATAAACCTTATAAAGTGACAATTAAATTTGAAAAGTAGATACGCTTCAGGCAGTAATAACAAAAGACCAGAGCATTTTTGCTCTGGTCTTTTGTTATTTGTACACCGGCAGCAGCCTGTTTTGCAGATGCTCGATGATCTCACGCACACGGCGCTGACTGTTGGCCAGGTCAAATAAATCCGGCTCAGGGCAGTCGGCCCGACGCTCCTGCGTGCGCTTCCGGGCCTGCTGCCGCTTTTTCTGCTCGTCCAGCACCGCCGCATCCATATCGTGCAGCCGCGGAAAATACCGCTCGCCGGCCAGCCTTTTCACACAGCAGTTAAAAAGCTGCGGCTCCAAAGCGCCGTACCGCTCCACCCACAGCCGCAGCCAGAAATCCTCCTCGGCAAAACCCGACAGCGGCGGATGCAAGCCGGCCGCCTTAAAAGTAAGCAGCGCCCGCTGCATAAAAACATACGGCCGCTCCATCAGTGCAGCCCGTCCGCATCTACGCCGTAGGCCAGCCGCAGCTTAGCCAGCCCGTCGCGCTTGGAACAAAACACGCTTTGGCAGGTAATGCCCAGCGCCGCTGCCACCTCACGCTGGCTTTTGCCCGCCAGGAACACCTCGCTGAGTACCAGCCGCTGCAGCCGGGGCAGCTGTGCCAGCAGCTCCAGCAGACCGGCGCTGAGCTCGTCCGCACGGGTACTTTCACTATAGCGGTCAGCGGCAAAAGTATCCAAAGTCAGGCTCCTCTCCTCGTTCAGCGTTGCCTGCTCGCAATCCAGCCGCAGTTTTTGCTTCTGCACCTGCAAATTCAGCTGCCGGCGGATCGTAAATCTGACGTGCGAAGTAAAAAAATGGAAATTACTATGCCTAAAGCTCATGATCGCGTCATTGACCGCCATCAAGGCAAAAATCTCCGTATCCTCCTGTTCCAGAAAATGCACATAATAACTGTTATATTTAAAAGCCCGCACCATCGGCGTAAAACCCAGTAAAAGCCTGTTGACGGCCCGGCTGTCGCCTGACTGTGCCAGCGGCACCAAAACTGCAAAATCCAGCTGCTCTGTATTTGATCGTTCGTTCATCTGCCTGTTATCTCCCGTTCACTCCGGCTGCGCCGGTTTTTAGCTCCAAAGCCGCCAAAGCAAAATCCTTGGCGCTCAATCCCTCCAGACACTCGCTGCACACCTCGCCGCAGTTATCTACAGACAGATATTCCTCACCCTCAAAAATAGGGCTGCCGCATAATCCGCAGGTGTAAACCTCCAGCAGCTCCGCATCCTCCGGTGCGGCCAGCCAGTCAGCCTCGATCTTTGCCAAACGTTCCTCCTGTGCCTCTGCACCACAGTTATGCCTCATCAACACCGCCGCCTTTCACAAATAAAAAAGATAAATACAAAAAAATACGCCTCCTTAGGTTGTTAAAACGCCGCCGTCTGATCCTGTACTTTCGTACTTAGCAGTACTGATACTAAATAAATTAACACTAAAACAAAAGAGCCCGTAGAACCCCGGTGAGAGGTAGAAACCTGTTAAGAAAAAGAAAATACTAAAAGAAAAAGACGGTTTGGTTTTACACTTACTAAATACACAGCAAAAAATGCAAAAATCAGGTTCGCACGAAAAAAATAAAAAAATTTTTTTTTTGCCCTCAACCTGATTTTCAGCAAAAAAACCATGTACTTAGTAAGTGTAGGGCAGCAGGGCCAAAACAAAACCTGCCCGGCAGTTCCCTGCAAAATACTGACGAAGGGAGGAGCTAAAATGCTGATCACACAGCCACAGACAGTATCACTGATGCAGCTCGCCGACCTGGCCGCCTGCGCACGCAACCGCATCGCGCAGATCTATCTGCACTGGACGGCAGGCCGCTATGGACAGGCCTACGACGACTATCACCTCAGCATCGACGCCGACGGCACGATCTACCGCAGCTGCACCAGCCTGACCGAACGCAAAAGCCATACCTGGCGGCGCAACACAGGCAGCATCGGCATCGCCCTCTGCGGCGGGCTGGGCGCACAGGCCAACCACGGCTACGACGCCGAACTGGGGCCTTTTGCCCCAACGGCGGCGCAGACCGACAAACTGGCGCAAATGCTGGCACTACTTGCCGTCAAACTGGATCTGGCCATCGAACCAGGTACCGTCCTGACCCACTGCGAAGCAGCGCTTTGCGACGGCTACGGCCCCTACAGCGGCGACCCCCAGACCCGCTGGGACCTGTGGTATATGCGCGACTCACCCGGCGACGGCACTATGAAACCGGGCGGACAGGTGCTAAGAGGCAAAGCCCTGTGGTATCTGGCCCGCTGAGCCGGGCGCAAACCTGTAACAACAAGACAGGCAACCAATACAAAAAATAAAGGAGCAATCATTATGCCAACAACAACCAAAACAGCAACATCTTACAAATTATCCTTAGCCATAGAAAACGGCGTCAACGCGCTGGGAGCGGCACAGGTCAAATCTGTATCTATCGGCAGCGTCAAGCTGGACGCAGAAGACGACAAGTGCCTTGCCGTCGCCAATGCCTTGAGCGAACTGATGAGCCATGCGGTAGTCAACGTCTACGTGACGGAAAAGGCCGAGCTGGCTCAAGCGGAGTAATTTTACAAATTATCCGCTAGTTTTTTAGATTTTTAATTTATTATGTTCCTTTCTTGGGCAAGAAAGGAACCGAAAGAACTTTGCGCACTGTGGCGAGTCCTGTTTAGCTTTGTTCGCTGTCCGGCTTCCGGGCAACTCGCAGCTGCGCTGCTCAAACAGTCCCTCCAGCGCTTACAGCTCAAAGCGCACACAACGGACTAGACCACAATGTGCGCTCAAAACCCTTGCATCGTACAAATTGCTGCTGAATTTCATAAGCAAGGTATCGACAGACTGATGTTATCAGTGTTTAGTGACTAAAGTAATAAAACGTACGATACAGGCGGTTTTACAGCGCATTGGGAAGATTTGGCAGATGAGCAAAACGCAGCTGCAAGCAGGCGTAGGGTATGTCTGAGGTATCTGAAAGCTATGCGCAGCATAGCATTAAATTTTTTCCCTGTGATACCGAGTTGCCCGGAGCGCGTACAGCGAGTGAAGCGCAATCCAAATCTTAACAGCGCTGAAAGTTCTTTGTTGACTTTCTTTCAAGAAAGTCTAAGGAGATATTTTACTGCTAAAAGAAATGAACATTTAAAAAAGTCTAAAACAATATCAGCAGCAAGCTGCATATAAAAAAGAAAAACAAAATTCAAAACATTGAACCAAAATTTAAAAGTAAAAAAACGCAAAATCCAAAATCTACAATCAAAATACAAAAGTCCAAAAAGACAAAAAAATAAAGTAGGCGCAAAACCTACAAAAAAGGAGCAACCACCATGGAAAAAACACTCGAACTCATCTTCACCAAAAGCGACGGCGCCAAAAAAAACCTCAGCATCGCCGATCCGCGCGAAGGCCTCACTCTGGCCGAAGCCAAAACAGCTGCCGATAAGATCATCGAAGCCAACGTGCTTACCAGCGGCGGCCTGGAACTGACCGAATTTAGCGAAGCCCGCATCAAAACAGTTACCATTGACGTGCTGGCCTAATGGATACGCAGGAAATATTCAAAGCAGTTGGCAATTTTGGCTTCCCGATAGTATTGAGCTGGTACTTGCTGCTGCGCATGGAGCAGCGGCTGGATAAGCTGGGCGACTGCCTGCATGAGCTGAGCAGCGCCATCGTCAAAGAACATAAAACAAACGGCCTTTGAGAGCCGGCAGGCTATGACGCGACAGTCATAACCGCACCGGAGCAGAGAAAAGGCACAGAAAAATAAAAAGATAAGGCGACACTTAAAGCAAAAATAAGTGTCGCCTTATCTTTTCTGTTTTGTATTATACACCTAAAAATTACCAGTTGCAAGACCATTAAACAATTTTTTTGAAAAACCAAACAAAAATGTCTTGCGGGGGGGGACGAAAATGGTATTATAATAAATATTAACAAATATATTAAAAATATACGCAAAAAATAAAAATAATTTTTGCAAAACAAATAATGAAAGAGGTGAAGATATATGGAAGGCTTAAATTTATTAAAAATTGGTGAAGCAATAAAAATTAGAAGAATCAAACAGCGTATCCATCAGACAAAATTAGCAGAGCAGCTTGGGATATCGCAAACGCATTTAAGTAATGCTGAAAACGGTCGGGCGATGCTGAGCTTAAAGGCACTATTAAAGTTAAAAATAATTTTTGGCTGTACGCTGGATGAACTCGTTGATCCTGAGGACTATGACGAGTTCGGCAAAAAGAAGGAAAAATCAAAGAGGTATAAGCTTGTGCGTTGTAGTGAGTAATTTCAAAGGAGCTGCTTCAGGTGCATAGCGGGATTTGCGATGATGAGATATACAAAAATAATAAAACGGTATTAAGAGGGTTAACTGTTACATGTCCGGTGTGTAGTCGTGAATTTGGCTGCAATAAAACACATCATGTCTATACGGCTCTAATAAGCAGAAAAAGGCAGTATTATTGCAGTTATTCCTGCTATAAACAAAGGCCTAACCCAAAAGAAAAAAGATGAAAGTGAAGTGAAAGAAGATGAAAAATAAAGTTTTAACTAAAAAGGTATTTGCGTCTTTGCTGACAATGTCGTGTGTATATCTGGGGGGGGACATTCGCGCTCCCGATGGCGGAGGCTTCTCCTGCTTCCAGGGTGGATGGTCAAGATAGAAGTGATGGTTCTACGCTAGATTTTGTAGATAACGCTACGATCAATCAAAATATGGGTCAGGAACCCGCCATTATTATCATGCAAGGTGATCATATTACAATCAATGCTGGAGGAAACTTAAATATACTCGGCGGCGGGAAAACATCCAGTTCAGGCAATGCTATTGCATATGTTTATGCCGGCGCTACTTTAGATTTTACCGGTAAAGATATATTTTTTTCGGGATCTACCAATACAGGAGATAAGGTAGACGGGATATTAGCTAACGGCGGCACTATTGGCAGTACGATAAATTTTAAAAATAACTATACTAAACTGACGTGTATAAGTACGAACGTAAATGAAAGTGCTACTCATGCCGCGATAACCTGTATTGCCGGCGGTGTTGTGAATTTTGACCATGCTGTAGATATTTATGGCAGTGCAACTAAAAATAGAGTTTTTGGAATTTATACTACTGGAGAAAATAGTATGTTCCATGCCAAGGAGAGAGTTTCGATTAAGACTGTCGGCGGAAGTTTGCAGAATGGAAATAATGGTATCCAGGTTGAGAAGAACAGCAAAGCCTTGTTTGAAGGTGCTTTGGTTGTTGAAGCGAGCGGTGATACAGGAACTAATTGTGGGATCAAGGTTTCTTCTGGCGGCAAAATAGAAATAAATGATACATTGACAATAAAGGTATCAGGTACAAACTCTAAGGCTGGCTTACATGTTCAGAGGGCAGGATCTTCAGCAACAATAGATGGTGCGGCAGATATATCTTTAGCAACAGGCACTGCGGGTAATGCGGTTGCTGCAGTTGATGGTGCAACTGTCGATTTTAAAAATGATGTTTTTATCAATAAGGATAACAGCAAGGATACTTACGAGAATAATAAGGCTTTGGGCGTAAAAAATAACAGTACGATCAACATCAATCAGTCCGGCGGGAAGCAGGTGGTTATTAAAGGCGGCATTACGGTAGACAATGGCAGCCTGAACCTTGCTTTAGACAGAAATGATTCGGTGCTGGAAGGTTTTATTGTTTCTCAAAATAATGGTAAAGCTGTTGTGAAATTAGATAATGATGCACTCTGGCGAGTGTCAAAATCTGCTGCTGGCAACTCAGTACATGATCTTATGGTAAACAATGGCGCGACGGTTGATATGACTTTTGACGATGTTGCGACAACAAAGATCGATATCGCTGATTACAGCGGGACCGGCGGTAATTTTATTATGGATACTGATCTGGCCGGTGAAACCGGTGATAAGGTAAATATAACTGCTGCGGCCGCTGGAACGACTTATGTGCAGGTGAAGGACGTCAGCCTTATTAATGGCAATATGGTGACCGGGTCTAAAAATTTGCTTTTGATTACTGATGCCAGTAAAAAGATAGCTTTTATAGGTAAAAACCTGAATGCCGGCGGCTTTTGGGATGTGACGCCGACACTCGAAAACGGTTTGAATGTGACGCTGAATGGTGGAACGCAGGGCAAAGAGGAAGATTGGTATCTGACGAAGATCGCAAGGAAAGTCAATAACGATACCAGTGTTTTACTGAAGGCGTCTGATAACAGTTATGCCTTGTGGCGCAACAGTAACGATACGCTGCGTAAACGTTTGGGAGAGCTGCGTTACAGAGCCAATACAACTGACAGTGATGGTATCTGGGCCAGTTATACGAGCGGCAAGTTTGGCGGCAGTGGCTTTGACGGCAGCTACAATATGTATCAGCTGGGCTACGACAAGGCGGATAACGCTAAAAGCACCTATGGCTTTGCTGTTGAAAACGGCAGCGGGAATGCTGGTTACAGTTTGGGCAGTGGTAAGGATAAACTGTGGGCCGGAAGCCTGTATGGTACCTGGCATGGCGCTTCTAACAGCTATACCGATGTTGTCGCACGGATAGGCGAGTTTGATACGGATATCAATTCGTACGGTGATTATCCTGATAAGGCCAATAGTAAAAACCATGCTTATAGTCTGAGTGTGGAATACGGCAGGACGATCATCTTGAATGAGAAACGGGGAACTTTTATCGAACCGCAGGCGCAGTTTATTATGGGTCGTCTGGGCAGCAGCAGCTATACTACTGACCGCGGCAATAATGTTTATTTAAGCGGTGTCAACAGTTATATCGGGCGCTTGGGGTTTGCTGTAGGCCAGAAAAATAATAATGGCAGTGATTTTTATTTGAAAGCGAATCTGCTGCACGAGTTTGGCGGTGACCGTAATATTTATATGCAGGCGGCTAATGGAGAAACTTTGAGCGACAGCTGTGATTATGGCGATACCTGGTTGGAGCTGGGGCTGGGCGGCAATGTCAAATTAAGTAATAACAGTCATTTTTATGGCGATATCGAACGCAGCTTTGGTGCTGATATCCAGAAGAAATGGCAGATCAATGCCGGTATAAGATTTGAATTTTGATTGATGGTTTTTTGAGCTTGAAGTTATTCCTGTTATAAAAAAAGGACCAATATAAGGGAGAAAAAATAGGCTGTCAAACGGTTTAGTCAGGGGATGATCTGTAAAGTGAAAGTTATATCGTGCTATGCGCTGAAAATTGTTTTTTATCTGCTGATCAAAAAAAAGTACGTCACATATCGGGAGCTGAATGTGGTATTGAAGGTCCCTATGCTGTATACCGTTCTGATAATCAATAAGCTGGCGGGTTTGGGAATAGTCAAAAAGGCGGACTTTGTTTGGGGCGGAGTGCGTTGGAATGTTTTGGAAGAAATACCGACGCTGCATGAATTACAGTCAATTATTATGATATTTGAAGCTAAGTAAAAGGTATAAGAGGTGATGCAATGAAAAAGAAAAGTTTGAATAATAAAGTATAGGTATCTCTGAAGGTTCAAAAATAATTTCAAACTGTTATTTTATTTGTAAACTAAACCGTCCTTGGACGGTTTAGCCATAGTAGATACCTAAAGAAATTTACAGTAAAAGCTGGTTTAGGGAAAAGCAAAGGAAGGCAATAGATAAAAAAGAGGGAGGAGCTTTGTATGATAGAAAGCAGGCCGGCAGACGATAAGGCGTTGGGTGAGTCTGTTGTGGAAGAAGATAATGACATTGGGAAAAACGAAGGCAAGAGGATGGCTGCAAAACCTTATATGTTGTTTGAAGCTGGCGAGGTGACTCAGAAAAGTGGTTTTTCGGACATCAAATTCGATTTTAATTATGGTGCACGGGTTACAGTGCCGCAAGGGGAATATCGTGTAAAATTTATTGACCGCAGCGCCTGCCTGACGGTATACGATGCGCAGGCCAGCGGAGTTTTAGTAACAAGCAGCAAAAAATATTTTATTGATTTTCGTATCGAAGTGTACGAAAAGGATAAATTGATTTTTGCCCATGATTTGGAGCTGAGGAATAAAAAAGTCCTGATAAAATTTCCGGTGGGGATATTGGGAGATATTCTGGCCTGGTTCCCTTATGTTGAAGCCTTTAAAGAAAAACACGGCTGCCAGTTGTATTGTGCTATGGCTGAAAATATGGCCGAGCTGTTGACAGCTGCTTATCCTGATATTATTTTTGTTAAACCGGAGGAACGCCCGGAAGGGTTGTATGCCAGCTATTACATGGGCATATTTTTTCCCTGTGACGACCGCCTGCATCAGCCAGCCGATTTTCGGGTCCGCGGATTGCACAAAAATGCGGGAATGATTTTGGGTCTGGATGAGAGTGGGGAACCACCAGAGTTAAGTGTCAGGCTGCTGCCGCGGGATAAAAACCGAAAAATCAAAGAACCCTATGTTTGTATTGCAGCTCAGTCAAGCAGTCAAGCTAAATACTGGAATAACGGAAGTGGCTGGCTGCAAGTGATAAAACATTTGAAAGAACGCGGTTATCGAGTGCTTTGTATCGATCGTGAAAATGTTTATGGTATGAATAGCCGTTTTAATATCATTCCTTATGGATCAGAAGATTTTACAGGTCAACTGCCTTTGCAGGAACGAATTGATCTGCTGCAATATGCAGACTTTTTTATCGGACTATCAAGTGGTCTCAGTTGGCTTGCCAATGGTGTTGGCAAGCCAGTAGTACTTATCAGCGGCTTTACGCTTCCGTTCAACGAGTTTATTACTCCCTACAGGGTCATCAACTATCATGTCTGCAACGGCTGCTGGAATGACAGCCGCGTCGTCTTTGACCACAAGGATTATGAATGGTGCCCACGCCTGAAAGGAACAGACAGGCAGTTTGAGTGCAGTCGCTATATTACGCCGGAAGCGGTGAATAAAGTGATAGACAAATTGATGGCTGATTATAAATTTGAGCCACTGTCAGGAGAAGCTGGATGCAGAAAAAATATCGGCAGCTGATAAATATTGCTGCCGTATCTATGGAAAGAAGGAAAGCAAATGAAAAATAACAGCATGAACAAAAACAAAACAAAACAAATTTTGGCCACTGTCGTCATGGGGATGAACCTTGTAAACGCGACAGCGCCGCTGGCAGTATTGGCAGCGGCTGAACAAGCAGTGCCGCCAATGCCCAGTGTGCCGCGAAGTGAAGAAAAACCTTTGGAATACGCAGTGCTGCCGCAGCTGTTAGATATTGTGGACAAAGCAGTGTTTGGTCAGGCAGAAGCTGCAGATTATGACGGAAATGGTAGCTTTGAGTCTATGGGCAGCGGCGATACGCAGAGAATAACAGCCGGGCAGAAGGGATCGGTAACCACCATGAGCGGCGGCTATAATAGTTGTGCCCAGCAGCATATCTCCAACGGTGGCAAAGGCACTGTAAATAACATGGAAGGCGGTGGTGAGCAGCATATCTCCGCCGGCGGCCAAGGCACGATAGACACAATGAGCGGCCTTTATTGTTACCAGTATATCTCCGGCGGCGAAGGTACTGTAAACAAACTGTTGACCGGTGGGCAGGTTATTTACGCAGGTGGTATAGGTACGGTCACTGTGCTGGAGGGCGTGCAACATGTCTCTGCCGGCGGGGTCGGTTCAGCAGTCACCGTGAATGGTGCCGCCCGCCAGGATATCTATTCTGGTGGTAAAGGCACGATCGACGTTTTGAATGGTTATGGGCAAAATATAGCAAGTGGCGGCATAGGCACGATCAAGACTATGGACACCGAAGGCACACAGTGGATCAGCTTCGGTGCTATCGGTTCTGTCGTAACACTGAAAAATGGTACGCAGTTGGTAGCTAGTGGCGGTACTGGCACGATCGACACTTTGGCTAGCCACGATGCTTCTGGTGGGCAGGTTATCTACTCTAACGCCATTGGTACGATCAAAAACATGATCGGCGGCCAGCAGCATGTATTCTCTGACGGCGTGGGCAAAGTAACCGCAATGAGTGGCGGCAGCCAGTTTATTAGCAAGGGCGGCCATGGCACGATAGACACAATGAGCGGCCTTTATTGTTACCAGTATATCTCCGGCGGCGAAGGTACTGTAAACAAACTGTTGACCGGTGGGCAGGTTATTTACGCAGGTGGTATAGGTACGGTCACTGTGCTGGAGGGCGTGCAACATGTCTCTGCCGGCGGGGTCGGTTCAGCAGTCACCGTGAATGGTGCCGCCCGCCAGGATATCTATTCTGGTGGTAAAGGCACGATCGACGTTTTGAATGGTTATGGGCAAAATATAGCAAGTGGCGGCATAGGCACGATCAAGACTATGGACACCGAAGGCACACAGTGGATCAGCTTCGGTGCTATCGGTTCTGTCGTAACACTGAAAAATGGTACGCAGTTGGTAGCTAGTGGCGGTACTGGCACGATCGACACTTTGGCTAGCCACGATGCTTCTGGTGGGCAGGTTATCTACTCTAACGCCATTGGTACGATCAAAAACATGATCGGCGGCCAGCAGCATGTATTCTCTGACGGCGTGGGCAAAGTAACCGCAATGAGTGGCGGCAGCCAGTTTATTAGCAAGGGCGGCCATGGCACGATAGGTTCTATGACTGGTAGCGGCTATCAGGAGATCCACTCCACTGCCGTCGGTTCGGTGGGCACTCTGAACCAGGGGACGCAGATGGTCTGCAAGGGCGGCACAGGCACGGTAGGTTCTATGACTGGCGGCGGCTATCAGGAGATCCACTCCACTGCCGTCGGTTTGGTGGGCACTCTGAACCAGGGGACGCAGATGGTCTGCAAGGGAGGCACAGGCACGGTAGGTTCTATGACTGGCGGCAGTCAGGTAGTATTAAGCGGTGGTACTTCGCTTGCTACTACTGTTGCCGGCGGCGAATTAGATGTTAAGAGCGGGGCAATTGTCAGCGGCGTAACTGTTTCTGCCGGAACTATCGGTTTTGAAAGTCTTGCCGGCGCCAGTTTTACTCTGTCCGGCACAACTAAAGCTGTTGGAGGAAGGATCGATATGGCCCAAAGTGGCATGAGCAGGTCCTATACACCTGCCTACGAGACGCTGACTATTGATAAATTGAGCGGCAGCGGTACTACTTTTGTTTTGGATACTGATCTGGCCGGTGGGGCTAACAGTGATAAAATAGTTGTTTCTGCTGCAGAGCAAGGCACACATTATGTACAGATCAAGGATATAAGCCTGATCAATAAGATAGAGGTGACAGGAGCACATCAGCAGCTGCTGATTACTGATAACAGCGGCAAGCTGACTTTTGAAGGCAAAGAGCTTAATAACGGGGGATTGTTCGATGTTACACCGAGCGTGGAACAGATCGGCAATGACTGGTATTTGACGAAGCTTGCTAAAACAGTCAACAAGGATACGAAGGTTTTGCTGGAAGGCGGAGATGGTAATTATGCGCTTTGGCGTAATACCAGCGATAATTTGCGTAAGCATTTGGGTGACCTGCATAATTACCGAAATGCTGAAACAGAAGCTAATGGCATTTGGAGCCGCTACATTGGCGGCAAGTTTGGCAGCGGTAACTTTGACGGCAGTTATAATATGTATCAGCTTGGTTACGATAAAGTTTGCAATGCCAAAAGCATTTATGGCTTTGCTGTTGAAAACGGCAGCGGGAATAGTAATTACAGCTTTGGCAGCGGTAAAGACAAGCTGTTTGCAGGCAGCCTGTATGGTACATGGTACAGCGATTCTAACAGCTATACAGATGTGGTAGCACGTTTTGGACAATTTGATACGGATCTGAAGTCGTATGGTGATTATCCTGATAAAGCCAGTTATAAAAGCCGTGCTTATAGCCTGAGCGTGGAATACGGTAAAATAATTGAGCTGAACAAAAAAGCAGGGACCTTTATCGAACCTCAGGCCCAGTTTATTATGGGACATTTGGGAAGCAGCAGCTATACTACAGACCGTGGCAGTAATGTTTATGCCGGTGAAGTCAATAGTTATATCGGGCGGCTGGGAGTTGTACTGGGGCAAAAAAACTCCGCTGGTAATGATATTTATTTGAAGGCTTCGGCACTGCACGAATTTGGCGGCAGCCGTGATATTTATATGCAGGCGGCTAACGGTGAAGTTATGGGCCTGTCAAAGGATTATGGTGATACCTGGTTTGAACTGGGCTTGGGAGGTAATGTTCGGGTCGGGAAAGCAAGTGTTATTTATGGAGACATCGAACACAGCTTTGGTGGAGATATCAATAAAAAATGGCAGATCAACGCCGGCGTAAGATTTGAGTTTTAAAGGTTTTGGGGATGAGAGACCTACTATTATTCAGGCAACTGAAAAAGGAAACAGATTTTATTAAATAATTGCAGATAAAAAAGAAGGTGAAGTTATGCAGCTTAATGTTACTACAGGCTATGCCATCAGGGTAGTTTTATATCTGGCTGATAAAGAAGGTGGCGCAACTTCTCACGAGATAGCTGCAGCAATGGGTATTCCACAGAATTATGTTTTAAAGATCACTCGAAAACTAGTTGCCGTAGGTTTTATAAACAGGACATTAGGTATAAATGGCGGTTTTGGGTTAGGAAAAAGAGCGGAAGATATTACTTTGTATGATATTATGCAAGAATTGGAACCCACTACTAAGCTGAATCGTTGTCTGGAAGACGATAAATATTGCAGCCGTTTTGCAACAGAGAATTGTCCTGTACGCAGATTTTATTGTAAATTACAAGGTGAACTGGAGGCTGCTCTTCAAAAAATGACAGTTAGAGATTTGCTTGAATATAAAATTGGCTGAGGGATCATATATAGTGAACTAAAAGCACAGACCATTTTGGTCTGTGCTTTTTTGTGTGTTTAGAGGCTTCGTAAATATTCCCGGTTGCAAGACTGTCAGACAAATATTTTTAAAAACAAAACAAAAATGTCTTACGGGGGGACAAATGATGTATAATAACTAAAATTAAATATAAAGCATAAAATTATCTATATAATTAAATTTAAAATATTGGAAATAATTATTACGGAAAGTAATAAGTTGTGCACAGATATAACTGGTTGAAAGCAGCGGCTGCCGTTATCTGACTGGAAGTTGTGAGTTGAGAGCCGCAGGATCTTTTTGTTTTTAAAACTGGAGCAGTTTGCCTGGTTCAGTTTTAAATAAAGTAACATAAATCGAAAAGGGGAAGTGATGAGAGTGGTTTTAAAAAAATGGGGGTTAGAAAAGGCCGTAGTATTAGGGTTGGTACTGGCGTGTCCTTATGGTGCAGCCGCAGCGGCGGATCACGAAGTCGGAGTAAATTGGAGTTTGGAAAATAATCAGGTCATCAATGATGATTATGATGTTACTCATGCAAAGTCGGCGACAGCGGTCAGTCTGGGCGATTGTAATGATATTACTATCAACAGCAAGGAGCTGCAGGCGACAGTCAGCGGCACTAATGCTGATATTGTTAAGGGTTTGAGTGTTATTCGCAGTAATGTTACAGTGGCTGACGGGATCAGTATAACAACTTCTATTAAGAGTACCAGCGGCGGCAATCTGCGGGCTTCTGGCGTTGATCTGCTCGGCACTAATGCTAAGCCCAGCACGATCGTTTTTGGCAAAAACACTGTGATCGCTACTGAGGCGCAGGGCGGCAGCAATAACAGGGTCGAAGGTATTTATAATTATGATGAAAATGATATTACCCTGGGCGATGGCTCGGTGGTATCTGCTAAAAATAACAGCGGTTATGCTTACGCGATCCTGCATGATGGCAATACTTCCGGCACTAGTAAGGTCAGTCTCGGTGATAATGTTGCCTTGCGGGCCGAGATCACGGACGGTCAGGTAAGCCCAAGCTTAAAGAACCATGCTTCGGGATTGAATAACCGGAAGGGCGATGAAGTTAAGGCTGGTAATAATTTGTCTATCGAGGCTTCTTCGACGACGCATACTGACGGCGTCCAGGTACGGGTCGATGCGGTCAATAATCTGTATGGGGCCAGTATCGAAGTCGGCGATGGTTTGGTAATAACAGCCAGGGTGCAGGGGACTACAGGCGCGATACAGGGCTTTGGTGTGTATAATTACCAGAGTGAGTTTAAAGCGGGCGCTAATGCTGTGATCTCAACATCATCGAGTGGTAATGCCGCTAACAGTAACGTTGATGCCCGTGGCGTTGTCAATCAGAGCAATTCCAAGATGACTTTTGGCGATAATGCGACGATCACAGCGCAGGCTTCTGACAGTGGTTTGGCGGTAGCGGTTTTGAACCAGACCGATTCGGTGGTAAATTTTGAGGGCGGTTTATATGCAAAAGGCACTCATTTTTCGTTGTACAGTACGGACAGAGCTGTCACCAATCTGGTGGCTGCCGGTAAGGATAAGGTGATCATCGGCGATATGTACAGCAATAGCGGCGCCAAGATCAACGCGGTGCTGGATACTGCCCGTTCACTTTTTGAGGGTGCGGCGGTGATCGGCGCTGCTGGCGGCGACATTAATTTTACTATGTCTAATGAGGCACTGTGGAAGATGACCGGCGACAGCAGTGTGACTAAGCTTGATTTGAGCGGCGGAGCGGTAGTCGATATGTCGCAGCATGGAGTGTATCAGCAGCTTGATGTAGCTGAGCTGAGCGGCAGCGGCGGCGAGTTTATTATGAAAACTGACCTTGCCAGCGAAACAGACGGTGATAAGGTGTATATTAAAGATGCGGCGGCAGGGACGAGCCAGCTGGTGCAGGTTGCCGATGTGAGCCTTAGCAGCGGCATGGTTGTGACCGGTGAGAAAAAGCTGCTGCTGATAACTGATGCCAGTAAAAATGCGACTTTTGTTGGAAAGAAGCTGAATGAAGGCGGTTTGTGGGATGTGACGCCGACGATCGAGAATGGTCTGGCCATAGGGGAAAGCGAGGAAGAGTGGTATCTGACGAATTTACGAAAAGGCGTCAATAATGATACTGAAGTTTTGCTTAATGCTTCGGATAACAGTTATGCCCTGTGGCGTAACAGCAATGATACTCTGCGTAAGCGTTTGGGAGACTTGCGTTATCGCAGCAACCAGACTGACGGCGACGGTATCTGGGCCCGGTTTGTCGGCGGCCGTTTTGGCAGCGGTAATTTTGAGGGCCGTTATAATATGTACCAGCTGGGTTATGATAAAGCGGTCGATACCAGAAGCACTTATGGCATTGCTGTTGAAAGCGGTACCGGCCGGGCCGATTATGATTTTGGCAGCAGTAAGGACAAGCTGTGGACAGGCAGCCTGTATGGTACATGGTATGGTGATAATGGTACTTATACCGACGTTGTGGCCCGCTATGGTCACTTTGATACCGATATCAATTCTTATGGTGATTATCCTGACAAAGCCAATAATAAAAACCATGCTTACAGCTTGAGCATCGAATATGGCAGGACGATAGAACTGAGCCAGGAGCACGGTACTTTTATCGAGCCGCAGGCGCAGTTTATCATGGGCCGGATGAGCAGCAGCAGTTATACCACGGACCGGGGCAATAATGTTTATCTGGGCGGTGTCAACAGCTATATTGGCCGTTTAGGAGTAGTTGCAGGGCAAAAAACGCCTGACGGTAACGATGTGTATTTTAAAGCGAATGTGCTGCACGAGTTTGGCGGCGACCGTGATATCCATATGCGAGCCGCTAACGGCGAGACCTTGAGCGCCAGCCGTGATTATGGTGATACCTGGTTTGAAGTGGGGCTGGGTACTAATATCAATTTGAGCAAAGTGAGCCATTTCTACGGCGATATCGAACGCAGCTTTGGCGCTGATATCCAAAAGAAATGGCAGGTCAATGCCGGCGTGCGTTTTGAATTTTAAGTGAGCGCCGTTTTCCCTTTTTATGATTTTTAACAGGGCACAGCAACCCTTGCCCTGCTTAAAAATATTCCCCAATAAAGCCTGACTGATTGCAGTCGGGCTTTATTTTTTTGTAGGCGAAGGCTTTTAGGCACAGATCTGATTTCAGATCTGTGCTTTTTTGCGTCCTTAGAGGGTTTGTAAAGGTTCCCGGTTGCAAGACTGTCAGACAAATATTTTTAAAAATAAAACAAAAATGTCTTGCGGGGGGGGACAAATGATGTATAATGACTAAAATTAAAGATAAAGCATAAAATTATCCATATAATTAAATTTAAAATATTGCGAATAATTATTATGGAGAGTAATAAGTTGTGCGCAGATATAACTGCTTGAAAGCAGCGGCTGCCGTTGTCTGACTGGAAGTTGTGAGCTGAGCTGCGCAGGATTTTTTAGTTTTTAAAACTGGAAGAGTTTGTTTGATTCAGTTTTAAATAAAGCAACATAAATCGAAAAGGGGAAGTGATGAGAGTGGTTTTAAAAAAATTGGGTTTGGAAAAGGCCGTAGTATTAGGGTTGATACTGGCGTGTCCTTATGGCGTAGCTGCTGCGGCGGATTACGAAGTTGGGGTAAGCTGGAATGACAAAAGTCATCAGGTTATCAATGATGATTATGATATCACCCATACAAACTCGGCGACTGTGATCAGTCTTGGTAATTGCAGTGATATTACTATTAACAGCAAGGAGCTGAAGGCGACTGTTATCGGCGATAATGCCAATATCGTCGAGGGGTTGAGTGTTATTCGGGGCGATGTTAAGGTGGCTGACGGGATCAGGATAACCACTTTTATTAAAAGCGAGAATGGAGCGAACCTGCGGGCTTTTGGCGTGGATCTGATTGGCAGTGATGCTTATCCGACTACGATCGTTTTGGGTAAAAATACTGTAATCAGTGCCGAGGCCCAGGGCGGTGTCAATAATTGGGTCTACGGAATTTATAACTATGAAAAAAACGATATTACCCTGGGTGATGGCTCGGTGGTAACAGTTAAAAATAACAGCGGCAGCGCTGATGCGATCATGCATGATGGCAGCGATGCTGTTAAGAGCAATGTCAAGATCGGTGATAATGTTGCCTTGCTGGCCGAGATCACTGATGGCCAGCTGGGCGTCAGAAACCATGTTTCGGGTTTGAATAACCAGACGGGTGATGTGGTGACAGCTGGCAACAAGCTGTACATCGAGGCTTCTTCGACGACGCAGACTGACGGTGCCAGGGCACGGGTAGATGCGATCAACAATCTGTACGGAGCGAATACAACGATCGGTGATGATTTGGCAGTAGCGGCGAAGGCAGAAGGTACTACGGGAGAGATCAAAAGTTTTGCTGTATATAATTATCAAAGTCAGTTCAAGGCAGGCGCTAATACTGTGATCTTAACATCTGCCGTTGGTAATGCCGCTAACAGCGACGTTAATGCCTGGGCCGTTATCAATCAGGATAATTCACAGATGACTTTTGGCGATAATGTAAAAATCCAGGCCCGTACTTCTGAAAGCGGCTTAGCCGTAGCGGTTTTGAATCAGAGTGATTCAGTAGTTGATTTTGAGGGCAGTTTATACGTTGATGGAACAGATTTTTCGCTGTACAGCACGGATGGAGCTACTGTTAATGCAGTGGCTGCCGGCAAGGATAAGGTGATCATCGGCGATATGTACAGCAATAGCGGCGCCAAGATCAATGCGGTGCTGGATACTGCCGGTTCACTGTTTGAGGGCGCAGCGTTGATCGGCTCTGCTGGCGGCGACATCAATTTTACTATGACCAATGACGCCCTGTGGAAGATGACCGACGACAGCAGTGTGACTAAACTGGCTTTGAGCGGCGGGGCAGTAGTAGATATGTCGCAGCATGACGCGTATCAGCAGCTTGATGTAGCTGAACTGAGCGGCAGCGGCGGCGAGTTTATTATGAAAACTGACCTGGCCAGCGAAACAGACGGCGATAAATTGTATATTACAGATGCGGCGGCAGGAACGAGCCAGCTGGTGCAGGTTGCCGATGTGAGCCTTAGCAGCGGCATGGTTGTGACCGGTGAGAAAAAGCTGCTGCTGATAACTGATGCCAGTAAAAATGCGACTTTTGTTGGTAAAAAGCTGAATGAAGGCGGTTTGTGGGACGTGATGCCGACGATCGAAAACGGCCTAGCCGTAGGAGGCAGCGAGGAAGAATGGTATTTGACGAAGCTGGCGAAAAATGTCAATAACGATACCGAAGTCTTGCTGAACGCGTCTGATAACAGTTATGCCCTGTGGCGCAGCAGCAATGATACTCTGCGTAAGCGGTTGGGCGACTTGCGTTACCGCAGCAATCAGACTGACAGCGATGGTATCTGGGTCCGTTATATTGGGGGCAAGTTTGGCAGCGGCAGTTTTGATGGCCGTTATAATATGTACCAGTTGGGTTATGATAAGGCAGTCGATGCCAGAAGCACTTATGGCATTGCTGTGGAAAGCGGCACCGGCCGGGGCGATTATGCAGCCGGAAGTAGCAAGGATAAGCTGTGGACAGGCAGCCTGTACGGCACCTGGTATGGCAGTAACGGGACTTATACTGATGTTGTGGCCCGTTATGGTCATTTTGATACCGATATCAATTCTTATGGGGATTATCCTGATAAGGCCAATAATAAAAACCATGCTTACAGTTTGAGCATAGAATATGGTAAAACTATAGAATTGAGTGAAAAGCGCGGCACTTTTATCGAGCCGCAGGCGCAGTTTATCATGGGCCGGATGAGCAGCAGCAGTTATACCACGGACCGGGGCAATAATGTTTATCTGGGCGGTGTCAACAGCTATATTGGCCGTTTGGGCATAGTTGCAGGACAAAAAATGTCTGACGGTAACGATGTGTATTTCAAAGCCAATCTGCTGCATGAGTTTGGCGGTGACCGTGATATCTATATGCGGGCCGCTAACGGCGAGACCTTGAGCGACAGCCGCGATTATGGCGATACCTGGTTTGAGCTGGGGCTGGGCGGTAATATTAGAATGGGTAAAAACAGCAGTTTCTACGGCGATATTGAACGCAGCTTTGGCGCTGACATCCAAAAGAAATGGCAGCTTAACGCCGGCGTACGTTTTGAATTTTAAGTGAGCGCCGTGGATTTCCTATACCGACGAAGTCGACAAATACGGAGCGCTGTGGATTTCCTTTTACATGAAGATATAGTTTATTTTTCTTTCGTTTTTCAACAGGGATCAGAAACCCTATACCCTGTTTGAAAATATTCCCCACAAAAGCCTGGCTGGTTACAGCCAGGCTTTTATTTTTGCAGAGAAAGCTTTTAAGCCCAGAACTGATTTTCAGATCTATGCTTTTTTGTGTCCTCAGAGGGTTTATAAAAGGTTCCCGGTTGCAAGACCTGCGAACAAATATTTTTTAAAAACAGAACAAAAATGTCTTGCGGGGGGGGACAAATGTGATAATATAAAGAAAAAGATTAATTAAAAGCTATAAAAGATGCGCTGGGGATCAAAATACTTTAGTTTTGGCTATAAACAGGCAATATTTTTTTACAGCAAAAGAAACCTTACCAGGTAAGGTTTCGAAAAAGGGGGACATGATGCAGCTTAATATTACGACGGATTATGCAATAAGGGCCGTGCTATATCTGGCATTGCGGCAAGAGCTGGTGACAGCCGGTGAGATATCTGCGGCGATGGGGATACCCAAAAGTTATATTTTGAAAATAACGCAGAAGCTGGTTCAGGCAGGGATCTTTACAAGAACTGTGGGCAAATTAGGCGGTTTTATGCTGGCAAAAAAACCTGAGGCTGTTAACTTGTATGAAATTATAAGCCTGATGGAGTCTACGACAAAAATCAATCGCTGTTTGGAAGCGGATAAGTATTGCAATCGTTTTGCAGCTGATAATTGCCCGGTCAGAAATTTTTATTGTTTATTGCAAGACGAGCTGGAGAGTAAATTGAAGGCGATAACTATCGCAGCGTTACTGAAAAATCAGAGTAAAAAATAAAAGGCAGAGTACTGCGGAAGGGGGTGGCAAAGATGGAGGGACTGGATATTTTACGAATCGGCGAGACGATCAAAATCAAGAGAATCCAGAAAAGGATATCTCAATCGGAGCTGGCGCGGCAGATCGGTGTATCGCAAACTCATTTGAGCAATGCTGAGAATGGGCGTGTGATGCTGAGTTTGAAGGGGTTTTTGAGATTGAAGGCTATTTTTGAATGTACCTTAGATGAATTGGTAGAGCCTGATGGTGGCAGCAAGAGGGCTGAGGCGAAAGTGCAGGATAAAAAGTACAGAATCGTACTTTGTGACGATTAGTTTTAACGATGGTATTTAGCTTAGAGTGATTCTGTTATAAGCGAGGAAGCGGTTCTGGTAAGTAAATAAGAAAGGAAGAAGATGATGAAAAAGAATGATTTAAGTAAAAGGGTGTTGGCCTCTGTGCTGACGATGTCATGTGTATATTTGGGAGGGAGTTATGCACTGCCTGTTGCAGTTGCTGCTCCGGTACATGAGAAGAATCAGGTTAAGAATGAAACTAAAGTATATGAAGATGGCAGTACGATAACAGTTAACGGGATTGCTGTCACCGCAAACGGAGCGGGCAAGACGACTGATATAACAGCTAATGGCGTTCTGGAAATTACAGGAAACGCCGCTAAATCGGCTTCTGTTGTGGGAGAACAACAAGGACAGCTGATTTTCCGGGGCGATAAGCTTGTTATCAATTATAACGGCGATAATGGAGCCGGGCTTGCTGCTTTGGATAGCGGCAGCGTAATTTTAAAAAATGCTTTAACCCAAATTACAAGTAATAATTTTGGGATCGAGGTTTTTTTAAATAGTACTATGGCAATAGAGAAAGATCTGGAAATAACGGTGACCGGAGTAAATCCAACAACCGGTGATATTTATGGCATTATTGTTTCTAACGGATCTAGCTTTGATATACAAGGTAAGACTATTATCAATGTCAGCACAAATGATGTTGACGCTTATGCCATGGGCATAAATCTCTGGGGTGGTTCCGCTAATGCGGCTAATTCGGCCAGTTTTAACGGGGTGGATATAAATGTTGCCGGCGGCGCAGATGCTTACGGGATAAACGTAACCGACAACGTGAATAAACTGGATTTTAAGGGGACGACTAATATCGAGGTTAAAGATGCTTACTATCAAAATGTGGGTATTTTTCTGCAAAACATCGGGGCGGTTGCCAGTTTTGGCGATGTGAATGTTACCGCGAGCGGCGGTGAGGTTGATCACGCACTGGGCATCCTTCTTGATGGCAGCAGCGCTGATTTTAATGGTGTGACACAGATCAAGGCTTCTGGTAATGCTCTTGCCAATGCAGGGATGTATATCGACTTGGGTTCGACAGTAAATATGGGGCAAACGTTTATTGATGCTGACGGAGGCGAAACTGCTGTTGGGATTCAGTTGAGTCATGATAGCATACTTAATTTGAAGGACAGTTTGTTTATTAAAGCCCAAAATGGCCAGTATGACAATGCCGGCATACACGTTTTTACTAATAGCCAGTTCAATGGTATCGATGTCGTGATAACGACAGTGGGGGATAATTCTCACGGAGTATATGTTGTGGATAAAAGCGCTGCTGAACTAAGCGGAGCTTTAGCGATAGATATTCAAGGAGATACCGGCACGGGCTTGAAGGTTAGTAATAATTCTTCTTTTGCAGGGAATACGGGGGTCATAAAAGTTGCAGGCCGGGATGGTACCGGTGTTTATGCCAATAATGGCGGACAGGTTTCTTTTGCCGATAAGGTGACCATAGATGCCGAGACTGCAGCTTATGTGAATGGGAACTCAAATAATAACACACGCATTGATTTTAAGAAAGACTTTATCAGCGTGCACGATAACAGCAAAATAACGGCGCTTAATGCCGGCGTAGTTGATATAAATTCTTCTGGTCAGGGTGTTGTTATGTTCCAGGGCACGACATCAGTTGGGCATAATAAAGATAATCCCAAGGACGGCGTGATCAATATGAAGCTGCAGGGTGGCGGGTCATATTGGAATGTTACCGGCAATAGTTCTTTAACTGATTTGCAGGTGCAGGACGCTATTATCGATATGCGGTCGGATAATAACACTTACAGTACTTTGGTGACCAATAAACTTAGCGGTACCGGCGGCGTGATCAAGCTGGATATCGATGTGCGCAATGATGACAGTGACAAGATAGAGGTCAAAGAGAATTTCAGCGGCAGCCAGATAATCGATATTTATCAGAAGGATAATTATGTTCCGCTTGCAGACAGTACAGAGGGACATGGTCTTGTTCTGGCCAGTGTGAATGGTGACGGTGAGTTTACAGCTAAAGACCGAGAAGGGACTTTGTTCTACACTCATTACGATCTGGCGAAAAAAGCCAGTGCCGAATCAGATTATGATTTTGACTGGTATCTGGACAAAATTATCAAGCTTGATCCGGATGATCAGACGACGACCAGCGTAGAAACGATTCTGTCGGCTAACGCGCTCAATTATCATACCTGGCGGACGGAAAACGACAAGCTGCTGCAGCGTATGGGCGAGCTGAGAAATAACGGCGAGAATGCCAAAGGTGCCTGGTTCAGGGTCAGCGGCGGTAAAATTGGCCGCAGCGGCAGGTTTGATTTTGCCAATAAGTATACTGGCTACGAGTTGGGTTATGACGAGGTTACAAAACGGACAGAGGCTGTGACCCGTTATCAGGGCGTTGCATTGAGCTATACAGACGGCAGCAGCGGCTACAGCCGGGGCAGCGGCGATAACAGCGGTAAGGGGATCAGCTTCTATAATACAGAGCTTGGCAGTAAAGGCCATTATCTGGACGTAGTATTAAAAATCAGTAATATGGATAGTGATTTTGCTGTGTATGATACTGACAGCAAGAAGATCACCGGCGATTTTAATAATACAGGCGTGGCGTTAAGTGCTGAATATGGACGGAAAAACGCGCTGCACAACGGCTGGTATATCGAGCCGCAGGCACAGTTCACTTTGGGCTATCTGGGCGGCGACAGCTATACAGCCAGCAATGGTATCGAAGTAAGCCAGAGCGGAATCAAGAGCGCTGTAGGGCGCATCGGCTTCAATATTGGCAGGGAAGTAGGCAGCAAGGGCGTTGTCTACGCTAAAGCAAACCTGCTGCACGAGTTCGGCGGCGGTTATGAAGTGGCGATGCACGACGGCAGCGGCGCTGTGACTGTAAGCGAAAGCTTCCGTGATACCTGGTTTGAGTATGGTATCGGCGCGGCGCTGCAGACCAGCAAAAACAATCAGATCTATTTTGATGTGGAACGCAGCGGCGGCAGCGAGTTTAAGAAGGATTGGCAATGGAATATCGGCGCCAGATGGATGTTTTAATAAATAGCGTTTTACATTTAAATCCTGGCTGGTTTCAGCCAGGATTTATTGCGGGGGAACTAATAAAAACAGACTTATACGTTGTATAGAGTAGTTTTAAGGGAGATGTTTGGCTTGCAAAGTTGGGCTGGGGAGGAAATGCTGAGTATTGAAAGCAAAAGAGGGCTGAGCGGATTGACAGTGACCTGTCCGATTTGCGGCCGTGAATTTGGCTGCAACAAGGCATATCACGTTTATACGGCTCTGATAGGCAGAAAGCGGCAATATTATTGCAGCTATTCTTGTTATAAGCAAAGACCTAATCCAAGAGAGAAAAGATAGGCTTACAAACGGTTTAGTCAGGGGATGATCTGTAAGTGAAAGTTATATCGTGTTATGCGCTGAAAATTGTTTTTTATCTGCTGATCAAAAAGAAGTACGTTACCTATCGGGAGCTGAATGCGGTATTGAGAGTTCCTATGCTGTATACAGTTATGATAATCAATAAGCTGGCAGGTTTAGGAATAGTCAAGAAGGCGGACTTTGTTTCGGGTGGAGTGCGTTGGAACGTTTTGGAAGAAATGCCGACGCTGCAAGAATTACAGTCAATTATTATGATCTTTGAAGATGAATAAAAGGGATGCGAGGTGACTTAATGCAAAATAAAAGTTTGAATAATAAAGTATTAGTGTCGCTGCTGGCAATGTCATGTGTATATATGGGGGGGACTTGTGTTTGTCCTGTGGCTGAGGCCAAAGTTGTCTTAAACGGGCAGAACCATGCTTCCGGGACAACCATAAAATATGACGCTGATGAAAAACTGGATGCCAATGGAGGCGTCAGCAATTATCTGGTTCAGATTACTGATGGCGGCATATTAAATATTGAAGCAGCAGGAAATTTGGAACTTGTTGGTACAGGAGCTGGCTTCAACGCGATAATAGATATTGATGGAACTGGTTCTGCACTGAATATAACCGGCAGTAAAGGCAAAGAAATATTTGCTTATCATGCCGGAGGAACCTATTTTTCACAGGGGCTCTTTGTGCGAAACGGCGCTTTGCTGAATATTACAGATTCTGTATTGCATATAGGTGTCCAGAATTTAAATACTAATGAAAAAAATGTGGAAGCTACTTCAGGAATGTCTGTTGATAAGGCCACAGCTAATATTGAGGGTATAGTAATCGATCTGAGCGGTGATAAATATAAAGCATATGGAATATATGTCTCAGGGAGTGACGATAAGAATAGCGGGAAATTGCTGGTAAACAATGATGTAACAGTAAATATTGAAGGCGGGACTGAACTTGTATATGGGATGTCTTTAAACGGTGTTGCTAATGCCGATATCAAAGGGAATTTAAATCTTAATGTTATTAATGACGGCAGTTTTGTAAGCGGCAGTTCCCTTGCGGGTCTGGCACTGAATAGCAGGGGTTATTTAAATGTCGCTGAGGATGTCAATATTAGTGTAGCTGCTGAGAATATTGTTGATACAGCCAAAGTATATGGAGTGCAGAGCAGTTCATCAGAGACTATTCATGTTGGCGGCGCCCTTAACGTTACTGTCAGCAGTAATGCAGTTAATACTGGGATACAAGTTATGAACGGCGATTTGAAAGTTGAAGGCAGTACGAATGTTAATGTCAGCCATACAGGAAATAGTGCCGGCATAAAAGATGCAGGCTTGTTGGTAGCAAATAGTTCGCGCGAAAATAATGCTGTCTTTAATGGCAGCAGCCGGATAATTGTCGATGCGGATGGTGGCAGCGCATTAAAAGTATTAGGTTCTACAGTCAAATTTAATGGCGATACTTTACTGGCATCTGGTGTGGACAGTGGTTCTGGTCTTGTATATAAAAAGGATAATTATGCGATTTTATTAGGTTCAAATGCTGGAGGTAATGTCCACAGTACGGTGGTGATCAATGAAAATGCTGTCAATAAAGTGCAGATTATGGGTGATATTGCTAATGATAAAAGCAGTTTGGATATCAACTTCAGCACTAATGACTCATTTTTGGAGGGGGCAGTAAAAGAAGGGCTTACCGGTAAGACTACGCTGAATTTCACTAATGCAGCTCAATGGAAGGTTGCCGGGGACAGTAATGTGAGAAATTTGATTTTAAATAATAATGCGGTTATCGATATGCGGTCGGATAATAACACTTACAGTACTTTGGTGACCAATAAACTTAGCGGTACCGGCGGCGTGATCAAGCTGGATATCGATGTGCGCAATGATGACAGTGACAAGATAGAGGTCAAAGAGAATTTCAGCGGCAGCCAGATAATCGATATTTATCAGAAGGATAATTATGTTCCGCTTGCAGACAGTACAGAGGGACATGGTCTTGTTCTGGCCAGTGTGAATGGTGACGGTGAGTTTACAGCTAAAGACCGAGAAGGGACTTTGTTCTACACTCATTACGATCTGGCGAAAAAAGCCAGTGCCGAATCAGATTATGATTTTGACTGGTATCTGGACAAAATTATCAAGCTTGATCCGGATGATCAGACGACGACCAGCGTAGAAACGATTCTGTCGGCTAACGCGCTCAATTATCATACCTGGCGGACGGAAAACGACAAGCTGCTGCAGCGTATGGGCGAGCTGAGAAATAACGGCGAGAATGCCAAAGGTGCCTGGTTCAGGGTCAGCGGCGGTAAAATTGGCCGCAGCGGCAGGTTTGATTTTGCCAATAAGTATACTGGCTACGAGTTGGGTTATGACGAGGTTACAAAACGGACAGAGGCTGTGACCCGTTATCAGGGCGTTGCATTGAGCTATACAGACGGCAGCAGCGGCTACAGCCGGGGCAGCGGCGATAACAGCGGTAAGGGGATCAGCTTCTATAATACAGAGCTTGGCAGTAAAGGCCATTATCTGGACGTAGTATTAAAAATCAGTAATATGGATAGTGATTTTGCTGTGTATGATACTGACAGCAAGAAGATCACCGGCGATTTTAATAATACAGGCGTGGCGTTAAGTGCTGAATATGGACGGAAAAACGCGCTGCACAACGGCTGGTATATCGAGCCGCAGGCACAGTTCACTTTGGGCTATCTGGGCGGCGACAGCTATACAGCCAGCAATGGTATCGAAGTAAGCCAGAGCGGAATCAAGAGCGCTGTAGGGCGCATCGGCTTCAATATTGGCAGGGAAGTAGGCAGCAAGGGCGTTGTCTACGCTAAAGCAAACCTGCTGCACGAGTTCGGCGGCGGTTATGAAGTGGCGATGCACGACGGCAGCGGCGCTGTGACTGTAAGCGAAAGCTTCCGTGATACCTGGTTTGAGTATGGTATCGGCGCGGCGCTGCAGACCAGCAAAAACAATCAGATCTATTTTGATGTGGAACGCAGCGGCGGCAGCGAGTTTAAGAAAGACTGGCAATGGAATATCGGCGCCAGGTGGATGTTTTAATATATAGAGGTGTACTTTCAAAGCCTGGCTGCTTTCAGCCAGGCTTTTATTTTGCATATAAAAGCTGAAAACAGCTTGACGATAAATTTCAGAAAACTTATAATGGATACAGAATATATTATTAGATAATTGTTATTGAAAATGGAGGTAGGGAGAAATGGCAAAATATAAATGCAGTGTCTGCGGTTATATTTATGACGAAGAGAAGGAAGGCAAGCCGCTGGCAGACGGTAAATGCCCCGTGTGCGGTATGGAAATGGTGCTGCTGGAAGAGGACGCAGTATCTGCACAGGCGCCTGCCACTGCTCTGGAATGCGCCGCCGCTTCTGAAGCTTTGACTTATGATCCGGCATATGCCAGAATGGATACCGGCTGCCGTTATATGGACGATATCCATGAGATGGCGGTAACCGGCAAGTCGATCATCGGGGCAATGGGTACGCAGATGCCGATGCCTGGGTGGGACGATATCCTGCTTTTGGGCAACCAGCTGAACCCGCCGCCGCTTAACGATCATGATGCGGTGGATACGACGACGGTGATCGGCAGAAATGCCAAGAAGCCTTTGATTTTGGCAAATCCGATTTTTGTTTCGCATATGTCGTTCGGCGCTTTGTCGAAAGAAACGAAGGTGGCTTTGGCTAAGGGCAGCGCTTTGGCCGGTGCGGCGATGTGCAGCGGCGAGGGCGGTATCCTGCCGGAGGAGATGGCAGCGGCGCATAAGTATATTTTTGAATATATCCCTAATTTATACAGTGTAACGCAGGAAAATCTGCGTAATGCCGACGCGATCGAGATCAAGATCGGCCAGGGGACCAAGCCTGGTATGGGCGGGCATCTTCCCGGCGGCAAAGTGACGCCGGAAATCGCGGCGATCAGAAACAAGCCTTTGGGTGAGGATGTTATCAGTCCTTCCAAGTTCCCCGGTATGGAGACGAAGGAGGACTTGAAGGCGCTGGTCAGCAGGCTGCGTGAGGAGTCGGACGGCAGGCCGATCGGTATCAAGATCGCGGCAGGCAAGCTGGAACGTGATCTTGAGTTCTGTGTGTTTGCGGAGCCTGATTTTATTACGATCGATGGGCGTGGCGGCGCTACTGGCGCCAGCCCGAAGCTGGTGCGCGATGCTACCAGCGTGCCGACGGTATATGCTTTGCACCGTGCCCGCAAGTATCTGGATGCTGTGGGCGCTGAGGATATTGCGCTGGTGATCACCGGCGGTCTGCGGGTGTCGTCTGATTTTGCCAAGGCGTTGGCAATGGGCGCCGATGCTGTGGCAGTGGCTTCGGCTGCATTGATAGCGGCGGCCTGCCAGCAGTACCGCATCTGCGGCACCGGTAAGTGCCCTGTGGGCATTGCCACGCAGGACCCGGAGCTGCGTGCAAGGCTGAAGATCGAGGCCGCGGCGCAGAGGGTAGCTAACTTTTTGAATTGCTCGCTGAATGAATTGAAAACCTATGCCCGCATTACTGGGCACAGGCGGCTGCACGATTTGAACGTGGGCGATCTGTGTACGATCAATCGTGAGATTTCTGACTATACCAATATTCCGCATGCCTGATTTTTGACAGGCTGACAGTAGTTTTTACCCCGTATGCTTTGGGCATACGGGGTTTCTTTTGTCTGGTCACCTGTAAGGTTGAATGGATACTGTAAAAATTTTTCAGTTATTGCCGTAATTATGTATGCAGAGGTTAAAAATTTTCAAAGTTTACGTTAAATTTGAAGAAATTTTACAATAAGTTTTCATTTAGTATAAAGTAATTATTTTAAGTATAAGTTATATCTTGCCAGAGTAAAAGTTATATGTTATGATAAAAAACGTAGATTATCTTAATGGATAATATTAAATTATTTTTAAATATTTGATTAAATTAAAATCTTTTGAATAAAATAATTGACCAAAATAGCAATCCTGACAGGAACTGTTTGCTATAAGAGCTTGCAGGAGTTTAAGCACGAAAGGAGATGTTAAAATGAGCGGGTTTACCGAGCTGAATTTTCGAGAGAATCATGCGTATAAATATTTTGATGTTTATGACGTAAAAAACAGTGTTATAAAGAATTATCATATGATCGGAAGCGAGGTCCTTTATGAGATTAAAGAAAAAAGATGTCGGTTTAGTTGCGTTGATTTTGATGTCCCTTTCGGGGGCTGGATATGCTGATGCACCGATTACAGGCAGTACGGTTATCAATGGTGATAAGATCATCAATGTAGATACCGGTTCTACTGCCGGTATCAATTTGACGGGCAATAAGGAGATAAGCCTGGATGCCGCGACGCCTGATGCCGCAGTCGTGATCAAGGTCGATGGGCAAAGAGCCATTGGCGAGGTGCGTTATGGGATCAATTTGCGTGATAATGCTAAGCTTGCTTTAAGTGATGTGAGCATTATCAGTGAGGACAGGACTGGCGATGTGCATGGTATTTTGGCCAATGGGGCCGGGGTCGAGGCCAGTATCAATAATTTATATATTGATGTCAACGGCAATAAGAGTTATGGCGTGAATGTCGGCAACGGCGCCAAAATGGATGTTGCGGGGAATATGACGGTCGCTGTTACCGGCGATACTGTGCCTGCTTCAGGGATCAGGGCCGTTACGGTCAATTCTGCCAATGGAGTGCTGAATGTCGGCGGCGACCTGATCGTGAAGGCCGAGAGTGATCAGCGTGCTTATGGTATTTATAATACCAGCGGCGGCAAGCTTAATGTGGCTGGCGATACTTATATAAGCAATATCAGTGAGGTGGGCCATGCCATATTTTCTGCTTCCAGTAATGACGGCGGTGAGATCAGGCTGGGCGGAAATTTATATATCGACAGCCATAGTGATCAAAGCTACGGTATTCGCGTTATCGGCGGACTGGTCGATGTAGAGAAGAACACGGTAATGAATTTGTATGGTAATAATGCCTACGGTATCCATACTTCAAAGGATGGCAATGGTCTTGTTGAGGGCGTCATCCATTTGCACGGTGATGCGGCGATAATCGCACACGGCAAGGCCGGTAAGGGGATCTATGCTTCAACAGGGCTGGTAACGATCGACGGCAAAACCTATCTGCAGATGCAGGGGGAGAAGTCTTATGGTATTTATGCTGATTATGCAGGGAAAACCGTTTTAAATGGCGGCGTCAGTATTGACGCGCAGCAGGCCGGTTCGCAGGGGATCTATACTTATCGCGGCGGTCAGGTGGAGCTGCACGACGTTGTAGAGATCATTACCGGCAGCGATGCGGCGTCTAATGCGATCAAGGTGGACGGCAGAGGCGGTACGGCTGCAGACAGGTCTGCGGTCAGCGGTACAGCTCTGTTTAATATATTGGGGAATATACAGGTCACTTATGGCGGAAGTGTCGATTTGAAGCTGACGGAAGGTTCATTTTGGCAGGGGGTTGCTGAAATAGATTCGGGTAATGCGTCGTCAAGCTCGCTGAGCTTTGACAGGAATTCCATTTGGCAGATGACGGGCAGCTCGGCGCTGACTGATCTGACTTTGAACAGCGCCTGGCTGGATATGACGGCTGACGGTAATACGTTCAGTACATTGATGGTCGAGAATCTGGCCGGCAGCGGCGGCACGATCATGCTGGATATTGATGGCACGGCTGTCGATCAAAATGACAAGCTGTATGTGACTGATACTTTTACAGGTATGCAGGCTTTGAAGCTGCACGAGATCAACGGCCGTGATGATGACCCGACTTTGGGGCAGGAGGCGCTGGGAACTGTTTTGGCGAGCGTTAATGTGAATAACGGTACTTTTACTGCTGTGGACGGAGAGGGGAGCCTGTTCTGGCAGCGGTACGAGCTGGGGCAGCAGGCCAGCAGCAGCGCAGGTTTTGCTACTGACTGGTATTTGAAGGAGATCGAAAACATTGCGCCGTCGGAAAGGCCGACGACAGGGGTGGCAACGGTCTTGTCAGCCAATGCTTTGAATTACCATACCTGGCGCACGGAGAATGATAAGCTGCTGCAAAGAGTGGGAGAACTGCGCCACAACGGCGATGCTGCCAAAGGCGCCTGGTTCAGGGTCAGCGGCAGTAAGATTGGCCAGAGCGGGGGCTTTGGTTTTGCTAATAAGTATACAGGTTATGAGCTGGGGTATGACGAAGTGGCAAAACGTACGGATGATTTTGTTCGCTATAACGGCGTGGCGCTGAGTTATACCGACGGCAGCAGCAGTTACCGCAGCGGCAGCGGCGATAATCAGGCGCAGTCGGTCAGTTTTTATGGTACGCAGCTTGGCAGTAAGGGTCATTATTTGGACGTAGTCTTTAAGATCAGCCATTTGGATAATGATTTCGCTGTTTATGACAGCAATGCCAGGAAGATCACGGGCGAGTTTGAGAACGTGGGTGTGGCTTTAAGTGCTGAATATGGACGTAAGAATACTTTAGGCAGCGGTTGGTATGCCGAGCCGCAGGCACAGTTTACTTTGGGCTATCTGGGGGGCGGCCGTTACGAGACCAGTAACGGTTTGCTGGTGCGGCAAAGCGGTATCAACAGTGCTGTGGGCCGTGTCGGTTTCAATATCGGTAAAGAGGTTGGCAGTAAGGGGATCGTTTATGCGAAAGCTAATCTGCTGCATGAGTTCGGCGGCGGTTATGATGTGACGCTGACTGACAGTTCGGGCAATCGCTTTAAGGTCGACGATGCTTACGACGAGACCTGGTTGGAATATGGTATCGGCGCTGCCTTTAAAACTGGCAGCAACAGCCATGTTTATCTTGATGTGGAGCGCAGCAGCGGCAGCGATTTCCAAAAGGACTGGCAGTGGAATGTTGGCGCCCGTTGGACCTTTTAAAAGAGCGTTGATCGGGGGATCGGCGGAGGAAACAATAATCAATAATAGGGAAAGCTTTTAATTAAGAAAGAGCGTATATCCTGCTGTATAGCAGCGGGTATACGCTCTTTTATCTTGGAATAAAGCTTATAATATGAACTTTTTGCAAACTTTCTCAGTAAATGCTTGACCTGAAGTGAACTCCAGCCTGTAGAATCGAATTAAAGCAAAGGGTATGGAAGTAAGAGGTAAAACAGTGCTTTTTGCTAAGTAAAAGTTGAGGAGGCAAGGTATGAAAAAATCATCGCGGCCTTGATGGCGATACTGGCTATGCTGGTGGCGGCCTGCGGCGGCAGCAATGCCGAGGCTATTTCTACTGATAACGGAGGGAAAATCATGCAAAGTGAAAAGCAAGTTAATAATGGTAAAGCACTGGTAGTATATTATTCGCGTTCGGGGAATACGGAAGCTGTTGCCAGAATGATCGGCAATGAAACCGGGGCGGATCTGTTCAGAGTGACGACGGTAAAACCTTATCCAGAAGAGTATCGCGCGACTACGGAGCAGGCCAGGGCTGAGCGTGACAGTAATGCCCGCCCGGCGATCAATGGCAGGGTAGAAGATTTGGCGGCTTATGATGTTGTTTATATTGGTGTGCCTAACTGGTGGAGCACGATGCCAATGCCGATGTTTACTTTTTTAGAGCAGCATGACCTGTCTGGAAAAACTGTGGTGCCGTTTGTCACGCATGGCGGCGGTGGGGTTGCCAACTGTGTCAGCGATCTGAAAAAAGCGGTGCCTAATGCTAAGGTTCTGGAGGCTTTTGTAGTCAGCGGCAGTAATGCCGCTAATGCCCAAAGCGATGTCAGAGCCTGGCTGCAGCGTTTAGGTTTGACAAAATAAAATATTATTGCCGGGAATAAAAACAGAGAGCGCTTTTAAGAAGCTCTCTCTGTTTTTTAGCAGTAAGGTTTAACGATATTCTTTTTGCAGATATTCTAAAAATTTTGCGGCAGCTTTAGGAAAGATTTGATATTTTTTCCAGACGATATTCAGGCCAACTTCTAATTTGGGTTCTAAGGGACGAAAACACAGTGGGCTGCTTGCTGTTGTTTTGATGATCCGGTCAAGGCACAGGGCTGAACCAACGCCTTCTTCAACCATCAGCGAGGCGTTATATAACAGATTATAGGTAGCGACGATATTCAGTTTATTAAAGTCGCCGCCCAGCCAGCCGGAAATTTCATTTTTGACCATTTCCTGATCAGAAAGCAGCAGCGGGATAGCAAACAGATCTCTGGGGGTAACTGTCGGCTTGTTGGCAAGCGGGTTGTCTTTGCGCATCAGCAGGCCCCAGATATCGGTGGACGGCAATTTGATGAAGTCATATTTTGATAAATCGGCCGGTTCAATAAAAATACCGAAATCTAATAACCCATTGTCGATACGTTCGGCAACGTCTTCGGCCTGAGCGCTGAAAATATGGAAACGTATATGTTCGTATTGCTGCTGCATTGTGCGGATGATTTTGGCTATCGGCCGAATGCCTTCTGTTTCAGCGCCGCCAATATAAATGTCGCCGCTGATATTTTCGCCGGAGGCAGTGAGCTCGGTTTTTGTTTTTTCCATTAAGGAAACGATTTCTTCGGCACGTTTACGCAGGATCATACCGTCTTCTGTCAGCGTTATTTTGCGGTTGCCGCGGATAAAAAGCTGTTTGCCAAGTTCTGTTTCCAGTTCTTTGAGCTGCCTTGAAAGCGGCGGCTGTGTCATATGTAAAAATTCGGCCGCGCCGCTGATACTTTCTTCACGGGCTACGGCAAGAAAATATTGCAGGGTCCTGATATCCATAAAAATTCCACCTCCGGTACAATCATTATAATAATAATTGCCATACTTTTCAAGTATATTAACGCATTTAATATATGTATTTGATATTCGTGGCCATTGTTTTTATAATTAAGACAAAGGAGGCGATCAGGTGAAGGAGTTAAGGATGTCGGGCAATGACATCAGGGAAAATCTTGCTGCTGCCGGTTGTGATCATAAGTTTATTGAATGTTTTGCGGTAGTTATGGAAAAGAAAGGGCTTTCAGAACAATTAGAGTTATTAACGGGTCATCGGGTCAGACTACTTAAGGAGCTGCATGAGATACAGATAAAAATAGACTGTCTTGATTATTTGATTTTTAAGCTGAAAAAATAATGGAAGGAAGATGAGAAATATGTTGAAAAAAGTTTTGGTAATAACGGCAAGCCTGCGTAAAGGCGGTAATTCAGAGCTTCTGGCAGACGAATTTATAAAAGGCGTGCAGGAGGCCGGCCATACGGTAGAAAAAATAGGCCTGTATGGTAAAACGGTAAATTTCTGCAAAGGCTGTCTGGCTTGTCAGCAAACAGGGTGTTGCGTTATTCGTGACGATATGGATGCGATCGTTCCCAAGATGCAAAAAGCCGATGTACTTGTGTTTGCAACGCCGGTTTATTTTTACGAGATGTGCGGGCAGATGAAAACTCTGCTCGACAGGAGCAATCCTTTGTTTGCGTCTGATTATGCATATCGCGAGGTTTATTTGCTGGCAGCAGCGGCCGATACGGCAGCGTCGGCTGTCGACGGGGTCCAGAAAGGGCTGCAGGGCTGGATCGACTGTTTTGAGGGCGTTACGCTTAAGGGCGTTGTTTTGGCTGGCGGCGTGACTGCTGCCGGAGATATTCACGGTAATACGGCTTTAAAACAGGCGCAGGAAATGGGTAGGCTGGTATAAGGCTAAAGCCCTGCAGATAAAGTTCCGCTGAAGCAGCATGGCGTAGAAAAATACTAACTAATTATAAGGAGTGGATCATTATGAAAAAGAAAACTTTTACTGATCGTTATTTGAAAATATTCAGGGCTGTCGCACTGGGGCTGATTTTATCGACGACGGGTACAGGCGCTGTCTGGGCGGCTGATATGTCGCATGGTGCCGATAATTTTTATAAAAGCGATAAGGTCGATGTGCAGAAAGTCACTTTTAAAAACCAGTATAAAATGAATATCGCCGGGAATTTATATCTGCCCAAAAATATGGATCAAAAGCAAAAGCACGCCGCTATCATAGTGGGTCATCCAATGGGGGCGGTCAAAGAGCAAAGCGCTGATCTTTATGCTGCCAAAATGGCGGAACGCGGTTTTGTAACTTTATCCGTTGATCTGGCTTTCTGGGGCGGCAGCGACGGCCAGCCGCGTAATGCTGTAGCACCTGATCTTTATGCCGAGACTTTCAGTGCGGCAGCAGATTATCTGGGGACAAGTCCCTTTGCCGACAGAGACAGGATCGGCGTGATCGGGATCTGCGGCAGCGGCAGTTTTGCCATCAGCGCCGCGAAGATCGATCCCCGTCTGAAAGCTGTTACGACTGTCAGCATGTATGATATGGGCGCCGCTAACCGTAATGGCCTTAATCATTCGCTGACGCTTGCGCAAAGAAAGCAGATCATTGCCGAGGCAGCAGAGCAGCGTTATGTGGAATTCCAGGGCGGAGCAGCTAAATATACCAGCGGTACTGTACATGAAATCAACGAGGATTCCAGTCCGATCGAGCGTGAATTCTATGACTTTTACCGTACTCCGAGAGGCGAGTTTACCCCGGCAGGTTCTTCGCCGCTGTTGACTACGCACCCGACGCTTTCCAGTAATACCAAATTTATGAATTTCTATCCTTTCAATGATATCGAAACTATTTCTCCGCGGCCGCTGCTTTTTATTACCGGCGATCAGGCCCATTCTAAAGAATTCAGCGAAGATGCCTATAAACGCGCGGCAGAGCCTAAAGAGCTGTATTATGTTGCCGGTGCCGGGCATGTGGATCTTTATGACAGGGTCGAGCTGATCCCGTTTGATAAGATCGAGAGCTTTTTTACGGCCAATTTAAAATAATTTACTGCCGGCGCAGCTGCTTGATTTGTTAAAAGTGGTGTTTGTGTGGATTCTCGGAAGAATGGGAATCCACATTTTTATTGACAGGAAGGGGGAGATGTTATGGCAGAGAAGAATAGTTTACTGATTTTTATTCTGACGGTAGGTGTTTTTGGTATCATCAATACGGAAATGGGTGTGCTGGGGATTCTGCCGCTTTTGGCTGAAAAATTCAGTGTCAGTATAGCGCAGGCCGGCTTATTGGTCAGTTTGTTTGCTTTGGCAGTAGCTATTGCGGGGCCGGTGATGCCGCTGCTGTTTTCGGGTATCGACCGCAAAAAGGTGATGCTGCTGGTGCTGGGTATATTTGTTTTAGGTAATATCACGGCTGTTTTTACTGATAATTTTACACTTATGTTGTTGGCGAGGGTCGTGCCGGCAATTTTTCACCCTGTTTATTGTTCGCTGGCTTTTTCGGTTGCGGCAGCTTCCGCCAGTACTGAAGCCGCACCAAAGGCTGTAGCTAAAGTTATTGTGGGCGTATCGGCTGGGATGGTGCTGGGTGTGCCGGTCAGCAGTTTTATTGCCAGCAATTTTTCACTGACGGCGGCTATGAGCGGTTTTGCCTTAGTTAATGCAGTGGCGCTGATCGCGACCTGGTTCTTCATACCGTCGCTGCCTGTTACCGCCAGGCTTTCCTATGGGCAGCAGCTGCAGGTCTTAAAGAAACCGGATTTGTGGCTTTCTATTGCTGCCGTGGTATTTATGAATGGCGCCGTTTTTGGCGTATTCGGGTATTTTTCTGGTTATCTTACCAGTATCACGGGTTTTTCGTGGAATGCGGTAAGCTTGATTTTACTTGTCTACGGTCTGATGAATATCGCCGGTAATTTTCTTGCCGGGCGCCTGTTGAGTTCGGGTGCCGTTGCCGAGAGGCTGGTAGTAATATTTCCAGCTGCTTTGGGTATCGTTTATGCCGCGTTTTTCTGGGGCGGTTCTTTGGCGTTGCCAATGGCTGTAATTACTCTATTGTGGGGTGTTTTGGGAGGGATGAACGCCAATATCAATCAGTATTGGATATCTACTGCCGCGCCGGAGGCTGCGGATTTTGCCAACGGGCTTTTCCTGACCGCCGCTAATTTAGGTACGGCTTTAGGGTCGGTTGTTTGCGGCATGGTGATCGCGCGTATAGGGATGCAGTATGTGATGTGGGGCGGCGTTGCTTTTCTGGTTTTATGTTGGGCAATGATTATAGCCAGAGTATATAGAAACGACGGTTATTTTTATCAGAGAAGAAATGGATATTTTTTGTAATAGCAACGGCAGAAAGTGCCGGTTTGGGCAGGAAAGTTAAAACTTTTTGTAAATTTATTCAGCAGGATGTGAAAAAGGCAGGTTTACTACTTGACTTGAAGCGGACTTTAACCTGTATAATAAGAGCATGAAAGTTTTTGGGCGTTATGAATGTTATGTGTTATAAATTGAGACTTCGGAAGGAGACTATTGATTTTGAGTGTTATTTTGTTTATTTCCCTGATCGATTTTATTTTAAGTTCTTTGGCCTGGGTCTATTACAGTCATGCGTTTTCTTTTCTGCGTTCGGCGCCGTTTATTGTTTTGTATGTCCTCTTGATGCTGAATACTGTGGCGAGCCGTGTTCTTCCTGCAAGTCTGCCGTTGCCGCTGCTGAAGCTTTCGGCCTGGCTGAGTGGTTATTGGATCGCTTTTTTGTATTATTCACTGCTTTTGATGGTGCTGCATGGTATCGTATATAGTGTGCTGCGTATTTTATCGTTCAAGCTGCCGTTTACGCAGTTTGCCGCTGCGGGAGCAGTATTTTTAGTTATTTTTATTGCCTGGGGCAGCTGGCGGGCGTTCAGCCCGGTGGTGCGCACGGAGAACGTTGTCAGTGCGAAGCTGCCTACGGAAGCGCGGTATAAAATAGTGCTGGTCAGTGATATTCATTTGGGGCGCGAGCTTGGCTATGAGTACAGTAAGGGGCTGGTACAGCTGATAAATGCGCAGCAGCCTGATCTGGTGCTGATCGCCGGCGATATTATGGATGAACGTCTGCGGTATATCATCGACGAAAATTCGCTGGCGCCGTTAAAAGAATTACATGCGCCGCTGGGCGTATATGGGGCGTTTGGCAATCATGATTATCTTGACCGTCCTAACGAGCTGCGGGCACTGCTGGCGGCTAATAATGTCAGGATACTGACTGATGAAAGCACGCTGGCTGATGGTAATTTAAAGATCACGGGTCTGCATGATTATCGTGTTTCAGCAAGCACTGTGCCGCTGCAGAATTTGAGCAGTAATAACGATAGATATTACAGTATCCTGATCGATCATCAGCCGCGGCGCATGGACGCTGCGGCGGCAGCGGGCTACGATATGTATCTGGCAGGACATACCCATACCGGGCAGATGTTTCCTAACAGGCTGGTGACGCAGCGGATGTATAAGCTGGATTACGGTTTGGAGCAGTTTGGTGATCTGACTGCGATCGTCAGCAATGGTTATGGCTTTTGGGGGCCACCGGTGCGGACGGAGCTGAAACCGGAAATAGTAGTGATAAATCTGCAGGGTAAATAAATAAAAACCTTCGGCTGAGCCGAAGGTTTTTTATTATGTGTATTTTAGAGTATTTCTTCACGTACCAGCTGATTGATCATTTTTTGCTTGCCCAGTACCCACAGCAGATCGCCCTTTTCAAAGACCAGCGAAACATTGGGATTGGTCATGGTATAGCTGCCGCGTTCCAGACCGATGACGAGGCAGTACCAGTCATCACGGATATTAGTGTCTTTGAGAGATTTGCCCAGGATGGGTGAGTGTTTATCGATCGTGATGGCACAGGATAAGAAAGCGGAAACGTTTTCTTTGTCATTATCTTCGCGCAGCATAAATTCGCGCAGGGTGACAGGTTCTTCGATCAGGTTCATGCACAGACGCTGGGTATTGATGGCTGTGTCAAACAGCTTGAATTGAGAATCCGTGCCGATCATCAGCAAAGTAGAATCTTTTTGCAGGATGTGATGGCCGCCCGGCATATCGACGACTTCTTCCGGTGTCGTTATCTGCAGGATATTGCAGCCATAAAGCTCGCGGAAGGCAAGCTGGATCAGCGTTTGGCCGATCATGGGCGAGTCTTCACAGATCTTATAACGTGCCAGCTGCAGTTCTTCGTCAAACCAGCCGTAAAGATGTTCGTCGCCGGCTTCGGCCAGGGCTTCGCGGTGTTTGAGCATATGCCGTTCGTTCAGGTTGACTAAAAAGCGCGATTCCATGCGCAGATATTCACCCATCAGCCAGTCGGAGGACGATATGAAATAGGCGGCGCCTGCCGTAGCCAGCGCAGCCAGCAGCGATTGCAGGCCCAGCAGCTTGGCAAAAACAAAGTAGAGGAAGGCTGCCGCGATGAGGATCTTTAAAAATAACAGCAGCGTCAGGGGGATATGGTTAGAGCGTTTCTTGAACCACAGCGTCGAGAACAGTTCAGGGTGATTGGTTTTATTGACGAGTACTGCCCGCAGGAACGGCGCCATAACGACTAAAGTCAGCAGTGCGGTCAGCAGATTGCTGTAGGGTGCGGCCATTTTTCCGGACAGGGACGGCTGCAGATAATAATAGGAGCCCAGGGCGACAGCAGAGAGCATGGTCGTAAAAATCAGGATGCGGATAAAATATTCCCGCAGAAAATCGCGCCAGTCGCTGTCTTTGCCGTCGTTGTCGGGATTGGCTTCCGTATAACGGTCCAGCCATTCCAGGGTTTTATCGGGCAGCATTTTTTTGACGAACTGGTAAGCAGGTTCTGCTGCCATGACGAAAAACGGGGTAGTGAAGGTAGTCATTACAGAAACAGCAACGATGATCGGATATAAAAAGTCGCTGATAACGCCGAGGCTCATACCCAGAGATGCTATGATGAAGGAAAATTCACCGATCTGCGCCAGGCTGAAGCCGCAGTGCATGGAAGTATTGAGGTTTTGACCGGAAAGCAGTACGCCGGCGCCGGAAAGCAGCAGCTTGCCAACTAAGGTAACAAGAACAAGTACGATAATGGGTACTGCGTATTCCAGCAGCAGGGCCGGATCGACCAGCATACCGACTGAGACGAAAAAGACGGCGCCAAAAAGGTCCTTGACCGGTTTGACAAGGTGTTCTATCTTTTCGGCGCTGGGAGCTTCGGCGATGAGAGAGCCCATGATAAAAGCGCCTAAAGCGGCCGAGAAGCCCATATGAGTAGCCAGAACGACCATGCCCAGGCACAGGCCGATGGAGGCTACCAGTAAAGTTTCATCGTTCATCAGGCGTTCAGCCCGTTTAAAGAAGGTCGGGACCAGATACATACCGAGGACAAACCATAAGACCAGGAAGAACAGCAGCCGCATAACGCTTTCGATAAGTTCGAGTGTGGAAATATCGGCGCTGGCAGCGGCTAAAGTAGAAAGCAGCACCATCATGATAATGCCGGCGATGTCCTCAACGATCAGAATACCAAAAACCATTTCTGTAAAGCGCTGGCCTTTGAGCTTGAGGTCTTCAAAGGCTTTGATGATGATGGTAGTCGACGACATGGCCAGCATACCGCCCAGAAACAGGCTGTCCATGTGGTCCCAGCCCAGCATATGACCGGTAAAATAGCCAATGACCAGCATGCCGCCTATTTCAACGAAGGTGGCGATGAAGGCCGTACTGCCTACGCTTTTGAGTTTGTAAAAGCTGAACTCAAGGCCCAGTGCAAATAAAAGAAAAATAACGCCTATCTCAGACCAGGCGTTGATATTGGCAGTGTCTGATACAGTTGGAAAAAAGTTGAAATGGGGACCGGTAATAAAGCCGGCAATAATGTAACCAAGTACTAAAGGCTGGTTGAGTTTTTTGAACAGGATCGTCGTGATACCCGCAACCAAAAGGATCATCGCCAAATCAGCGACTATCGGCGGTAAATGAGCCATAGGCAGTCACCTTCTTTCATAAATTTATTATACGCAGATCATTTTATGCAAACCTTTGCGGACAAATTTAACAAAATGTTGTATAATATTAAAGCTGTATGTTACACAGTTCTTTCTATATCATTATACAATATTCCCAGTGACAAAAAAGTGAATTTTAATACAAAATTTGCATACGGAGGGTTTAATTATGTACAAAAATCTAGTGCTTGTAGATGGTGAGATCATGCCGGCAGAGGAAGCGGCGGTTTCAGTCCACGACAGGGGCCACCAGTTTGGCGACGGCGTGTTTGAAATAGTGCCTGTTTACAACGGCCGTTGTTTTGCTTTATTGCCGCATATGGATAATTTATTCGAATCTGTCATCAAAGTCAAAATACCTGCCGTTTACACGATCGAAGAACTGATTGAATTTCATGAAGCCCTGATCGCTGAAAGCGGTATTGAAAATGGCGAGATCTATACGCAGATCACCCGCGGAACTGCCGATTACGGTCTGGCTTTTCCGGAAATGTCGGTGCCGCAGCTGACAATGACGATCGTGGAAACTGACCGTGCGGCATTAGATGCCAAACGTGAGAGCGGTGTCAATATCATTACGGCTGAAGATAATCGGTGGCAGCTTTGCAGCGTGAATACCCTGAACAGGCTGCCCGAGGTTTTGGCAAGGCAGAAAGCCCGTGAAAGCAATGCTTTTGATACGCTTTTTATTCGCGAGAACGGTAAGATCACCGAGAGTACTGAAAGCAGTTTTATGGTGATCAAAGATGAAATGATCTGGACGCATCCCGATAATAATCTGGTCCATAAAAATATCACCCGCCGGCTGATCAAAGAACGTCTGGCGCCTGATCTGGAGATGCAGGTTATTGAAAAAGCGTTTGATATGGAATTTGTTTTAAAAGCTGAAGAAGCGTTTTTATGCGGTCCGCGCTGTGAAATCATGCCGGTGACAAAAATCGACCGCAAATTTATCGGCAGCGGCGTAGGCAAGATAGTACCACAGCTGCAGGCTGCGTTCAAAGCTTTTGTAGAACGCGAATGCCCGGCAAAATAGGAGAGCATAATGGAAAATAATAATTGGGTAAGGGGCGCGATGCTGCTGGCTGTAGGTCTGGTACTGCAGGCTTTGCGTTTAGTGATCCCCATGCCGCCGATGTGGACGGTTTTTATTGTTGGGACCTTAGTGAATATGGTGTTGGTGCTTGCTGCCCGTACGGTTGGTTTATGGCCTTCGGTGATGATCGCCGTGCTGTTGCCTGTAATGGCGTATTTCCAGGGGCAGCTGCCGCTGCCGTTTTTGATCCCGGTAGTTGCTGTCGGGAATCTGGTAATGGTGTATCTGTGTGCCCGTTTCTGGGGCAAGGGGATCATCATCGCGGCGCCGCTTTTTAAAACGTTTATTTTATATTGCAGCAGCCTGTTTGTTCTGTGGCTGGTGGCAGTGCCGGAAAAGCTGTCGCTGTTTATTTTGTTTATCATGGGCTGGCCGCAGATGATCACAGGTATTTTGGGCCTTGTACTGGCATATAAGCTGCATAAACGTATTTTCCCTGACAGTGCTGTCTGAAAGCAGGAGCAGGTTTGGGAAGTATACCGAAAATATTTTCGGTATGCTTTCTCGTACGTGTAAAATTCATTCATATATGCAGGTAAAAAAATAACACTCCAGTTTGAACTGGAGTGTTTCTTTTTGTAGTATGGTGCCGAAGGCCGGACTCGAACCGGCACGTGGGGTAACCACGCTTGATTTTGAGTCAAGTGCGTCTGCCAATTCCGCCACTTCGGCGACTCAGTGTCCCGTAACGGAACAATAACAATAATACCGTATCTGTATATAATTGTCAAGTATTTCTTTAAACTTTTTTAGAGTGTTATAAGCAGTATTGTACTGCTTATTGACTATGTTTTTGTAACTTTAAGATATCTGTGGCGATTTTAAGAATAACTTAATTTGGAAGCGATACCCAGACAGATAAGGAACGCAATAAAATAAATGATTGCTGCCTTGCGTCTGGTTTTAGGTTCAAGTACACTAAGCGGCAGCACCCAGTGCGGTTTTACTAAGCCGATGCCTAATAAAATCAAAGACAGGGCTGTGAATGTGAAAAAGATCGTATCCATTCCATCATCTCCTTCTAAAAAGATATTATGATAACAGAGAAAAATCTTGTGTGGCGAGTGACTGGAGTACGGTTTTAAATATGAGGAATTTTTGATAATACCCCTTCCTTACTATTAGAATATCACGTTCGGGCAAGACAAACAAGGGTGCGGACAGTTAACTGCGGAGTTTTCTTGATCATGGAAGAATTTCAAAGAAATTTTATGAGATAACAGTTTGATTTATTAAGAAGAATCAGCTGAAATAGTCATTTTGGATATAAAATTTTTGAAAAATTAATTTAATTAAAGTGTTTTAGTATAGAATTAGTGGTATATTGAGTATAGATAAAAAGCCTTGGGTAAGGGCATTTTTGATTATGATGAAAGGGGCAGATAAGATGAAAGAGAAAGAGCTGCTGAAATTAGGATATAAAAAATATGAAGGAGAAACGTACGACGTTTATTTTAATAAAGATATCTGCAAGCATTCCGGCAATTGCGTAAAATCCAATCATACGGTATTTCAATTAAAACGTAAACCCTGGGTACTGCCTGTGGCAACAGAACAGGAGTCTGCTCTAAGAGCGATCAAGGGCTGCCCTTCGGGGGCGCTGAAATATAAATTGAAAGATTCTGATGAGATCGAGCCCTAACAGGAAAGGATGAATAAAAATGTTTGAATACAGACTTGATGAAGCTAACAGCAGATTTGCGGTATTTCATGAAAATAAAGAAATTGGCGAGATTTCTTTTGTCAAAACAGGTGAGCATCTTTTGATCATTGATCATACCTATGTAGATGAAAAATGGAAGGGGCATGCGATCGGCAACGCGCTGGTGCAGAAGGTTGTAGATTTTGCCATTGCCGAAAATAGAAAGATCATTCCGTTATGTCCTTTCGCTAAGAAGGTATTTGACAGCACTCCTGAATACGAAGCAGTATATTCCAGATAGAAGTAATTTATGATTTAGAACTGATGCCGGCAGCTTGGCAATAAACTGCCGGCTTTTTTTGTCTGCTCAGGGGCCTGTTATTTTTTATGTAAAATTTATATGTTATAATCAAAATAAGTGCTAAAGGATAATTATGCAAATACAGGCAAGGAGGATCGGAGATGGTCAATAAGGTATTAGAGCAGCTGGATAAGGAAGAGCTGATCAAACTGATCGAGATTTATTCGAAAAACTGGCTGGCTATGGATGGCGTTTGGTTTCAGTCCGTAGAAAGAAAGTTTGGCATGGCAGAGGCGATGGAGCATGACTGCAATATTTGGGAAGCTTTTACAAAAATTGAGGCACAAAAAATAAAGGAGTTTTTAAATTTGCCGGCAAGACCTGGTATCGAAGGGTTGAAAAAGGCTTTGCAGCTGCGTTTATATGCCAATATCAATGAAGATGAGATAATCGTTGACGGTCAGACTTTGATTTACAGGACCCTGGACTGCAGAGTGCAGAACGCCAGAAAGCGTAAGGGCATGGAATTTCATCCCTGCAGACCTGTGGGCGTTATCGAGTATACAGGCTTTGCTAAAGTGATTGACGATCGTTTTGAGTGTGAAGCGCTTAGCTGTTATCCTGAAATAACAGATGCATCCTGTAATTGTGCCTGGAAATTTATATTGAAGAACGAGCAGTGATCGTATATGAAGTTTAAACAGGGATTTTGTAAATAATCTACTGCTTCAGGAGGAGCTGTGGTTCTATCATTTTAAATTACGGCAGAGTATAATTAAAGCAAATCAAAGAAATGAAAGAGGGTAGAGCAAATGGATATTTCCGTTTTGTACAAACTCACATATGGTATGTATGCCATTGGTACGCTTGATGGCACAAGGCCAGCCGGCTGCATAGTCAATACCGTGATCCAGGTGACAAGCGAGCGTCCGATCGTTGCGGTGAGTATGAATAAAAATAATTTTACATATGAAGCGATAAAAAAGAGCGGCCGTTTCAGTATTTCCATTTTATCTGAGGCGGTGGACCGTAATGTTATTGCAGAGCTGGGCTTTGCCTGCGGCCGGGAAATCGATAAATTTTGCGGTAAAAATTTTGCCTGCGGGATTTTGGACGGTCTGCCGATAGTCAAAGAGCATGCCTGCGGGTATATGATCTGCGAAGTGATCGCCATACATGATGCCGAGACGCATTGCGTGATCATGGCGCGGCTGACTGATACTTTAGCCGGTGCTGATGAAAGCCCCATGACCTATGAATACTATCATAAAGTTGTTAAGGGTAAAGCTCCGAAAAATGCCCCGACTTATCAGGAGGAGACTCCGCAGGCGGAAAAGCCGGATAAAATACGTTATATTTGCGAAGTATGCGGGTATATTTATGAAGGCGATATTACGAAAGAGCCGGATGATTATGTCTGCCCGATCTGCAAACAGCCCAAAAGCCGTTTTAAAAAAATGTAAAATATAAAGAAAAGCAAAAATCCGCCGGTTTCGGCGGATTTTTGCTTTAGCTAAAACTTTACAGGCGGAAATCACGTTCTCCGTTTTCAATGTCTGCTAAATGCTGCAGAACAAGTTCTCGTACTTTGGGGTTGGGGATATTGCCCAGTTCTGACTGAATGAGTTTTTCACCCAGAGCTTTGGTATGAGGTTCGGCGTAGTCCGTCAGATATTCTTTGAGCGTCATGAGGGCATTGGGATGACAGCAGTTTTGGATCTGTCCGCTTTTGCACAGGCTCATGAAGCGGTCGCCGGTACGTCCCTGGCGGTAGCAGGCAGTGCAGAAGCTAGGCAGGTAGCCGGTTTCCATGAGCCAGGCCACAACTTCGTCCAGGCTGCGGGTGTCGCTGACGTCGAATTGGGCAGAGTTTTCGGCTGCCGGTTCAGGAGTAGCGTAACCGCCGACACTGGTACGGGAGCCGCCACTGATTTGAGAAATACCAAGATGTAGAACGCGTTCGCGTGATTTCTGACTTTCGCGGGTAGAAACGATCATACCTGTGTAGGGCACCGAGATCCTGATGCAGGCTACAAGTTTGGCAAAAATATCGTCGTTGATACTGTTGTTGAAGGCTTCAGGGTCAATATCATCAGCCGGGCAGATCCGCGGGACGCTGATCGTATGCGGGCCGACTCCGTGTACTGCTTCCAGATGCTCGGCATGCATTAAAAGGCCGGTAAATTCATAACGGTAAAGCTCCAGCCCGAAAAGCACGCCCAGACCTACATCGTCGATGCCGCCCTGCATAGCTCGGTCCATGGCTTCCGTATGGTAGGCATAGTTGCTTTTGGGGCCGGTAGGATGCAGGCGTTCGTAGCTTTCTTTGTGGTAGGTTTCCTGAAAAAGTATATACGTGCCGATGCCGGCTTCGTGCAGCTTACGATAGTTTTCGACGCTGGTGGCGGCAATATTGACGTTGACGCGGCGAATAGCGCCGTTTTTGTGCTTGATGCTGTAAATTGTCCTGATACTTTCCAAGATATAATCAAGTGGATTATTAACAGGGTCTTCGCCGGCTTCCAAAGCCAGGCGTTTATGCCCCATGTCCTGCAGCGCGATAACTTCGCTGCGGATTTCGTCCTGTGTGAGTTTTTTGCGGGTGATGTTTTTATTGACGCTGTGATAAGGACAATAAACGCAGCCGTTGATGCAATAATTTGAAAGATACAGCGGTGCGAACATGACGATGCGGTTGCCGTAAAAATCTTTTTTGATCTGTTCGGCCAGGGCAAAAATTTCCTGATTTTTGTCCTCCAGCTCACAGTCTAAAAGTACGGCGGCCTCACGGTGTGAAAGACCCTTGCGTTCCTTTGCTTTAGCGATAATGCTGTCGATAAGCGCGGCATTATTTTTGTTGGCTGAGGCATAGGCAAGAGTGTCCAGGATTTCATCATGGGCGATGAATTCGCCGGCTTGCATTGATTTGACATTATACATTTGTCGACCTTCTTTCTTTCGGGGCAGGGATCCTTTCCCGTCAGTGATTTCCCTTATATATTATCAATCTTTAAAGGGCTGTTCCTGCGGAGCCTTTGCATATAAAGCCTTGACGCTGACTCCTTTGAGCATACCTATTTTGCCGGAAAGCGTGCTGATGACATCTGCTGGGGCGTCGAGAACGATACTGATAATGTTGATGCCTTTTTGTTTATAGGGCAGGCCCATACGCCCGATGATATATTCGTTGTGTGTATGCAGTAATATGTTAAGCTGTTCAACTGCGGCAGTATTTTCAACGATGATTCCCAGTAAGACGACACGCGTCTGCATATAAGCACCTGCTTTCACGACAAAATTATTGATTTACATTAGTATTATATCATAAAATATCTGTGGTTATTATCAATAGAATGGCAGGCTGCAGTTATAAGATAAAAAATTTTGCTGAAATCAACACAAAAATGATAAAAGTGCTATAATATATGAAGCGAGATAAAAGTAACGCTGTCAAAAAGTTACAAAAATCGTTGCTCTAATTATTTTATTACAGATCGTGAGATCAAAGCGATATTAAAAAAATTTGCAGGTCGGCTGCTGTCAACAGCTAAAACAGTGCTGCAGTCAGTGATATCATGGCGGAAGCTGACGCAGTCAGAACAGGGCGTTATTTGAGCAGCAGGCCAGACCGTTATGATTTAAGAGTTCTAAATTTTTTGTAACTGTTGTAAATCATGCACAGGTGCTTTAGACATATGTTTTTTATAATTTGGCATCAAGTGCTGCATAAGGTTATTTTGGTAAATAAAAAAGTGACCGTCAATGAGAGCCGAACCCTCTCGTTGACGGTCAAATGATTGAAAAAGATTAATAAAGGAAGACTAATGTCCCAAGCAAATGTCTCGTTTGCTTTGACTGCATTATAACAATAATAAAAGATAAATGTTGTTGCTGAGGCAACACACGTAAATTTAAAAAATAATATCAGAATAAAGTAATTAAAGTAAGTTTGAATACAGAAGATGTTCGATTTATAATATAGATATATCAAGGGCATATTAAATAGGAAGAAACTTATTTATTTTATTTAGATGATTGAGAGTATTAAAGAAGGAGGACAGCTATGAAAGCGGCAATGCAGAATCTTTTAAGTCTCCCCTTGTTCAAAGGGTTAGCCAGCGACGAATTAGATACCATTCTTGGTAAAGTAAATGCCCTTGTTAAGCATTTTGAAAAATCGGACTATATTTATTTAGCCGGAGATGCTGTTGAAAGTATTGGCATTGTTGTAGCCGGCACTGTGCAGATGATCAAGGAAGATATTATGGGCGAGAAGTCCATTATCACGACTATGGGGTCAGGCTCAATTTTTGCTGAAAACTTCCTGGGAAACGACAAACAGGAGGAGAAGACCAATGTAAGCTACTTTGCAGCCAGCGACAGCGAGGTCTTGATGGTCCCCTTCGGTAAGGTGCTGAGTGATCTAAGCAATAATGATCCTTGCCGTAATAAATTGCTGACGAATATGATTGCTATTATGGCCAGCAATAATGCACAGTTGATTGAAAAAACAGAGATCTTATGTAAAAAGACCCTGCGCGGAAAGATCATGACTTATCTGGAGCAGGAGGCGAAACGTAACGGTTCCACTGAATTTGAGATACCTTTTAACAGAACGGATATGGCTAATTATCTTGATGCAGACCGCAGTGCTTTGACTCGTGAGTTAGCCAGAATGAAAGAATGCGGATTGATTGATTTTGAAAAGAGAAATTTTAAAATTTTGAAGTTTGAGTAGTTTGAACGTACTTATAATTTAACAAAACATTATTAATTTATTAAGAGACCGTTAAAAAGCCGGGACCATGCATGGTTCCGGCTTTTGCACTGTTTATTACAAATTTTGAAATATAGTGTTGCCGGGGCAACATCATTTTGCATTAGCCATTGCTATAATGTAAATTAATAAAGGGATTATCAAACTTGTAATTCCTTTGCGATCTTTATATGTTGTCCGTTTGTTCGAACAGCATATAGAAAATTTAAAAAGGAGGAATTTATTATGTCCCAAGCAGTAAAATGTTTAATTCTGTTGGCTGTGATTGCATTGCTCTTTGTTACTGAACTTATCCCTCTCGCAGTCACCGCTACTGCCGGTGCTATCGCATGTGGTCTGTTAGGCTTTATCCCGGCAAAAACCGTTTTCTCAGGTCTTTCTAATTCTACGGTAGTTTTGTTTGCTGGTATGTTTATCGTAGGCGCTGCAATGTTCTATACTGGTTTGGCCCAAAAAATCGGTAATACTGTAGTTCATTTCTGCGGTTCTGGTGAAAACAGCCTGATGTTTGGTTTAATGCTTGTAGGTACGTTGTTATCTTCGGTACTTTCCAACACTGGTACTGCAGCCTGCCTGCTGCCGGTTGCTTTAGGTATCTGCGCTGCTGCAAAGATCCCTGCTTCCCGTCAATTGATGCCTTTGGCATTCGCTTGCGGTTGGGGCGGTATCATCACAATGGTAGGCACACCGCCTAACATTATTGCTACCGGTGCTTTGACTGCTGCTGGTCTTGAAGGTTTCGGTTTCTTTGAATTTGCATGGATCGGTATTCCTGTATCTATCGCAGGTATGCTCTACATGATGTTCATTGGTAAACATTTACTCCCGAAAGTTGAGTTAGATGCTGATCAGGAAATCGAGCAGGAAGTTGAAGCTACTACTACTTCTTCTTCGAAACAAATTATTTCCGGTCTTATCCTGTTGTGTGTTGTTGTTGTAATGGCTTTGAATATCAAAGGCGTTACTTTGGAAATGGCTGCTATCATCGGTGCATTGGTTTGCGTACTGACTGGCTGCCTGACTGAAAAACAAGCTTATGCTTCTATCGACTGGGTAACCATCTTCCTGTTCGCAGGTATGATGCCTGTATCCACTG
>ERZ791883.260-NODE-260-length-70040-cov-5.490305_pt1 | contig 70040 bp, 46 predicted proteins | sample MGYA00510160_ERZ791883 | MGnify/ENA primary metagenome ERZ791883 (study PRJEB30046, sample SAMN00792072) | human gut metagenome | study: EMG produced TPA metagenomics assembly of the A metagenome-wide association study of gut microbiota in type 2... | reverse complement strand
ACATATCCCGTCCGGGCCGGTGCGTCCGGAGTTCCGGACACCGAATCCGCCGCAGGCACTGCGGGTTGCGTATGTGCCGGCGAGGAGTTCATCAGGCGAAGTGGCGTTTGAGTGTGATGCGAATGGTGGTTCCCTTGCCGATTTCGGAGTCGATGACGGCGATCTTACCCTGGTGGTACTCCTCGACGATGCGGCGCGAGAGCGACAGCCCTAGGCCCCAGCCGCGGGTCTTGGTCGTGAATCCCGGTTCGAAGATGCGTTTCCAGTTGCTCTTGGGAATGCCCTTGCCCGTGTCTTTCACGTCGATCATAACGCTCCTGTCGTCCGACGAAATCCGCACGTCGATGGCTCCGTGGCCTTGCAGGGCGTCGAGCGAGTTTTTCATCAGGTTCTCCACGACCCATTCGAACAGTGCGGCGTTGATGTTGGCCTGCACGGGGGCGATGGCCAGTCCGTTGTAGTCGAGCGTCACATTGCGGGGAATGCGCTTGCGGAAATACATGACCGATTCGCCCACCACTTCGTTGATGTTCGCCGGGGTGAGGGGCGTCTCGGAGCCGATTTTCGAAAAACGGTCCACGATCTTCATCAGGTGCGTGAGGTCCTTGTTCATCTCCTCGACGGCCGTCTGGTCCACATCTTGCGAACGCAGGTATTCGATCCATCCCAGCAGCGACGAGGTCGGGGTTCCCAGCTGGTGGGCGGTCTCCTTGGCCAGTCCGATCCAGACGCGGTTCTGCTCGTCGTGCTTCGACGAGCGGAAGGCGATGAATCCCAGCGCGATAAAGGCCGATATGACGAGTATCTGAATGTACGGGAAATAGTAGAGCGACTTGAGCAGCGCCGACTTGCCGTAGAAGATGATGTGGTAATGCTGCGACGACCAGACGAACTTCACCGGGATCGGCGGGTTGTCGACCGAAAATTTGTCGATCTGTTTCCGAAGCCGTCCGGGATGGTTGATGATCTTCTCGGGGATGAGGTGCGAGTTGATGACTTCGAGGTTCTCGTTGGTGATGATGAACGGGATGTTGTTGCCGTTGGACATGATGTCGGCCACGAACGGGTCCTGGATCGAGCCGCCCAGCACGTCGCGCGTCACGCGCTCCATGGCGTGGGCCCACAGCGCCACGTCGTGCTGCTCCTTCTCCTTGAGCCGCCGGGCCATGTCGTTGGTGTAGAGCAGCGACAGGGCGCCGAGCGTCACCCCGACGACGATCACCACCACCCGGTTGCGGAACGAGAAGAATTCAGTCCTGATTTTCATGTCTTTACTTGCGCTTGGTGTCCTGCTCGCGGGTGATTCGGGCGTACTCTGCGGGATCGCCGAGCACCTCGACGGCCTTTTTCACCTCCTTGTCGCCCGACAGCGAGTGCTCGATCACGCCGGCCTGGTAGCCGTGGCGCATGACGATGTCGTTGTTGATCGTCTCGACGACCTGCGTGCGGTAGGTTTCGAGGTTGGTCTGCGTGTCGTCCTTCAACTCGGCCTCCACCTGCTCGAACTTGTTCTTCAAGTCGGCGAAACGGTCGTCCTCGGCGGCTTTTTTCAGCGCCTTGAGCGCCCGGCGGGTGTCCGATTCGTAGGGGACCTTCTTGTCTTGCATGAACTCCGCGAAGTCGGCGTAGTCCTTGTCCGTGATCGAGAAGGTGCGGATGTCGATCTGCCGGCCGGGGTTGCGGCGCGTGTATTCGTCGCCGAAATCCTCGATGAATCCCAGCGCGTAGAGCGTCAGGGCGAAGCGTGAAATGTACTCCGGGTCGGTCGCGATGTCGGGCATCACGCCGCCGCCGTCGTAGACCTTGCGGCCCGCGCGGGTCGTGAACTCCGAGATCAGCGAGTCGGGCACCGCGCGCACCGAACCTTCCTGCGAATGGGAATAGTCGATGGCCTGGATGCAGCGGCCCGAGGGGATGTAGTATTTGGCCGTGGTGAGTTTGAGCATGGCATTGTAGCCCAGCGGTCGGGGCGACTGCACGAGTCCCTTGCCGAAACTGCGCTGGCCGATCAGCACCGCGCGGTCGAGGTCCTGCAACGCCCCGGCGACGATCTCCGCCGCCGACGCCGAATTGCCGTTGATCAGCACCGTCAGCGGCAGGTCTGCAAGGATCGGCTCCGTGTCGGTGCGGAACACCTGCTTCGAATCTTCCGAACGCCCTTTGGTGCTGACCACCTCGGTCCCTTTGGGGACGAACATTCCCAGGATTTTGACCGCCTCCTGCATGATGCCGCCGCCGTTGGAGCGGTAGTCGAGCACAAGCCCTTTCAGCGGCCTTTCGGTGCGCAGCCGTTCGATGGCCGCGCGCATCTCCTCGTAGCATCCTTCGGTGAAGTCGCTGTGGCGGATGTAGCCGATGCCGTCGGCGACCCATCCGGCGTAGGGCACGCCCGGGATCGCGATCCGTTCGCGGCGGATCGCCGCCGTCTGCTGCGTGCCGTCGAGGTGCTCGACGGTCACTTTGACCTTGCTGCCCGGCTCGCCCTTGAGACGCGAGGAGACCTGCTCGGTCGTGAAGCCTTTGGCGTCCTTGCCGTCGATCGAGAGGATTTTGTCGCCGATCTTCAGCCCGGCCTTGTCGGCGGGCGATCCCTGGTAGGGCTGCGCGATGCGGACGTAGTCGTCCTTCTGGCGGATGAGCGCCCCGATGCCGCCGTACTTGCCCGTGGTGAGCAGTTCGAAATCCTGCATCCCCTCCTCGGGGATATACTCCGTGTAGGGGTCCAGGTCGCTGACCATGCCGGCGGCGGCCCCCTCCATCAGGCGGTCGGGGTCCACGGGGTCGACGTAGTTGAGCGACAGTTCGCGCATCATGTTGACGGCGATCTCCATGTTGCGGCCCAGCCCGAAGTCGTTGCGGGCAGCGAATGTCAGAAGTCCCGCGGCGCCGACAGCGGCCGCCGCAGTGAGCAGGTAACGGTATTTTCTAATCATTGCGTGTCATGTGTATATACGAATCGAGCCGGTACTGCACCCGGGCGACGCCGCGGCGGATGCCGTCGAGCACGATCCATTGTCCGTACTGTGAAACCTTTATCTCGTCTTCGCCCAGCAGCATCAGCTTCTGGCCGAAATTGTCGGCGCGGAAGGTCATCACCCCGTCCTCGTCCGAACGCAGCGAAAAGCCTGCCGAGCGGAACGCGTTCAGGATCTGTTCCCGGTTCTCCTCGATGTCGCCCTCCACCCGGCGCACCACGAACCCGAATCTGGGGTAGACTGCCGCCAGCGCCACGATCGCCGCAAAGAGCATCAGGTAGCGGTCGGTGTGCAGCATGACGTAGAGCGTGTCGTCGAGCGACAGCGCCGAGGTCCCGGTCATCAGCATCAGCCCCATCAGGGCTATACAGAGAACGCACAGGGCGAAGAAATATTTTAACGAGCGGACGATATACTTTTTCATGGCGGGCGATAATTATGAATTTTGGATTTTGAATTCTGAATTGAGGTTGCCGATTGCGTCGGCAACATCCTGCATCAGCCATTTGGGCGTCGACGTGGCGCCGCAGATGCCCACCGTCGCGGCCCCTTCGAACCATGCGGGGTCGATTTCCGAAGCCTCCTCGACGACGTGCGTGCGCGGGTTGGCTCGGCGGCACACCTCGGAGAGGACCTTGCCGTTCGACGACTTGCGCCCGCAGACGAACACCACGGCGTCGAATCGTCCGGAAAACTCCGTGAGGTGCTGTTCGCGGTTCGATACCTGCCGGCAGATCGTGTCGTCGATGTACACCTGCCCCGCATCGGCGGCCCGGCGGCGCATTTCGGCGCCCAGCCGTTCGAACAGCCCGATGCTCTGCGTGGTCTGCGAAAGGAAATAGACCGGACGCGAGAAGTCGATCAGCTCCAGGTCCTCCTCCCGTTCGATCACGATCGTCGGGTCCGCGACCTGTCCCGTGAGGCCCACCACTTCGGCGTGGCCCCGTTTGCCGAGGATCACCACCTGCCCGCCTGTGGGGCGCATCCGTTCGTGGGCCTCCTTCACGCGGCGTTGCAGCCGTGCGACCACCGGGCAGGTGGCGTCGATGATCCCGATGTTCATTTCCCGGGCGGCGGCGTAGGTCGTAGGAGGTTCTCCGTGGGCGCGGATGAAGAGGCGGCAGCCCGCCAGGTGCGGCATGTCGGCGTGGGTCACGGTCCGCAGCCCCAACTGTTCGAGGCGCTGGACCTCGATGCGGTTGTGGACGATGTCGCCCAGCGAGTAGACCGTGCCGCCCTCCGCGAGGGCGCGTTCGGCCTCCGTGATTGCGCGGACAACGCCGAAGCAGAAGCCCGATTTATCGTCGATCTCAACACGCATAACTGCGTAGTTAAAAATTGAGAATGAAAAATTAAAAATTAGTTGTGAACCGATTCCGGCTTGCAGGCCGAGACCTGTGCCGTCGGATTTTTAATTCTTAATTTTTCATTTTTAATTGGAACTCGTTCATAAACCACGCCATCTGTTCGTCGACACTCATGTGGCTGTTGTCGAGCACGATGGCGTCGTCGGCCTGGCGCAGCGGCGATACGGCGCGGCTCATGTCGGCCTTGTCGCGCTCGCGGATGTTGCGTTCGACCTCCTCCATCGTCACCGACATGCCCTTGCCCGTCAGCTCCTTGTAGCGGCGGCAGGCGCGCACGGCGGTGTCGGCCGTCATAAACAGTTTCAGCTCGGCGTCGGGGAACACCACCGTGCCGATGTCCCGGCCGTCCATCACCACGCCCCGGCGGCGGCCCATCTCCTGCTGCATGGCCACCAGTTTGCGGCGCACCTCGGGGATGGCGCTCACGCGGCTCACGCAGTTCGAGACCTCGATGGTGCGGATTTTGCCCTCGACCAGATCGCCGTTGACGTAGATGTCGCTGGCCCCGCGCTCGGGGTTGAAGCGGAAGGTGATCGAAATGCGGTCCAGCAGCTTCACGACGGCCTCTTCGTCGACGATGCCCGAACGGATGGCCCCGTGTTCGAGGGCGTAGAGCGTCACGGCGCGGTACATGGCGCCCGTGTCGATGAAGATATAGCCCAGGCGGGCCGCGATGGCTTTGGCGAAGGTGCTTTTTCCGCACGACGAAAAGCCGTCGACGGCAATGATGATCCTGTGTTTAGTGTCCGACATTGGGGAATATATCAAAGAAGGTCGATAATATGGTGTAAATGCCTAATATGCCGATGATGAGTCCCGCGACGTGGTTGATCGTGAGCATGTGCCGCGGACGGAAGCGGCGGCGGAAGAGGTTGATGACGAAGGCCAGCAGGGTCCACCACGCCACCGCGCCGCCGAAGAACCCGGCGATGACGAACAGCGAGCGCATGAAGCCCCCGAAGGTGTGGTCGGCCATGTCGCCGCCCGAAATCTTGAACACCGCGAAGAAGGCCAGGATGTAGGGGATGACCATGATGAAATTGGCGATCGTAAGCCCGAAGATCGAGGCGAAATCCTGCCACAGCGAGGTTTTGCCCGCGCGGTTGCGGCGGATTTGCGGCACGGGATTCTGTGCGAAGATGAAAACGCCGACGATCACCACGAAGATGCCGCCGATCACCCGCAGCAGCGTGTTGTACTGTTCGATCTGGGTCTGGAGCATCGAGTAGAAGAACAGTGCGGCCATGGCCATGAACGTATCGGCGCAGGCGACGCCGATGCCTGAAACGATGCCCGAGCGGCGGCTTTTCGACAGCGTGCGCTGGATGCAGAGCACTGCCACGGGACCTACCGTGATCGAAGCGGCGACGCCTACGCAGATGCCGCGGAACAGGGTTTCGACGATTTCAAATGCCATTTTTTCGGTTTGCTGCGCGTCAGCGACGCACCTGTTACTTACTATCGCCCCTGCGCGGAAGACGGCCCGGAAAAAGGCGTTGTCTTCGGCTCTGCGGCGGCTTTCCGTATTTGCGAAGCAAAGATACAAAAAAGCTCCGACATCCGCCTATGAAAAGGCAAAAAAAGGGTGCGGCGGGTTGTCCCGCGGGTCGGATATGTTGATAAAATATCGAAAACTTTGGCCCCGGGCTTGCATATCGTTCGTTGAAAATGAATAAATTTGCAGAAACAGTACTCCACAATGGCAGAGATGAAACAATTCGGCATCGATCTCGAACTGGACGACGCCGTGGCCCAGGGCCACTATTCGAACCTGGCGATCATATCGCACTCCACTTCGGAGTTCATCATCGACTTCGCGACGGTCCTGCCCGGTGTGCAGAAGGCGCGCGTCAAGAGCCGCATCATTCTTACGCCCGAGCATGCCAAACGGTTGCTGCGCTCGTTGCAGGAGAACATCGTGCGCTACGAAAGCAACGTGGGCAAGATCGAGATTCCCTCGCCCCAGCCCACGCCCGACGCGGGTCCCAAGATGGGTCAGGCCTGAAAACCGGCGGCGCTGCACGGCAGCGCCTTTTTTTGCGCCCGGCGCGTCGTGTCACGTTTTTGTCACGGCCGAAAATTTTGCGGCGTGGAAAAAAACGTTACTTTTGTGGCAAAAGTCCAGATTCCGCCATGCCCACACCCTCGCCGTCAGACCAGCGGTTGTTCGAAGGCATCCGATTCGGCAACGAGGCCGATTTCGAATGCTTCTTCCGGCGTTACTATCCCCGATTGGTGAACTATGCCGCCCGGTTCGTCGCCGGGCATGAGACGGCGCGCGATCTGGTGCAGGACAGTTTTGCACGCCTGTGGGAGCGGCGGTGCGAACTGCGCGAACTGGATCTGGCCTCGCTGCTGTTCACGATGGTGCGCAATGCCTGTCTCAATTATCTGAAACACAACGGTGTCGTGGCGCGTCACGAACTGGAGTACACGGCCCGCATGCGGGGTGAGGAGCGGATTTACAGCTACGATTTTTTGAGCGACGCCGAGCAGCCCTGCCTTTACGAGGAGTTGCAGCGCGAGGTGCAGAAGGCTGTCGACGCGCTGCCCGACCGCTGCCGCGAGGTTTTCCGGATGAGCCGCTTCGAAGGGCTGAAAAACCGCGAAATCGCCGCGCGGCTGGGCATCTCCGAGACGGCCGTCGAGAAACACCTGGCCCGTGCCGTCGGCCGGTTGGGCGAGCATCTGCGGCGAAGCTGTTCGTTCGAACTTTCGGTGGCCGTGCTTTCGTGCCTGCTGGCGAATTACCTGTAAAATCGGATAGACGATCATTGACCCGGCGGCGGAGATTTCTCTCTCCGCTGTTGTCGTTTTTTTTCTTTTTTGCGACTTTTTTTGATTTTTTGTGATCGGGAGGGTTGGGGAAAAGCAAATTCGGTTGTTTTAAAATATGTAACGGAAATGGAAGAGATGAAATTCGATCAGGAAGAGATGCGGCGTCTGGCCGGACGCTATTTTGCGGGAGAGATCGCTGCCGAGGAGGAGCGCGAGTTGTTCCGCTTCGTCACCTCCGACGCTGCGTGCCGCAGGCAGTTCGCCGCGTGGCGGCTCGAATGGGAGGCGATGCCGGCATCGGACGCCGCGACCGACCGCGACTGGCGCCGCCTGCGGTCGCGTATCCGCCTGCAGGGGTCCGCGAGGAACGCCCGTCCGGGGCGGTTCGCTGCGGTATGGCGTGCCGCGGCTGCCGTGGCGGTGGTGTGCGCGACCTTCTTCGGCGCGCGGCTCTACGACCGCCTGCTGCTGGAGCGCGCCACGGAGCGCTACACCGTGACCACGAAGAGCGGCGACCGCAGCACGGTCTGCCTGCCCGACGGGACGCAGGTGCGGCTCAACGGGTCGTCGACGCTGACCTATCCGGCCAATTTCAACGCCACGAACCGCTCCGTCGAGCTTTCGGGGGCCGCCTACTTCGACGTTTCGCCCGATGAAAAGCACCGTTTCGAGGTGAAGGTCGGAAACTGTTCGGTGGTGGTCAAGGGTACGAAATTCGACGTGACGGCCTATCCCGACGACTCGCTCATCACCACCACGCTGCTCGAAGGGGCCGTCGGTTTCACCGCGCCGCGCGGGGAGACCTTGCTCCGCCCGGGCGAGTCGCTCACCTACGACCGTTTCGCCGAGACCACGGCCATCACGCACGTCAACACGGCGCAGTACCTGGCCTGGATCGAAGGGCGCATCGAGTTCATCGACGTGACGATCGTGCAGTTGTGCGAGAGCCTGAGCAGCCTTTACGGCGTCGAAATCACGCTCGACGACCGCCTGCGCGCCGACGGGACTTTCATCACCATCCGCTTGAGCAACCAGGAGTCGCTCGACAGCGTTCTGAAGGCCCTCGACCTGATCGTTCCGGTCTCGGTCCACCGGCAAGGCCCTTCGGTGCGTCTCTCGGCCAAGTGACGCCGCATCCCGAAACAACTTTAAAACAACCAATACCTTAAACAAATGAAGCAATTCTCCAATCTGAAACGGGCGTTTCTGCCGTGCCTGTTCGTGTTGCTGACGCTCCCGGCGTGGGGGCAGATGCAGCCCGTCACGAAGAACTTCCGGAAAACGCCTCTCAAAAACGTGCTCAAGGAGGTGGAGGCCCAGACCGGGCTGTCGATCATGTACGACACCCGGGAGCTGAACCTCGAACGTCCGGTCACGGCTTCGTTCGACCGCACGCCCGTGTCGCAGGTGCTGCGCGAGGTGCTCGACCGCACCGTCCAGTATTCGATCAAGGACAAGATGATCGTGATCTACAAGGCGTCGGCGACTCCCCCCCCCGCAGCCGGGACGGGTAGGACCCTGACGGGCACGGTGCTGGACGAAACGGGAGCGCCGATGGTGGGCGCCGCCGTCGCCACGCCCGACGGACGCCGCGGCACGGTCACCGACAGCAACGGCCGCTATTCGCTGACGCTCGGCGCCGGCGACGCTCTGATTTCGGTCTCCTACCTGGGCTACGTCACCCGGCAGATCGTCATCGGCGACCGTACGGAGGTCGACGTCAACCTGGTCCCCGATGCCAAAAATACCATCAACGAGGTGGTGGTCATCGGTTACGGCGCGGTGAAGAAATCCGACCTGACGGGTTCGGTCTCCAACGTGAAGATGTCCGACATCCGCGACGTGCCCAACACGTCGGTCGACCAGGCTCTGCAAGGCCGCATCGCCGGTGTGGACATCATGTCGACTTCGGGTGCGCCGGGAGCCACGACTTCGATCCGCGTGCGCGGCACGCGTTCGATCTCGGCGTCGAACGAACCGCTGATCGTCGTCGACGGCGTGATCGACGCCGTGAGCGACCTGAACGACATCAACTCGGCCGACATCGAGCAGATTTCGGTCCTCAAGGACGCCTCGTCGACGGCCATCTACGGCTCGCGCGGTGCCAACGGCGTGATTATCGTCACCACGCGGCAGGGCGTCACCTCGAAGCCGTCGGTCACGGCCAAGGCTGAATTCGGCGTCTCGAAACTCGCCCGCGACCTCGATCTGATGGACGCGCAGGAGTTCGTCCGCTACCTCAACGACCGGAACTATTTCTCCTCGCGCGATCCGCAGCGTCCGCCGCGCTTCGACCCTTCGGAGTACGGGCGAGGGACCGACTGGATCGACGAGATCACCCGCACGGCTCTCTATCAGAACTATAACCTTTCGGTCAGCGGCCGCAGTCAGAAGTCGAGCTACTTCGCGGCGCTCGGCGGCAACGATACGCAGGGCATCGTCGACGGCAGCGGATTCCGCCGCATCACGGCCCGTCTGAATCTTTCGTACGACTTCGCCAAGTGGCTGACCGTCGGTTTCAAGGGCAGCTATACCTTCCGCGACGAGAATCCCAACCGGGCGACCATCGGCGGCGCGAACATCTGGGACGGCGCCGTCTACCTGGCCCCGACGATGGGTCCCAAAGACTACATCAACCCCCTCTACGAGAACGGCGTGCGCATTGATACGCCCCGCGCCAAGATCGACTGCAACGAGAACGAGAGCGAGCGCATGACCAATACCGACGTGCTGGAGTTCACGATCAAGCCCGTGCGCGGGCTGATCATCAAGAGTCAGAACTCCTATATGGTCTACCAGCGTCACGACTACCAGTTCTGGCCCAGCTATCTGCCGAAGCGCACCGAGGGTGAAGGGGCCGATGCCTACCGTTACGAGGGCGACGCACGCCGCCTGACTTCGGAAAATACGGTCTCCTATTCGAAGAAATTCGCCTCGGGGCACTATTTCGATGCGATGGCGGGCTTCTCGGCCACGCACGAAACGGCCAACTTTTTCTCGCTGAAGGCCGAAGGGTTGCTCACCGACGACCTGAAGTGGAACAACATGAACAGCATCGGCAGCAAGGAGAACTACAACGCTTCGACCAGCTCGAACAAAGTCGTGCGGGAGTCGGTGCTCATGCGCCTGAACTACAACTACAAGAGCCGCTACTACTTCACCTTCACGGGGCGTTACGACGGGTCGTCGAACTTCGCCGAGAACAACAAATGGGGTTTCTTCCCTTCGGCGGCCGTCAAGTGGAACGCCAAGAACGAGAATTTCCTCAAGCAGGTGCGCTGGCTCGATGAACTGTCGCTGCGCCTGAGCGCCGGACGCACGGGTAACGACGCCATCGCGACCTACCGTTCGCTCGAAGCCTACGGCACGACCACCAACGGTTATCTGTTCGGCGGCACGCAGTCGGCGTCGTTCTTCCCTTCGCGTGTGGCCAATCCCAACCTGACGTGGGAGAAAACCACGCTCTACAATGCGGGTCTCGATTTCTCGGCCTTCGACGGCCGCCTGAACATCACCGTCGACGGCTACTATTCGACCACCCGCGACCTGCTGCTTTCCTTGCAGACGATCCATACGACGGGTTACACGAGCCGTTTCACGAACCTGGGCAAGACGTCGAACCGCGGCGTCGAGGTCTCGGTCGAGAGCCGCAACATCGTGAAGCCGAAATTCGGCTGGACGACGAGTTTCACCCTTTCGCACAACAAGCAGATGGTCGACGACATCGGCCACGAAGAGTACGTTTCGTGTCTCGAAAGCGGCGGCAATACCAACTACATGATGTATGGCTACAAGACGGGCTATCCGCTCAATGCACTCTGGGGATTCCAGTACGCCGGGGTCTGGAAGACGACCGACCAGTTCGAGCGCAATCGCTTTACCAAGAGTTATATATCCTCGTCGACGGGCAGCGACGCCCAGCTGATGCTGGGGTATCCCAAGTACGTCGATCAGAACCGCGACGGCATTCTGTCGGAGGAGGACCTAATCTATCTGGGCAACTCCGACCCCGTGCTTTACGGCGGTTTGCAGAACACCTTCAATATCGGCGGTCTGCGCATCGGATTCTACTTCTCCTATTCGCTGGGCGGCAAGATCTACAACTACTCCGAGCTTGCGATGGCCGGCGGTTACGCCACCAACCAGTACCGCTACATGCTCGACGCGTGGCATCCCGTGCGCAACCCGGATTCCGACCTGCCCCGTGCGGGAACCGACGACCGGCTGGTTCCCAGTTCGTTGCAGGTGCACGATGCCTCGTACCTGCGTCTGAAGAACGCCACGGTCTCCTATACGTTCGACTTGCGGAAGAAAACCCGCCTGCTGCGCGACATCACGCTGGCCGTCACGGGCGAGAACCTCTGGCTCTGGACCAAGTACAACGGTTTCGACCCCGACGTTTCGAGCGAGGGGACCAGTTCGACCCTGCGCCGCGTCGACATGGGCGCCTATCCCCGTTCTCGGATGTTCGTGTTCAGCATCCAGCTGCGTTATTAAATCCACCCGACAATTTCCGAAGAAGATGAAAAACTTCAATCAATTCATACTGACGCTCCTCGCGGCGGGACTGCTCGCCTCCTGTTCGCTGACGGAGGAGCCGACCTCGTTCGTCAACCGCAAATCGTTCTACAAGAACGAGTCGCAGTGCATTGCGGCGCTCAATTCGTGTTACATGCCTGCGAATGCGATCTATACGGCCAACTTCATGCTGGTCACTGAGGCCTGCACCGACATCTGGTACTCCTCCTCGACGACCGTCGACGCCTGCCTCGACGTGACTCCCGCCAAGCCGCAATACGGCAAGAACGTCTGGACGCAGGGTTACAAAGGCGTCATGTACTGCAACGAGTGCGTCGAGTGCATCTCGTCCGCCGACCTGGCCGACGGGGTGAAGATGCCTCTGGCGGCCGAAGCCCGCGTGATGCGCGCGTTTTACTACTATGTGCTGACCTGCATGTTCGGCGACGTGCCGTTCTACACCACGATGGTCGACACCGACCAGCGGCTGGCCGAAATCCGCCGCCTGCCCCGAACCCCGGCCCATGAAATCCGCCAGGAGCTGTACGATGACCTGGAGCGGAACGCACTGCCGTGGTTCACCGCCGAGAACGGGCGCAAGTGCCGCGCCTCGGAGGCCGTCGACAACCGTTCGGGCTATGCGCTGGCGCTGATGCTGATGGCAAAGTTCGCCATGTGGAACGAGGACTGGAACGGGGCGCTGGTCCCCCTGCAAGCCCTTGAGGAACTTTACGGCGACTTCAACGAAGGCAACTATCCGCTGGCCGAGACCCAGTGGCGCTACAAGAACCCTGCGGAGTCCATCTTCGAGATCCAGCACGCCTGGTCGCTCACCGGCACGCAGTACAACGGCAACGTGGCGGCGATCATGATGCCCACGCACAACGGAGACGGGGTCTTCGACGGCGTACCCCTGAAGGGTTACGGCACGTCGATGCCCGGCTGGTCGTCGCTGCGGGCCAACAACCGCTATGCGATCTTCCGCCCCGCGACGGGCAATACGCAGACCGAGAATGCGGCCTACGTCGACGCGCTGTTCAACCCCCTGCCCCTGACCTACGACACCTACGACGCGACGCTGAACCGCTATACGGTGAAGATCGACCGCGAGGCGCTGGCCGCCGGGGAGATCCGCGGGCAGAAGATCGACCGCCGCGTGCAGTACTTCCTCGGCCTGGGCGACCTGGAGGCGGGCGAGACCTTCAAGATCACGCACAACTACGGAGTGCCCTGGCCCGGTCCGAAATTCTGGTGTCCGGACATCGAGCAGAACTACGATTCGAACAACTACCGTATTTTCCGCTATGCCGACGCCATTCTGATGATGGCCGAATGTTACTGCAATCTGGAGAACGCCGAGGAGACGATGCGTTACCTGAACATGGTCCGCCAGCGTGCGGGCGTCGATCCCGTCACCAACTTCACGGGCTTCGAGGACCTCACGCTGGCTGTCCGCTGCGAGCGCGCCCGGGAGCTGGGCGGCGAGTTCCAGCGCAAGTTCGACCTCGTGCGCTGGGGCATCTGGTACGACCAGACCTACGCCTATACCAACAACGCGACGCTCAAGGGCAAGATGCGCCCCTGCCACCGCTACTATCCCATTCCCGACGCGCAGTGCGCCCTTTCGGGCTACGTGCTGACCAACGACGAATACCTTGCCGACGGATTATAAAAACCAGAACCGATGAAACGAATCAACAACCTGATACTGGCGCTCGCGGGACTCTTCGCGGTCGCGTGCGCCGACACCTTCGAGGAGCGTTACGACCTGGCCGTCAATACGGACCGGTATTCGGTCACGGCCGAGGCCGGCAAACTCCCCGTCACGGTCTACTGCTCGGGGGCGTGGACCGCTCAACTCACCGCCGAGTCGGCGTGGGCGACGCTCGACCGCACGGCCGGCAGCGGCATCACGACCATCCGCCTCAATTACGCCGACAACCCCGGACTGACCCGTTCGGTCGGGGTCGTGCTGCGCGGCTCGGGGCTTGAAAAGACCGTCACCGTGGTTCAGAAGGCGGGAATCACCGCCCCCGAACTGATCTTCCTTTCGAAGGACCTCGCCTTCGCCAACGGCGCCTACAAGGGCACGGCGGCTTTCGAAACCAACCTGCCCGACGAGCTTCTCCGCGATGTCGTGCCCGCGGTGACCTATGCCGCGGAGGGCGACGCGTGGATTTCCGATGTCGTCTACCATGCCGACGACGCGGAGGCGGGCGAGACCGAAATTCCGCTGGCCCGCCGGGGGCTGATCACCTTCGCCACGGCCGCCAACGCCACGGGAGAACCCCGCACGGCGACGGTCGGCTTCTCGGTGACGGATGCCGACGGCAATGTTTTCGGCGACTCGTTCACCGTGACGCAGAGCGCCGACGAGGCCCGCATCACGCTCGCCGACGACGTGGCTCCCATCGAGGGCGGCCGGCGCGCCGTGGCCTTCTCGACCAATCTCGGGGCGCTGCTTGCGGAGATGAAGGTCGAAGTCACGTACGCCGATCCGGCTGTCGCGGACTTTATCTCCGATGTCGAACTCGGCGCCGGGGAGCTGACCTACGCGATTACGGCGAACGAGGGCGTGGAGAAGCGTTATGCGACGATCACGGTCTCCTGCGCCGACCTTGCGGGCGGTGTGGTTTCGGCCTCTTCGAACATCACGCAGCGGGTGACGGCCCAGCCGCGCGAAGTGTCGTTCGCCGATCTGCGGGCGCTCTTCACGGCCGAGGACAAATCCTACGCCAGCGACGAGGACCATATCGACTACCTGCTGTGCCGCGTCATCGGCGACGCCGGGAACCCGAATATGGATCAGAACCTCAATACGGGTCCCAACAGCATCACCACCGACGAGAACGACTGTACGAACTACGTGCAGAGCCTGGACGGCCGCTACGGCTTCCGCCTGAAGTTCGCCGCCCCGGCCGACAACGTCTGCCTGCGCGGGGAGCAGGTGAAGATCCTGCTCGACGGCGTGACCCTTTCGCGCGAAAGCGACCCGATGCGCTACACGCTGCGCGGCCTGAAGGCCGGGAACATCGAAAAGGCGGCCGAAGCCTCCGCCCTGGAGCCCAAGGCGCGGACCATCGCGACGCTCACCGACGACGACATCTACACCTACTGCGCGCTTTCGGGGCTGGAGTTCTCCGTCAAGGAGGGCGCCTATACCAATGTCCGCGAGTACGACGCCATCGGCAATCCCTGCAATGCGAACCTCTCGTTCGCCGGCGGCACGCAGGCCCAGAAGGCCAAGGACGGCGCGGCCAATCTGCTCTACGACGGGGACAACGACGCGATCTACATGCTCGTGAACATGAACTGCGGCTGGCGCCGCACGGGACGGAGCGTGCCGCAGGGCGTCGGCACGGTCAGCGGCATCGTGGTCCACACGCCGATGGAACGCTGGGGCGGCAACGTGGGCCGTTATTCGATCCGGCCCTTCGACGAGGCGGACATCGACATCCCGCGCGCCGCGGCGTCGGCCTATGCGACGCTCGTCGAGTGGCGGCTGGACAAGGCCGTGATTTCGGTCGGCGCCTACAAGTGGAACGACAACGGAACCTACACGGTCGGTTCGGCGGCCAATTCGGCCACGCAGCTCGTCCAGAACCGGATGCACGCCACGACCGACAACACGGGCGGCGGGGCGCGGCTTTACAGCGAGAACCGCATGCTCAATCAGACGGTTACCGCCGACCGTTCGTACCCCATCGCCATCGTCCACGGCTACCGCGGGCTGAACGTCTCGAACTACGTGCCGGGCGACGGCACGACGATGGGCATGTCGAAATACACGATGCTGGGCTTCCTCGGCAACGTTGCCGGCTGGTACGAGTGGAACGGCGATACATGGACCGGTAAGACCAACGGCATCGTGATGGAGTTCTCGACGGCGGGCGTCGGCGGCTCGGCCGCTGCGGTCAGCTTCTCGACCGCCGCGGGCAAGCACAGCACCAACGAAGCCGCCTGCTCGTGGACCAACGCCAGCTCGTACCCCGTTTACTGGAAGGTGGAGTACGCCATCTCGGCCGACGGGGCGACGTGGAGCGACTACACCGAAACCGTCAACGCCGCCACCGGGGAGCGCGGTTTCGAGATGCGTTCGCTGCCGTGGTGCATCAACAACAGCTCGACGCGCACGTCGGTCTTCGACACGGCCAACCGGTCGGGCGTCTACACCCAGTCCGACTTCGGTTTCGGTCTGGTGCCCTACCGCTTCGTGCTGCCCGCCGAGGTGCTCGGCAAGGCGAAGGTGCGGGTGCGCATCAGCCCTTCGTCCGACGTCATCGCGACGTGGAATCCCGGCATCGACGGCTATGCTCTGGGCCAGACGCACCGCAACCTGCGCATAGCGCGGACCTATCCGTTCGACATCGCCAACGGCGTCTATGTCGAGGACCTTTCGATCCAATACAAATAGTGCCGAACCATGAAACACCTGCTGAAATACCTGCTCGCCGCCGCGGCCCTTCCCCTTTGGGGGCAGGCTGCGGCCGCCGGGCCGTTCGGACAGCTCCGCGGGCTGTGCGAACCCGGAAAGTCGGTCTTGCTGACCGCCCCGACGGTGGTCGAAGGCATCGTCGTCAGCGACTACCGCAGCCCCAACATGGAGCTGAATCCCAACCTGAACTACTATTCGGTCGATCTGGAGGAGAACGACCGCACGGTCTATGTCGAGGCCGCCGACGGCAGCTGCGGCATCCGCCTGCGTTTCGACGAGGCGAGTGAAAACCGGCTCGCCCGTTACGACCGCGTGCGCCTCGATCTCAACGGCTGCCGCCTCACGCGCACGGCCGCGCCCGACTGCATGACGCTGACGGGCGTGCAGGCGCTCAACGTCCTCTCGGTCGCGCCCGGCACGGCCGCGGATCTTCCCGTGAAGGAGCGGAGCGTCGCGACGCTCACCGACGACGACCTCTATACCTTCGTGACGCTGCGCGATGCGGAGTTCGTCTTCAAGGAGGGTTCCTACACCAACATCTGGGAGCCTTACGCCCAATCCTGCGGTGAACTCCACCACTACAAATACGACATCAACAACCGTATGGACGGCTGGGCGTCGCTCGTCCGCGACTCGGAAGGCGGTGCGATCTACATGCTGGTCAACACCCTTTGTGCATGGCGCCGCGCCGGCAAACCCCTGCCGCAGGGCATGGGGCCGCTCTCGGGCGTGGTGGTCCATACGCCGATGCGCCGTTACGGCGGCGACATGGGGCGCTACTCGATCCGCCCGCTCGACGAGGGCGGCATCGGCGTCAGCCGCAAGCGCAACTCCCCGTGGAAACGTCTCACGGGGTGGCTGCTCGACGGTTCGGCTGGCGCGTCGCTCGAATTCGAACTGCTCGGCTACCAAAACCTCGGAACCGAAGGCCGGAAGGGTGACCGGGTGCTCAACGACGCCGGAAGTTCGCGCGGTTATCTTTGGACCGACTGCGGCGCTTTCGTGCACGTCGACGGCGACTACAACGCCCTCGGGACGCAGAACAAGGGATGGGTCGGCAACGGTGCGGTGGTCTTCAAGGCTCCCGTGCCCGACTGGTACAAGTGGGACAACATGGGGCGCATGGTCGGTTCGAACGCCTTCTATATCGCCTTCTCGACCAAAAAAGCCCGCGGCACGGCCCTGCAACTCGCCTTCGAGTGGGGCGCAGGCAACCAGGACGGCAACTTCTCGTGGAATTTCCCGCTGGAGTGGAAGGCCGAATATGCGGTCGACGGCGGCGAGTTCCAGCCCCTTCGTGACGCCGCCACGGGCCGTGAGACCTTCGTGCTGCGTTCGCTGCCCTGGTGGGACAAGGTGATCGACGGCTCGGGCCATGCCGACCGCCTGCGCACGCCCTACGACTGCGGCATGGGTCTCCAGCAGCGCATTTTCCGTCTGCCCGCCGAGGTCTTCGGCCGTGAAGAGGTCGTCGTGCGCCTCTCGCCCGCCTCGGGCCTGTTGTCGCAGATTCGCGGCAATCCCTCCGCCGACGTGCTGATCCCGACCTCGGTGGTCCGTAAAAACAGCAAACAAACCACCGTCATCCGCTTCGGCACGATCACGGTCGATTACAAATAACCCCAAAACAGAACCTGAACATGAAATCCTGCAAGATATTACGCTACGGCGCGGTGTGCGGCCTGGCGGCCCTGGCGGCCGTCGGCTGCTCGGTCGATGACGCCGAAACCATCCGCGTACGCGAACTCACGGCCGCCGAGCACGAACTTTTCGTTCCGGCGTCGGGCGGAACCGCCCAGATACAGCTTTATTCCAACGGCCGGGTCCGGGTCGAGGCGCTCAACGACATCGGAGGCTGGGCTTCGGTCGACCGGTCGGAATTCGACGGCGACCGGATGGTTTCGGTCACCTTTACGGAGAACGATTCGTTCCGCCGCATGGCCAAGCTGCGCTTCGTGCTCGACGGGGGCACACGGGCCGACACGGTCTGCATCAAGCAGTACGGCGTGGTTCCGTCGCTCGAATGTCCGGCTCCCTACAAGGCGATCCGCGGCAGCGTCGAGACCTTCACCCAGTTCGAGATCGACACCAACATCCCGCTCGGGGACTTCGCCGTCGCGACTGCCTACGTCGGTCCGACCAGAGACTGGATTCGCAGCGTGCAGCCCGAGCAGGGCATGCTGGTCGTCGACACGAAACCCAACCCGGGCGACGACGTCTGCAAGGCGGTCGTCAACCTGAGCTACGTCGACGGCTGGGAGGAGACCTTCTCGGCCAACCTCTACATCACGCAAGCCGACAAGGACGACGAGTTCGGCCGCGAGGTGTCGTTCGCCGACGTGCGGGCGCTGGCGACGGCCGAAGGCACGGCCGTCGACGAGGATATTCTGATCGAAGGCATCGTCGTCAGCGACTTCCACAGCAAGAACATGGAGGCCAACCCCAGCGTTTCGTACGACAAGGTCGACGTGACGGTCAACGACTGCACGGCCTACCTCGAAAGCCCCGACGGCCGCTACGGCTTCCGCCTGCGCTTCGACACGCCGGAGGACAACGTGCTGGCGCGCGGCACGCGCCTCTCGCTCTCGCTCAGCGGCACGGTCCTCACGCGCGAGGAGAATCCCGAACGCTACACGATCAGCAGCCTGGTCGGCGAAAACATGGTCGAAAGCGCTGCCGGAGAGGTGATTCCCGTCAAGCAGCGTCGGATTTCGGAACTGACCGACGACGACGTCTACACCTTCGTCTCGCTCGAAAACACCGAATTCCTGTTCAAGGAGGGCAGCTATGCCAACGTTTACGAAAATTACAGCCTTTCGTCCGATGTCAACGCCTCGCAGACGGGCAACAACAACCGCATGGACGGCTGGGCGTCGCTGCTGATGGACGACGCGGGAAATTCGATCTACGCACCGGTCAACATGCTCTGCCTCTGGCGGCGTTCGGGTCAGGGCGTCCCGCAGGGGACGGGCACGACCCACGGCATCGTGGTGCACAACGAATTGCCGCGCTACGGCAACGTGGGGCGCTACCAGATCCGCGTGCTCGACGAGTCGGGCTTCGGCATGGAATGGGCCGGGGAGTCGGCCTATACGGAGTTTGCCGAATGGGACGGCAACCCTCACAAATACTCGTTCGGGACCTATGCCAAGTTCAACAGCCGGTATGCCTATAACCGGCTGGAGTCGATCACGCCGTCGGACGACATCTCGTCGGGCAAGACCGTGCCGAATGCCGAACTGTTCTGCGAAAACCACGTCGAAACCACTGCTGCCGAAGCCTGGCCCATTGCAGGAACGGGCAATTACAACAATCCGGAGGTCGGCTCGCTCGGAACGTCGCTCACCTGCAAAGCCTATTTCGTCAAGGCCGGCGTGAAGGGCTGGTATCGCTGGGAAGGGAACGAAGTGGTGGGTTACAACGGCCTGCGCATGGAGTTTTCGACCGCCTCGCTCAACGGCTCGCACATGCTCCTCGGCTTCTCGTTCGCCGCGGGGACCATTTCGGCCACCACCTCGAAAACCTATCCGGCGCACTGGTGCGTGGAGTATTCCGTCGACGGGGGACAGAGCTATACGCTCTGCCCGAGCGCCGCCACGGGCGCCGACTACGTGCACCTGCGTTCGCTGCCGTGGTGGGACGCTTCGCTGGCCGGAAACCGCTACAACACCTGTTCCTCGGCGGGTATCGGACTGACCGACCATCTCTTCCGCCTCCCCGCGGAGGTCTTCGGCCGGGAGCGGGTGATGGTCCGCATACGCCCCTACGACAAGGTGATGACCGTGCTGCCGCTCGTCTGGAACGGCGACACGGAAACCGCCGAGATCAGCGCCGCCACGACCTACGACAACCAATTGCGGTGGGGCGTCATCACCCTGCGTTACCGGTAGCGCCATGCTTGCGATCCGTCATACGGTATGTGTCCTGCTCGTCCTTCCGCTGCTCCTCGGGGGCTGCGGCGGGGACGGTGCGGACGACGGGGACAAACCCCGTCCGCCTGCGGGCGGCGGGGTGATCCTGCGGCTGAAGGTGGCTGCCGGGGAGTCCGGAATGCGTTGGGACTGGTCCGGGGAGCCGCGTGCATTGGTCAACGGCGTGGCCCGCACGGTGGGCTTCGACGCCGACGGAGTGCCGGTCGTGGGCGCCGATGTCTCTGCGGACGGTCTTTATACGGTTCATTTCCCGGCCGATGCTTACAGCCGCGCGAAGCGGGCCTTCGTGCTGCCTCCCGCGCAGTTTCCGGTTTCGGGCGGCAGCCTGCAGGCCGCCGCATGCCCGATGTACGGCACGGTCCGGACCACGGGCGATGCGGCCGACGTGACGCTCTCGCCGCTGTGCGGCGTCGTGCGGATTCCGCTCGCGGGCGATGCGCACATCGCTTCGGTTCGCGTCGAGGATCGCTCCGGAGGGGCCGTTTCAGGCCTGTTTCCGTTCGATCCGGCGACGCCGGAGATTGTCCGGAACGGCAATTTCGGGAACCTGCCGTGGGTGGTGCTCGACTGTGCCGGGACGGGCGGCGGGGTTCGGCCCGCGGCCTCCGGAACGGAGTTCTGCGTGGCGGTTCCCGCAGGCGATTACGCGTCGGGCCTCTCCGTCCGCGTCACCGACTGCGCCCACCGCTCGGCGACCTGGGACATTCCCGGTCCGTGCGCCGTCGCGGCGGGCGGGGTGAAGACCCTTGCGCCGCTGAATTACGCTCCCGGCGAAGACCTGCTCTTCGCCGAGCATTTCGACAACTGCGTCTGGGGGTGCGACTATGCTGCGGAAACGGGCGGTTACGGTGTCGGGGCTGGCAGTTCCGTGCCGTCGCCGGCCACATCGGCGGGGACCGAGGCGGCCTATGTCGCCAAAGGGGCCGGAACGCCCGGCAGCGCGCTTTTCGAGACCTCGGACTATAACTCCGCGCCTGCCGCAAGCGCGACGCTCGCCGTGCGCCGCGACTACCTGCGCAACCGCGGACTCTACGACTGGCAGCGGCTCTTCTACGCCGCGGAATATCGCGGCTGCCTGTGCGGTGGCGACGTCGGCGGTTACGGCAACCGGGGCATTCTGGTGACGCCCCGCATGGCCGCCGCCGGCGAACCGTGCTGCGCCGAACTGTCGTTCCGCATCTGCCTCGAACGGGGCATGGAGAGCGATGTGGCCTGCATGGCCGAGTCGGGCGTGCTGCTGGGGTGCGAGGTCGACGGCATGCCGGTCGATGTCGATGTCGCGACGGGGACCGACATTTCGCAGTCGGTGCAGGGCGTCACCCGTACGGCCGTCCTGCTGCGCGCCGCGAAGCTGACGTCCGGCGTGTGGCACCAGGTGCGGATGTCGTTCGGGGCCGTGGCTGCCGGAAGTGCGTTCCGCTTCATGCCCACGGTGATCCGCGACGTCAAAAACTGCTTCTGGATCGACGACGTGGAGGTTCGCCGCACGGGCCGCTACGCCCATGCGGGCGATTGCGTCACGGTCGAACCCACGACCGAACGCGCCGCCGCGGGTGAAGATGTCTCGCGCCTGCGTCTGCGTCCGAGCGCCGTGCTCTCGATGGCCAACGAGACGACCTACACCGTCACGCCGGGTTACGGCATGACGTGGATCTGCCCCAGCCTCTCGTCCGACGAGTCGGTCTGGACGCGGGACATCGCCTTCGCCGAAAAGCAGCTCGCCGCCAACGGCTGCAAGGTGTGGTGCATCCACCTGCCCTACGGATCGACGACCGCCGCGCGCAACCGCGATCTCTGCGCCGCGGGCGCCGATCGTGCCGCCTCGGTGGCCTTCTTCACGCGGGCGATCCGCGCCGTCGCACCCCTGAAGCCGAAAAACGTGCTGGTTCACTGCAACCAGACCCTCGCCTTCGGCGACGGCAGTTCGGCCGCGAGCCTCGCGCTGTCGCTGCACGAGTTGCAGACGGTCGCCGACGAGATCGGGGCGCACGTCTGTGTCGAGAACATGTCCTACGGCGTGGGCGCCGATGCCGCGGTGCTCGCCGCGGCCGTCGACGAGGCCAATGCGCTGGGCAGCCACCGGCACGAAGTCCGCATCGCTTTCGACACGGGCCACGCCAACCTCTATCTCACGCGCGAACAGCCCGGAAAGACCGTCGTCGACTGGCTCCGTACCGCCGGTGCGCGCATCGGCCAGCTGCACATTCACGGCAACCGCGGCTGGAACGGACGGATCAACGACGACCACCTGATGCCGGGCTACGCCGGGCGGCTGGGCTATGCCGACGCCATCGGGCGGGCGGGGCTGTGGGGCGAGTTCTACCATACGCTGCTTGCCGAATGCCGCTACCGGGGTCCCTTCACCTACGAGATTTCCACCCGCACGTTCGGCACGGTCGCGGGGGAGGAGCGCAGCGACAACGTTTCGGCTCCGTGGACCATTGCGCATAACTACGACACTTACCTGTATCCCGCCTTCCGGGAGTACGCCAACCGAAAATGAACGCCATGAAAAAACTGATTTGTCTGCTGCTGATGCTCTGTGCGGGCACGGCGGCCTTCGCGTGGGGCGGGCGTGAACACCGCCTGATCGCCTATATCGCCGAAGCGCACCTCACGCCCCGCACCCGGCAGGTGCTCGATCGTTACCTCGATCAGTCGATCGTCGAGTATTCGACCTGGATGGACCGCTACCGCACGGCCCCCGGTTACGAGATCACGACCTACTGGCACATGGTCACCATCGACAAGGACGGCAGCGTGCCGCCCGAACCCCTGCGTCCCAACGGCGACGGCGACGCCGTGCGCCAGCTCACGCGCGCCATCGAACGGCTGCGCAACTACCGTGAACTCTCCGATTCGACGGTCAACGTCAATCTCAAGTACGTCATCCACCTCGTGGGCGAGATGCACTGCCCGGGGCACATCTATTTCGCCGATCTGCCGGGCGGCATGGACGCCCCGCGGCACTACGACTTCTTTCTCCTGAAATACAAGGGTAAGGAGGTGACCTACCACTGGGTTTGGGACGGTTCGGTTTCGCGCCAGTATCCCGACTGGACCGAGGAGGATTTCCGCCGCGAACTGGACAAGTGGCCCGCCGAAAAGCAGCGTGCCGTGGGCGAGGGCACACCTGCGGACTGGGCGCTGGAGTGCGCCCGCAGCTGCCGCGTGGTTTACGACTGGGCCAAGCCCGGCGACGACATCGACGAGGGTTTTCTGCGGGAACACGGCGCCCTGCCCGTCGACCAGGCCCTGCGCGGGGCCTACCGGCTGGCGCGCGTCCTCAACGATTTGTTCGACAACTAAAACCTACCGATTATGAAACATACGATTCGAACGGCAATGTCCGCCCTGCTCTGCCTTGCCGCCGTCGCGGGCGTGCGGGCCGACGATTTCGCGGCGCTGCGGGCCGAGGCTGCGGGCCGCACGGTGCGGCTGGCTCCCGGTACGCAGCTCGAAGCCCTTGTCGTCAGCGACTACCGCTCGCAGAACATGGAGCTCAACCCCAATGTCTCCTGGGACAAGGTGGATCTCGGCGAGAATCTCCGCACGGCCTATGTCGAAAGCCCGGACGGCCGTTACGGCTTCAGGCTGCGTTTCGCCGGCATCTACGAAAACCGCCTCGAACGGGGCGACCGCGTGCGGCTCGACCTGGGCGGCTGTTCGCTGACCGGGGAGACGGACCCCGAACGCTACACGGTCGACGGTCTGTGCACCGCGAACGTCGAGGTGCTCGAACGCGGCGTCGCACTGCCCGCGAAGGAGCGGCGCATCGCCGACCTGAAGGACGAGGACCTCTATACCTATGTGACGCTTGCCGGAACGGAGTTTTTGAGCAAGCAGGGATGCTATGCGAACGTATTCGAATCGTGCGTCCAGCGGTCGCGGCTCAACGCTTTCGATCAGCCGTCGCGCCGCACCGACGGGTGGGCGTCGCTGCTCAAGGATGCCGACAACGGTTCGATTTACATGCTCGTCAATACCAAATGCGCGTGGCGGCGCGACGGCCGCGGCGTTCCGCACGGCGTCGGAGCCGTCTCGGGCGTCTTGGTCCATACCCCGATGCGTCGTTACGGAGGTGACATGGGGCGTTATGCGATCCGTCCGCTCGACGAGCGCGACATCGCCATTCCGCGCGATACGGCCTCTTCCTACGCCGTGGTCGCCGAGTGGAACTGGGACCGCAATTACGACGGCGCCATCCGCTTCGAGAAGCAGGGCTACACGCCCCGCTCCCCGAAGTCGGGTGTCGCGGGCGACCGTGTCCTTCCCGACGCGGGCGAGGGGTTTCTCTCGACGACCTCCGGGGCCAGGATGCGGCTCGATACGGAGTACGACACGCGCTATGCGCAGGACGGCGACGGCAAGGCCATGCGCGTCAACGCCGCCCTGCGGCTCGATTCCGACACCCGCGACTGGTTCCGGTTCGACAACCGCGGCCGCATGAGCGGTGCGGAAGCCATCGTCGTCGAGACTTCGACCGAAGGCGTCGAGGGGCGCGGCCTCTCGTTCGATTTCTCGTTCCTTGCGGGCAACCACGACATCAACCGTTCGTGGGGTTATCCCGTGGAGTGGAAGGTCGAATATTCGGCCAATGGGCTGCCGTTCATAGATGCTGGACGTATTTTCGTACTGCGGCCGGTCGTTTACAACAACGCCGTGATCAAAGACCTCGGCCTGCGCCGCCTTTCGTACGACGCCGCGTTGGGATTCACCGAGTACAGCGTGCCGCTCCCGGTTTCGCTGCTCGGGCACAAACGGCTCACCGTGCGGTTGACGCCCGCTTCGGCCGTCATGGCCACGATTCCCGAGAATCCGGCCGACGACTCGGCCGGCGGGGTTGTCACGGCCGATTTCCGCCAGCCCTTCGTGCTGCGGCTGGGGCGGGTGGCCGTCCGGGCGCTCCGATGACGAAAAAGCCCGCTGCGTGAGCAGCGGGCTTTTTTTATGAACGGGGCTTTACAGCGCTTCGGCGACGACGTAGGTGCTGCCGCCGATAAAGATCATGTCCTCGGGGGCGGCCAGCTCTTTGGCCCGGGCCACGGCGGCCGTCACCTCTTCCACCGCCTCGCCGCGGAGTCCGTAGATTGCGGCTTTCGCGGTCAGTTCGGCGGCCGGGAGGGCGCGCTCGGAGTGGGCCTGCGTGAAGATGTAGTGGGCGTCGCGCGGCAGCAGGGGCAGGATGTGCGCCAGATCCTTGTCGCGTACGAAGCCGATCACGCAGTAGAGTTCCCGGTGGGGCGTGGCTTTCAGCTGGTCGGCGACGTAGGCGATGCCGTGGGCGTTGTGGCCCGTGTCGCAGACCGTGAGCGGCGATTCAGCCAGCGTCTGCCAGCGTCCCATCAGGGCCGTGTTGGCCGCGGCGCAGCGCATGCCTTCGAGATAGGCGCGGCGCGAAATGGTGAGCGGCGTCTCCTCGTGCAGGAAGTCGACCGCCGCCGAGGCGGTCACGATGTTGCGGCTCTGGTAGTTGCCCTGCAGGTCGAGCGACACGTCGAACGCCCTTCCGTCGCGCGAGCGGTGGAGGCGGAAACTCTGGCCCGTGCCCTTCATGTGGTGTTCCTCGCACGAGAATTCCTGTTCGGCGTAGATCACCCGCGACTTGTTGGCCGCGGCGGCCTGTTCGATAACCCCGTTGTAACGCGCGTCGGCCTCGCCGATGATCACCGGGATGCTTTTTTTGATGATTCCGGCCTTTTCCGCGGCGATCTTCGGCAGCGTGTCGCCCAGCAGGGAGGTGTGTTCCAGTCCGATGTTGGTGATGACGCTCAATATCGGCACGATGATGTTCGTGGCGTCGAGCCGTCCCCCGAGTCCCGTTTCGATCACCGCCACCTCGACGTCGCTCTGGGCGAAGTAGTCGAAGGCCATTGCGGCGGTCATCTCGAAGAACGACAGTTCCAGCTCGACCATCTTGTCGTGGTGCTTGTCCACGAAGTTCACCACCTTCTGCTTGGGGATCATCTCGCCGTCGACGCGGATGCGTTCGCGGAAGTCCTGCAAGTGGGGCGAGGTGAACAGTCCCGTGCGGTATCCGGCCTGCTGGAGCACCGAGGCGATGATGTGCGCCACGGAGCCTTTGCCGTTGGTTCCGGCGACGTGGATCGTGAAGAAATTGCGCTGGGGGTTTCCGATGTGGCGGCAGAATGCGGTGATGCGCTCCAATCCCGGTTTGTAAGCCGTCGCGCCCTGGGTTTCGAAGACGGGAAGCGACTGAAAGAGGAATTCGAGTGTCTGGGTGTAATTCATATCAGCAAGGGGTTTATTTGACGAGGTGGTTCCTGCGTTTGTAGCGGTAGGCCACGTAGTAGAGCACCGACAGCAGCAGGATGTATTCGGAGATGCGGGCCAGGCAGTCGCCGTAGCGGGTGTAGAAGGTGAGTTCCGAGTTGAGCGGGACCTCGGCGGTGATCACGCCGCGCTGCTCCCAGCCGAGCGTCTGGCCCACGTCGCCGCGGGCCGAGATGAAGCCCGATTTCCCGGTGTTGGCCGAGCGGGCGATGGCGCGGCGGTGTTCGACGGCCCGCAGGCGCGAGATCGAGAACAGGTGTTTGTAACCGGGCGTGTCGCCCCACCAGCCGTCGTTCGAAATGATGGCCATGAACTGCGCGCCGCGGCGCACGAATCCGCCGTAGAAGTCGCCGTAAAGCCCTTCGTAGCAGATCGCCGGTCCGGTTTTGACGCCGTTGTGCTCGAAAGCCGTGCCGTGCAGGCCCTTGCCTATCTGTCCGACCGTGCCGCCCAGGTCGATGACCAGGAATTTCATCGCGTCGAAGACCCACGTCGGGGTGTTTTCGACGCCGATCACCAGCCGGCCTTTGTGGTGCAGCTGCATGCGGCCCGCGGAGTCCAGCCCCACGGCCGTGTTGAAGCGGTCGTAATAGCCGTCGCCGAAACGTTCCGGGCGGGCCGTCTCGGTCTGCGCCCCGGCCGGGTAGCGGCGAATGGTGCCGGCTCCGGTGATGAGCAGGGCTTCGGGGTGCCGGCTGCGGAGCGAGTCGGTCAGCTCCTGCCAGAATGCGCCCGGTTCGCCCGCCGAATAGAAATCGCTCAATCCGGGTTCCAGGTAGTCGCCCGGCACTGCGGTCTCGGGCAGCAGGATGAACTGCGCGCCGGCGGGGACCTCCGCCATGAGGTCCGCGATGTTGCGCTCCTGCCGCTGGGTGTCGCCGTGGAATTTGTTGTAACAGTCCACGTTGGGCTGGATGACGCTCACTCGTGCCGTCCCCTCGTCGGGCTGCTCCCAGCTCTGCCAGATGCACAGCGACGCGATCATCGGCAGTGCGACGGAGCAGGCTGCCGCCGCCCACCGGCGCGTGCTGCGGCGGGCTTGCAACGCTTCGAAAATCAGTATGTTGGAGAGCAACACCCACAGCGTGCCGCCGAAAACGCCCGTGTATTCGTACCACTGCACGGCCCAGACTTCGTGCGAGAAGCCGTTGCCCAGGATGAGCCACGGCCACGAGAAGTCGCCCACGGTGTACCAGTATTCCGTCGTGATCCACGCCGTGACGAGCGTGACGTAGGCCAACGCTTTGGGGGCTTTTTTCGAAACGGTGTGGAAGAGCATGAAGGCGATCATGTTCATCGTCGTCGAAGCGAGCGTGGCGGCCGGGGGGCCTACGGGCGTGGCGTACCAGATCCACCAGATCGTCAGAGCGTTCCACAGCACGAACGCGAGCGTCGCCCAGCCGAACATGCCCCACCACGAGCGGCGCGTGTCGTCGTACGACGCGCTCACCCACAGCAGCGGGACGAACCCGATCAGGAGCGTCATGCCCGTCACGCCGAGCCACCCCGGCGAGAGCAGGATGGCCGATAGGATTACCGCCGCGAATCTACGAAACATGAAATGAGATTTTTACGACGGCAAAAGTAGTCAAATGGGCGCAGATTTCAAAATATTTTATACTTTTGTAACGAAACTAACCAATCTGTCATACTAATGAAGAAATTGCTCATTTTATTGGCTGCCCTTGGGGGCATTCTCCTGTTTTCCGGTTGCGAATCGAAAGGATGGAAGACGGTCGATGGCGTGATCGTCTTCGATACGCCCGCGCGCGAACCGGGCCAGAAATCGGTGCTGGGACTCAAAACCGCGCCGATGGAGACGGTCCGTGTGGGTTTTATCGGGCTGGGCATGCGCGGCCCCGGGGCTGTGGAACGCTTCACGCACCTCGACGGCGTCGAGATCAAAGCCCTGTGCGACCTTTATCCCGAGCGCGTGGACAGCGCGCAGGCGATTCTCGTGCGCCGCGGATTTCCCGAGGCGGCTCCGTACAGCGGCGAGGAGGGCTGGAAACAGCTTTGCGAGCGTGACGACATCGACCTGGTGTACATCGTGACCCCGTGGCAGCTGCACGTCCCGATGGCCGTTTACGCCATGGAGCACGGCAAGCACGTCGCTGTCGAAGTTCCCGCCGCCACGTCGCTCGAAGAGTGCTGGCAACTGGTGAACACCGCCGAGAAGACGCAGCGGCACTGCATGATGCTCGAAAACTGCGTTTACGATTTCTTCGAGCTGACGACGCTCAACATGGCCCGGCAGGGACTGTTCGGGGACATTCTCCATGTCGAAGGTGCGTATATCCACGACCTCGACGCTTTCTGGGACTACTATCAGGACAGCTGGCGTCTGAAATTCAACCGGGATCACCGCGGCGACGTCTACGCCACGCACGGCCTCGGTCCCGCCTGTCAGCTGCTCGACATCCACCGCGGCGACAAGATGAACTGCCTGGTGGCGATGGACACCCGCTCGGTCAACGGGCTGAAACTCGCCCGCGAGAAGCTGGGCGCTGAAGAATTCGCCAACGCCGACCATACGACGACGCTGATCAAGACCGAGAAGGGCCGCACGATCCTGCTCGAACACAATGTCTACACGCCCCGTCCGTACAGCCGCATGTACCAGCTGACCGGCACGAAGGGATTCGCCAACAAATACCCCGTTCAGGGCTATGCCTTCAACCCCGACCAGCTTGCGGATTCGGGCGTGCCCGACCACGAGAACCTGAACGCCCACCGTTTCGTGTCGAAGGAGGTGCGTGAGGCGCTGATGGAGCGGTACAAGGACCCGATCGTCCTCGACATCGAGGCCAAGGCCCGCGAGGTCGGCGGTCACGGCGGCATGGACTTCATCATGGACTACCGGCTGGTCTATTGCCTGCAACATGGCCTGCCGCTGGATCAGGATGTCTACGATGCGGCCGAATGGTCGTGCATCGGCGCCCTTACGGCGATGTCGCTCGAACACAACAGCGTCCCGGTGGCCGTTCCCGACTTCACGCGCGGCGACTGGAACAAGACCGACGGTTACCGGCACGCGATGCTGGTGCAGTGATCCGGAGACCGTATGGACGAAAAGACGGCCCGGTCAACCGGGATTGACGCTGCGGGCGCAGGAATGTGAAAAGCGGCAGACCTCTGTGGTCTGCCGCTTTTTTCTTATAGGCTGTGGCCGTGTTTTTGCACGTGCCGGTCGAGTCTCACCGTCGGATCCCTCCCCGCGAAAGCACCTCCTCGAAGTAGGCGATGGTTTTTAGGAGACCGTCCCGCAGCTGGATTTTCGGCTCCCAGCCGCCGAGCATGTTGCGGGCGAGCGAGATGTCGGGCTGCCGCTGTTGGGGGTCGTCGGCGGGCAGGGGCAGGTGGACGATCTTCGATTTCGAACCCGTCAGGGAGATCACCTCGCGGGCCAGTTCGGCGATGGTGAATTCGTTTGGGTTGCCGATGTTCACCGGACCGGTGAAGTCGTCGGGCGTGTCGTCCATCATGCGCACCATGCCTTCGATCAGGTCGTCGATGTACTGGAATGAACGGCTCTGTCCGCCGTCGCCGTAGATCGTGATATTGTCGCCCCGCAGCGCCTGGACGATGAAATTCGAGACCACGCGGCCGTCGTTGATGTCCATTTTCGGACCGTAGGTGTTGAATATGCGGATGATCTTCACGGGAATGCCGTGTTCGCGGTAGTAGCTCATAAAGAGCGACTCGGCGCAGCGTTTGCCCTCGTCGTAGCACGAGCGGATGCCCAGCGGGTTGACGTGGCCCCAGTAATCCTCGCGCTGGGGGTGGATCAGCGGGTCGCCGTAGACCTCCGAGGTCGAGGCCTGGAGGATTTTCGCCCGGTTGTATTTGGCCATGCCCAGCATGTTGATCGAGCCGATCACCGACGTCTGGGTGGTTTTGATCGGGTCGTGCTGGTAGTAGATCGGCGAAGCGGGGCAGGCGAGGTTGTAGATCTCCTCGATCTCGGCCATGTAGGGATAGACGATGTCGTGGCGGATGACCTCGAAATTGGGGTGCGACAACAAGTGTCGGATGTTGCTTTTGTGACCGGTGAAATAGTTGTCGATGCAGATGATGTCGTTACCTTCCGCGAGCAGCCTTTCGCACAGATGGGAGCCGATCGTATCGCAGGGCTGCATTCCCGAAGGGGTGATGTGCTTCAGCTGCTTCGCCAGCGAGAACGGCGTCATGCTGCCCGCGCCGCCCGATTCGTTGCAGACGTGGAGACCCCGTGCGATCGACTACCGGGTGATGTGCGACAGCCTGAACAGGGTGGGCGGCATGCTCAACCGCTACGACATCCGGCGCAACATCGACCTGATCCGTTCGCTTTATCCCCAGGTGGAGAACATCGCTCTGGTGACCGACAATACCTACGGCGGCATTTCGTTGCAGGCGCTCGTGCGCGCGGAGTGGGAGAACTACCCCGACCTGAATCTCGTGCTGGTGGACAGCCGCGAGGGGGAGGAGACGGCGTTCCGGACCTATGCGACGCTGCCGCCCCGTTCGGCCGTGATGCTCGGCACGTGGCGCGTAGGCAGCGACGGCGAATACTTCATGCAGCGGTCGCTGAACGATCTGGTGCAGAACAACCCCCGCGTTCCGGTCTTCTCGGTGACCGGTACGGGCATCGGCGACACGGCGATCGGCGGTTACGTGCCCGAATACGAGAACGGCGCGGAGGTCATTGCGAACCAGATCCGGAAATATTACGACACGGACGACATCGAAGACGCTCATTTCCATACGAGCAAAAGTCTCTATCTGTTCGATTCGCGCAAGCTCAAGGAGTGGAAAATCGCCGAATACGCCCTGCCCAAGGGCAGCGTCATCGAGGATACGATGGCGGCCAAGCTGTCGAAATACTCCCACTACATCGAACTGCTGGTGGCGGGCATCCTGCTGCTGGTGCTGCTGCTGCTCTTCGTGACGTGGCTGCTGCTGCGCATGCGGCGGCTCAAGCTCACGCTTGAGGAGCGCGAGGGCCAGCTGGTCGTCGCCCGGGAGAAGGCCGAGGAGTCGGACATGCTCAAGTCGGCGTTCCTGGCCAACATGAGCCACGAAATCCGCACGCCGCTCAACGCCATCGTGGGCTTCTCTTCGCTGATGCAGAGCGAGGAGCTTTCGCAGGAGGAGCGCGCCGAGTACTGCGCCATCGTGGTCAGCAACTCCGAGATGCTGCTCACGCTGCTGAACGACATCCTCGACATTTCGTCGCTCGAGTGCGGCAAGATCAGGTTCAACTACGCTTCGGAGGACATCGTGCAGATTTGCCAGCACGTGATGATGACCACTGCCCATACGCGGCAGAGAGGGGTTGAGGGGCGTTTCGCGTGTCCCGTCGGATCGTTCATGCTCACCACCGACGCCCACCGTCTTTCGCAAATCCTGATCAACCTGCTGACCAACGCCGGCAAGTTCACCTCCGAGGGCAGCATCACGCTGGGGGTGGAGATCGACGAGGAGCGGGGCGAGGTGCTTTTCTCGGTGGCCGACACCGGACCGGGCATTCCGCCCGACAAGCAGGATCTGGTTTTCAACCGCTTCGAGAAGCTCGACGGCAACAAGAAGAAGGGCACGGGCCTGGGCCTTGCCATCTGCCGCCAGATCGCCATGATCGTCGGGGGCCGTATCTGGGTCGATTCCGCTTACACGGGCGGCGCGCGTTTCGTCTTCGCGCATCCCATCGGTATCGACCCCGGTGGAGAGAACCGCGAGGGGGGGGGATTTCTACCCTCTGAACAGCGTAAGTCCCTCTTTGTGAACGATGCCGGTCAACTGGTCACCGAAGGGAAATAAGACGCAGAGAAAGGCTCCTTCGCGCCGGGTCACCTCTTTTTCGTCCCCCATTTGGGCTTTATGCCGATGAAGAATTCGGCGTTCATGCGCGGCATGGGCCGGGAGAGCACCGAGAGGTACTCCTCGTTGAACAGGTTGTTGACCGTGCCTTTGAGCGTCAGGTCCGCCCACCGGAGCGAGAGACCCTTTTCGAGCGAGAGGTTGCTCATCAGATAGGGCGTAAGGCGTCCGGTGAGCGTGATGTCGTTGCTCGACATGGTGTAGCGTTCGCTGTAATAGCAGAACTGATAGAGCAGGCCCCAGCTGCGCCAGGAGAGCCTTCCGGTCGCCGTGGCCGAATATTCCGGTTCGTAGGGCAGCTGTTTGCCGACCGACCGGTCGGCCGGGGACATCGGCTCCCCCTCGTTGATCGACGGCGCCCATGAGAAGGTGCCGTTCAGGTTGATTTTCAGTTCCCTGGTGAGCGATGCGGCCAGGTCGGCCCGGATCTCCACGCCGTAGGCGTGGACCTTTTTGATGTTCACCGGCGAGAAAAATCCCTTTGCCGTCGGCAGCCACAGAATCCAGTCGTCGATGTGCTGGTCGTACCACGACGCCGACCCCGACAGCGTGTACGCGCCCTCCTTTCCCACGGCGAACGACAGTCCGGCTTCGTAAGCGACGCCCTTTTCGCTGTTCAGGCCGGGGTTGCCGCCCGGCAGGAAGTAGAGGTCGTTGAGCGTCGGGAAGCGGTAGTTGCGCGAGACGGAGGCCTTCGCCACGACGTTGCCGCGCCTGGAAAGCAGGCAGTCGGCGAAGAAGGCAGGGATGACCGGCGACCAGGAGGTTCCGTACATGGCTTCGCGCACGACGACCGACAAGCCCAGCCGCTCCGTGGGACGCCACTTGGCCGACAGGGAGCCGTCGAGTTCGATGCGTCCCTTGTCATAGCCGACGACGGCCTTGTCGCCCTGCTGGCGGATGATGTTCTTGTCGGCGCTTTCGACGAAGTGCTGGTGTGCCGACAGCCCGGCCGTGAAGAACCATTTGCCGTCGACGGAATACTCTCCGTCAGCCTGCCCGTAGAGGGTGTTGATCCTGCTCCGCGAACGGGTCATGGCCTCCAGGATGCCGTTGCCCTTGTCGCGCCGGTAGTCGTAGGCCGTCCACGAATGCACGTATCCGGCTTTCGCCGCCGCCTTCCAGTTCCGGCGGTAGTGGTCCCACGAGAGGACGCTGCGCAGGGTGTGTTCGCGCTGGCGGTTTTCGAACTGCGTGTCGTCGGCGTAGTCGGTCGTCAGCAGGGGCAGTTCCCGGTTGGAATTGATGTACCAGGCGTTCAGCCCGAAGCGGTCGCCTTTCCCGGTGTTGTAGTAGACCTCCTGCAACACGTGCACGTCGTCGAACGCGCCGCTCTTGTTGCGTTCGGTGGGATAGTACGACCCGACGATGTTCATCTCGTCGTCGTAGATGTTCTCCTTCTTGTCGCGGTTGCGGTACTTGTAGTCGTTGGCCGAGGACTGGTAGACGGCGCGGGTCGATACCTGCCAGCGCTCGTCGCCCCATGTCAGGCGCAGGAATTCGTCGAAAGTACGGAACATGCCGATGCCCTGGATATATTGCAGCCCGAATCCGTCGGCCGCCGCCGGCGCAGTCGAGAGTTTCACCAGTCCGCCCAGTCCGCCGCCCGTCTCGCTGACCGACGAGGTTCCGTGGAGCAGCGAGGCGTCGTCGATGAAATAGGAGGGGATCATCGAAAAGTCGGTCATGCCCAGCATCGGGTTGTTGATGCGCATGCCGTTCCACGTCACCTGCGTATGCGACGGACCCGTGCCGCGGAACGATACCGTGGAGAGGGTCGCGCGGCCGTACTGCTTGACGAAAACCGGTGTGTTGAACGTCAGCGCGTCGGCCATCGAGAGGGCGATGTTCTCCTTGAGGATCGCCGAGTCGAGTTTCGTCTCCTCGACGCCGATGCTTTTCATCGGACGCCGGCCCCAGACCGGAACCTCCCGGATGGCGATGGCGCCTTTCCCGCGCCACTCCCCCGCGCCGGCGTTCTGCGGGGTTTCCGGCGCGTCGGACGGCGCCGGCTCGCCCTGCGCCCGCAGCAGCGCCGGAAACAGCAGCATCCAAAGAAACAAGGCGGTTGTTTTCATGCTCTCCGGTTATTTCCAGCAAAACGCTCCGGGCGCGACGCCCACGTGAAATTCGTCGACAGGCTCGCCCTTGGCCGTATAGCGGTAGACGACTCCCTGCTGCTGGTAGTCGACGGCGTCGGCAACGTACACGTCGCCGTTGGTCGGATCGACCGTCAGTCCGTAATATTTGGTCTCCCTGTATTCGAGGAACGGGCGCACCGGAAGCTGCTCCCCGGCGACGGGCATGCGCCAGACGTCCCGGTCGATCCAGTAGAGCGTGTCGCGCGTGCCGTTGAGCTGCATCTCCGACGGGGAGTCCCCCTTCCGGAACCGGAACTGCTTCTCCACGGAGAACGTTTCGGCGTCGATGCGGTACAGCGACGGGGCTTCATATCCGTAGGGGCTGCCCTCGTAGCCGCCGTCGGTGACGGTCCACAGCTTGTTGTTCCGGTCCATCGCCAGCGACGCGGGCTGGATGCCGACGGTCAGCTGACCGACGACCCGGTCGGTCTCGGTGTCGATTTTGAGGATACGGTTCTGGTAGGACCAGCAGTTCACGAAGACGTATTTGCCGTACTGCACCATCTGCTCCGTGGAGCCGGATTCCGCCGTCATGTCCGGGCACTCGATATATCCCGTGATTTCGTAGCGTTTGGGGTTGACGATGAAGATGCGGTTGTCCCAGATCTGCGTGACGTAGGCCTTTTCGTCCGAAACGAAATGGATGTACCGCGGCGAGGTGAGGTTGGTGATGCGTCCCACCTCGCGGAAGGTGTCGGGGTCGACGGCGAAAACGACATGCGAATTGTTCACCGCGATCCATCCCACGCCGTTGTGCAGGGTCATCGACTGCGCCACGTCGCCCAGCTTGAAGGCGTTGGCCCGGTGGAAAACTTCGTTTTCGACGGTTTTCGTTTCCGGGTCGTAATACGACAGCGTGGCGTTTCCGTACTGGAACATGCCCTCGTTGACGATGAACAGCCCCCGTTCCGTCGCCGAGAAATTCTCCGTGCGGCCGTAGTCCCACTTCATGCAGCCGCCGAGGGCGGAGAGGCATAAAGCCGCGGGCAGAATCTGTCGTAAGAATCGTTTCATGCGTTGCGGTCGGGAATGGGGTTATCGGTTGAGGTTCTCGTCGACGGCCATTCCGGCGACTTCGGTCGAGAGTTCGCCCAGTCCTCCGGCGCTGCCGTTGATGGCGCTCTGCACCTTGATGAAATCAATGTAGCGCAATCCGGCGGGCTGTCCGTCGGGCGTCATGGCGTTGCTGATCTTGAACCAGGTCTTGCCGGTTTTGGACGAAGATTCCAGATTGTCGCTGCCCGCGTTGTCGACGTACCCCCATTCGAACGAGTTGTTCGACCAGTCTCCGCCTGGGGTCTGCGTGGTGTTCTGCCGCAGGCCCGTGCCGTAATAGGTATGGGACTCCTCTTCGAGCCACAGGGGATAGTAGTAGTCCTGCGCATGGAACTGTCCCAGATAGGCTACCTGCCCGCTCCGGCCCAGATTGTCGGTCCATTTCACCCCCTGACGAGGCCCGGCGGGTCTGTAATAGGTCACCGCATACTCCTGGACGGTCCATTCGCCGCCCGTTTCGCTGCCCCGGAGTTCGTACCATTCGTCGTCGGGCTTGCCGTTGCCGTTGACATCCTGCATCACCCACACGACGCCCGGCTCGTTGCTCCCTTCGAACTGGTTGCCGGGGATCGAAAAGTCGTATCCGCCCTTGTTCTCCACGCTGTGGTCGAAGGCGAGGATCACGTAGCCGCCGAAGTTGCCGAGCGAGACGAACTCACCCTTTTTCAGCCGGTTCTCGGCGTAGAGACGGGCCTCCTCGAAGCTCTTCTGGCCGGTGTATCCGGCCATGCCCGTTTCGTTGACGAACTGTCCGGGCGCGGGCAGGAATTCGAGCACCCGGTTCGACGCGGGCTGTCCCGTCGTCGTGATGACGCGCTCCGATTCGCGTTCGTAGCAGGTCACCCGGAGCGTTTTCTCGGTGATTCGCTTCGACGATGCGCGCGTGATGTGGCGCGAGAGGGGTGCGGCCGGGCTTTCGTCCGTGTCCGTCACCCGGAAGGTGACTTCGTATTCGCCCTCCTTCTCCGGCTTGAAGGCGAACATGCGTTGGGTTGCGTCCTCCTGCAAGACGCCGTTCACGTACCATGCATATTCCGGCCCGACGGCGTCGCTCACCTGCGGCCGCAGGAACAGCGTCCGTCCGAGCGATACGCTCCGCACCAGCGGGTCGGCCAGGTAGGAGGAGGGGATGAACGCGATGCGGACCGGAATGACGTCCACGACGTGCACGGCAACCGTTTTCTCGGCCGTGCCGTCCTCGTTGGTCACCGTCAGCCGCAGGGAGCAGTCTCCCGGTTGGGTGCGCATGAAGATGTAGTCCTTTTCGGTGGAGACCGGTACGGACGAGTCGTCCAGATACCATTCGTAACGGGCGTTTTCGCCGTTCTGCACCTCCGGTGCGAACGTGTATTCCCGTCCCGTGAGCACGTATAGCCCCGTCGGCGGCACGATGAGCGAGATGACGGGGGGAGCGAGCCGGTTCACGTCGATGCGCGCCTCCTTCTCGTCGTATCCCGCCCGGTTTTCGACCCGCAGGGTCACATAGACGCGGCCTTCCTCGTTGAACACGTATTCGAACACGCGCGCCGTGGAAACGACCTCGTCGTCGATCGTCCAGCTGTAAGCGGCCTCTCCCTCGTTTTCCACGGTCGGCGTGATCGTCACCGCGCGGCCGATCTTGGCCGCGTAGACGCCTGTCTCGCTGTCGAGGGTGATTCGGGGTTTGCTGTCCGGCAGCGTAATCTCTCCGTCCTTGTTGCAGGCTGCGGCAGCCAGCGCTACCGAGAGCAGCACCGGTATCGCCGTCCGTCCGGCATGACTGAAAAAACAGCTCATATCCTCTTCGTTTAAATCGTTCAACCAATCTTTGCGGATGTTCCGGAGATCCGCATTCGTGCCGTGCGCACGGCATGCGTCCGGCCGGAATTTCGCAGTAGCCTGATTTTACATTCGGGGATATGCCGGAAACCGTTTTTCCTGCCGATCACGATCCATTTCCCCCTGGATTGTAAAACCATTGCAGCGGCAGGTCTTCTGACTCGTTCCGGTCCCGACGCCTTCCCGGTCGCGTGAAAACCAGTGGCAAGAGATTGTCGGGGTCTGATGTGCCGCTTCGGCGGCAGGAACTTACAGCAGAGGGAACTGTTGCCGATTTTCACGGCATTCCCTTTTAATCGCCCGGGGCCGGGGGCCTCGTTCGGCGAACCGTTGCGCAGCAAAGGTATGGAAAAAAGATGAAAAAGAAGACGCACCGGTCGAATTTTATGCCGGCGACCTGCCGAAGGTCCCGCCGCCCGGGGTTCATTTCCGGTCGTTTCCGGGGACGGAACAGCTGCGCCGGCCGGGAGGCGGACGCCTGCGCGCAGTTGCTCTCTCCTGACGCCTGAAAACGAAAAAGTCTTACATGTCGTTGACACATAAGACTTTTTGCAGTGGACGACGTAATCCGTTCCTTCTCTCTCACGCCTCCTGGAGCTGAATCCGAGATTTGAACTCGGGACCCCTTCATTACGAGTGAAGTGCTCTACCGCTGAGCTAATTCAGCCTTTCGGGAACACCGAGGTTCCCTTTGGGACTGCAAATATCTGAAAAATATTTTTTTCTCGCAACAATTTTGCGAAAATTCTCGCTTTTCTTGCTATATTCGCGCTAAAACTGACCCGAAACTGTTTTACGATGATTACTTTTCTGGTGTGCCTGGCGTTGCTGGTGACCGCATATTTCACGTATGGACGCTATCTGGAACGGCTCGTCGGCATCGACCCGGCGGCCCGGACGCCTTGCAGCCGTCTTTACGACGGCGTGGATTACGTGCCCCTGCCGAGGTGGCGCATTTTCCTGATCCAACTGCTCAACATTGCGGGGCTCGGCCCGATTTTCGGCGCCGTGCTCGGTGCGGCCTACGGGCCGGTGGCGTTTCTGTGGATCACCTTCGGCGGCATCTTCATGGGTGCGGCGCATGACTTCATCGCCGGGGTCATCTCGCTGCGCCACGACGGCGCGAGTCTTCCCGAGACGGCCGGGGTCTACCTCGGCGGCGGCATGAAGATCGTCATGCGGCTCTTTTCCGCCGGGCTGATGATCCTCGTCGGTGCGGTGTTCCTCTCGCAGCCCGCATCGCTCGTCGCGGCCCGCCTCGACGTCCCGTCGCTCGAAGGCATCGCTTTCGGCGGATTCTCGTGGCTGCTGCTGATCGTGCTGGGCGTGATTCTCGTTTACTACATCGCCGCCACGCTGCTGCCCGTCGACAAGATCATCGGCCGCATCTACCCGGTCTTCGGCTTCGCGCTGCTGTTCATGGCCGTCGGCATCCTCGTCGTGCTGCTTTTCGGCGGCGAATACACCATTCCGGAATTCACCTCCTTCGAAAACTGCATCGCCGATGCGAAGGCCTTCCCGATCGTCCCGATGCTCTTCACGACCATTGCCTGCGGCGCCATTTCGGGCTTCCACGCCACGCAGTCGCCGCTGATGGCCCGCTGCATGCGCAACGAACGCGAGAGCCGCTCGGTCTTCTACGGCGCGATGATCTCCGAGTCGATCATCGCCCTCGTCTGGGCCGCCATTGCCATGGCCTTCTGGGGCGACGTCGCGGGGCTGAACGGCGCCATCGCCGAATACGGCGGCCAGGCGGCCGTGATGATCGACGTGATCGCCAACAAGACGCTGGGCCCGGCGCTGGCCGTCTTCGTGATCTTCGGCGTGGTGGCCTGCGCCATCACCTCGGGCGACACGGCCTTCCGTTCCGCGCGGCTGATCGTCGCCGACTTCATGGGCGTCGAGCAGCGCACGCTGCGCAAACGCATCTATATCTGTATTCCGCTCTTCGCGCTGGGACTTCTGATCATCTTCGGACTGCCGTTTCAGACCATGTGGAGCTATTTCGCGTGGATGAACCAGACCCTCGCGGCGGTGACGCTCTGGATGATCGTCGCCTACCTCCGCCACCGGGGGCGCGCCGTGTGGGTGGGGCTGATTCCGGCTCTCGTTATGACGTATGTCTGCGCCAGCTATATCTTCGTTTCGCCGCTGATGCTGGGCATGCAGAACCGTACGGCGGCTTACCTGCTGGGCGGGGGCGTGACGTTCGCGGTCCTTGTCGCCATGATTTTCAAACTCAAAGACAACGATGCAAAAGGCATATCTTGAACCTACGCCCGACCAGACTTTCGAGGTGGTCGGCGAAGGACCCTGTAATTTCGTGAAAGTCCTCGCCCGGTCCCGCGAGATGCAGGCCGCCGGCGATATAGAGGGAGCCTGCAACGAGCGTTTTCAGGCCTTCCAGCGTCTTGCGGAGCTGATTCCCGAGGACGAGGAGATCAATCTCGAATGGAACCACCGCAATTCGCGCGCGGCGCTCGAACTGATCTTCGCCTCGGCCATCGACCACTTCCTGATCAACGATTTCGAGATGTCGGCGGCACTCTTGGAAATGCTGCTGGAACTCGACCCCGAGGACCATCTGGAAGGGAGCGAACTGCTGGCTTTCAACTATCTGGCCATGGACGAGCAGGAGCTGTTCGACGAGGTGATCAACGACGTGTCGGACAAGCATCCGGGGCGTGAGGTGCTGCTGCTGTGGTCGGCTTTCCGCCGTGACGGACGATTGCCCGAAGGGGAGTTGCAGCGATTCCGGACGCATTTTGCGCCCTTCTTCGCCGAATTTACCGCCGACGAGCATCCGGCCGACGAAGCGTATCTGCGCGACATCGGGAGCGAACGACCCTCGCCTGCCGCGCAGGCCCGCGAACTGTGGCTCCAGACCGAGAATCTCTGGGTGCTCTGGCCCGGCTTCATCGACGCCCTGCGCGCCGCCCGCTGACGGGCGCCCGCGTGCCGGAGGGCGAAGCCCCTGTCCCGCAAAACAGAACCGCAGCCCGGATTTCCGGACTGCGGTTTTTTGTCGTACCCTCCTCCCTGCGGCCGGGGGCCTACGCTTTCTCTCCGTTCATCAGCTTGTTGAAGCAATGGCGGCAGATCGGTTCGTAGCTGTCCTGCGCGCCCAGCATCACCTGCTTTTCGTCGCTCGTGAGGCGGTGCGAATGGTGGGCGAGGTTGCCGCAGCGGACGCAGATGGCGTGAACCTTGGTGACGTACTCCGCCGTTGCCATCAGCGCGGGCATCGGGCCGAACGGCTTTCCGGTGTAGTCCATGTCCAGACCCGCGACGATCACGCGCACGCCGTTGTTGGCCAGCCGGCGGCACACGTCGACGATGCTTTCGTCGAAGAACTGCGCCTCGTCGATGCCCACCACGTCGACGTCGGCGGTCATCAGCAGGATGTTCTGCGGCGACTCGACGGGGGTGGAGCGGATGGCGTTCGCGTCGTGCGACACGACCTCCTCCTCGGAATAGCGCACGTCGATCCGGGGTTTGAAAATCTCGACCCGCTGGTGGGCGAATTTGGCTCGTTTCAGGCGGCGGATCAGCTCCTCGGTCTTACCCGAGAACATCGAACCGCATACGACTTCGATCCAGCCCTTGCGGCTGGCATTTTCTAAAAACATAAGTGTAAATAACTCTTTTTTTGTTTATCAGGTTCGCCGCAGCTCCGAAGGAGTCGGTTTCCGCGGCTTATGTTTCGGCGCAGATAATTCCCCTGCCTCCCCCTCCTCCCCTTGAAAAGGGGTGACTTTGGCCCCGAGGGTGTCCCGTCCGGGAGCCTCCGCAGGGCTGTCTTGTGGGGCCGGCATACAAAGATAACCGGTTTTTTCTTTTCTGCAAAGCGAAACCGGGGCTATGACGCCCCGGCGGTTCCCGAAAAACGATCCGGCCCTCCCGCGAGGGGAAGGCCGGATGCGGAACGTGCCGTGCCGGGCGGATCGTCAGTTCGATGTGGGGAACTTGTAGGCCACGGCCACGGGTTTTTCGCAGATGCCGACATACTCCTTCACCTTCTCCATCGTCTTCAGACTGTAAACGTAGAGGCTGCCGGGCTTGCGGCCGGTCGCCGTCGGGTTGTAGGTGGCGATCAGCAGCTGGTCGTCGTCGACCACCGCGGAAGAGGTCGACGGTACGGCGTTCGTGCAGATGTCCATGATCTGTTCGCCGTCGGGCAGCGTGATGTCGGGCTTGGCCCCTTCGGCGGGAACGACCGGGTCGACGCCTGTCATCGCCCAGTGATAGATCTTGTTGTCGTAATCGTAGTAGGCGTTTCCGTTGAGCTTCGTCGTGACGATCCGGGTGTTCGCATTCATCAGCATCGGCTGCACCTCGTCGTAGGTCTTGATTTCGGTCGGACTCGAAAGCGATGAACTGGTGCTGATGATTTTGACGGTTTTCGGCGCCCCTTCGATCGTACGGGCGATGCAGTAGTATTTGGAAGCGTCGTACTGTCCCGCCCCGATGCGGCCCGCTGCCATGTTGATGAATTCATACCCGTCGGGTGCGGCGTATCCCGCGATTCTCGAATTGGGGAATCCGGTGATTCCGGCCTCGGAGAACATGAGGATGTCGCGCACTCCGGCGGTTTTCGAGGCGAACAGTCCCTGCCGGCCGTATCGTGCGGGGAAGGGCGTTTCCCGCACGATGAGCATGTCGGTCGAGAATTCGTAGCGGTAGGCCCTCTCGTCGTCGCCGATCAGATAGGCCCAGTGAGCGGTTCCCGACGTTCTTTCGCCCAGAATCTCTCCGGTGCGGACTCCGTATTCGTCCATCCCCTTCATGCGATAGGTGACGCTCAGCGTCACGGGGTCGAGGCGGTAGATCGAGCCTTCGTCGTCGCCCGAGGAGATCAGAATTCCCGAAGCGTATCCCGGCGAGGAGAATACGTAGACGTCGCGCAGGCTGCGGAAGTCGTATTCCGGGTTGATCGTCAGTAGATTGTCCCAGATCTCCTGGGCGCCTTCGGCCTCCTCCTGCGGAGAGCGTTTCTTGACGAAGGCGAGCGATCCGGCGCCCTCGTCGTCGTTGCAGAGGATCAGAAAACCTTCGTCGAACCCGGCCTGCACGCGCAGGTCGTAGTAATGGAATCCGATGCTTTCGCCGTTGTCGATCCGCAGGCGCAGCACGTAGCTGCCGGCCTTGTCGAAGGCGTAGTCGAGCGTCGGCGAACTGGAAATGAACGTCGTGTCGACCATGCCGGGGAAGTCTCCCGCAGGTTTTCCGTAGGACCATTCGTAGACGAGGTCCTGCCCGCTTTCGCTCTCCACGCGGAGTTTGTCGAGGTGGAGCGTTTCGGTAGCCTTGGCGTAGATGGTCCGGTCCAGACCGCTCACCGTGATCGGGGCCAGCTCCCGGTACTCCTCTTTGTCGAGTCCGTAGCAGGAGGCTAGTGCGATTCCGCAGCAGAGCGGCAACAGATATTTCGCAAGTTGTTTCATGGCGCTTTCGGTTAATAGTTATTTGCCGGGTCTCTCCAGCCGCCTGTCGTTACGTTGACGCTTCCGGTCGTATAATACTCCAGGTCGGGGTAATTGGTCGAATAGTAGTCGAACAGCGGGCAGAGCACGTAGCGGAGCCAGGCCATCTTGTGGGGGTTCTGCCGGTTGACCATGAATCCCATGCTCATGCGCAGCTGCTGTCCGTTGAGTCCCGTGTAGTAATCGTTGTCGATGTTCTCGCCGTACTGTTCGACCATCGACGCGTAGAGCGTCGGGTTGCTCTCCGCGATTCCGTGGTAGAGTTCCAGCAGTTTCCGGTATTTGTCCTGCCGGAATTCGCCCGTGTACTGATACCACTGCTGGGTGGCGGAGTAGTACCACCAGTAGGGGCAGGCGGCGGTTCCGTCCGAGATCAGGAACCGGTAGACGTTCCGGGGCACGCCTTCGAACTCTTCGTTCTGGGCGATCTGGAGCACCAGCGACGCGGTTTTCGTCATAATCTTCTCCGTGCGCTTCAGCGTCACGTCGATCTGCCCTTCCACGGAGCCGGCCGGGACGATGAGCCTGTCGATCGTGTAGTCTTCGTTCTCGATGGCGTCGATCAGCTCGCGCTGTACGCCGCCCGTGGTGTAATTCGAGGTGGTGTCGTGAATGGCCCTTACCTCGAACGTCCGGTCGCGGTCTGCCGGCATTCCCAGCAGGGTCACGGTTACGGTCTTCTTGACCTCTTTCACCGATTCGTCGAGCAGGGCGAACGAAAAGTCGGTCGAGAGATACTGGTCCAGACTCGGATAGTTCTCGTATTTGAAATAGAGTTTGTCCTTCTGCGACGTGTCGTACATCAGCCACGTGTCGGAACAGGAGGCGAATGCCGTGACGGTTCCGGCCAGGACGGCTATTTTGAAAATGAGGTTTTTCATAAGTCTTGCGTTATTGTCTGTAATTGTCCTCTACGCTCTGCGGGATGGGCATCGTGTAGGTCGCGTCGTCGGTTCCCGCGAAATTGCCTCCCGGTATCGCGATGTCCAGCTGCAATCGTTTCATGTTGAAGAAATCCTCGCCGTCGGCGAAAAACTCCTTCCGGCGTTCGTTGATGATGTTGTTTTCGGTGATTTTGCCCGTTTCGCGCTCGGCGAAAGGCGTCAGGTCGCGCGACTTCACCACGTAGTCGAGGTATTCCGTCGCCTTGTCCGGGTCTTTCGTGAGGTTGGCTTCGGCCACGATGTAGTACATTTCGGGAATCCGGATCAGACTCGGTCCGGGGATTGATTTGCCGCTGTATGTGGGGTTGCTCTCTCCCTGGGCGTACATCTTGTTGTAGTGCTTGATGCACCACGAATTGCCCGTGTCGAACCAGGTCGAGTAACGCTTGTCCGTGCCGGACAGGTCGGTGGAGTAGATTTCGGAATACTGGCTGGAGAGCGCAAGGGTTCCGCCCTGGTAGATGTGATTCCGGTAGAAGTTGTAGGTGTACTGCGTCGAGTAGAGCCCGAAGACGGTCTCCTGCATGTTGAGCGTGCCGGTCTCCACGGCGTTCCAGGCCTCGGCGGTCGTCATCAGCGGGAATTTGCCGCTGTCGATCACCTTCTCGGCGTAATCCTCGGCCAGGTCCAGTTTGCCCATCGTCCAGTAGGCGCGGGCCAGCAGCGCCTGTACCGCGTAGAGGTTCAGGTGCGTGATGCGGCAGCTCGTGAAGCCGTCGGAGGCGTTGTCGCGGGTCGCCGTCACCAGTTCCTCGTCCGCCGCGAGGTATTTCTCCGCCTCGGTCAGGTCCGCGACGATCAGTTCGAACACCTTGTCCAGCGAACTGTACGGGGTGACTTCGATGCCGTATGTGGTCACGTAGGGAATGGCCTTGGCTTTGGCCGCGGCGTCGCCCGATGCGAACGGCACGGCGAAGATGCGGGCCATTTCGAAATGGAGGTAGGCGCGCAGCGCCAGCAGTTCGCCTTTGTAGAGCCGGATGTGGCGGAATTCGTCGTCGGATTTGGGCAGGACGTGCATCAGCGCCTTGTTGACGTATCCGATGGCCTTGTATCCGTTGATCCAGAGGTTTTCGGCTACCGTGATGGCGTTTTCGTGCTCCCACAGGCGTTGTACGACGTAGGCCAGGTTGTCGCTCTGGCTGATGGTGAAGTTGCCGGTCATCAGTTCCGGATAGGCGAACGTGAGCGCGTAGGCGAAGAGGTTCTTGTTGGTTCCCATCTCGGTATAGATGCCGTAGATGGCGTCTTCGCAGCCTTCGGCCGTCGAGAAAAGCTCCTTGTCGGTCACTTCCGATTTGGGATTGACGTCGAGATACGCCTCGCAGCTGCCCAGCAGCAGCGGCAGGGCCAGCAGGATGTAGCTGTATTTTTTCATTCGTTTCATGGTCTCGGCAATATTAGAACGTGGGACGGAATGTCAGGTTGATGGTGCGGCAGTAGGGGTAGCTCGTACCGCGTTCGTACTTGACGGTCGAGAAGCGTACGATGTCCGATACGCCGACACCTACGGCCAGACGCTTGAATCCGAGCCGTTTGAGGAATTTCGGCTGGAATTCGTAGGTGAGCGTCGCGCTCGAAAGCCACAGTTCGTTGAGCCGCTCCACGAAACGCTCCGAGTTGTGCGGGGTCGTCGAACGCCGCTCCTTGATGGCGAGGTAGCGCGACAGGTCGCCCGGGTTCTTCCAGCGGTCCGTAAAGGCGCGTTCGTCGACGTTGTAGCGCGGGTCGATGTCTTCCACCTTCTCCCAGAGGGTCTTGTTGTAGGTGTCGCCGCCGAAGGTGTAGCTGAAGACGAAGTTCAGCGACCATCCCTTGTAACGCAGCGTGTTGAGCCACGTGCCTTGCAGTTTGGGCTGCGTGTTGCCCACGACCACCTCGTCCTCGGCGTCGTACTTGAAGGTGTATTCGCCGTTTTTGTTGATGAAGATTTCCTGTCCCGTGGCGGGGTCGATGCCGGCCGAACGCACGGCGTAGATGTCGTACTGCGAGCCGCCTTCCCGGAAGCGCAGTTTCAGCGGGTTGTCCTCTTCGAGCTGATAGGCGGTGTTCTTCAGCTTGTCGCTGATCTGCTTGATGCGGTCCTTGACGTGCGAACCGTTGATGACGCTCGTCCACGCCCAGTTCTTGTTGCGGATCACCTGCCCCGCCACCGAGAAGTCGTAGCCTACGTTCTGGTTCTCGCCGAAGTTCACGACGATGTCCTCTGAACCGGTCGACGCCGGGAGGGGAATCGTCATCAGCTGGTCCTTGGTGGTGTTGCGGAAGTAGTCGAAGCTCATCACCAGCCGTTCCTTGAAGAGCGTGAGGTTGATGCCGAAGTTGTTCTTCAGCACGCGCTGCCACTTCAGCTCGGGGTTGCCCATGCGGATCGGCACGGTTCCCACGCCGGTGTAGTAGATGTTGCTGTTGCTGTACTTGTAGGTCGTGATGGCCTGATAGGGGCTGCCGGTGGTCTGGCCGTTGTATCCCCACGACCATTTGAGGCGGATCACGTCGATCCATTCGACGTTTTCGAGGAACTTCTCCTTGTGGAGGTTCCATCCCAGGCCGAACGACCACATCGGGGCGAACCGGTTCTCCTTGCCGTAGGCCGACGATCCCGACGTGCGGTAGGAAACGTCGGCGAAGTACCGGTTCCGGAAGTAGATGTTGCCGCTGGCGAAGAAGCCGACCTTTGCCAGCAGCGTCTCGGTTCCGCTCGGGAGGTTTGAGGAGTCGTATCCCAGGGCGTATTTGATGTCCGAGAGGTTGTCCTTCAGGAAACCCATCGCCGTGATGTAGGAGGTCGTGGCGTTGGTGTGCTGGATGTCGCTTCCGGCGTTGATCACGAATCCCGAGCCTTCCTGTCCGATGTTGCGGCCGTAGTTGAGCACGATCTTGCCGTCGTAGTTGAACGCCTTGCCCGTGCCCAGTCCGTAGAGACCGCGCTTGGCCGGGTCGTTCTCGCCGAGGAACTGTGCGTCGTCGGGCGAAACGTATTTGTCCGACTGGCTGCTCTTGACGTCGATGTTGAACTGTCCCGAGACGTAGAAATCTTTGGTCACGTACCATTTGGCGTCGACCGTGTTGCGGAGGGTCTGGTTGCGCGAGGTGCTGAAACTCGACAGCGTGGCATTGTAGAGCGGGTTGGCCTGGTAGCCTTCGCTCGTCGTCGAGGTGTCCTCGGGGTCGAAATAGAAGGCTTTGACCAGCTCGCCGTACTCGTCGTAGGGCGACTCGTAGGGGTTGAGTTTCGTGTAGGCGCTGAATTTGCCGTAGGGCGAATCCGTTGCGTCGGTCAGCGTGTAGTTGGCCGTGTAACGGAGCGTGAGCTTGTCGCGCATGTGGTAGCCTATCGAAAAGTTGAGCGTGTAGTTGCGGCGGTTGTCGCCCTTCATGACGCCGTACTTGTCGCTGAAGCGCAGCGACGCGCGGTAGTCGATCTTCTGTGCGCGGCCGCTCAGCGAGAGCGAGTGAGTGTGGCTGAACGGTACGCGCAGCGGGGCGCGTATCCAGTCGGTGTTGACGCCCCGGCGGACGTTCTGCAATTTGTAGGCGTAAGCCTTGTCCATCGCGCCGTTGTCCGATTCGTAAAGCCCGGCCAGGCGTTCCAGTTCCAGTTTCTGCGCCGCGTTGCAGAGGTTCATCGAACTCAGGTCCGGGATGCTCAGCTCGGGCACGAAGTTGTAGCTCAGGCGGGGTTTGCTGTCGGTCACCTGCTGGCGTTCGATGACGATTACGCCGTTGGCCGCCCGGTCGCCGTAGACGATCGAGGCCTGCGCGTCCTTCAGGACGTCGATGCGCTCGATTTCGTACATGTCGAGGTCGTACAGCTCTTCCATGCTGATTTCGGCGCCGTCGAGGATGATCAGCGGGTTGTTGTAGGCCTTCTCCTCGGCCGAGGTGGCGATGGAGTTCGAGCCGCGGATCAGGATTTCGGGAATGGCGTTGGGGTTCGAGCCGAGGGCGTTGTTCTGTACGACCACCATGCCCGGGGTCACGGCGCTCAGGGCCGACATCAGGTTGGTGTTCGAGATGGCCACGAGGTCTTCGCCCTTGATCGAGGTCACCGAACCCGTGTAGGTGCTCTTGTTGCGGGTGAACATGCCGTTGACCACCACGTCGTCGATGCGCGTGCCGCCCTCCTTGAGGGTGACGTTCAGGCCCTTCGCCGAGCCGGTGATGATCACCTGCTGGGTCTCCATGCCCAGGAACCCGACTTCGAGGACCGCAGGGCTGGTCTTGGTCGAGAAGGAGAAGGTGAACTGGCCCTTTTCATCGGTCGAGACGCCCTGTCCCGAGCCGCCTTTCAGAATGACCGATGCGCCGGGGAGCACCGTCTTGCCGGCGTCGCGCACGGTTCCGCTCACGGTGAACTTGCGCATCTTGACCGTCGAGTCGTAGACCAGCACGACGTTGTTCTCGATGGCGTATTTGAACGTCGACCCGGCGATGCACTTGTCGAGCAGTTCGTGTACGGTGACTTTCTTGAATTCGCCGCTCACGGCCGGGAGCCGGCGGATGTCTTCGGGGTCGTAGGCGAATTTGATGCCTGTCTTCCGGGTGATTTCGTCGAGCACCGCCGTCGCGGGTCTCTCCGTCAGCGTGACGGTAAGCGTCGCGTTCAGGTTGATCGGCTCACCCCCCCCCCTGCGCCCGGGCCGTAGCGGCTGTGCAGCATAACAAGCCCACGACCAGCGACAGCCGCAGCGCACGGCTGAAAAGTTGTAGAATTCTTTGCATGTGTTTGGGTTTTAGGCAGACCGGCCGGGGCGGCCGGTCTGCTCGGGTTTTAGTTCTTCTGTGACGGGAACAGGCTGCGTTCGAGTACGTAGATCATGCCCTGGTAGTGGGCGCGGGTCTCTCCCGTAGCGCTTTTCACGCGCGAACGCAGCAGTTTCAGGATTCGGTCGTTGACGTTGACGAACAGCGCGCGCGACTCGTCGATCGACCGCAGCTGCACGTTGTACTGCCAGCCGTAGCCCGACGACAGGGCGTCGCTGTTCCAGAGCTGCGAGGCGACGTATCCCTTGCCATGCTCCTCTTCGGCCTCGCGCAGCGGACCGAGGTAACGCTCCACGATGCCGCTCCGGTCGAGACCCAGCAGCGCGATCTCGTCCACCGAGGGTGCGTAGGCCTCCGCGATGCCGCCCAGCTTCATGCGCTTGGCCTCGCTGGAGGCGACGTCCGCGGCCGCGTCGACGAACATCCGCTGGATGAGCCGCTCCGACGGCGACACCGGGCGTCCCTTGATCGTGCTTTCGAAGACGATGTTGTAGAGGTCGTCCATATACTCCTGCGGCGTGTAGGGATCGTCGGCGATGTGCGACGAGAGCGTGACGTTCTTATAATAGGTGAAGAACGCGCGGCAGAAGTTGAAGCGCAGGATGAACGAGAGGTCCACGTGCAGCGGCAGTTTTTCGGTCAGCGCGGGCTGTTCGAGCCATGCCGAGTCCTTCATCTGCGCAAGCACCCATTTCAGCGATGCGCGCTGCAACTCCTTCGGAACGGAAACGGCCTGCGGACCGCCCGCCGTGTTGCTGTTCACGTCCGTGAGGTAGATGCCGCCCACGTTGAGCATCACGGCGTTCACGTAGCGCGCGAACTGTCCGGCCGCGGCCTCGTAAAGCTCCGTGCGGATTTTCAGGTCGGGGTCCTCGTCGTCGGTGATCCACTCCTCCATGTGCGAGAGGACGTATTTGAGGTTGCCGATGCCGTAGTCGCCGGCCTTGATGTGGTCGTCGCCGAGGTCCTCCTCGATGGCGGTGGGGTCGTAGCGGGCGATCACCTGCTGGCGGCCGTAACGGTAGATCGGGTCGCCGACCTTCTCGTCGATCCATCCGCGGATGGTCTTCTCCTCGTCGAACATGTCCTTCTTGTCGGGCAGCGGCGTGTAGGCGTATTTGATGACGTAGTCGTCATAGGGTCCGAGGTCCGGCGGGGTGAGTTTCACGCCCTTGTCGCCCGGCTGGGCCACGTAGTTGAAACGCGCGTAGTCCATGATCGAGGGGGTCGTGCCGTGCTGCTGCGTGAACGATGCGCTGCGGAGCGAATCCACGGGGAAGGCGCTCGATGCGGCCATGTTGTGCATCAGTCCGAGGCAGTGTCCCACCTCGTGGGCGAGGATGTACTCCAGCGACTCCTGGAATACGTCGTCGGGCAGCTCCTTGCCGCGCACGCGCTCGTCGACCTGTGCGGTCTGCACGAAACGCCAGTTAGCTGCCAGCTTCACCACGTCGTTGTACATCAGCACCGAGGCGTTGATGATCTCGCCCGAGCGGGGGTCGACCCACGAGGGTCCCATGGCGTTGGCCACGGCGGCCGGGACGTAGCGGATGCAGGAGTATTTCAGGTTGTCGGGATCGAATTCGGGATCGTCCTTCGGGAAGTCCTCGATGTGCATGACGTTTTTGAATCCGATCTTCTCGAAGGCCTTGTTCCAGCGCAGCACGCCGCGGCGGATCGGTTCGCGCCACAGCGCGGGGAACGCGTCGTCGAGGTAGAAGACGATCGGCTTGACCGGCTCCACGAGTTCGCCGCGTTTCCAGGCCTCCATGTCTTTGGGTTGGATGTTCCAGCGGTTGATGACCGAGAAATCCTCGATCTTGTCCTTCTTGCCGTTGATGCGCGACATGTCGGTCAGGAAGATGCCGATGCGCGAATCGGCCAGGCGGGGCCGCATCGCCTCTTCGGGCAGCAGCAGGATCGTGCGCGTGACCTTCACGGTCATCGGCTCGTCCTTCTTGATGACCATCAGGCCCAGCAGGTCGGCCGTCACCGAGTAGGAGAGATAGGATTTGACGGTCACGTTGTCCTCGAAGGACTTGATCTGGTCGATCACCGAACCTTCGGACTTGAACTTGCCCGTGATGTTCACCACGCCGCCCTTGGTGCTTTTGATCGGGGCGAGCAGTTCGTTGTCGCCCGAGAAGAACTTGGTCATTTCGATCACCATTGCCGAGCTGTCGCGGTTGTAGCAGACCAGCGGGTAGGAGTGCATGATCGGCGGGAGGGTGCTCCGGCCGATGGCCTTGGACATGTGGGGATCGTTCGTGTCGTGAACGGGCGGCACGACGGCCTGCGAGAGGTAGATCGTCGTGTCGATGCGCGTGAACTTGACGTGGATGGGGTCCGTGGGTTTGTAGCCGATGGTCCCGAGGTTGGTGTCGCTGGCCTCCGAGATCGTGGAGGCGATCAGCATTTCACGGCCGATCGTCTTGAGGGGAACCTCCACGTAGAGCTTTCCCTTGAGCTTGTGGAGCGTCAGGAAAGGCCCTTTGGCGGTGAGGCACGATTTGTCGTTGACGAACATTTTGGTGTACTTGTCGACTTTGGGTTTGGCGACCTCCTCGGTTTTCGATTTTTTCTTTTTGGATTTCGAGGCCGCCGCCCCCGACGCCGGGGCGATCAGTAGTCCTGCCGCCAGGAGCAGGACGCAGAGTTTGGATAGTGAACGCATAAAGTAAAATTGATGAATAAACGTATTTTTTGTAAGCGTATAACGCATTGAAGTTTCAGAATGTTAAGAAAAAAACATTTTACCGTATAATTTGTTTTTGCCGACATCCCGTTCGGGTGCGGGGTCGACGCACAAAGATATAAAAAATAGGCCGAATGGTACATTTCGGCCGTTTTTTTGACCCTGTTCCTTTCGGCCGCAAATCCCGGAAAACGGGGTTCGGCGGGCGGTTTTGCTGCCCTGTGGTCGCAAAACCCCTGCCGCGCGGCTGATGGAATATTGCGCGGCAGGGGTTGTTTTCCGGAAAGCCGGGGATTTACTTGCAGTCGTCGATGCGGGTGATTTTGGCCCCGAGGGCATTCAGACGGCCGTCGATGTCCTTGTAGCCGCGGTCGATCTGGTCGATGTTCTGGATGGTCGAGACCCCTTCGGCCGACATGGCCGCGATCAGCAGCGCCACGCCCGCACGGATGTCGGGCGAGGTCATGCGCGTCGCGCGCAGGCACAGCCGGTGGTCGTGGCCGATGACCGTGGCGCGGTGCGGGTCGCAGAGAATGATCTGCGCGCCCATGTCGATCAGTTTGTCGACGAAGAACAGGCGGCTTTCGAACATTTTCTGGTGGATCAGCACGGCGCCGTTGGCCTGCGTGGCCACCACCAGAAAGATCGACAGCAGGTCGGGCGTCAGTCCCGGCCACGGGGCGTCGGCAATGGTCATAATCGAGCCGTCGAGGAACGTGTCGATGCTGTAATGGTCCTGCTGGGGGATGTGGATGTCGTCGCCTCGCTGTTCGAAACGGATGCCCATGCGGGCGAACTGCGCGGGGATGATGCCCAGGTTCTCGAACGACACATCCTTGATCGTCAGCTCCGAACGGTTCATGGCGGCCATGCCGATGAAGCTGCCCACCTCGATCATGTCGGGCAGCAGCCGGTGCTCCGTGCCGCCCAACGCTTCGACGCCTTCGATTTCGAGCAGGTTCGAGGCGATGCCCGAAATCTTCGCGCCCATTCTGTTGAGCATTTTGCACAACTGCTGGAGGTAAGGTTCGCAGGCCGCGTTGTAGATCGTCGTCCGGCCTTTGGCCATCACGGCTGCCATCACGATGTTGGCCGTGCCGGTCACCGACGCCTCGTCCAGCAGCATGTAGGTCCCCTTCAGCTCCCGGCCTTCGACCATGAAGAACTCGTCGGCGATGTCGAAGTTGAACTTCGCGCCGAGTTTCTGGAATCCGAGGAAATGGGTGTCGAGCCTGCGTCGGCCGATCTTGTCGCCGCCCGGCTTGGGGATGTATCCCACGCCGAACCGCGCCAGCATCGGGCCGATCAGCATGACCGAACCCCTCAATCGCGTGCAACGTTGGCGGTAATCGTCCGATTTGAGGTATTCGAAATCAATGTCGCGGGCGCAGAACGCGTAGGCGTCCTCCGCGAGCTGCTCCACCTCCACGCCCATGCAGCGGAGCAGTTCGATGAGCTGCATCACATCGAGAATCCGGGGGATGTTCCTGACGACGACCCGCTGGGGCGTCAGCAGCGTGGCGCAGAGTATCTGCAACGCTTCGTTTTTGGCTCCCTGGGGCGTGATTTCGCCCCGCAGTCGGTGGCCACCTTCGACTTTGAAAACTGCCATATGTGCTGTCGTGTGTTATCCGTCTGAAAAACAAACCGCTCCGGACCGGTCGGCGCTCATGCCGGCTTCCGGAGCCTCCTTTACTTTACAAAGGTAGAAAAAAGAACGGACGGAAACAAAACTGAATTGCATGCCGTCCGACAAAATTTCCGACCCCTGAAAGTGCCCTAACGGCGCCAAAGATAGTGGGATTCGGGGCTTTTTTCGGGGTTTTGGAAAATATTTTCGCGAAAAACTTTTGCGGATAACTTTTTTGTTGTACTTTTGCAATCCGTAAAAATGTCTGAAACAATAAAAACTATATAGCTATGGCAATGAAGAGAACATACCAGCCTTCGCGTCGCAAGCGTATCAACAAGCACGGTTTCCGCGCTCGTATGGCTACGGCTAACGGTCGCAAGGTGCTGGCTGCGCGCCGCGCAAAGGGCCGCAAGAAACTGACCGTATCGGACGAGTCGACGTTCAAGTACGCTTAATTTCCTGCAGGAAAGATTTAAGGTCGGCTTTTTGCCGGCCTTCTTTCGTTTAATGCCTGTTGTGCCGTTATGCTTTCGATCCGCCGGGCTTCCGAAGCCGATTGCGCGCTGATCCGCCGTCTGGCCGGGGAGGTCTTCCCCGCCACCTACCGCGAGATCCTCGCGCCCGCGCAGTTGGATTACATGATGGAGTGGATGTACTCCGAAGAGAGCCTGCAAGGGCAGTTCCGTGCGGAGCATGTCTGGTTCATCGCCTCGTCCGACGGCGAGCCGTGCGGCTACGTTTCGGTCGAGCGGCAGGGCGAGGATCTGTTCCACCTCCAGAAGATCTACGTCCTGCCCCGTTTTCAGGGTCTCGGCGCCGGGGAGTTTCTGTTCCGCCGCGCCGTGGAATACATCCGCAGCGTGCATTCCGGACCCTGCATGATGGAACTCAACGTCAACCGCCGTAACCGCGCGCTGCATTTCTACGAACGGATGGGCATGCGCCGCCTGCGCGAGGGCGATTTCCCGATCGGCGACGGTTATTATATGAATGATTACATCATGGGGTTGGAGATCGTCTGACCCCGTTTTCAGTTTTCTGCTTATTCCTCCAGCACCCGTTTCACGCCGCGGTTTCCGACGACCGATATGCGGCTGCCTTCGATCAGCACGGCGCGGCCGCGGTTTTTCCGCCGGTTGAGTTCGTTCTGTACGTTGACCGCTATCACGCGGCCGTCGTGGAAGGTCGAAATGTCGGGAAAAATCGTGTGTCCGACCAGGAGCCGGTCGGCGTCGTAACGGCGCAGCAGCGCGTCGGTCTGTTCCGGCGTCAGCGGATCGTATTTTTCATCCGTGCAGACCATCCCGCGGTACCAGACCGGCCCGGCCGAGCGGTACAGGAATTCGAGCGTCGGGTCCTCCCTGCGCTCCTTCGAGGTCCGGTAAAGCCCTTCGCTCATCCGGGCGTTGAGCGTATCCATTTCCAGATTGCGTTCGAGCAGTCGGGCGCTCAATCCCGCGTGTACGAAGAGGTTGCGGCCGATGCGCAGCATCGTGTTGCGGGTCGCGAGCCAGCGGCCGAGTTCCGTGTCGGGCGAAAACAGTTGGCGGTAATTCTCCATGCCGAGCTGCCGCGCCGTTTCGAGGTACTTCCCGCGCGTGTAGCGCACGTCGCCGGCCAGCACCATTCCTTCGTGGTTGCCCAACAGCAGCACGGCGGCGCCTCCCGCGTCGGCGGCCTCCTGTTCGAGTTTGTACATCAGCCACAACAGCGGCAGCACGTCGTAGCCGCGGTCGAAAATGTCGCCGATCACCGCCAGCTGGTTGTTTCCGTAGCTCCACCGGCAGTCGCCGTCGATCACGCCGTGGGCCTGGAGGAGCGTCGCAAAACTTCGGAAATCGCCGTGAAGGTCGGACGTGACGAACAGTTTCGGGGCCTGCGGGAGTTCCCGGGGACCTCGCTCGACGGCGTGCGGCGTGACGCTGAAGAGGTATGCGCCCCGGCTCGACCGGACCTCGACCGGGCCGCCTCCGTAGAGCATCACGCGGACGCGCCCCCGCTTGTCGGCGGTCGCTGCATAGGCGCCCTTTTTCGCGTCGTAGACGATATAGGGTCCGTCGGCCGGGTGTTTCCGGCAGAGGTTGTATTTCGTCGGTTTCGGCTGTGCTGCGGCGTCCGCCGCCGGGAGGGTGCAGAGCGCTGCGGCCAGAAGCGCTCCGAACAGCAGGGTCAGGCGTTTCATCTTCCGGTGCGATTCGGGGGCGTTATTCGGCCTCCGTCTTGAACAGGTTCACTTCGCCCCGCTCGACCTTGCCGTGCATGTCGGCCAACTCTGCGATTACGGGGGATATGTATTCCAGCGTGTCCGTCACGGCCGATTTGTCGCCCTCGCCCTTGATGCGGTAGAGCATCGCGGCGTAGAGCGCGCGGAAGCAGAGTTCCGTGTCGTTCATCCCCGGGTTGCCCAGAACGCTCCGCAGGCGCGGCAGCTCGGGTTCGAGGCGGGCGTACGTCTGGCGGTAATGCGCGCCGACGGGGAGTTTCATCAGCTGGAGATGCAGGTCGTGCAGGTCCTGAATCAGGTGGAGCGTATGTTCCAGATGCCCTTTCTCCTCCTTGCCTTCCTGACGGAGCAGGTTCGCCAGATCCATGTACCAGAGCAGGAAGACGTGCTTCTGCTCCTCGCCGATGTCCTTGCGCGGGGCGATCAGCGTCGAGAAGATGGCCTCGGGGCTGAATTGCAGCGCCCGGAGCAGATCCTCCAGCTGCCAGAGGTAGAGAATGTATTCGGCGATATTCTCCCGCCGTTTTGCTTTTGCGATGTCCATAGTTAGAATTCATAATTCACAATTCATCATTCATAATTTTACTTTGCTGAAATAATCAGCATCCGCAAACTCAACAATTGTGAATGATGAATTGTGAATTTTGCATTATTTAATCCACGTTTTCGGTCCCGTGAGGTGCTTGAGGAAGTACTGCTGCGATTTGAGGAGGTTGCGCGACTGGAGCACCATGTTCTTGGTCTCGGTCAGGATCGTGAGGTACAGCATGCTCGCCTTGGTGTTCGAACGGGCCTCGTTGATACGCGTAAGCTCGGATTTGATGGCTTCGGCGATCGACTCGAACAGCTGGTCGCGCATCGTCAGCACCGTTTCGATCTCCGAGAAGTCGCCCTCGCGCAGCATCAGGTTGATGTGGCGGTAGATCGACTCCACGTCGTCGTTGATCGACATCAGGTCGCGGGCCTGCTCCTTCGAAAGCCCCTCGTGGTTGTTGTCGATATGTTCGAACGCCGGGCGGGTGATGTGCATCAGCGCCTTGGTCATTTCGTTGAGGTAATCGACCACCTGCACGTAGTAGTGGGCAGTGTTGACGTCGCCGCCCTGGAGCTTCTTGAGCGTGGGGAGCAGCGAGTATTTCCGTTCGCGCGACTGGTAGAACAGGTCGTTCGACTCCTTGACCATGTCGCGCAGCACCTTGCGGTTCTCTTTGAAGACGGCGATCAGCGTGCGGTCGTAAATCTTCGTGGCGCACTCCATCGTGCGGCACACCTCGTCGCGCAGGTTGGCGATGATGTCCTCGTTGGTGTCTTCATGCTCCTTGACGATGGCGCTCTCCTTGTCCTTTTTCAGGAAATTGCTGTGGATGAGCATGTACCCGCACAACAGCGTGATGACGATGAAGGCCGGGGTCCCGCCGTAGATCAGCGCCAGTCCCACCACGAAGGCGATCAGGAATCCGCCCAGCGCGGTGATGAACCACCCGGCCACGACGGTCATAACGCCCGAAATGCGGTACACGGCGCTTTCGCGTCCCCACGCGCGGTCGGCGAGCGACGAACCCATCGCCACCATGAAGCAGACGTAGGTGGTCGACAGCGGGAGTTTGAGCGAGGTGGCCATGGCGATCAGCAGCGCCGAAGTGGTCAGGTTGACCGTGGCGCGGATCATGTCGTAGGGCGCGCCGCTGTGTTCCACGTCCTCGTATTCGAAACGGCGCGAAATGCTCTCCCGGAGGTGTTTCGGGACTACGCGCTCGATGCCTGCGCTGACGTTGAGGGCCGCGCGGACGATCGTCCGCGAGAAGACCGACGAGCCGTACTGCTGCTGGCCGGCGTCGTCCTGCGCCGAGAGCGAAAGCTCGGTTTCGGAGACGTGCATGGCCTTCTTCGAAGTCCACAGCGTGAGGATCATCAGGATGCCCGCCGTCAGCAGGATCAGGAAATTGGCCGGGACATTCTCGTTCAGCGCGCCCATGAGCATCTGCGTGTCGCCCGCTTCCCGGGCGATGGTGTAGGCGTCGAACCCGGCCACGGGCACGCCGATGAAGTTCACCAGGTCGTTGCCCGCGAAGGCGAGGGCCAGCGCGAAGGTTCCCGAAAGGATCGTGATGCGCAGGATGTTGACTTTGAAACGCTGGATGAAGAACAGCAGCAGCGAGCAGACCACCCAGCAGATGGCGATGGCCGAGGGCAGGTGGTTGTCGATCAGCTGGATGAAGGCATGGTCCGCGAGTATGGATTTGAGACCCTTGAAGACGGCGAAATAGACGATCGCCGTCAGCGAGGCCCCGCACCAGAGCGATCCGTAGCGGCGGAAAAGCGCCGTGTAGCGGAACGAAAAGATCATGCGCGAGACGTACATGACCAGCGTGCCGCAGGTGAAGGCGATCACCACCGACAGCAGGATGGCCGAAACGATACCCATGGCGCGCGAGGTGTTGATGTAGTGTCCGAGCGAGGAGACACCCTGTTCCGGGTCGTTCGAGATTTTGTAGATCGACACGGCGATCGCTGCGCCCAGCAGGCAGAAGATCAGCGATACGGTGGTCGAGGTCGGGAGTCCCCACGAATTGTAGAGGTCCAGCAGGATGACGTTGGCGAACATGACGCCCAGGTAAAGCATCATCACTTCGTGGAAGGTGAACAGTCCGGGGTTGAACATGCCGCTGCGGGCGACCTCCATCATGCCGCTCGACGTGACCACGCCGATGATGATGCCGACGGACGCCACGGTGAGGATAATCTTCATCGAGGCGGCTTTGGAGCCGATAGCGGAGTTGAGAAAATTGACTGCGTCGTTCGTGACGCCGACGAAAAGACCTGAAACAGCGAGGATTCCCAGAATGCCGACAATGACGGTGTAGATTTCGCTCATGTTGGGGTTTTAGTGCAAATTGTGAACAAATTTACGCCATTTTTTCCGATGAAATGGTTATGACATGGATTGTTAACATTAATTTAACACAGCGTCCCGGCGGAAGATGCCGGATGTTCCCCTGACTGCCGGCCCGCTGTCTGCTGCGGGGCCGTTTCCCCTCCTTTGCTCGGGGCTTTCCCTATTGCCGGAGCCTGTTCTCGCGGCCGCTTCTGTTCCGCCTGTTTTGCCTCTTCGGGTTGCGCGTTCGATTCGCCCGGCGCCCGCGATCCGCAGGTCGTGGACAAACTTGCGGCCCTGCGGCGAAACCTTGCCCCCCCCCGGCTGACGCAAAAAAACGGCGGACCATGATTCGGTATGGGATTAAAGTAATGTAACTACCTGATATATCAGGTAGTTACATTTTTGTATAGAAGAATAGGTAACGAGAAGGCAACGGTTTGTTTTCAGTCTGTTGCGCTGAAATACCGCATTTCAAATAACCTACTGCAAGATACGAAAAATTTTCCGACCGGGAAAATTTACTAAAAACGGCGGCATGTATCCGTTTTCGGCATTAAAAAATTCGGACGGCAAAGATAACTTTTTTCCAGAAAATGCCCACACTCATCCTTGTTTTTCTTGGAGAGCGACTGCGATAATTTTGGATCGGCCTCGATGCGAGTGATCTCCCGGAGGACAAGCTCCGCAACGTCGGCCTTGACCCGGTAATAGGCCCCCAATAATTCTGAGGGATTAAGTATATAGTCCTGTAAGTCTGGAGAGTAAGAACCTAATAATTCGTCACCCCTCTCAGCGAAGTCCTAAACGCTTTGATTTTAGCATTAAATGATTCTGCGAATGTGTTTGTAGCTCTGTTGACAAAGAAATTCAAGACCTCATCATAATGCTTGTACAAAGTGGCAGCAATGACATTAAAGCTTTTGAAGCCGGAATCGTCCACTTTGTTGTACCATCGTACAAGCGACAGCCTCGCAGCGTCTTTAATGGTGCTTCTGGAGAATATTATCAGAAGAGAATGCGTGAATGAATAAACTTTCTTCAAATCCGGATATACTTCAAAGAGAACCTACGCCCTTTGCCTCTGACTTTCCGTCTATTTATCGGCAGACTTGAAAAGCAGGTATCTGCAACGTGCCAGTAGCTACTTGTGCGTATTCTCATTTGCAAGTATGACCGGGGTGTATGTCTTCCTCAGGCATTTGGCCTCCTCTTTGGCATCCGTATCGGCCTGAATGGCATCCCATCTATGGGTTCCTGCTGCCTTGTATAAGTGCCTGAAATACCGGTTGCTCTGTCTGTCATACCATCTGCACCTTCTGACAACCAAATCCACGCCTTTGTCTCGGATCGGGGAATCACGAATGGTCACGGCATCGCAGAAACCCTTGGATTCCACATTGGGATTATCCTTGTATTCTTCCTTAACAGCCTTGTCAAGGTAAATACGAATTAGGGAGACTTCTTCCTCTACACGTACCACTTCAAAATTTGAAAGCATCTCTAATGGCAGAATTAACTACACCAAGGCTAATAGGTCTTGATTGTTCATACGGCAAAGATATGGCTTTGCGGTTGATTGAAAGAATCATTTCCCTATATTTATCGGGTGTGCCCTAATTTTGTTTTAGCTCAAAAATGTTTAGCGGATAGTAATAATATTGAATAAGGTTATAACTTAAAAGTTACATTGTGTAAAAAAATAATTCAGGAAACATTGACTGTAAGAGCGTTAGATCGAATTCTCGGAAACGTTGCTGGCGAATGCCGGTCTGATCCGGTAATGGGAGACGCTTTTCGCCGACGGGTGACAGGAACTTTTTTTAACATCACTGAATAGGCCGCTGACCGTCCCGCGAGAATGCCCGAAGACAAGACCCGTTTTTTTGTCATTTGATCGGTACGGGGCAAGGCGAGGTAGTCGGACCGAAAACCTTCAGATGACCGTCCTCGGTTACCTCCATAGGATCGATGAAGACCATACGAGCATTGCCCGTCGGAATCGTCCTGCCATGATAGACACAATACATTCCGCCACCAGGAAGCTTCAGGACCATATTGTGCCCCGTTCCCGTGACCTTGCCGCCCTTGTCCGTATTCTTTTCGAGAACCGGATTGTCCGGGGATTTCACGAAGGGACCCAGCGGCGAACCGGCCGTAGCATAGCCCACCGCATAATGCTGTCCGCCGTAGAAGTTGGTGGAATACATCATGTAATACATCCCGTTTTCCTTGAAGGCGTACGACCCCTCGGTCCAGCGCCGGTTGACCTCTCCCGCGGTGACCGAACGGCTCTCCCACCGGGTTTGCGGGTCAGAAATAGACTGCGGGGGTGTCAGCAGTGCGACCGGCTCGCCGATGACGCCGCTGAAGTCGGGCTTCATCTCCACGCCGTATACCCAGCTCTCCTCGATCTCGTCGAAAAGCCCCTTGTCGCGTGCCCACGCAGAAAGTTCGCTTTCGACAGGATGCTTATAACAGCAGCGCGAATAATAGAGATACACCCGGCCGTCATCGTCCCACAATACATTGGCGTCGATCACCGGATAGCCGGGATCGAAGACCGGACGGTCATACAGGTCGGAAAAGGGGCCCGTCGGCGAATCGGCAATCGCCACTCCGATGCGGAACGTTTCGGAGTCGCCGTTCGGGTTATGCCGCCAGTTGGCACTGAAAAACAGGTAATACCGGCCGTCACGTTCGTACACTTCGGGAGCCCAGAAACAGTCGGTCCCCCATGTCGAGGCATTGCCGTCATAGATGACATCGCCCTTTTGCCAAGTAACGAGGTCGTCCGAGACGTAGACGCGGAAGCCGTTGATATCGTCGCTCGTGCCGTACATGTAGAATTTGCCGTCGGCGGCATGAAGTACGAACGGGTCGCCGAATGCCACATCGAGCGGATTCCGGTACGTGTGCGAACCACATCCGGCCAATACGACCATGAACAGGAAGAGAATCGATTTTTTTAGGAGAGACATTTTGAACGGTACGATAAAAAATCGGGGCATGCGTACGGTCCGGATCGTCCGGCTGCATGCCCCGATAAAAAACTATTCGAGAATCAATTCGATAACAGGCAGTACGTCGTCCGGCTGCTTCACGGGAACGGGCATGATGAGGTCGCCCGGACGGGAGGTCTCGACTGTGTGCGCTCCGGGGTCTGCATGCGTCTGCGCATAGAACGTCAGTTCGGAAGCATCGTTCAGCAACTGAGCGTATTTGACCTTGCCTTCGTATCCCGGAAGATGGAGCGACTTGAACGGCCATTCCAATACATGGATGTAAAGTCGGCGGGTTTCCGGATTATAGGTGAGCAGACAGTTTTTCGGAACTTCGAACTCTTCGGGAGCTTGCGTACAACCATAGATCGAACGCGAGTGGTACTTCATCCACTTGCCGATGCCCGCCAGCCGGTCCATGGCCCGTCCCTCGAACGTGCCGCGTCCCGTAGGTCCTACGTCCAGCAGGAGATTGCCTCCCTTGCTGACCGTTTCGGCAAGCATTACAACCAGTTGCCGGACCGATTTCCACGCTTCGTCATCGCGGTGGTAGCCGAACGACCATGCATCCAAAGTCTGGCAGATCTCCCAGGGAACCCGCTCGCCGTTGAATTTGGGCCATTCGTAGGGGACATAGAGCTCGGGCGTCATGAAGTCCCAGCCCCACGTGGTGTGGTGCATGTCGGCACGATTGTCGACGATAATCTGTGGCTGCAATTTGCGCACCAGCTTCAGGATGCCTTCCGAATCCCACTCCTTGTGCCCCTTGCCGTTCTCGCCCGGATAGGAGTAGTCGAGGAATAGTTCGTCGATCTGTCCGAACTCTGTCAAGAGCTCCGTCAACTGGTTCTTGATATACTGCTGGTATTTTTTCAGGTCGCGGTGTTTGTTGGCCTCGATACGCTCCTCGTCAGACCGCGGGCTGTTGGGATGCAGCCAGTCGTAAGGAAAATCCGGATGGTTCCAGTCGATCAGCGAATAGTAGAATCCGATGCGGATGCCTTCGGCGCGGAAAGCGTCGACGAGTGGCCGGATGAGGTCCTTGCCATAAGGAGTGTTGGTTACCTTGAAGTCCGTGTATTTGGTGTCCCAAAGACAGAATCCGTCAAGGTGCTTGGTCGTGATGACAAGATATTTCATTCCGGCAGCCTTGGCTGTTGCCGCCCATTCGGCCGGATCGTACAAATCGGGGTTAAAATTCTCGAAATAACGCTGGTATCTCTCGTCGGACATCCATTCGCTGCGTTTGACACCTTCGCCACGCGCCGGGAGGCTGTAAACGCCCCAGTGGATGAACAGTCCGAAACGGTCGTGTGTCCACCAGGCCATGCGCTCGGCTTTCTGTTCCTTGGTTTCTCGGGCCCATGACGGAATCTTCTCCGTTTCTTGTCCGAACGCCGGACAAAGCGCCGCGAAAGCGAGCAATGCAATCAAAAATTGTTTTTTCATCTCTCGTGATTTTGGTTTGAAGTAATTATTTGGGTTGTTTAATCGGAGTCGGTTCAGTTGCTCCACAGTTCGACATAACTTACGTTGAAATCGGCATCACCGCCAAGTGTTCCCACGAAGCCGAAAGCGACCTTCATGGGTTTGTCCAATGTAAAGGATACGGAAAGCCGATTATCCGTCACATCATCGGGACATTTTGCCGACCCGATCGCTTTGGTATGCACCTCGGCTACATCGGGCAGCCCCTCCGTGAGTCCGGTTGCCACGGCTGCGTAAATTTCATAAGGAGACCCGTTCGGATTGAAGCTGTTCATGTAGACATCGAATCGGTAACCGCCTGCCGGGAGTTTGATTTCCTGGTATATTTTGCCATTTTCGATGGTGCCTACCGGCGAGTAATTCGGGTAGGTCCACAAACTCAGCGAATTGCGTCCACCCCACGTGTCGAATGTTCCGTTGGCCTCGGCGGCGGCATTTGCAATCCACCCTTTGACATAACCGAAGCGCTGGTGTATGACCAATCCCCGGTCATCGTGCACAAAGGGATTTCCGGCGTTCACGACCGGTATCCTGTACTGCGTTGTGCTCCGTTGCGAGCTCACGTCCGAACGAAACATGTCGATGGCAAGCGAATCCGGTTTGTAGACGGTATACCATTCGAACTCGCCGCCCGGCTTCGCACCGGTAATGACGCTTCTGTTATCGCCGGTGTTCACTTTGATGCTTTTTTGTCCGCTTCCGTCGGCCAGTTCGTAGGTCAAGCAAGTTTCCTGCGCCTCTTCGTAATTGAGGGGCAACCACTTAATGGTGGCGATAAACTCCCCGTCCTCGTAGGTGGTGACGATATCGCCTTCGATGCTCCGGTTTACCAACGACTGCTCATACAGATCGCCGTATACATAGCCGTTGGCCGTAACCGGTATCGACTTGTTGCCCAGACCGTCGTAGGTGATGACCGTAAATTCGTAGGGGCCCTCCTGCATGTCGGTCAGGACGACGTCGAGTTTATCGTCGGGCGACGTGCGTACGATGTCGATGCTCTTGCTTTGCTCCTCCCCAGAAGGGTGTAACCAAGAGATCGTACACCGGGTCTGCGTGAGTCCGTAGCGCAAATCGCCCCGAAGTCCGATTCGTTCGCGGCCGGGATAAAGTTTCAGGGAATCAACCTTGCCCACGTAGATGGTTTCGCCCTTGTCAATATACTGTTCGATGTTTTCGAGCATGTCTCCGCAGGAGACGAGCAGACATCCCAGCACTCCTGCCGAAAATAGTTTCAGTGATTTCATAGCTGTCTCTCGATTAAAAACAGATTTGTTTATTCCACTTCACGCCCCCAGAACCACATCTGTTGGAAACAGATAAACTGCGTGTTGCTCCAGTTGGTCAGTACATTTATGCGAATGTATCTGACGGGTGACAAGCCTGCCGGAAATTCGAATTCCTCCCCTTTTTCGGCATACTCCCGATCCTCGGCATTCCACATGCCCAATCCGAGGGGAAGCCCCGACGGCTTGACACTCTCGCAGGTCGTCAGCAGGATCCATCCGTCCCATTCGCTGTTAGGATCGGGCGCATCGGCCCGCCCCCAGATCTCGAATATCCGCGGGTTTCCGTGTGCATAGAGCCATCCTCCGCCGGAGTCGAGCCGCTGCCAGTATTTCAGGCGGCTCAGCTCGGCTTGTACCCCGAGATCGAACGTGAAATGGGCCGGCCATGTATTGCCCTGTTCCGGGGAATGGAGCATGTTCCATACGCCCCAGCCGTAATTGCCATTCCAGATATTGGCCATCCGGAATCCGAACTCGTCGACGCGGATATCCCCCTTCTCGAACCGCTCAGAGAATTTGGACCGGTCGAGTTCCTGTTCGAAAATCGGGGTAATTCTGGCTTTGATCGTATCCGTGCTGTTCGACCACGGATCGCGCACGAATGCGCCGAACTCTTGCTCCTCGATCTCCATGCCGCGCACTGCGAAGCGGATATCCTTTCGCGACGTATATTCCGTGTGAAGGCTTTGCCACTCCCCGAATTTGTCCTTTTGGAGCAGTTCGATGATGAGGTTTCCGTTGTCGGGGTTCGACAGCGAAACGTAGACTCCGCCGAACGTACTACCGAGCTGCATCGACTCGAAGGCGTCGAGGTAAACCGGCCGTCCCGGAACAACGGTACACGTGCTCGCCGGACCTTCGTTCTCCATCCGGTCTACGGCCGAAAGGGTGATCTCCTTCGGTTCCGTATTGCCGAAACCTTCGATCACGAGTTTGTTGGTATAGGCGGAAGAGATTGCCTCCCGGCGTTCGCCGGTATCGAGGGTGTAGGTGGCTTTCGCGTACATGAAATCTTCATCGGAAGGAGCCAGGAAGGTGATTTCAACGCCCCCGGGCAACTGCTCGTAAGAGACCATCGATACTGCGCCGGGCGCCTGGCTGTCGTTCGGGCCAAAAGGTTTCAGGTGGTTGTGCTCTTCGCACCCCGAAAACCAGACGGCAGCCCCGAATATCACATATAACATGCTATTTTTCATGATTCTTCTGATTTTTAAAGGTTTGGGCCTACCATCCTTTGGTCTGAACCAGGTTGGGGTTAATCACCAGATCGTACTCTTTTATCGGCCAGAGATAATCCCGTTGATAGAACCGTTGGTTGAAAATATTCCTTACATTGTAATACCCTTCGACGGTCTCCTGGTCCACCGACCAGCCGCTCACAGGTTTGTTGAACTCTTTTACGGCCGTTTTCCAGCGTCTCACGTCGAAGTAATGCTGTCCTTCCAATGCGAGTTCGATGGAACGTTCGCGCCGGATGATCTCGCGCATCCCGAGCGAAGTCAAGGGCTTCGAAGGATTCATGGAATAATTCTGCCACGACTCCACAACCCCTTTCAGCCCCGAGCGGGCGCGTACCTTGTCCACATAGATATATACATCGTCGGGGACGTTCTTGTCGATGTTGGCTTCGTTCATCGCCTCGGCGTAGAGCAGGTAGAGATCGGCGAGCCGGATGATCGGGAAAGAATACTCCCGGACTGAAACCGAAGATCCGTAAGTATTGTCGTAATAGATGAGTTTCTTCGCATAATAGCCCGTAATCGAATAGATGCCCATCTTAGTCTGGCCTGCCCGCTGGTTCTTCTTTGCCTCCACGTAATTGCGCGTATCCACATCGTCCGGATTTTTCCAACCGTTGCCGTACCACGTCGAGCCGTCGAATCCGAGCGAACCGTAGAAACGGGGTTCCCGATTGAAGTGCAGGATCGCCGTCTCGTAATTCTGCTTGAATAGGTATTCGCTGTAACCGTTTGTGCTCTGCGTTTGGTAACGGCGGTTGTAGTAATCGTTGGCCGGATCGTTCCAGACCTTGTCCTCTTCGATCGGCACGCCGTTCGAAGAATAGAAGCGTTCGGCGACTGCCAGCGTAGGTGCATAGTTTGCCTTGCAATAACTGTTCGCATTGGACGCGTTGATATTGTTCGTGCCGGGTATAATCAGCGGCATCACATTGTTTTGCAGGTCGAATGTCGACTGTGTACCGACGCTCCATATCAGTTCTTTATTGAATCGTTCAGTAACGGCCTGGCGGGTGTTCATACCGTACAGCAGTTCGTCCGGCATTGGGTACGTCGCATCGAGTGAGAAATCGTACAGGTCGTGCTTTCCGTCGTCCACTGCCGACCGGATTGCGTCCCGGCAGGCTTCCGCTGCACGCTCCCATTTCTCCGTGCTTTGTTCCTGGCTGATAAACGGCTTGTGATCGTGGTCGAGGAAGTTGGCATAATCGGTATTGCCGTTGAACAATGGGCTCGCCGCCAGCACCAGCGTCTTGGCTTTGATGGCCAGCGCCGCAGCCTGGGTCAGACGGCCGAGTTCGACGGCCTCCATCTGTATCACTTTCGGCAGGTCGGTATAACATTCGTCGATCGTCCGGACGATGTAGTCTACCACATCGTCCACTTTGTTGCGCGACACCCGTACCTCTTCGAATGACGCATCGATGGGCAGGCTCTTGTCGATAATCGGAATCGGGCCGTAAAGCTGAAACAGGTAGTAGTGGAAGAAGGCCTTGAGCACCTTTGCTTCGGCGAGCCACCGGCGGCGTTCGGTTTCGTACAACCCCGCCACCCGGTTACGGTCGGAAACGTATTCGATGAAGATGTTGCAGTCGCGTATAGCCTGGAAGAGCGGCATTCCGCGCTCTTCCCCGTCCCAATAGTTGTTGAGCGGAGTTACGATGTTCTGCAATCCATTGGCAATCCCGAATGCCCAGAGATTCTGGACATAAACATTGTCGTCCATCGAATAGTACCAGATCTCGTTCCCTGCGGTGAGTCCGGGATTCCAATCCTGGTCGCCGTAGAGCGGTACGTAGGAATAACACGTCGTGAGGTAACGTTCCGCGCTGGAACGGTTGTTGAACGCAATGTCGAGCGTCGCAATGTTGTCGGGGACCACGTCGAGATAATCCACGCACGAGCAGAGCGAGCCTAAGCAGATCAGGGCGGTAAATATTCTTTTCATTTTGTGCGTCGTTTAAAAGTTCAGGGTAAGTCCGATGTTGTAGACTTGCTGGATGGGATATCCCAGTCCGTTGTCGCCCATTTCGGGGTCCCACATCTTGAACGGACTGCTGGTAAACAGGTTGTTGGCAGAAAAATAGATGCGCAATGCGTCGATCCGTACCTTGTTGAGTGCCTTGGAAGGAATGGAGTAGCCGATTTCGAGTGATTTGAGGCGGAAAAAACTGCCGTCCTGCATCCACCAGGTGCTCGGCTGCGAGTTGTTCTTGACTTCGCGGTCCGAAAGACGCGGCCAGAAGGCGTAGCTGTTGCGATTGGATTCGGACCAGTGGTCGTCGGCGATCCTGCGGAGCAGGCCGTTCGAGAGGCGGCTGTTCGACGGAATGAGCATTCCGCTCTTCTGCCCCGCCGTGTGCGGGTCGATGAAGGGGGCGATGGTGTTCGGATTGAGCCAGAACGAAACCTGGGCGTTGCCCTGGAAAAAGACCGAAAGGTCAAATCCCTTGTAACCCATCGAAACGCCGAATCCGTAGGATATTTTGGGAATCGTTGGGTAGCCGATGAAGACCTGGTCGAGGTCGGTTATCTGGCCATCGCCGTTAATGTCCTTGTACTTGATGTCGCCCGGCTTGTATTCGCCGAAGTTCTGGCGGGGCGAATTGGCGATGTCCGCCTCGTCGACGAAGAGCCGTTCTGCGATATAGCCCATATGCTGGGAGATGCTCTGCCCGATGTGGGTGCGGTAGGGTGCTCCCTGTCCGGCATAGTCCGGCTCTTCGTATTTCTCGTAGCGGCTCGTGGCATAGGTGAAATTGCCGCGACCGCTAATCCAGAAACTTTTGTTGTTGACGAACGAATAGTCGACCGAAATATCGACGCCCCGCGACGAGGCCTCGCCCAGGTTGGCTTTCACGCCGGCTGTCAGTCCCATGGTCGAGGGAATGTATGTGCGGTCCATCAGGATATTGCTGCGGTATTCATGAAAAAAGTCGGCTTGTATCTCCAGTTTGTTGAAAAGCTCCAGTTCGATACCGATGTTAGTTTTGCGGGCGGTCTCCCACGTGATCTTGTCGTTGGCATAGCGCACCACGGAGATCCCGTCGGGGGCGAAAGCATAGTCCTGGCCAAAGTACTGCTTGCGATTGCCGTTGTTCATGTTCAGATTCGAGAGGTAGAAAAAGCGGTCATTCGCGCTTCCGATGGCGTCGTTGCCGACCAACCCGTAGGTTGCCTTGAATTTCAGCTTGCTCACTACCTTTTCGAGCTTTTCCCAGAAGGGTTCGTTCGAAATGATGTATCCCAAACCGACCGAAGGGAAGAACCCGTAGCGTTCGTTGCGAGAGAAGCGTTCGGAGCCGTTATAGCCGAAGTTGAATTCCAGGAAGTAACGTTTAGCATAATCGTAGGTTATACGGCCTGACAATCCCTGGTTCCGGTAGGGGAGCGATTTCTGCAAGTCGCCGGCATTGGAATACTGCGACGATTTCAGCGTATACACGAGCATGGCGCTTACGCCATGGTCGCCGAACTCCCGGTTATAATTGGCCGACGCTTCGATGTAGTTCGTCGTAGTTACGTCCTTCGCACCTTCGTGGTAACCGAGGTAGTCGGTTCCCCCGTCGGGATTCAACTGCGTCAGGCGGTAAGAATTGGTAACCGGCTCGTACCCGGTGGCCATGTAATAGAATGGCTCGTAATAGCGCATTACGTCGGAATAGGAGTAGCGCGTCGTGTTGAAAAGCACACGGGCGCTCAGCCCTTTGGTGATGAAGTCGAACTGCTGCTTGAGTTCGCCCTGAGCCAGAATCAGCGTTCGGCTGTACTCCTTGTAGCCCTTGACCATCTGTGCGTAAGGGTTCATATAGAGCCCGTTGTCATAATTACCGAAGAGCGTGTGCGTCGCATCCTTGTATTCGCCCTCCTTGGGATAGTATTTCGGGAAAAGGACCGGATTCGACTTCATGGCGAGGGAGTAGATCACATCGCCGCCGTTGAGCGGTCCGATGTAATCGTCGAAATTACCCTGGACCTTGATCGCAAGTTCCGTACTCTTCGTCAGGTTGATATTGACATTGGAACGTACCGAATACTTTTTGAGATCGATGTTGTTGTTGAAATTATTCTGTTTGTCCACTTTCAAAAGCCCGTTGTCTTTGGAGAAAGCCGCTGCGACGTAATACCGGGCAACCTGCCCGCCGCCGCTCACACTGATATTGCCCCGCTGGTTGACGGCCACTTTCGAAAAGAGTTCGTTGTACCAGTCGGTTGCTGGGAACATGTAGGGATTCGTACCCTTGGCCGTATTGGCGATCTTTGATTGCGAATACGGCGCTACCCCCAGCGGGTTGCGGGCGATGACGGCTTCGTTCCCCAGTTTCATGTAGGTGATCGGGTCGGCCATATCTACCATGTCGGCCGGCATAGAGAACGAATTTTCCAGACGCAGGGACACTTTGGCCCGTCCCTCGCGCCCCTCCTTGGTCGTTACCAGAATGACTCCGTTGGCGCCGCGAGCCCCGTAAAGGGCTGTGGCGGTAGCGTCTTTCATGATCGAAAAACTGGCGATGTCGTCCACGTTGAGCCGCGCCAGGTCATCAGCCGACAATTCGATGTTGTCGATCAGTATCAGCGGGTCTTTCTTGTAGCCGAATGTCGTAACGCCACGGATGAAGAATTCCGCATTGTCGGCACCCGGTTCCCCGCTCTTCTGGTAGGAGATCATACCGGCCATACGGCCGCTGAGGGCTGTGGTGAGGTTGCTGCTCGGTACTTTCAGATTCGTCGGATTGATGGTGGTAATCGAACTGATGACGCTCTCCTTTTTCTGCTTGGCGAAGGCCACGACGGTTACCTCTTCCATTTCGTTGGCTTTCGGGGTGAGCGTGACAGTCAGTTTTTCGGTTCCGGAAACCGTCTTGATTACCGGCTCATATCCCAGGAAACTGAATTCGAGCTGTGCGCCGTCCTCCACCTCGATGGAGAACTGTCCTGCCGTGTCCGTTATTACGCCTTTAGTGCCGCCCTTTATCTGAACGACCGCACCGGCCATCGGGGAACCGTTGTTGTCGACGACGGTTCCCGTCACGGTATGGAGTTCGGCCTTGGCCTGCAAAGCCGCCCCAGACGTTGTTTCCGCAACCGATACAGCGAATAAAGCCGTGTTTGGAGAAAACAACACGCACAACATCACGAATCTGCATACAGGCCGCGCCAACCGGCTGGTGCCGAACTTAACCTACATTATTCATAGTGGATTCATTTCAGGTTATCAAAACAGATATG